>Ga0307435_1000137_pt1 | contig 32335 bp, 31 predicted proteins | sample SalMarWE160470MG_FD_202164 | JGI IMG/M metagenome (GOLD analysis project Ga0307435, IMG submission 202164) | Salt marsh sediment microbial communities from the Plum Island Ecosystem LTER, Massachusetts, United States - WE1604-70 | ecosystem: Environmental > Aquatic > Marine > Intertidal zone >... | reverse complement strand
GCAAAGATCCGCAGTCGCATCCCGTGCGAGCAGTGGATTCAGCCGCCAGGAGCGAGTTCGGCGAGTAGCCGTCGGACATACGCTGTCGCGTGGCTGGGGGCGATTCGAGGCAGCTCCGAGGGCTCCAAATCCGCGTCATAGTCGAATCGCTCGCAGTAGGGACGCATCGTCGGATCGAAGAAGGCGACGTCACTTGGTGTGAACCAATCGCGCCAGAGACCGTACGTCTTGGTACGAACGACACGCTGGAATCTCGCGTCGACTACGGCTTCGGGAACGAGGCCGAATCCGACGTATTGGCTCAGGAGTTCGCGGTCACCGTCGACGAAGTCTTCGTAGCGGACTCGGTACCATCCGTCCTCGTCCCACGCCGTCGCGACCTGGATCCGACCGAGGTAGCGATCCCAGTTGGTCGTGGCATCGAGCTCGAACAGTGTTTCGAAAAGAGACCGCAGCGAAACGGCGGCTGGTGCCCGCTCCTTCGCAGACAAGCGTTCCAGGAACACCTGTGCTTTGGCCGGGTCGCGCCCGAGAGCGGTCGCGCGGAGCGAATACAGCAGGTGGCTCACGAGTACATCGCGTGGATCACGGGTCAGAAGGATCTGACGCTCCAAAGCGCGGAACGCATCGGGGTCGAACACGTCCGGAACGAACAGGACCTTCGCCAGAGCGTCGGCCTCGATACCGGGGAGCTCCGAGCCCGCATGTGGTTCGAATAGCAGCTCTGGATCGGCGCCCGTCGCCTGCCAAGAGTCCCGCAGTAGGGAGAACAGCGCCGTGGTGCCGCTCCGATTCTGGCCGAGGATGACGATGCGCATGCCGTGACTCTATCGATCCTGCCGGAAAGGCTGGACCGCGTCGCTCCTCCCGCGAGCGGGAACGGTGTTACTGGTCAACAGGCGCCTCTTCACGGAGGGCGTCAGGGTGCTAGCCGTGTCGGGGATACCCAGGACGCCAGCCGTGCGGGCGGTCACCAGCTCCTCGCAGCTCATCCCGCTGTGCAGCGTCTGCGCTGTGCTACCGGCGCTTGAGCAGCCCGAACGACCCCGCTGCCGCCGCCCCGCTGCCCACCAGCACGATCCACAGCCCGATCCCGACCGAGGCCTGGGCGAGGTCGGTGGAGAGGTCCGACGCCACCCGTTGGATGTCGATGAAGTCGTAGAGGGCGATGGCGAAAAGGATGAGGGCGGCGATCACCGTGAAGATGGCGGCGCCACGGCCGATCCCCGGGTTCATGGCCCGGAATGCGACAAAGACGAGCACGGCCCCGATGACGACGGTGAGGACGCCGTCCCCGTCGGTGCCGGCGACGTTGACGCTCCCGAGGAAGATCGAGACCGTGGCCCACGGCAGGAACGATCCGATGACGACGGCGGCCGCCCCCACGAGCAGCGCCGTCGGCCAGGTCCGCGCCGCGCCGGCCTCCTCGCTCGCCGCAGCGACTGCCTCAGGCACCGCCTCCGCCGTCGCTCCACCCAGCGGGCGGCCGCAGTTGACGCAGGTGGTGGCCCCGCTCGAGACCTCGTGGCCGCATTCCGGACAGGTGGTGAGTGCCATCAGTACCCCTCCTCGGTGGCGCCGACGTTACTCGACCGCCCCGGGGCGACGCCGGATCTCGGCGGCTGGGGGCACATGACGCCGCCTCCCCCACCGGTTGCGGGATAATGCGCCGGTCGGCAGCTCGGCTGAGAGGCCAACGATGGACACCCTGGTGCTTCGCCCCCAGCCGTGGGCGAATGGCGAGGACCTCGACGACGAGGTCCGGATCCTGGTCAACGGCGACGATCTCGTCGATCTCGTCACCGTCGCCGAGCAGTCGCTGGCCACCGCCGCCGGGCGTCCTTCGATCGCCGACTCCTACTCGGGCCTCAGGCCGGCCGAGGTGCTGTGGCCGAGCCATCATCTGCTCGGCGCCACCCAGGCGATGTGGCAGGTGTGCCGCGAGAAGACGGCTCTGCTCCGGTGCCGGGCGTGCGACGCGGATGTGCGCTGGCCGGTGCTAGCGAGGATCGAGGTCTCCGAGCACGCCGTGGTGTGGCGCGACTTCGAGCAGCGCCGCTGCCCCGGCCCCGCCCCGGCGGATACCACCGAGGTGCGCCACGATTACCCGGCGCTCGGCCCCTACCGTTTCTCCCGGCTCCAGTACGAGATCCAGGTCCGCCAGGTTTCAACCACCACCGTGTTCCATCCGGTCAGAGCGGACGAGTTGCCGCTGATCGAACAGTCCGACTGGCGACGCTTCTCGCCCCGCCTGCCGGATCAGCCGGTGTTCACGCTCGCCCTCACCTGGGACCATGCCCGGCGGATCGCCGATGCCGGAAGCCGCCGCCGATCCGTGATCCGGTGCAGCGTTCGCACCACCTTCCTCAACCGCTACCAGGTCGAGACCACCGGCGGGATCGCCAACCAGGAGTACCGGATCCCGGCCGACGACCTCGATGCCTTCAACGCCGCCCTCGACGGTCCCATCGAGGTGGTCGACAGCTTCGGCGGAGCGTAGGGGGCGTCAGCCCCGCCGGATCGCCTCCAGGACGCGTCGGGTGGCGTTGGAGCGGTTGAGGGTGAAGAAGTGGATCCCCGGCGCCCCACCGGCGAGCAGGCCTCTCACCTGGTCGATGGCGTGCGCCACCCCGATCTCGGCGACCTGGTCCGGGTCCCCGCCGGTGGCTTCGAGGGCGGCGAGCAGCCCTTCGGGGATCCGCGCCCCGCACATGGCGGTGAATCGCTTGACCTGGGACAGGTTGGTGATCGGCATGAGGCCGGGGACGATGGGGACGTCGATGCCGACGGCCCGGGCCTGCGAGACGAAGCGGAAGTAGTCGGTGTTGTCGAAGAAGAGCTGGGTCACCAGGACTTCGGCGCCGGCGTCGACCTTCTCTCGCAGGTGCTCCAGGTCCTCGCCCATGCTGGGCGCCTCCGGGTGTTTCTCGGGGTAGCAGGCGCCGGCGATCGAGAACGGGTAGTTGGCCCTGATGAACCCCACCAGCTCGCTCGCATAGCGGAACCCGCCCGGGGCCGGGGTGAACACGGTCGCTCCTCGCGGCGGGTCGCCCCGCAGCGCCAGCACGTTCTCGATCCCGGCGGCGGCGAGCTCGTCGAGCACGGCGGCGGTCTCCCGCCGGCCGGCGCCGGCGCAGGTGAGGTGGGCCACCGTCACGATGCCGGTCTCGGCCCCGATGCGTTTCACCAGGTCCACCGTGAGCCGCCGGGTCGATCCGCCGGCCCCGTAGGTGACCGACACGTAGCCGGGCTGGTAGGGGCGCAGCTCGGCGACCGTTTGCAGCAGGCGCTCCACCCCGTCCTCGTCCTTGGGTGGGAAGAACTCGAACGAGAAGCACGGGGCGCCGGCAGCGAGCAGGTCGGTGATGGCCACAGTGGTCGGCAGGATACCGATGGTCCGGGTGATCGGTCCCCCGTCGCTCGACCGTGCGCGCCGATCGCCTCCCAGAAATGCGATGCCCCGAGGGAGCACGGGGCTTGCGCCTCGGCCCTCTCGGGGCTCGCGGGGGGAGTTTCTCTCGTCCCTCCCCCTGCGAGGGATTGTGGGGAGTCACCGAAGCGAAACCCGCACCAGGGTGACACCGAAGCGTCTCCCTGCCCTCGCATGGTCTTTGATCACTGTATCACGACGAGGGCCCCACCGTCCCCTGATTCTTCCGATTCTCCGGCCGCTGGGCGTCCAAGGCGTGGAGACGGGCCCGGGTGTCGGCGTCGACGTGGGCCTCCCGCCATCCGACCGCCCGCAACAGGGTCCGCAGGGCCGCGTCGTCCAGCGTGGCGCCCTCGAAGTGGGTGTCCTTGACCGTGGCCTTCGTGAAGTTGGCGCCGGTCAGGTCGGCGTGCTGCAGGTGGGCGCCCGACACGAGCGCCTCCTCGAAGTAGGCGCCGGCCAGGTCTGAGTGCTTCAGGTCGATCGAGGCCATCCGCGCCTCGTGGAAGTAGGCCCCTCTCCCGTGGGTGCGTTGCCACCGCACCTGGTGCAGGTTCGCCCCGGACAGCACCGCCTTGGAGACGTCCACCCCGATCGCCCTGGTTTCCCGGAGATCACATCCTCGGAGATTGGCGCCGCGCAGCTTGGCCCAGGCGAGGTCGATGCCGCGCAGGTCGAGACCGTCCAGATTGATCCGTTCCATCCAGCCTCGTGCCAGCGAGATGCCCCTCAGCGACCGGCCGGCCGCCGCCCGCTGCTTGACACCTTCTTCGAGGGCGTCCACCAGCAGGCGGCGCACCCCCTTGGGATGGTCGGCGATCTTGACGTTCGTCACCACGAGGTCGAAGACGTCGTCGAGCAGCTCGCCGCGGTAGCGAGGTTTGAGGAACGTGCGTAGCGCCACCGCCGCTCCGCTCCGCACCACCTCGCTCTCCGATCCGAGGTCGGTGGCGACGTGGGTAAAGCGCTCATCCATTCGCCGGATCGATTCGGTGCGGCGGTCGTGGGCGAACCGCCCGTAGGCGACCGCCGCACCGGCGAAGCCGATGAGGAGGGTGCCGAGCGGGGCGAAATCGGAGATGAAACCCCGCGGTCCCTGCTGGCTGCGGAGCTCGCGAATCTCCTCCCGCGTCTTCTCGGCGTCGAGCTCGTCGGGGGTCATCCGGTCGAGGTCGTCGGCGGCGAGGACGGGACCCACCGTGGAGATGCCGAACGCAAGGAGGAACGTCAGGAGCAGGATCACCCGTGCGTGTTGCGTGCGCATCACGCCGCCAACACTACTGAAGGCTGCGGCTGCGCCTCCAGTGCCGGTGAACGACACCAGTCGCCGTGCGGGCCTTCGGTGTCGGTGACGTCGGCCTCGGTGGCGACGACGTTCAGGGCTCGGCCTCGCCATCACCCGCGAGATCGTCGAGTGTCACGGCGGCACCATCGAGCTGGACGCCGGCCACCACCCGGGCGCCCCGTTCGTGGTGCGGATGCCCCTGGCGTGAGGTGAGAGAGCCGGGGCGCGGGCTACGACGACGCCGGCGTACGGTCGACGGATTCTCCACGACCTGCGCGGTGCCGGAACGGCAAGCGAGGTGCAGCCGCCCAGAGGCCGTAGGCGCCGGCCACCGCAGCCAGACCACCTCCGAACGGCCATCGCCCGTCGGTCGCCTGCACAGCGGCGACGAGCACCATGCCGAAGGCTCCCACGCCCGTCAGTGCGCGCTGTGAGCCCGTCGGCGCAGCGTTCATGAGGCCCTGCGCATACATAACGACGAGGATCACGCTGCTCTGCACGAGAACCCCCGTCATGAACCACCAGAAGGCGTTCATGGGACGACCTTAGCTGTGCCATTCCCTGGCATGCGGGTAGTTGATCCGCTGACTGAAACGGCAGGCCCGGGATACCCGCCGGCCACAACTACGACGTCTTCGAGCGGTTCAGCCGAATCGACGAGGCACGCGACAGGGCGACCGGAGGTTCAGAGCTCGGCCTCGCCATCACCCGCGAGATCGTCGAGCGTCACGGCGGCACCATCGAGCTGGACGCCGGCCGCCACCGGGGCGCCGGTTCGAGGTGCGGATGCCCCTTTTGCCGGCGGGAGGCTCGACGAAGCCGCATCGCTGGCTGAAGGGGTGCTGGATTACCAGCCGAACAACCTGGAGGCACTGCTCGTCCTTGCCGCGGCCCAGGTCGAACTCGGCCTGGACCGTCGGGCCCGGGCCACCGCCAAGCTGGTCAAAGAACGGTTCCCATCTGTCGATGTGCAGGACTGGCTTGACAGGACGCCTTACCAGCGGCGGGAGGTCGTCGACCGGTGGAAGGATGACATGATGTCGGCCGGGGCGATTGTCGACGGGTGATCTTGCCGTGCCGCGTCGTGGGCGCTACCGGGATCGACCATCGCCGTGTTATGTGCGCCTTCAGTCGAGGAAGTCCTCGATGTGTCCCGGTACGGCCAGCCCGTCTGGGACGACTTGATTGCCCGGCGGTTCGGGGCGTTCGATCACGACCGACTGTTGAGGGTTCCCCGGGCAGGTTTGCATGTCACCTGGTGGGGGTTCGGCGGCGAACGCAATCAGCACGGCCGTTTCCGTCATCACGATCTCAGCACCGAGGAGGCGTTCGCCTGGGGCTTGCCCACTGAGGGGGATCTCAGTCGTTGACGAGCACCACCCGATAGCGGGCCTTGTTCTCCCTCACCCGGAGGATCGCCTCGTTCGCCTGCGACATGGGCATCAGTTCGATACGAGGGGTGATGCCGTGCTCCTGCGCAAAGCCGAGCATCTCCCGCATGTCGGCCCGGCTGCCCAGGAAAGATCCTGTGATCGACAACTGATGCGCCACCAGATCGACGGCCGCGCCAGATGCAGGGCCGCCGGCCGCGACGTTCAGGTCCACCGGCGAGAAGGCCGCCAGCACCAGCCGCCCCTTCTTCTTGAGGGCCATCAGCAGGGTTGCCCAGTCGTTCCCCGCGGGGGCGGTGCACAGCAGCAGGTCGAAGCCGTACTCGGCATGCTCCATAGCCGCCTGGTCGGTCGAGAGGAGGAAGTGGTCGGCGCCGAAGGCTCGTGCCTCCTCCTCCTTCCCGGGCGAGGATGACAGAGCGGTGACCTCACAGCCGAGGGCGTGGGCGAACTGGATGGCCAGATGCCCCAGGCCGCCAACCCCGACGACGCCGACCCGAGGAGAGGCGCCAGCAGCGTACCGGCGCAACGGGGGATACACGGCGATACCAGCACACATGAGCACCGCGGCCGCCTCGGGGGCCATGGCGGCCGGCAACGGGTAGGCGAACCGACCGTCGACCACGATCGACGACGAGAAGCCCCCATAGGGTGTCCAGGTCCCACAGTCGGCGATGTCCTGACAGAGGTGCTCCTCCCCCTCCCGGCACCACTCACACTCCCCGCAACAGCGGCCCTGCCAGCCGATGCCGACCCGGTCCCCCTCCTCTAACCCGGCAACCCCCGCTCCTACCTCCGTCACCCGGCCGACGATTTCATGCCCCGGCATCAATGGAAAGGAGAAGACCCCGAAGTCGCCGTCGATGGCGTGGACGTCCGTGTGACAGACACCGCAGTGGGAGACGGCCACCCGCACCTCGTCGCCCCCGATTTCGGGCTCTTCGTAGGTGAAAGGCTCCAGTAGCTGCCCGGCAGCCCGGGCCCCGTACCCCAGAACGGTCGACCGCGGCATCGCGGTACCTCCCCTCTCAGCCAATACGAGAACAAGTGTACGACGGGCCGGTACCGGCCGCTGCAGGACCCCGCCGCCGGGCTGCCGCTCTCGGACGGGTGCGTCTCATCTGCATCGGAGGGCAGCGGGCACACGCAGCCGGTGGGCGGCCGCCTTGATCCTGAAAGAGAGCACGGGAAGACGGTTGTAAGAGGGCTGATAGACCGGACGTCGGTCCCACCGCAGCCCCGCCAGGTGCGCCAAGGTCTATCCACTCAACTCGGGAGTGTGGCCGTACTGGGAGACGGGAGTTGCGGCACCGAGGTGAGTCGCTCCTGCCGTCGCAATCGCACGACCATCCTTCCCCATGCGGAGAGCCGAAACTAGCACTGACGGAGCCCGCACATCACTCACCGCCGCTGACGTTATCGAGCGCCCACCAGCGTCCGGGATCCGGCAGATCGAGCTATCGGGACGAATACCTCGCCACGGTTGGTGTTCGCCGCGAAGCTGCGGAGGTTGCGTCAACGACGCGGCAATCGCTGCCGGCACCGTCGCCACCAACAACGCAACAATCGCGAAGACGACCGTGATCGATCTCGTGTTTCCTCTGGTCATGGAAACCTCCTTTCACGATCCAGCGTCACCTCCCGACCTCAAGAGAATCCAAAGGTCGCACATATTGCCTCGCTGCGCCCACTGCTCAACGGTCCCCGACCTCTGTCGTGTGAAGGTTTCTGGGGTCGTTTCGACGCGCCCGCTAGATCGGGTCGTTTCGCAAGAATCTCCCGTCAGGAGCCACTTCTCGACCCTCATCCTCTTGCGTTGCTACGCGTCGGTTTTCGTCGTCTTGTGCACGCGATGTGGACGCGGCTTGGTCAAGGTAGATTGACTAGAGCCATATACAGACTATAATTCTGGTCATGTCAAGAACGCTCCCACTCTCCGAGGTCAAGGCCAAGCTGTCAGAGGTCGTCGACGAGGTCGTTACCACCCAGGAACGTGTCACCGTCACCCGAAACGGACGCCCGGTCGCTGTCGTGCTCAGCACAGACGATCTGGAGGCCATCGAAGAGACCCTGGCGATCCTCTCGGATCCAGCGGCCATGCGCGAAATCGAGCAAGGTCGGACAGCAATCGCCAGTGGCGACGTTGTCACCAAGGACGAGGTCGAGGCGCTGCGGGACCAGCTCCGTTCCAAGACAGCGTGACAGAAGCGCCTTGGGATCTGGTCGTCGCCGGGCCTGCACGCCGAGCCATTGATCGACTCCCCGAGAAGATTGCCCTCGCAGTCTTGGACTACCTCGTCGGTCCCCTATTCGAGAATCCACACCGGGTCGGCAAACCACTACGAGGCGATCTAGTCGGACTTCACTCTGCAAGAGTTGGGGCCTATCGCATCGTCTACGAGATCAACCAAGCAAGCCGGACAGTCCGAGTCATCTACATCGACCATCAGGCAGACATCTACCGACCACGCTGACCAACCCGCTCGCAGACGTGCCGCTCTCGCGCACCTCAGCTTGAGGTGCGATATGGCGCATAGTGAGTGATCTGGGCTGCCTACTCCTGGGGAGGGTCGGGCCAGTCAGCGGCGAACTGCCATACCCTGAGCTCGCCAGGCTCGAGTGCCACCCGGGGCGGAGCCAGAGTCGTGGTCCTTCTGGAAACTCCCTGGAAGTTGGACCTGACCACTATCCCGTCCGGAACTTCGAGCCGCGTATGCTCCCGCCCGCTTACGCCTCCGCCAGTGACTTGAGCTTGGACAGCATCTTCTTCACCGTAGTACCGGACATGACCTCGGCTACCGGTCCCAGCACTCTGTTCAGCCGGCTGGCGAGCTCTCCACTCTCCCTGAACGTGAATCTGCAACCTGAAGGAGCAGGTTCCACGGTCCACGTTTCCCCGTAACTCTTCATCATGTCACCTGAGGTCATTTCAAAAGAGAACTGCTCGTTTTCTCTCCACTCTGTGATGACGCACTCCAGCGTCATTAACCGCCCTGCCGCTTTCTCCTGAAATCTGAAGGGGGCCCCGATTTCGTTGCTCCGATCGCCAACATATTCGAATGCTTGCAGCGGTGTGTACCACTGCAGAATGGCTTCGGGATCGCTCAGGAATTCCCAGACCCGCTGCGGCGTGGCATCGATGATGATCGACTTCTGTACTTCCATTCTCTCCTCCATCGTCGGGAAGCTCGATGTGATCACGGCCTAAGGGCCCCCAACATCCTGAGCCCACACCTTGGCCCAGGGTCCATCGGGAACGACTCCCGGCTCGCAACCCCCAATCGTGCATCAGTCGAACGCGCCGAAAATGCCGAGCCCTCCAAGGAGCAACCCGATGACGAGAAGGACCCCACCGAGAAGTACCCTGCCCCGGAACAAGTACAACGCCCCGGCGATCAGGCAAACCACGCCAATGGCAACGCTGACTGTGATGGTGGCCGCTGCGAAGATCACAGACATCACCGCCTCCCTTGAAGAATACGAGGTCGTTGTGACCTACCCACGTCGACGCCGCCAGCCGAAGCCGCCGCCGAACACCAGGACTAGCACGACAATGAGGATGATCCATCCCATAGTGCTCACCCTTCCTTCCTGCATTATTGAGATCGAGTCATATGTTCGAGGGGATCGATTCGTTGCGACCAACCTAGTGCGCGCCAAGGCGGCGAACGCCGAAGTGCGCGCTCCGAGTGAACATGGGGTGAGCTCCCGCCTTCTGCTGATGCCCTGAATCCCGAATGGCCGCGATAATACACCAGCAATATATAACTAGCAACCAATCTCTGGTGTTATGTTACAGTAGTCGCGATGCCGACTACATGGAGCTTCGTCACCAACCACGCTCGAGCGTTGCTGCTCATCGCCCGCAACGCCGACGCGCGTCTTCGCGATATCGCCTCCGCAATCGGCGTCACCGAGCGCACCGCCTACGCGATCGTCGCCGACCTTGCCGAGGCAGGCTACGTGGTCAAAGAGCGCGATGGGCGCCGGAACCGCTATCACATCCAGGAACATCTTCCGCTGCCCACCACTGGCGGGGGCGAACCGACCATCGGCGAACTGTTGGGTCTTCTCAGCGACGCCGAACTCGGCCCTTCACCGTCCAGCCGAATGTGATCCGCCAAGCAGCCGGATCGGTGTGCCCGGCGGGGAGTGTTCACCTCGGGGCACCGCGAATGTTCTCGCGCAATGCCGTCAAATCGCGTCCTATGAGCGTCCTGGGGCAACTTCCGCCCGCTGAACGACCCACACGAACAACCGAAAGCCCTTGCGTCGCAAGGGCTTTCAGAGTGGGCGCTACCGGGATCGACCGGACCGCTTGCGGTCCGCGACCTCTGCCGTGTGGAGGCGTATCCGGGGATTCCGGTAACCTGAACGTTTGACCGGAAAAGGGTTCTGAGCAGGGCTTTCGCACTTCGCACGGCTTCGCCATCTCGAACCGTTTCGCGGTGGTCTGTGTCAGAAGTGTGTCAGGCCGATCTCGACAGGCGCGATCTTTGCCGCCCGCCCCCGGGAGGAACCCACAGCGTGATCAAAGCGTCCTCGACCGACGGCACATTCTTCACCAGCCGCCAGCTGTGTTCGCTCGGATTCGGATCGGAACTGGACGCGGTCTCGGTCTCCTCGCCGGCATCGGTCGACTGAGGTGACGCATCCGATCCCCCTCGGCATGCCGTTCACCCCCAAGATCCACCGGTTCATGCTCATGAGACGTCCCCAGCGTAGGTGGGATTCCCTCCAGGCGCCCCGCGCTAATTGACGAAATGCGGCACCGGCTCGGATGGCATCAGCCGTCCAGCGGTGGTCCGGTGATGTCTCTCGTTCCCCGGCACTTCGGGTACGTGGAGCATCCCCAGAAGTCGCGGCCGGCCTTGGCGCCCTGCCGTGCGGTGCGGCGCACCATCGGCGAGCCACACCTCGGACACTCCGGCTCGGCAACGACCACCGCGGGCTGTGGCGAGACACTCCCGGCGGGTCGACGCTGGACATCGCGGATCGTCTGTTCCAGCTCCCGGCCCTCGATGAGGTCGATCCGGTTGGCACGGGCGAAACGGCGAGCTTCGGCGGTTGCTTCCCCACTGGTCGCCAGGATCCCACCCGCGGCCCGAGCCGCAGTGCAAACGCCGAGCAGCTCTCTCACCTTCTGGACGCCCACCTTGCGGGCCTTCCAGTGCTTGGCCTGGACCAGGATGCGTCCGCCCTTGCCGTGCAGCACGAGGTCCACTCCCCCATCGGCGCCCGGCCCGGTGTCGTCGACTCCATAGCCCTGGCGGCGGAAGGCGGTGGCCAGCAGCTGCTCGAACTCCCGCCACGACAGATCACGAATGCTGTCGAGCCCCGTCTGGGAATCGAGCCGGCGCGCATCGACGGCACCCTGATACACCTCGAAACCCCACCAGCCCAGCACCAGGACGGCTGCCAGTGGCGCCAGGTTCGGCGCCATCGACTCGAGGATGGGACGGAGCCACTCAGCGATCGTTCCGTCGCCAATGCCGTCGGCGACGGCCGGGCCGCCCCACTTCAACAGGGTGTAGACGGCCCCGACGATTGGCAAGCCCAGCCACCACCACTTGGAGATGCCGAGTCGCTGGCGTATCGAAATCGGAGCATTCGTGGTTGCCATTCCCATACAGTCGACTGCCCGGTGCCGAGACTTGATGCCCGATCTGAGGCTCAATGAGGAGCCGGAATCCCGGCGCGTTCTGAACCCCTGCAAGCTGGGAGGCCTCCGGCCGATAGGCCCTGGGTAGAGAACACGCCACCCGGACCGATCACAGGCCAGGCCAGAGCGAGGTTTGATCTGGACCTCGCGCGGGTCACGAGCGAAACCGGCTGGAACCGGACTTGCCGTGGGCTACCGGCGCCGGGCGATCGCAGGGCGCGTGGAGAGATCTGCGCGGAACGGGTTCACCGATCCGCTTGGCCGTAGTAGGCGCCTGGGCCGTGCTTGCGTTCACTGTGGACGGCCAGCACCCACGGCTCGAGGGGTACCGGTTCGCCGTCCGCCAGCGTGGCCGTCAGGACCGCGATCTTGGCACACGCCTCCAGCGCAACCGCGTTGTCGACCGCGGCTGCCTCGCTCGCTCCCCAGACGAAAGGTCCATGACCGGCGGCAAAGATCGCCGGCACCAGGGTGGCGTCGGTCCCGGCTTCCCTGAAATGCTCGACGATCACTCGGCCGGTGTTGGCCTCATACTCCGAAGCGACCTCGGCGGCGGTGAGTTGCCTCGTCACCGGGACGACCCCGGCGAAGTGGTCGGCGTGGGTCGTGCCGAGACAGACCAGCGGTCGCCGGGCCTGGGAGAAGGCCGTGGCGTACGTCGAGTGCACGTGTACCATACCTCCGATGCCCGGGAAGGCCCGATAGAGCTCCAGGTGAGTGGCGGTGTCGACCGACGGTCTCAGGTCGCCTTCGACCACCCGACCGTCGAGGTCCACCACGACGATGTCGTCGGGCGTCATCTCGTCGTAGGGCACGCCACTCGGTTTGATCGCGATGAGCTGCCCATCGTCGGAGCGACCGCTGACATTGCCCCAGGTGAGTGATACCAGCCCCTCTGCGGGCAGCCGCATGTTCTGTCGCCACACGCGCTCACGAAGTTCAGCCGTCCTGTTCGGTCCGGTCATTCGACTCTCCTGTGCCGACGGCACCACCCTGTGATCCGACAGGGTACGCACACCCTTCGTGATCCGGCGGTTTGCACAGCCGACGGATCGATCATCGACTCACAATCCGCGGGCCAGCCGGTAGTAGGCGTCATTCCAGCGGACCTGCCTGGTGAACTCCCCCGGAGTCGTGTTCTCGTCGATCACCAGAAGCTCGGTCTTGGCCATCTCGGCGTAGTCGGCGAACACCTCGACGCCCACCGCGGTGCTGAGCACGGTGTGGTGCGCGGCACCGGCCCGCAGCCACGCCTCCGCCGATGTGGCGAAGTCGGGACGCGGGATCCACACGGCACGGGCGACCGGGAGCTTCGGCAGGGGTTCGTCGGGCGGGATGATGTCGACGACGTTGGCGGTGAGCCGGAAACGGTCCCGCATGTCGGACATGGCGACGACGACACCCTCTCCGGGATCCGTGTCGAATACCAGCCGGACGGGGTCCTCCCGGTCACCGATCGACAGCGGATGGATCTCGAGGGAGGGGCGAGAGGTCGTCAGCGTCGGGCAGATCTCGAGCATGTGGGCACCGAGGATCTTCTCGTCGCCGGGCACCAGATGGTACGTGTAGTCCTCCATGAGCGACGCACCGCCGGCAAGTCCCGCCCCCATCACCTTGGCGGCACGCACGAGGATCGCAGTCTTCCAATCGCCCTCCGCGCCGAACCCGTAGCCCATGGCCATCAGCCGTTGCACGGCGAGGCCGGGCAGCTGGCGGAGCCCGCCGAGGTCCTCGAAGTTGGTGGTGAATGCCCAGGCGTCGAGGGATTCGAGCAAGTGGAGCAGGGCGAGCTCCTGGCGAGCTCCGTAGCGGAGGGACTCGTGGCGGTCTCCCCCCGGTCGGAGCTCTTCGACGACGTCGTAGAGATCCAGGTACTCCTCGACGAGGGCGTCGGTCGCCGCCTCGTCGACGTCGGCGACGGCATCGACGAGTTCGGTGACGCCCCACGTGTTGACCGAGGCACCGAAGACGAGCTCGGCCTCGGTCTTGTCGCCTTCGGTGACGGCGACGTTGCGCATGTTGTCGCCGAATCGGGCGAGACGCAGGTTGCGGGTGGCGTCCCAACCGGCGGCGGCACGGGCCCAGTCGCCGACCTTGGCGGCCACCCCCGGGTTCTCGACGTGGCCGACGACGATCTTGCGGGCGACGCCGAGTCGGGCGAGGACGTACCCGAACTCCCGGTCGCCGTGGGCGGCCTGGTTCAGGTTCATGAAGTCCATGTCGATCGTGGCCCACGGCAGCTCGACGTTGGACTGGGTATGCAGGTGCAGCAGGGGCATCCGCAGCATGTCGAGCCCGGAGATCCACATCTTCGCCGGCGAGAAGGTGTGCATCCAGGCGATCACGCCGATGCAGGCCGGGTTGGCGTTGGCAGCCTGCATCGTGGCCTGGATCTGGCCGGCGTCGGTGACGACCGGGTGCCACACGACCTCGACGGGTACGGCAGGAGAGCGATCCAGGGTCTCGGCGATGACCTTGGATTGCTCGGCGACCTGGCGGAGCGTCTCCTCACCGTAGAGTCCCTGGCTTCCGGTGAGGAACCAGATCTCCTTGCCCGGGTAGTGCGAAGTCACGAACGGATCTCCTTTGTGGTGGAACGCTGGCCGACGGTCATGACACGACATTCTCGACTTTGGCCCCGAAGCCGCGGGCCCTTCGCTGGATCGCCTTCAGCCGGTGCATGACGTCGTTCGCTCCACGGCCGAAGTGGTCATGCAACAGGGTGTACTCGCGGTACAGGTCGTCGTACACCGCCGAGTTGTCCTCGATCGGCTGGTACACGGCGCGGTTGACCTTGCCCATGGCCGCCGACGCGGCCCGGACATCGGGGTAGGCCCCGGCGGCCACTGCGGCGTGGATGGCGGCGCCGAGGCCCGGCCCCTGCTCGGAGGCGATGGTGTCGAGCGTGAGGCGGGTGACGTCGGCGTAGATCTGCATGAGGAATGCGTTCTTGAGCAGGCCACCGGCGACCGTCAGCCCGGTCACGGGCACGCCCGCGTCGTTGAAGCCCTCGATGATGGTCCGAGTCCCGAAAGCGGTTGCCTCGAGGAGCGCCCGGTAGATGTCCTCGGGGCGGGTGGCGAGGGTCAGGCCCACGATGAGGCCCGACAGCTCGTGGTCGACGAGAACCGACCGGTTCCCGGAGAGCCAGTCCAGCGCCACGAGGCCATGCGCACCGACCGGTTGCTGCGAGGCGAGTTCGGTCAAGTACTCGTGGACGCCGATCCCGCGTTGTTCCGCCTCCCGCTCGTATCGGGCAGGTACCTGAGAATCGACGAACCAGCCGAAGATGTCGCCGACGCCGCTCTGGCCGGCCTCGTAGCCCCAGAGCCCCGAGACGATGCCATCCTCGACGACCCCGCACATGCCCGGGACATGATGCAGGCTCTCACCGTTCATGACGTGACAGGTGGACGTGCCCATGATGGCGACCATCTGTCCCGGCTCGATGGCGCACGCTGCAGGCGCCGTCACATGGGCGTCGACGTTGCCCACCGCAACCGCGATGCCCTCGGGCAGGCCGGTCCACGCCGCCGCCTCGGGAGTCAGGCCACCGGCGCGGGTCCCAAGGCGGCCGATGGTGTGCTCGAGCTTGTCGGCGGCGAAGCCCTCGAAACCGGCGTTGAGTGCCGCCTCGAACTCGGGAGATGGGTAGCCGCCGTCCTGGTAGATGCCCTTGTAGCCGGCGGTGCACGAGTTGCGCACGTACTCACCGCTCAGTTGCCACACGATCCAATCTGCCGCCTCGACCCAGCGATCCATACGGTGGTACGTCTCCGGGTCCTCCTCGAGGAGTTGCAGCGCCTTGGCGTACTCCCACTCGCTGGAGATCAGCCCGCCGTACCGGGCCAGCCACGGCTCGTTCCGTTCCTCGGCGACCTGGTTGATCCGGTCGGCCTGCGGTTGCGCCGCATGGTGCTTCCACAGCTTGACGTAGGCGTGGGGACGGTCCCGGAACCCATCCAGCTCGCACAGGGGGGTGCCGTCGTCGAGCACCGGCAGCGGCGTCGATGCAGTGAAGTCGGTGGCGATGCCGATCACGTCGGCCGGTGCCACACCGGCGTCGGCCACCGCGGCGGGTACGGCGCGTCGCAGCACTTCCCGGTAGTCCTCGGGCACCTGGAGCGCCCAGTCCGGCGGCAGTTCCTCGCCGGTCGTCGCCAGCCGCTCGTCCATGACCCCGTGGGGGTAGTCGTGGACCGCCGAGCCCATCTCGGCGCCGTCGTCGACCCTGACCACGATGGCGCGACCCGACAAGGTCCCGAAATCGACTCCGACGACGAACCTGGGGCGCGGTTGGTTCATCCTCGTCGCCCCTTCACCGTGCGCTGCAACAACACGAACAGGAGCAAGATCCCTCCCGTGATGATGGTGGTCATCTCCGGACGGATGCCACCGTCGCGGGTGATCAGCACGTTCATCAGGCCGAGGACGAGCGCGGGGCGGTCCGCTGCTCGCTCGAACCACGAGGCGGGGCCGGATGGCCTCCACCTCCGACCCCTCACCATCGATGAGATCGAGGAGAAGCTTCAGAGCGCTGCGTCCCAGCAGGTGGAATTCCTGGCAGACGGTGGTGAGCGGCGGGTAGAAGTGCGAGGCGCCGGGGACGTCGTCGAAGCCGACCACGGAGATGTCGTCCGGGACCCGCACCCCGCTCTCGGCGAAGGCACGGAGGAGCCCCAGCGAAAGCTGGTCGTTGGCTGCGAACACGGCGGTCGGGAGGTCGCCGGCCACCAGCTCGAGGCCAACCTGGTATCCGCGTTCGGCGCTCCAGTCCCCCCGCATGGGCTCGCCTGCCTCGATGCCTTCCGATGCCAGCTCGTCCCGCCAACCCTCGACCCGGGCGCGCGCATCGAACCAGTCCCCGGGCCCTGCGAGATGCACGACCTGCCGGTGACCGAGGTCGAGCAGGTGGCGGGTGGCGAGCCGGGCTCCCATGTGCTGGTCGACGCCGACGGTCCCCACCATGCCAACCGAGGGCTCGGGCGGTCCGATCATCACGATCGGGATGGGCGAATCGAAGCTCCGCACCGCATCGGCTGCCTCGTCCTGGGCGGCGAGCACCACGATGCCCTCGACGCGCTGCGACATGAAATGCTCCAGCGAACGACCGATCGCCGCATACGCCCACTCGCCCACCGTGGCGACACTCACGAAGTACGACGCCTGACGGGCGGCTTCCTCCACGGCGATCATGGTGCTGGTGGGACCGAACAGGCCCGAGCCGTCGGTGATCACGCCGAGGATGCCCGTTCGGCTGGTGACGAGCGCCCGAGCGCTGTAGTTGGGGCGGTATCCGAGCTCGGCGATTGCGTCGAGAACCCGCTGGCGGGTCTGCGGTCGCACGTTCGGGTGATCGTTGAGGACTCGGGAGACGGTCTGGTGCGACACGCCGGCCACCGCGGCGACGTCTCTCATACCGGGGCGGCGGCCGCGAGCGGTCACGACCTCGATCCCACCGTGTCCGACGCAAGGTCCGCCGTTGCATCATCTCCTGTGAGCCGGCGGGACCCGACGACGAGATTCCGAGCCGACGCGGCTGCCGGCGCGCGGCTGCCGGCAGCTTCGGATACAGCATGCTCGTTCCGTCTGCCGCCTGCCGGTGTCGACCGAGAGACGATTCCAGGCATCCGCCGATGTTAACGCTCAAATGAGAGGCCCCGTGGCATGGCCGGATCGACCGGACACGGGGACCCGGCCTGCCGCCTTCCCGGTGCAGGAGTGGGCATCACGGCCGCCGGGTCGCATTCGGAGACGGATCGTGTGGCAGATTCCGCCCCCCGGGACGCAGCTGCGCCACGCGCACGACCATGCCTGGAACTAGGAACTCGCCCATGAGCGAAGACGTTGACATGCCAAAGGGCGATCCGTCTGGCTGCTGGGGATGGCGCTGCTCGCATCTGACGGCTCGAGCTGGACGGCCTCATTGCACACGAGGGGACACGATGGGTCGCATCTCGACGTTGCTGGTCTCGGCAGCGCTCCTCGTGGCCGGGTGCGGCGCCAGCGAAGCCGGCAGCGCATCCACGACGGGAGCGCTGCCCGAGACATCCACGACGGCCACGACGGCGATGGTCACCACCGCAGATCCGACGACGACGACAACGACGCCGCTTCCGGCACCAGAGGCGCCAGCCGTGGAGGCCTTGGCATGGGGACTCCTCTGCCGCGACCTCGCCTACGCCGGGTGGGACTACGAAGGGGCGGTTGCCTACTGGGACGTCGAGGGACGACCCGCCCGGATGGACGCCGACGAGAACGGTATCCCGTGCGAGACGGTCTACCCGGCAGGCGACGTCACCGCGTTCTGGGGTGACCCACTCCCCACCGGTCTCGCCCCGGGTCCCGGCAGCGGCTGGCACACGACGGATCGCACCGCCCCCGCCACCGAGGGGTGTTGCGGGATGAACGACAACGCCCCGGTGTCGCCGGCGCTCCCCCCGGAGTCGGGACCGTTCCCGGAGGACGGGGCGTACTCCGTCTCCGTGACGAGACAGCAAGGTGAGACCGACAGCCTGGCGCTGGAGATCCGGCGCTGGCTCCCCTGCTCCGAGCGCCCCGACCAGTGCGCCCCCGATGTCCTGGCTGGCGACGTGTATCCGGATCCGGCGAACGGTGTCCTCCGGATCGTCCGCCTCGACGACTCCCTGACCGTGGTCGTCAAACCCATCGGGCACTTCGTCGACGCGTTCTGGACCGACCTTCCGTCCATCGAAGGGAACGGGGCCGCGTTCGCTTCCCTGCTGCGCCGGGTCGACGCAGCCGTGGCGATGCGTGCGGCGAACCCGGATCTCCCGATCAGAGGGGCCACCGACCCCACCGACCCGTTCGGTCCCTCGGCCGATGGAGAGGATTGGGGTTACCGAGGACCCGAGGGCACGTACCTGACGGCCTACGTGCTCGACCCGAACGCGCCGCCGGGGATGTACGAGTGGTGGTGCACCCTCGAGATCGTCGATGGTGCCCCCGTCCTCTACGTCTGGGCGGGCCAGATCGCGGGCTGATGCTCCGGACCTACCGCCTCACGCGACGCTGCCGGCGAACCCGTCGGGCGTCGGGAGCGTGGGCCGCGACGCGAACTCAGCGCTGGATCTCGGCCGGCGTGACCCAGGGCTCCGCTCGCCAGGGCGAGGGCATCCGGGGCCCAGCGGGCGGCAAGGTCTCCCCGACGACGTTCAGGTCCCATTCCACGGTGCTGATCTGCACGCCGAGGATGCTGACCTCCCGGATGGTGACCACATGCGCACCGAGGGGAGCGATCGAAGCCGTTTGCACGGTCATCACCGCCGACCAGGGCGCCGACCTGCTCCCGGGCGGGAGCACGTTCCAGCCATTCCAGTTGAGCGCCACCTGCGTCAGAGAGGCCACTGGCTGCGTGCTCGTTCGGATTCCTCGACAACAGCCGCTGCGAGGAGGTCAGGCGTTCAGGCCGGGAAGTCGGGGAGCCGGACTCCGGAGGCGAGGACCGACATCGCACGCTGGACGAGAGCGAGGAGGTCGCCGCCGTCGTGGAGCCACGTCGTGTAGGCGACCAGGAGCGCCCACATGGAGGCGTACGACACAACCCGCAATTCGAGGTCGTGCTCATCGCGCTTGGTGCGTTCGGCGAAGACGCGAACGATCAAGTCGACAGTGGTATCGATCTGGTCACCGACGTGCGAACGAAGCGCCGGCTCGCCGAAGATGAGCGTCGCGCGGCGACGCGTCACGTTCTCTTCGAGGGCAACCATGCGAGGCCCGATGTCGTCCATGGCGGCACGGAGCGAGTCGATTGGTTGTTCGTCGAGCGGCCGGCTCTTGATCGCAGCCACGATCACCGGATCCCACCGATCCCAGAAGACGATCTCGTGTTTCGTCTTGAAGTAGCGGTATACGGTGCTCGGCGACACCTCGGCAACCGCCGCGATCTGCTCGACGGTGGTGTTGACGAATCCTTGCGTCTCGAACAGATCGAGGGCCGCATCCTGAATGGCGTGTCTGGCCCGTTCTTGCTTGCGCTGCCGTAGCGGGATCTGGTCGGTCGTCACGGTCTCAGACTACCGCACCCGGTGATAGAGTGACAGTGACTTTCATCTAAGAGTCACTGACATTCAGTTGGGTTGGCGCACATCGGAAGGAGCGTGCGGTGGAACCGATCATCTCTCTTCGGCAGGTGCGCAAGACCTTTGGGAGCACGGTCGCACTCGACGGATTGGACCTCGAGGTCGAGCCAGGTGAGGTGCACGGTTACCTCGGCCCCAACGGCGCCGGCAAGTCGGTGACGATCCGGGTCCTGCTCGGTCTCCTCCGCCGCGACGCCGGCGACGCGCTGCTCTTCGGCGCCGACCCGTGGACCCAGGCCGTCGAGTTGCATCGCCGGCTGGCGTACGTCCCCGGCGACGTGAGCCTGTGGCCGAGCCTGTCGGGCGGCGAGGCGATCGACGTGCTGGCGGCGCTGCGGGGTGGTGCCGATCAACGGAAACGGGCCGATCTGATCGAGCGATTCGAGCTCGACCCGCGCAAGAAGGCCTCCACCTACTCCAAGGGCAACCGGCAGAAGGTGGCCCTGGTGGCGGCACTTGCGTCGGACGCCGAGCTCTTGGTCCTCGACGAGCCGACCTCAGGGCTCGATCCCCTGATGGAGTCCGTGTTCCAGGAATGCATCCTGGAGGTGAAGGCGGAGGGGCGGACGGTGCTGCTGTCGAGCCACATCCTCGCCGAGGTGGAAAAGCTGTGCGATCGGTTGACGATCATCCGACGTGGCAAGGCGGTGGAGCGCGGCACGCTCGCCGAGCTTCGCCACATCACGAGTTCCTCGTACGTCGTGGAGACGGAACGACCGGTCGCCGGGCTGGATTCGATTCCCGGGGTGCGGTCCGTGCACGTCTCGGGACGGTCGACCACATTCGACGCCGACGCCGAAGCGGTCAGTCCGGCCTTCGATGCGGTCCACGCCGCCGGGGTGCGCTCGCTGTTCGGTCAGCCACCGACCCTCGAGCAACTGTTCCTACGTCATTACGGTGACGAGGCGGCCGGAGCCGAAGAGGGAGTCGCGCGTTGACCGCCGGCATCGAGCAACGCCAGGCTCCGGTGCAGGTAGGTGACCCGGCCCGGGTCGCAGATGGAGGCTTCGCCGGGACCGCCCGCCTACTGCGGCTGGCGCTTCGCCGCGACCGGGTTCGCATCCCCGTCTGGGCGGCCTCGATCGCCGCCATCGTCGGGGTATCCGCCGCCAGCGTCCACGGCCTCTACTCCACCGAACAAGGGCGATTGGAGTATGCGCAGGTGACTCGCGGGAACGCGGCGTTGATCGTGCAGTCCGGACCGGGATACGGGCTCGACCACCCGACGACCGGGGCGATCTTCATAAACGAGACCGCCATCTGGTCGATCGTGCTCGTCGCCGTGTTCGCCATCCTCATGACCATTCGCCACACCCGGCTCGAGGAGGAAACCGAGCGCGCCGAGCTGGTCCGCTCGGCACCGGTCGGCCGCTACGCGGGATCGGGGGCCGGGCTGCTCGCCGTCCTCGTCGCCCAACTGATCACGGCATCGGCCGTCACCCTCACCGTCATCGCTTCCGGCTACCAGCCAGTCGGTGCCGTCGCCTTCGGCGCCTCGCTCGTCGCCGCCGGAATGGCGTTCTCCGCGATCACCCTCGTCACCGCCCAGGTTGCCGCCTCGTCACGGGCCGCCAGCGGTCTCGGGCTGATGGTGCTCGGCATCGCGTTCATCGTTCGAGCGTACGGTGACGTGTCGGCACCCTGGGTGAGCTGGTTCTCACCGATCCACTGGTCACAAGCGATCCGGGCCTTCGCGGGAGAGCAATGGCTCGTCCTCGCCCTCCCCGTCGCACTCACCGCCGGGCTGCTGATGGTCGCCGCGTTCGTCTCGGAGCATCGCGACTTCGGCGCGGGGTGGATCGCCCCGCGGCCGGGGCGGCCGGGACTGGAATCGGACCGCCGCCCCCTGTTGGTGCTGGCGACCCGCCTGCACCGGGGTTCGGTTGCCGCCTGGACAGCCGGCGTCGTCGCCGGAGCGTTCTTCTTCGGAGTCGTCGCCGATCAGGCGGAGAAGATGGCAGCCGACAACCCTGCCATGAGCGACGCCCTCGCCGCGTTGGGGAGCGGATCCATCACCGACACCTTCCTCACCACCGGGGTCCTCATCGTCGGTTTCCTCGCCGCCGGCTTCGTGGTGGCGGCCGTGCTCCGGATGCGCGCCGAAGAGGGCGCCGGCAGGGTCGACCCGCTGCTCGCCACCCCGACCCGCCGGATCCGGTGGGCGGCGAGCCACCTCGTCGTCGCCATGGTGGCGCTGGTAGGCATGATGGCCCTCGGCGGCCTCGCCGAAGGCCTCGGCGCTGCGCTGGTGCTCCATGACAGCTCCCGGATCGTGGCGATCCTGGCCGCCGGACTCACCATGGCGGCCGGTGTCGCCGTTCTCGGCGCGATCGCCTTCCTGCTGTGTGCGTCGGTGCCCCGACGGGCGGTCCTGGCTTGGGTACCGATGGTCTTTTCGGCAGTGGCGAGCTTGCTGGGAACCGCGCTCGATCTCCCCGCCTGGGTCGTCGACCTCTCACCGTTCCAGCACGTCCCGTCGATGCCCGCCGCCTCGTTCGAGCCGCTCCCGGTGATCATGCTGTGCCTGGTCACCGCCGCTGTCATCGCCGCCGGGCTGCTCGCCCTCCCCCACCGGGACGTGGGACGCACCTGAGTCCTCCCACAAGGTGGTAGGTTCGGGGCCATGGCGGGTGGCCGACCGGATCTCGAGGGGGCAGACGGACCCCTGACAGAAGACCGCGTGCTCTTGACCCGTTTCTCGGACGATCTCGGTGACCGCCTCGCAACCGGGTACGTTCCGGAGGGCGGCATCGCCGGCGGGCGACCGGCTCTCCAGCGCCTCGGCGAGCCCCGGGGCAGAGACCGCCGAGACGACGATTCGGGCTCTGCACCACTTCGTCCGCACGCAGCCGGGGCCATGTCGCTCCCCATCGTTACCTTCGGTGGATGACCCAAGCACCAGTCCGACCCGGATGCCGCACCATTCCGGGCCGGACACCCGCCCTCGACGGGCGCCATCCGAGCGCTGTCTCCCACGGTCGGCATTCGATCCCCAGAGAATCTCGATGCACGCCGTATCCGGACGAGCTAAATTACATTCGTGTAAGTCGCAGCTAGGGGATGAGGCAGCTCGAGCTCATGGAGGACGCGACCAACCTCCCAGCCACCCACCACCAGCTCATCCTTGGCGACGCTCGCCACATGGTCGAGCTGGAGGATGAGTCGGTTGCGCTCACGGTCACCTCGCCTCCCTACTGGACGCTGAAGAAGTACCCGGACCACCCGGAACAGCTTGGGGACCTCGACGACTACGAGCTGTTCCAGAAGGAGCTGACGCGCGCCTGGGACGAGTGCTACCGGGTCCTGCTGCCCGGAGGCCGCCTCTGCATCAACGTCGGCGATGTGGCACTGTCACGACGCAAACACGGCCGCCACCGCGTGATACCCCTCCATGCCGACATCTTGCTCCGTGCCCAGGAAGCCGGCTTCGATGCCCTCACCCCGATCTTCTGGTGGAAGCGCACCAACATGAAGACCGAGATGACCCGGGAGGGCTCGTACTTCCTCGGCAAGCCCTACGAGCCAAATGGCATCATCAAGAGCGAGGTCGAGTACATCCTCCTGTTGAGGAAGCCGGGCGACTACCGGAAGCCGACCGACGAGCAGCGGGAGCTCTCGCGCATTCCGCGGGAGGACTACCACGCGTGGTATCGGGCCGTGTGGACAGACATCGGCGGAGCCTCCACCGTGAGTCATCCGGCTCCGTTCCCGATCACGTTGGCGAATCGACTGATTCGCATGTTCTCGTTCGTGGGCGACACCGTGCTCGATCCCTTCAACGGGTCGGGCACCACCTCGCTCGCTGCCGCCAAGGCCGGCCGCAGCTCAGTCGGCTACGACATCGAACCTTCCTACCTCGATCTGGCCGAGAAGCGACTAGCCCGCGCCAAGGTCCAGCCGAGGCCCGAGATCGGTCGCCTCACAAGTCCCATGTACGAGAAACCCTGAGACACCGTGGCACTTCCCCAGCAGTTCCTCCAACACCTCCGCGAAAAGGGCTACAACCCCCGATCGAACAAGCATTCCGACGCCCTCTCCGAAGCGATCGTCAGCGACCTCGTTGCCAACTGTCCCTCGATCCGGCACAACGCCGCGCTCGGGCTGCTGGTGTACGCGCTCAATTTCGATCTCGTCTATGCCACCTCGCAGTGGAACGTCGATCTTGTGCTCGGAACACCACCTCCGAATTCACCCCCGCCGGACGAAGGCGCCATCCGCCGGTCTGAGCCGTCAACGGTCCAGATTGCCATCGAGCTGAAGAGCGTGATGACCGAGCATCACAAGGCGGTGAAGAATCGGAAGCGGGACTTCGAGGCTCACCACGAGCATGTGCACAACTACTCGAACGCTGCGATCGCAGGAGGCGTGATGCTGATCAATGCCTCCCCGACCTTCAAATCACCGTTGCGCAACGCAATCACCGTCCACGCCAAGCCGACGGCTCTCGTCGCGCACTGCCTGCAGGAGATGAGCAATGTCAGCATGCGCGGCGGCCCCACCGGGTACGGCCTCGACGCCAAGGCGGGCCTCGTCGTGTCGATGGACAACGAGGTGTGGCCGAGCACAGCCTTCGTGACCACGCCGCCGGCTCCCTCGATCGGCGATCCGATGCACTACGACGCGTTCATCCAACGGCTCTGTGCGGAGTACAGCGCCCGTTTCTGAAGCCCCCGGCAACTCCCTGCGAGATCAACACGAGGGCACCAACCGCGCCCGTGCCCAATCACCACCGCGGTAGCGACGACCACCGGCCGTCGCCCTGGGCCTAGATCGCGTCAGCGGGCAACCGCGGCCGCCTGCGCAGCAACACACCTGAACCGATGGGGCGCCCCAGTCGTCCCGTGACCCGCATGGATAGGGCGGAACCGGGCACGGGGCCTCCCTCAGCCGTCGGCGCTAAAGTGACCGAAGACCTGTCGCTGCAGGGAAGCGAGCGGCTGGTCGAATCCTTGGCTGCGCGCATACGGCACGAAACCGTCGCCGGGCCCGCCGGTGTCCGCCCTGACGATGATCGCCGACAGCAGGCAGCCGTCGCTCTTCACGTTGAGGCTCATCGCTAGCTCGGCGAACTGATTGTGTCCGACCTTAATCCCCGTGGCCTCGAAAGCGGCGATGCGTAGCTCGCCGTAGGTGATGGTGCGCCGGTGACGGGCAGCCTCGATCGCCACCGCCCGCGCGGCGGCCACCGCGGTCGACCACACGTCCGGCGTCGCCACCGGACCCATCCAGGGGATCGACGAATCCTGGCTGAGGCGATACGCCTCCCGGTTCGCCGCACCTGCCCCCATCGCCGCGATCCGCGCCGATCGCTCAGACTGCTCGACCTCGCGTTGTCGCGCCCGTTCGGGAGACGACTTGAGAGCCTCCTGCTTGGCCCAGGCGATGCGCTCTTCCCGGTTCATGTACCCATCGTACGTTGCCGAGTCGACGCGTTTCCGCCCGCAGCCCCGCGCAGTCGGTCACTCCCAGCACCAGGACCTGTCCTGCGTTATCCCCGTGACTCGCGGGGATCGTTGCCGTAGCTGTTCCGCTCGCCGATGGTGCCGTCTCTCTTGTGGATGAGGTGCTCGGTGTGCTCGCGCCTGGCCGTCTGCCTGCCGGCCTCTTGGGCCTCGGCCTTCGTCGGGAACACCTTGCTCACTCTGTCGGCGCCCTCTCGACGATTCGCCCAGCCGTCACCGTGCGGTACGGTGTGTACCGGGGGTTTCCTGCTCATCATCGACCTCCTGTGTCGGTGCTCCAATCACGGGAATCGCACCAACCGCGTCCTCAGTGTACCCATTCACTGCCAGCCACCCTTGGTGCGTACGACTCGCCGAACGGGGGTTGAGGGAGCCGGACACAGCTACCGAATGACCACAGTGTCGATATCGCGTGAGCATCAGCGCAGTCGCCGGGGAGTGACACTGCCCGCAGCATTCGAGGTTCCCCGAATCCTGGGCGGCTCCAGCCTGCGCGCCCGCAAGCCGAGGGGGATCAGAGTCTCCGTGCCCTCAGGCGATCGGGAGGTCGCGGCCGCAGTGCTTGCAGACCACCGCTGCCAGCCTGATGTCTTCCGCGCAGAATGGGCATGTCCGCCCTGTCGGCTGCTCCACCGCCACAACCGACGGCGCTGGTGCGATCTGGACAATCGTCGCCGGAGCCGGATTGTTGACGGCCATCGCCAATGCGATCACCCAACCGAACAGCGTCCACCCAAAGAACAGGTTGATCACGAACACCGAGTTGGCGTTCGGCTTCTTGCGCGCGACAAGGGAAGGAAGGAAGTAGAGCAGTACCGCTCCGACGACAACCAGCAGTGGCCCTGCGGTCTCCTCATTCGAGGAGGCGAACCAGAACCAAAGGACCACGGCCATGGCGATCCAGACTCCTCTCCTCTTGAGCAGGCTCGTAGCGTCCGTGGTGAGTTCGTTGACGCTGCTCAGTCGACTCTTCATGGCCACGCTCGCTCCCGGGGAATCCTCCTCCATCCTTCGGATCTCAGGGCCGACGCGTTGAGGTACTTCCATCCAGCTCCTGATCGCCCCGGGCAGGCCTCGTCGCAAGGTTCCGACCAGGGGGTAAGGTCGCGCGCACCGTCGAGGACCGGAAAGAGAGAACATGGGGTTCGGGGCACGTCGGAGACGCGAGGGATGACCGCACCGAGACTGACGTTTCGTGGCGTTCGCGGCTCGATGCCCGTGTCCGGTCCGCACACCCAACGGCATGGCGGCCACACGCTGTGCATCGACATCGAGGCGGGCGCCGCGTCGGTAGTGCTCATCGACGGAGGAACCGGCATCACCCGACTGCACAGTGACGACTCCCCCGACCGTATCTCGGACTACCACGTGTTCCTCACCCACTATCACTGGGATCACATCCAGGGACTGCCATTCTTTCGGCCGCTGTACGAACCCTCGAACACCTTCACGTTCTATGGGCACCGCTGGAATGGGCTGAGTAGCAGGGAGGCCATCGAAGGGGCGCTTCGTCCACCGTGGTTTCCTGTATCGATCCAGGACACTGCATCTCGCAAGCATTATGTGACGATCGATCAGACGGTCTTCCAGGTCGGACACCTCACGATCACCGCGGCTCCGCTCCGCCACCCCCAGGGAGTGACCGCATACCGTGTCGACGGTCCGAACAGATCGATCGTGGTCGCCACCGATTGCGAACGCGGCAACGCCATCGCAGACGAGGCGCTGCGGAAACTGGCGACCGGCGCCGACATCCTTGTGCACGATGCGCAGTACACCCCGGAGGAGTACGAAAACCACTACGTCGGTTGGGGGCACAGCACCTGGGCGCAGGCCGCCGAGGCCGCCCAGGAAGCAGGCGTGGAGGACCTCTTCCTCATCAGCCACGACCCAGCCCGCAGCGACGACGAGATCGACAGCCTCGTGGCGAGGGCCAAAGGGGCATTCGTCAACACGAAGGCTGCATCCGAAGGCATGCAGATCGAGTTGTAGTGGGCAGTGGGTGCCATCCCCGGCCGCTTCGGGGGCCACTCCCCCACCTCACGCCCGGTGGGCAGAGGGACCCGTGTACTACCCCGGGAGGCGTAGCGGCAGCTCGACCCGGAATACGGTTCGACCCGGTTCGCTTTCGACGGTCAGGTTGCCGCCGTGGTGGGAGAGCACGATGTTGCGGCTGATGTCCAAACCGAGTCCCGTGCCCGACCCCGGCGGCTTCGTCGTGAAGAACGAGTCGAAGACCCGGTGTTGTATCTCCTCCGGGATGCCGGGGCCGTTGTCCTCGATCTCAACCGCCACCCCGCCGTCCGTGGCCATCGTCCGAATCACAAGGCGAGGGTGATCGGTGCCCGACGCCTCCAACGCGTACAGGGCGTTGTCGATCAAGTTCGTCCACACCTGATTCAGCTCGCTGCCGAGAGCCTCGATCGCGGGCAGATCGGGCGCGTAGTCACGTTCGATCTCCACACTCTTCGCCTTGTGCGAGAGCAACAGCAGCGTGTCGTCCAGACCGGCGCTCAGACTCACGTTCTGCACCGGCGCCTGGTCGAGATAGGCGTACGACTTCAACGCCTTCACGATGCTCGACATCCGCCGGGTCCCCTCTTCGATCTGGTGCAACATCGAAAGCTGGTCCTGCGCCGCGTCGATCAGGTCGATCACCTGGGAGAACCGCGCCGGCGCCACCTGCTCGGCGATCTCGGACAGCGTGTCTTCCGTGAACCCCGCATCGACCAGGCCCGATGCCAGTTCCCAACTCCGGTCCACGTCCCGCTGCCCCAGCCAGCTCTCGATGCCATCCTCGCGATCCGACCGGTCCAGTGCCGAGAGCGACGGCTGAACACCGCGCCGCTCGTAGAGGCCCGCCAGAAGCTGGTCGACGAGTCGTTGCCCCTTCTCGTCGAGCCCGGCGGCCACGACCGCCCTGGCATCCCCGTACCTGACCATTGCGTCCATCAACTGGCCAGCGCTCCGACTGACCGCCGCCGCCGGGTTGTTCAGCTCATGGGCCAGTCCGGCCGTCAGCGTCCCGAGCTGAGCCATTCGTTCCGACTGCTGCAAACTGGATTGAGTGTCGCGCCAGCGAGCCAGCATGACCTCGAAGAATGCCCGGGAGGCAGAGGGGCTCGATTCGAGCAGTTCATCGAGCCGCGCCTTCGGGATCGCCAGCAGGGTGGTGTCGGACCTCGCTCGGACCGAGGCGTTGCGCGGGGCGTTCTCCAGCAGTGCCATCTCGCCCACCACACCCTCCGTCTGAAGGGCCAGGAGCACTTCCCCCCCGGCCGACGCCTTGACGATCTCGATCTGACCGTCCACCACGACGAAGGCACGATCGCCCTCTTCACCTTCGGAGAACAGGAGCTCACCAGCCGGCAGGTGAATCTCTTCGACGCCGACGCAGAGTCGCTCCAGATCCTCCGCCGGCAAGTTGGCAAACAGCGGAACGTCCCGCAGACGCTCGACCAGGCTCACGCCGTCTCGAGATACTTGTGGATAAGACTCACCGCAACGGCTCCCTGCCCGACGGCGGACGCGACACGACGGATCACATTTGCTCGCACGTCTCCGGCGGCGAAGATGCCGGGGACGCTCGTCTCCAGCAGGTAGGGATCCCGGCTCAGCGGCCAGGACGGCGGCCAGGCACCGTCGATCTTCATGTCGGGGCCCGTGAGCACAAAGCCCCGGTGGTCCCGCAGCACCACACCGTCGACGAGTTCGGAGTGGGGCCGCGCCCCTATGAAGATGAACAACCCGGCCGCACTGATTGTCTCCTCGGAGCCGTCCGTCAGGTCTCGCAGTGTGACCCTCTCCAGGTGGCCATCACCCGCGACTCCAGCCACTTGCGACTGCAACCGGACTCTTATCTTGGGCGTAGCGGCGATCTGATCGACGAGGTATTGAGACATCTTGGCCTCGAGTGAATCACCCCTCACGACCAGGGTGACGGTTCCGGCATACTTCGACAGCATCATCGCGGCCTGGCCGGCCGAGTTGGCGCCGCCGATGACGATCACGTCCTCACCCTGGTACGTCACCGCTTCGGCTACGGCTGCTCCGTACCAGATGCCGGCGCCGATCAGGGGTGCGGCTCCGGAAACATCGAGAGTGCGGATGGTCATCCCGCTGGCGATGAGGAGCGCCCGACAGCTCAGTTCGCTTCCGTCGCTGAGGGTCACGATCTTGGTCGGATCCTCGACCCGCACGCCGGTCGCCTCGACTGCGGTCAGGATCTCTGCCCCGAGGCGCTTCGCTTGGGCCGTCGCCCGCCGGGCGAGTTCACCGCCGCTGATGCCCGAGGGAAACCCGAGGTAGTTCTCGATGCGCGACGACTGACCCGCCTGGCCTCCGGTGGCGTGTCGTTCGATCACCGCCGTTCGCAGTCCTTCCGACGCTCCGTACACGCCGGCTCCGAGCCCTGCGGGGCCGGCTCCAATGACGATCAGGTCGTAGTGGTCCGTCGAGGCCTCCGTCTGGAGGCCGGCCTGGCCCGCCAGCACACGGTGATCGGGACGCTCGAGCCTCGTCCCGTCGGGGAAGACCACGAGGGGCAGCTTGGCCGGATGGCCAGTAGCTGCGGCGATCGCTCTGGCCTCCGGCTCCGATTCCACGTCCATGAATCGGTATGGGACCTGATTGCGGGACAGGAAGTCCTTGACGTCGTAGCTGTCGGGAGACCAGCGAGCGCCGATCACTTTGATTCCGTCGTAGGGAACAGGAACCGCCGCCCGCCATTCGTCGAGAAGCTCGTCGACGATGGGATACAGGCGGTCCTCAGGAGGATCCCACGGCTTCATCAGGTAGTGATCGAGGCCGACTTCGTTGATGGCGGCTATCGCTGCATCGGTATCGGCGTAGGCCGTCAGCAGGATCTTCTTGGCATCCGGATGGCCCGACATGGCTCGGGCCAGGAACTCCGTGCCGGTCATCTCCGGCATCCGCTGATCGACCACGAAGAGCGCCACCGTGTCGCCGCGCCCCGTCAATCCGGTCAGCGCCTCGAGTGCTTCGGAGCCGGAGGCGGCTCGAACGATGCGGTAGTCCTCGGCGTACTGCCGGCGCAGATCGCGAGCAACCGCCGCCAGCACCTGCGGATCGTCGTCGACGGCGACGATGGCTGGTTTACTCACAGCGACCCCTCACGATCTCGAGCGGAGTCGCCCATCTTGGTGATTTCATTGGCTGCTCCCGCGTGCGTCAAGACCGACAGGTCGTACAAACATAGTGAAGTGCGAGAGACAACGAGGGGGGGACGGCATCCGCACCTCGGGGCTAGAGTTCGCGCGGCCGGCAATGAGGGAGGCCCGTGGTTCAGCAGCTCACGCGTGAGTTCGTTGCGCTCAACGCCGACGTAGTCGGCTACAGCGCCTTGGTCGCCGACGACATCGACACAACCACTGCCGCGATGGCCGACTATCACCAGCTGGTCGAGGCTGCCGTCAGCGAGAACCGCGGCACGCTGGCCAACTTCGTCGGGGACAACTTCATGGCCGTCTTCGAAGACGCCATGGCTGCTCTGCGTGCCGCCATCACGATCACCACCACGGCAGAGGAACGAAACGCCGATCTTCCCGCTTCCCGCCGGATTCGCTTCCGGATGGGCATGGACCAAGGACCGGTTGCTCTCAGCGAAGGGGACTATCTCGGTGACGCCCTCAATATCGCAGCCCGCATTCAGGCCATCGCTCCCGCCGGAGGCTTGGCCGTCTCGGGTCGTGTCTACCGGGCGCTTGACGAGCCGGCCCTTCGGTTCCGGCCGATGGGCCGGCAACGGCTGAAGAACATCCCCGAGCAAGTCGACACCTACCAGTTCGCCGACCTGCCCAGCGACGCTACCCATCGGGTCGTGCAACGCTCACTTTCCCTCGAGTCACCCAGCCTGGCCGTTCTCCCTATCCACACAGAGATGGTCGATGACACCGTGCGCGCGACCGCCGGGATGATCCACCGTGACCTCGTCCACCGCCTCTCCAGCATTCCCGGCCTCGAGGTGATCGACACACCCAGCGAACCAGGCAGCGGTCCCGACTCGATTGCCCGCTACATGGTCGAGACCGGCGTCCACCAATTCGGTCCCAAGGTGAGGGTCTTCGCCGTGTTGTACGACATGGACACGATGAACGTGGTCAAGTCACACAAGTGGATGACGTCCGTCGATGAGATGTTCGGCCTCTCCGAAGATCTCGCTGACGAAGTGGCTCATTCCGCCGAGGTCGAACTCATCATCGGCGAACCGGCCCGCCTCTATGCCGAGCTCGACGATCCGGCTGCGATCGAGAAGGTGTACCTGGGCTGGTATCACCTGCGCAGCGATACCAAGGAGGGCTGGCACCGGGCGCTCGACATGTTCGGTGATGTCGCACGGTCGCATCCAGACCATCCGTACGGGTTTGTCCTGTCCGGGTTCGCTTGGTGGCTCGGTGCCGCCAACGGTTGGACGACCGACACCGAGGCTGCCCTCACGAGGGCGGTTGAGCTGGCGCAGCAGGGCGCGGCGGTAACGGACCAGACCGGCATGGCCCAAGCGGTTGAGGCCGCCGTGTTGATGTCGCGAGGAGCGGTAGACGAAGCCCTCGCCAAGCTCGACAATATAGAAATCACAAGGCCGACCTGTGATATCACCTTTGCACTCGAGGGCAGCATCCGTCGCTACCTGGGGCAGTGGGAGCAGGCTATCGAGCTGCTCGACGTCGCCATGCGGCTCACCGGGGTCAACAATCCGTGGTACCCGACCGTGAAGGCATCGTCGCTGTTTGCCGGCGGGAGGCTCGACGAAGCCGCATCGCTGGCTGAAGGGGTGCTGGATTACCAGCCGAACAACCTGGAGGCACTGCTCGTCCTCACCGCAGCCCAGGTCGAACTCGGCCTGGAGCGTCGGGCCCGGGCCACCGCCGAGCTGATCAAAGAACGGTTCCCATCTGTCGATGTCCGGGACTGGCTTGACAGGACGCCTTACCAGCGGCGGGAGGTCGTCGACCGGTGGAAGGATGACATGATGTCGGCCGGGGCG
>Ga0307435_1000130_pt1 | contig 33209 bp, 33 predicted proteins | sample SalMarWE160470MG_FD_202164 | JGI IMG/M metagenome (GOLD analysis project Ga0307435, IMG submission 202164) | Salt marsh sediment microbial communities from the Plum Island Ecosystem LTER, Massachusetts, United States - WE1604-70 | ecosystem: Environmental > Aquatic > Marine > Intertidal zone >... | reverse complement strand
TCGAATACGACGATGTGCTCAATACCCAGCGCACCAAGATCTATGACCAACGGGATCGCATCTTTAGCAAAGAGGACTTGAGTGAAGATGTCACTGACATGCTCCAGACCGAGGTGCTCCAGCGTGTTCCGCTAGCCCTCGAAGATGAAGAGGGCCCCTGGAAATTATTAGCCTGGTTAGATCAAATCCAGCCCCCCTTACCCGTTAATGGAAGGATTTATCCCTCCTATACGCTTCGCCTTTTGGCTGATCAGCATTTTAAAAGTACTCGGGATGGGAACTCCGCTGAACCGGTTCTCGATCGCCAGATAGCTTTTAAAGCATTGCTTGACCTGGCTAGGGAAGCTATCAAAGCTGAAGAAGGACACCTGCTGCATAGCATCAATAAATTGATTGATCTGACCAGCGAACGCTTGGAAAGCCAGCTGGAAGAACGCCTGGATATGGTCGAGGTCTTCTTCGACGGACTTGAACTCGACGAAGAGACCGGCCCTCGCGAGCCCCGCCAGCTCCTGGATGAGCTCTCTGGCCTTGTCCACGTTCCTATCAAACTAACCTCCGAAGAACAACGGGTCCTGAGGGCAGATGGAGACCATGCGGCCCTCGAACAGCTTGCTGACAGGGTCAGCGCCCAGGTGGAGGCTACCCTGATTGATCAATCCATCACCCGTTTGATTGGAGCTGTGGAACGTCGCCTGGAAGAAGACCTGGATATTGATCAAGATCATTTGTCTGGGGAGGATTGGGAAGCGCTGGCCGAGCAGGTCTTGATGGCGATTTCTTCTCTCTATGAGAATCGCCTGCAACGCCTTATCGGCGAAGACGGGGATGGTCTGATCGCCAAAGATCTCGAAGCCGCCTTGGCTAAATTTGACGGGCCGGTCACCGAAGCGATCTTGATGGGCTTGCTTTTACAGATGCCCCAAGGCGCGGTTGCCACCTTCGATAAGCGCACCCACCGGCGTATCTGGCAACGCACTACCCGTCTCACATACGTTTATGCGGCCGCTCGCTTCCTAGAAAGTCGCCATCCCGATGAGATCGCCTCTGAAGTACTCGAACATCTCGAAGACGCTCAATCTGTCATGCGACTCGCTTGGGGCCGCAGTGAGTTGAGCCGGCTTGAGTCCGCCCGCCCGATAGATCTGGATGGCACCACTCAAAATGGTTTGAAGGTTCTTTTGGGAGAAGAACGCTTTGCCGAGATAAGTGATAGAAACCTTCAGCATCTGGAAGGGGGGGAACGGTCCAATGTGGTGGATGAGCTCGGTCGCCAGGCGCTTACAGAAGTCTACCGTCAGCTGATCTTGCGCGTCATTTCCGAGCTTTGGGTGGAATATTTAACCAATATGGAGGCGCTGCGAGTCTCGATTGGTTTAGAGGCTTATGCCCAGCGTGACCCATTGGTTGAATATAAGAACCGCGCTTTCGAGATGTTCCAGGAATTGCTCAGTAATATGCGCATGGGCGTGGTAACCCGGATGTTTACCTTCCGATCACATGACCTGAGCAGCGTCCAAACTACCATCGCTAGAGCCGAACCCCCTCAAATTAAAGCGGAACCGCAACCCCAAGCTCAAGGGGGAAGTCGACCAGAAAGCCGTCCCAGCAAATCGAAACGACGTCGCCGGCGCCACTGAAAATGGTCGAGCATGGTTGTCTGCAAGCCTGGCGTAAAAGAGAGCTGGCGCTCATTTTCATGAGTTCCTTAAGACGGCCTATTCATCTCCCACTAAAAAAATCTATTCGTTAGAGGTATCTTATGAAATACGATTCGACCCACCGGCCGGCCGAATTTTATAAAGCGCTGCCTAAAGTTGAACTGCATCGCCATCTCGAGGGCTCTTTACGGTTGCGCACTTTATTGGAGGTCGCTCGTGCCCACGGCATGGATTTATTTGGCACCGATCGTTTGCGTCCGCTGGTCCAGATTCGAGAGGAGGACCCCTATACCTCTCAAAATTTCCTTTCGAAATTCCAAACCCTGCGAAAATTTTACCGTTCTCCGGATGTTATCGGGCGCATTACCCAGGAGGCCGTGGCCGACGCCGCTGCCGATAACGTGTGCTATATGGAGTTGCGCTTCACGCCGGTAGCTTTGAGCCGAGCCGAAAACTTCACTTTGGCGGAAGTCATTGATTGGGTGATCGAGGGGACGCGCCAGGCTGAATCCCAGCATGCTATCATGGTCCGCCTGATCGTCAGTGTTAATCGTCACGAAAGCCCGGAACTTGCAGCCCAGGTAGTACACTTAGCTGCCGAGCGCTTAGCTGACGGCATTGTCGGTTTAGATCTGGCTGGCAATGAGGTTGCCTTTCCATCGGCGCCATTCGAGAGCGCTTTCCGCCAGGCTCAAGAGGCCGGGCTTCATATAACTGTCCATGCTGGTGAATGGGGAGGTGCTGGCAATGTGGCGGCAGCCATTACCCAACTGGGTGCTGAGCGGATCGGTCATGGCATACGGGTGGTGGAAGACCCTGCCGTGGTCGCTTTGGCGCGTGATCGCAATACCGCCTTTGAGGTCTGTGTTACCAGCAATTACCAGTCAGGGGTGGTAAACGACCTGTACGAACATCCGCTAGCGGATATGCTTTCTGAAGGTTTAAATGTCACCCTCAACACGGACGATCCCAGTATTTCCCAGATCACCCTGGCGGATGAATATTGCGTTGCTTGTGAATACTTGGGACTCTCTCTTAATACCTTGCGTGAATGCCTGCTGGCAGCTGCCGGGGCTGCCTTTTTACCTCAGGACGAGCGCCAGGCGTTAGTAGAGCGCCTGGCGGCAGAATTCCCCTCCGATCTCTGATAAAGTGTTTTAGCTCGCTGCGCCCTTTTCCCACTCGGCCACCGCCTCGCGAATGACCGCTTGCACCAACGCCTCAGGAACAGCCTCCACCGAATCGTAGCTGTCTAAACCGACCATTACTGCAATTCCCTGCCCAGGTTTTTCGATCAAACGAATGCCACGTTCTTCTAATGGCGTGTTTATCAACTTCTCTTGTAGAATTTCATCGATTTGAGCAGCGATGCTCTTGGTTGGGATGCTGGTCTCACTTTCTTGGATAGCCTGGGTGAAGATTTTGAAGGGATTCAAGCTAGGACGTTCGGTTTCTGGAGCGCTGTCCGCCTTGGAAAGCCACTCGGGCACCCCCTCTTCCCGCATGCCAGATTCACTCTCGTAGGGTAAAAAGGGGTCCGCGGTAGTTTCGGTGGGCTTGGGTTCTGTCGGAAAGATCCCTAACCAAGTGCGTAAATCGCTGGATGCGAGCACCAACCGTTGGCGTTGTTCAGTTCGCAGGTCAGCCGCGGATTTGATGATCGTTCCGTCCATTTCAACGACCAGACTCTCATTACGCCGGTCGCGCGTCAGCCGAACCGCTTTCTTTGCCAGGCCAGCTTCTTTCTTTGCGGATGTCCGGCTTTCTGCTTTTTCGCGGCGCAGGCTGAAGATCAGGGCACTCAGCATGAAGCCAATTGCTATACAAACCAGTGCGAGTAGGATGGTGGTTGTAATGTCCATGGGAAAATCCTTTAGGGAAACTAAAATCGGGATAACCTTGGGAATTAAAGCGTTTGTAGGGGTTTATTCTTGGCTTGAACTCCTCTTTCAACTATAAGAACGGGGGGCACACATCAGACTTGCCCGGCATGTTTCAATGGTTGGCAAGTTGGACAGATATGGGTGCTTCGCTGGCCTACAATAATACGCTCGATGGTGGTACCACATACCGGGCAGGTTTCACCTGTCCGGTGGTAGACCTGGAAATAGTTTTGAAAGTCACCGCCTCGGTAGACCCAATCGATGCTGGCGCCATTTCGCTGGATGCCCTCTTCTAGTACCTGGCGGATGCTGTGCCATAGTCTTTCCGCCTGCTTGATGTCTAGGGTGCTGGCAATCGTCAGCGGGTGGATCTTGGCGAGGTGCAGAGCTTCGTCAGCGTAAATATTCCCCAGCCCGGCGATAAAGGTTTGATCAAGCAGCAGGGGTTTGATCTGGCGGTTGCGGGGCTGCAAGCGTTGATACAGGTCTTCCGATGTAAATGAAGGGCTCAGAGGTTCTGGTCCTAATTTGGCCAACACCGCTTGCGGTTCAGATGTCAGCCACACACGCCCGAACTTGCGTGGGTCGTTAAAGCATAATCGGTAGCCGCCCTCAAAATTTAGCCTCATACGGACGTGCCCTTCTGGTGCCTGGGAGTCGATCTCTATCAGGAGGTCACCACTCATGCCCAGGTGGATGAGCAGTACGTCGTGCGATAGCTTAAGAACCAGGTATTTTCCCCGGCGACTCACATCCTCGATTGACTGCCTCACTATTCGACGCTTGAATTCAGCAGGAGACGGCGTCACCAGGGTGCGTTCCCATAAGAGCTGGGCACCCTCAATACGCTGCCCGATGATAGATTGGCCGATTGGACCAGCCTGTCTCAGGGTTCTAGCAATGGTTTCAACTTCTGGAAGTTCGGGCATGCCTCATTCGTTAAACATCTCACCAACGCTGCGACCTTCGTGGGCGCGGCGGATCACTTCTCCCATCAAATGTGCTACGGTAAGCAGTTTGAGTTTATCACCAAGTAGGGCTTTTTTCTCCTCCGCGATAGGCAGCGTGTCTGTGGTGATGATAGATGTCAGCGGAAGGGCTGCTAACCTCTCTACGGCAGGATCAGAGAATACCGGGTGGACAAACACCGTATAGATGTTGCGCGCCCCACACTCTTTGACCAGGTTGACGGCCTGGCTTAGGGATCCAGCTGTATCGACTTCGTCATCCACCACGATCACGTCGCGTCCCTCCACGTTGCCGATCAGGGTCAGTGCTACCGGGCGGGCAATGTCGGCGGTGCGGCGTTTCTCTACAAAGGCGATCGGCGCATTTATGGTGGCAGCAAAGTTGCGCCCTTTCTTGGCAAATCCCAGATCAGCAGCCACTACCACGGGGTCTTTCATGGTGGGAAGCAGATCCTTAACATACTCTATAAGGATGTGATAGGCGCTTATGACATCGCCAGGGATGGAGAAAAACCCTTGGATCTGTCCGGCATGCAGATCCAGTGTCATGTAGCGATCAGCTCCGGCGATTTCGATCATATCAGCCACTAAGCGAGCGGTTATAGGAACGCGTGGCATGTCTTTTTTATCGGAACGGGCGTATGCCAGGTAGGGAACCACCGCCGTAACCCGCCCGGCCGAGTCCAGCCTGAGAGTCTGAAGCATGATTAGTAGCTCCATCAAATTTCTGTGTACCGGCTTGGCAATCGTCTGGATCACATAAACATCCTGGCCGCGCACACTGCTGTGAAGCCTAACAAACAGGTTATCGTTCGGAAACAGGGTAACATCCCTGCCGCTGAGCGGCAGAGAGAGATGGTCGGCGATCTTCATCGAGAGTTCGGGGCAGGCTGTCCCGGCAAAGAGTTTGATCTCACCGAAAACGCCGCAGTCGCGTTGAGGTTTGATAACAGGCATAAGTACTCCCAAAAAGATTGGTTATTTACTCAGGAGGCGCTGGCGCCTCCATGTTTTGCCATTCGGTTCGCAGTATGCTCATGAATAGTACGTCTAAATATTGGCCTTCCTGGAAGACAGCTTGGCGGTGACGACCTTCGTCAACAAAACCGGCTTTCTTATAAGCGCTGATCGCTCGCTGGTTATCTTCGTATACGCGCAGGGATATGCGGTGCAAATTGAGGGTGGTAAAGCCAAACTGCAAGAGCAAGCGCATCGCTTCAGTTCCATAACCCTGGTTCCAACAGCTTTTATCGCCGATGAAGATACCCAACTCGGCGTTGCGATTGCGCCAGTCAATGTTGAAAAAACCGCAGTTTCCCACCAGCCTCCAGGCATCTTCTTCTTGGATCTCAATCGCCAGAGGCTGTTCTTCTGCCGGGCGCGCCAGTGTTCCTTCAAACCAGCGCTGCTCCTCCTCATGAGACAAAGGCAGATACAGGGCTAATCCTTGCCGCACCTCCGGGTCGTTAAGCCATCCCACGAAGCGGGTCAAGTCTTCTCTTTCAACGTGTCGCAGCCGGATGCGTTCTCCGTAAATCATAGGGTTTGTTCCCCGTCGAGTAAAGCGAGAACTCCTTGATAGGGGGAAATCTGGCGTTCTATCAGCTTCTCGAGGATTTCCTGGTATTTCGAATTTGATACCGATTTCCGCCAGCGGCTCACCAGGCTATCTTGAAGCAATGCCTCCAGCTCTGCCTGTAAACGGGCGCGTTCGCGACGTTCCAACTCTCCGCTTTCTCGCAGGTATTGTCGGTGCCGGGCGATCTCTTTGGCCAGATCTGGGACACCATCGCCTTCTGTGGCTACCGTTCGTTGGATTGGTGGTATCCAGGCATCTACTTCTACCTGTGCCGGTGCCCTTTCAGAAAGGCCTTCGGAAGGTCCGTGATGGCGGAAGACAGGCGCTACCGGTTGTGCCAGTTGAAGCATGCCGCTCAGGGCCCTTTCGGTGTTTTCCACACCAGGTCGATCAGCTTTGTTGACTACCAGGATGTCGGCGATTTCAAGGATGCCAGCCTTAATCGCTTGAATGTCGTCGCCTAAGCCGGGCGCCTGCACGACCAGGGTGGTGTGCGCCAAACGGGCCACATCCACTTCGGCCTGCCCAGCTCCTACCGTTTCGATGAAGATAATCTCAAAACCGGCTGCGTCAAAAACCTGTACTAAGCTGGCCGTGGTATGCGCCAATCCTCCCAAAGAACCGCGCGCTGCCATTGAGCGGATAAACACCCCTGCATCTCCGGCTAGATCGCGCATCCGTACCCGGTCTCCCAGGATTGCCCCGCCGGTGAAAGGGCTGGATGGATCCACCGCTACGATAGCCACTTGCAGCGCCATTTCTCCATCAGGGGGATTCCTGTAATAACGAGCCAGCTGGTTGACCAGAGTAGATTTTCCGGTCCCTGGAGCGCCGGTCACACCTACCAGATGAGCGTACCCGGTATGCGGGAACAGTTCATTTAAAGCCTGGCGGCCCTGCTCCGTTTGGTTTTCAACAAGGGTCAGGAGACGGGCTAAGGCCAGTCGGTCGCCTGCCAGAGTGGAGCGAGCAAGAGTCATGGGACTGAAAGCCAAAGTCAAGGGACGGCCGCGCCCAAAACAGCTTGGCGAAGGTCAGTGACGATCGCATCGGTGAGGGTGCCAGGACCATATACACCGACCACGCCCATTTCTAACAGGCGCGGGATATCCTCGTTGGGAATGATGCCTCCTACGAAAACTTTGACTCTTTCTTGCCGGTTGGCTTTTAACAGTTCCATAACCCGCGGCACCAATGCCATATGTGCACCTGAGAGGATAGACATACCTACCGCATCCACGTCTTCTTGTAAAGCGGCTTCAGCAATCATTTCAGGAGTTTGGCGTAAGCCGGTGTAGATAACCTCCATACCAGCGTCTCGCAAGGTGCGGGCTACCACTTTTGCGCCCCGGTCATGTCCATCCAAACCGGGCTTGGCTATCAAGACGCGGATTATTCGCTCGGTCATAATACCTCCCAAAGGATTAAGGCTGCTTCTAAAATTATACCGCGTTCACCCCTGCGGTAAATTCAACACTGCAAAGTACCATTGCCAACATGACCCGCTGGCCGGGGGTGTTCATCTTAATGTTGGCTTAAGCAGAAAAGAGCGGCAATCACGGGCGGCCTGGGTGCATGATCGTGCCGGCCGGCGGCATCATCCGGCTGCTCCCCCAAGGATTTAGGGTTTAGTTCACAACGCTCCTTACCCAGCCTACCAGGAACAGGCGGAAATAAACCGGGTCGAGCGTCTGGGATACCAGCGGGACATTCCAGAGATGCCTTGTTGCCATAAGTAGGGCAGCAAGCAGAGCTGCATGAAGAATTCTAATTACGATTTGACAAACCAGCGGGTCAGAGGAGGCATAAGTATTACTTGCCCCGCTTGCCTGGGGCGATATATTGGATGTGTTTGAACGGCTTGATTTGAACGCTTATTTTGTCCTTAAGGATATTTCCAGAGACATGCATCAAGGTGTCATCGAAGTCGGAATCGATACCCATACTGGCCAGGCATGGATAGTGATGGTGCAGCAAACCGGCTTCTTGTTCGGCCTCTTCTACGGAGAGGCCCAACAGGCGTTCGGCCACGTAACGTGCACAACCGCAAACTGTGTCACGCTGCACCTCTATTGAAATGATCTTGCGCGTTTGGGGATCTACCCTAATCTGCAGATCGGGTTCGCCGAAAAGATGGGCGAATTCTGAAATTAAGGTATTCTGATAAGTTTGGCGTTGCCGTCGGGTGACTCCGTAATCCTTTTCGGTCAATGAGCACAGCGGTTTTGGCGTTACGCAAGCTATCCCGGCTTCGCTGAGCCAGCCGCGTAACTGGCGCGCCAGACCTCGTGGCAACCAGGCCTCATTGTCGATGGGGGCGATCACCGCCCGCGCCCCGCTCATCTCAGCAATTTCAGGAAGCAGCTCGGCAATGCCCTTGTTCTCACCAAAAGACAGGATCAGATCTGCCGGCTGGAAAGAATCGGGCAGATAATCCTCAGGATAATCTATCACTGGAGGCAGCACCGCGGGCGCTTGCCACTCTTCAACGCTCCAATCAGCAGCTCGGTGCTTCCGAACATTTTCTACGTGCCTTTTCCCGTATTCGCCTGAGATAACCGCCAGAATGCGCATGCAGAGCTCCTTAGGTCCGCTATTGACCAGAGGTATTATAACTTGGGCTTTAGATGGCTTTCGATATTCTCGTCCCTCAGGTCTTGCTCGCCAGCGAAGTGCGGTTAGGATTTAGAATTACCCCGCTGATGATTGTGCTGGCCAGAAAGAGTAATATGGCCACCCCATAGACGGGCTGCTTGAAAGCCAGCCAGGTCGCCGGTCACTCGCAGCGCTACGGAGAGATGTAACAAGATCAGGTATGCATATATGCATATAAGAACTGGTGGAAGTTGATTTGCAGCCCTAGCACGGCTGGAAATATTATGGGGGCGTGATCGAAGATCATTGAGAAGACAAAACCCAGAAATATGGCGTGCAAAACTGCATCGTATCGTAATCCAGCGACCACGCCACCAAAGACCATACCCATGCATCCGGCTGCCGCCAACCAGAAGTAACCCGCCAGCAGGCATAAGGCTGTATAGTGTGGCAGGCCCTGTTTGTAAACTGTCCGGCGGGCGACATCGTAGCGAAGCAACCAGGCAGCCAGAGCCAGCATCCCCAGGCTGACCAGGCGCATCCCGGGGTTAAATAACCAGAACATAAGCATTAACCCGATAACAAATAGAGCGACTGCCCCTGTAAAAGCCATTTCGCTGCCGCGTGATAAGCGCACTATGCGTCCTAACTCCAGCCATTCATCAGCAATGGTCAATATTAAGAAACCCACCCACTACAATACCAGCCGGTAAATTGGTGAACCGAACAACCATAAGGCGTTCCCTACCAGCCAGGCCAGTGCGCTAGTGAAAAAGCCGATTTGAAGCCAGCGCAAACGGGCAATTTTATGGTTGGAGGCCGCTTAGCCAATTTTTTAAGCCAACTGGATTGGTTCCGGCTTTGGCCTCGTGCTATAATCGTTCCCATCTCACCCATTTAAAATAATCTGGTTGGTAGCGGATGTCCTTCGTTCATCTTCACGTTCATTCAGAATATTCATTGCTAGATGGTTTTTGCAATATAAAGAAGCTGGTGAAGCGTGCCAAAGAGATGCACATGCCTGCCCTGGCGCTAACAGACCACGGCACCATGTTTGGTGTGATCGACTTTTACAACGCGGCTACCAGAGCTGGAATTAAGCCCATTATCGGTGTTGAAGCTTATCTGGCTTCCCGTGGGATGCAGGAGCGCGATGCCCAGTTGGACAAAAAGTCCAGTCACCTGCTGCTTTTAGCTGAAAATCAGACTGGCTACCAGAACTTGCTCAAGATCGCCAGTGCTGCCCAGCTGCAAGGCTTTTATTATTTCCCTCGGACTGATCATGAATTCTTAGCACAGCATGCTGAAGGATTGATCTGCACCTCCGGTTGCATGTCCGCCGAGATTCCCCGTCTGATTCGGGCAGGAAACCTGGAAAAGGCTCGTCGCCAGATCGATTGGTACTACCAGGTATTTGGTCCCGACCATTTCTTCCTTGAGCTGCAGGAACACGATATCAATGAGCTAAAGCAGATCAACAAACACTTGATCGACCTTGGCAAACGTTATCAGGCTCACTTTGTAGCCACCAACGACGTTCATTACATTAATCATGGAGATGCCCGTTTCCAAGACATTTTGCTGGCTATCCAGACCGGCTGCGTGCTCAGCGATCCCAACCGCATGCGCATGAGCGATGATAGCTTTTACCTTCGGAGCCCGCAAGAAATGTCCACGATTTTTTCTGAGCTGCCTGAAGCCATCAGCAACACCTTGCTTATCGCCGAACGCTGCGAGGTGGACTTAAGCTTCAAAGGCTACCACTTGCCTCAGTTTGACGTCCCCGAAGGGAAAACCGCCCAGCCTTATTTACGAGAGCTGTGCGCAGCTGGCCTTAAAAAACGTTATGGTTCACGGGCGGATGACCCGCAGATCTCTGCCCGCCTGGATTATGAACTGGGCATCATCCATCAGATGGGTTTTGATACCTATTTCTTAATCGTATGGGATTTGTGCCGTTACGCTCGTGAGATGGACATCTGGTACAACGCCCGCGGTTCAGCGGCAGGGTCTATAGTCGCTTACACCCTGGGCATCACGCTGGTCGACCCGATTGAACATGGTTTGATCTTTGAACGCTTTCTCAATCCTGGTCGTATCTCCATGCCCGATATCGACCTAGATTTTCGTGACGACCGGCGCGCCGAGATGCTGCAATATACTGCTAACCGCTATGGCGATGACAAAGTTGCTCAAATCATCACCTTTGGCACCTTAGGTGCCCGCGCCGCGATCCGCGATGTCGGCCGGGTTTTGGATATCCCTCTCTCGGAAGTGGACCGGGCTGCCAAACTCATCCCCAATATCCCCGGTAAGCCGGTCAACATCCGGCAAGCTCTCGAAGAAGTCCCCGAATTCAAGAATCTTTATCAATCGACACCTTATTACCGCCAATTGATAGATACTGCCAGTGAAATGGAAGGCGTAGTGCGCAGTGCTGGCACCCACGCAGCGGGTGTGATCATCACAGATAAACCGATCATCGAATACCTGCCGCTGCATCGCCCCACCGGAAGTTCAGCCGAGGATAGCCCGGTCAAAACGGTAACTCAGTTCGAGATGAACGTCTTGGACTCGCTCGGGTTGCTCAAAGTCGATTTCCTCGGGCTGGCCACCCTCACGATCATGGCGCGGGCTTGTGATCTGATCAAAGCCCGTCATGGCGTGAAGCTCGATTTGTCCAATATCCCGGTGGACGACCCGGCTACTTATGAATTGCTTGGCCGGGGAGAGACAGCCGGAGTATTCCAGGTGGAAGGCGCCGGAATGCGGCGTTGGCTGATGAAAATGAAACCCAAAGAGTTAGCCAATGTGATCGCTATGGTGGCATTATTCCGACCAGGGCCGATGGACTTCATCCCTGGCTACATCCGGCGCATGCATAATGAAGAAGCGGTTCAGTACAGTCACCCTGCTCTGGAATCGATCTTTAAAGAAACTTATGGATACCCTGTCTATCAAGAACAGCTCATGTTTGCGGTGATGGAGTTAGCCGGCTATACCGCTACCGAATCTGATGATCTGCGTAAGGCCGTAGCCAAGAAGCAGAAAGAAAAGCTGCACAAGCATCGCCAGAAGTTCATCTCAGGAGCCATGGAGAGGCAAATCTCCGAAGAGACGGCCAGCGCCATCTTCGATGATTGGGAGGAATTCGCCCGTTATGGCTTCAACAAGGCCCATGCTGCCGACTACGGCGTCATTGCCGTTCAGACCGCCTATCTAAAAGCCCATTATCCGGTTGAGTACATGACTGCAGTGCTCTCGGTCAACCAAAACGACACCGATAAAGTCGCTTTGTATGTCGCCGATTGCCGCCGTATGGCTATTGCGGTTGAACCACCGGATGTCAATATCAGTGGCTATGATTTCACCATCGAAGATCGCCCCGAAGGTAGTGCAGCTATTCGTTTCGGACTGGGTGCAGTCAAAAATGTAGGACACGGACCGGTAGATGCCATCCTTGAAGGGCGTGCCGAGCGGCCCTTTATCGATATCAACGACTTTGCCCACCGCGTTGACCTCCGCCAAGTCAGCAAACGTCCTTTGGAGTGCCTGGTGCGGGTCGGCGCCTTGGACGGCTTTGGACCCCGCCCGGCCCTGTTGCAGGCTTTGGACCAGGTCGTCTCGGTCAGTGCCTCCCACTTTCGAGCTGTTGAGATGGGGCAGATGAGTCTGTTTGGAGCACACAGCGGTGTGATCGAAGGCATAAAGCTGCCCAAGACCACGGTCGAGATACCCCGGCGCGAGCAATTGAACTGGGAGCGTGAACTGATTGGCTTGTATGTCTCTGATCACCCCTTGAATCCTTTTCTGGATGTTCTGACCGAAACCGTTACCCACTTTTCCGGCCAGCTGTCTGAATCTGGCGAACGTGAGCGGGTGCGGGTCGCAGGGCTCATTACTCGCGTTCGACCCCACCTGACTAAATCGGGTAAATCCATGGGATTTGTAACCATCGAGGACCTGCAAGGCACGATTGAGCTGGTGGTATTTCCCCGCATTTGGGAGCAATATGCAGATCTTATCCAGGCAGATAAGATTATTTTAGTCGAAGGTCGTGTAGATGCCGAAAGCACTGAGCCAAAAGTGCTGGTCGATAGCATCACTACTGACCTTCAAGTGACTGCCTCGCTTGAATCAGATGCTCTTTTACCTCCTGGAGACTCACCCGGGCAGTCCTTTGGGGATTTAGAAAAAAGCGCTTTCGATGAAAACAATATTGAAGAGGAGCTGGACTTTATAGAAAGTGGGTTTGATGAGGATGAATCTGTCCCTGGCTCCTATGGGCTGCCCACCGGCTCATATGAGGGTATAGCCGAATCCCCGCAGGGGCAAAATAACCGGGCTGAAGAAGACTTGAGCAGCGACCTTCCCCCGGTACCTGAGGCCTTCCCGCCAGAATGGGATTTAACCAGTGCGATTATCTCGGCGGTGGCTGAACCAGAGATCGCCAAAGCCCTGGCCGAAGCAGCTTCTAACCTCGAGTCTGATCCGAATGCCACATCCATCACAGGTGATGAAGGCCAAGTCGAAGCGGGGCTTCCAATGGAGGTCTCCTCAGGTTTGGCGGCCTCTTCTGCCATTGATTTAAATGAGGAGGAAGTCCTCCCGGGTTCAGCCATTCCGTTGCCCCCTTATCTCGTCTCGCCACTCACTTCGGCTGACGGAGAACCCATCCAAATGATAACGATTGTGTTGCGCCCATCGGGGGATGTCGTGCGCGATAATCTCCGTATCAGACAAATCTACGGGACGCTGATTGCCTATCCTGGCAGAGATCGTTTCGCCTTTCAGGTTTTCGAGAGCGGTCGCGGTTATCTGATTGAATTCCCGAACTTCACGACTGGTATGTGCCAGGAGTTGATCAATCGTTTGAGGGCTTTCGTCTTCCCTGAAAATCTGCGGGTTGAGCCGATCACGTTCCAGTGATCAGCGCTGGCGTTTGCGTTTGGGGGGTGGAGTGCCGCGGTATGCTGGAGCAGTGATGCCGTAGATCGTGCATATGCGTCGGTCTAGCATGCGGCTACGAAGGCGGGCGTCGATTTCATCGAGCGTGTCTGCGGTGGTGATGACGGTTGGCAATTCGGCATTGTAGCGGTAATTGAACAGCTGGTATAGCTTCTCCCGCGCCCAGGGGGTCGTGGATTGGGTGCCAAGATCATCGAGTATCAGCAGAGGAGAGTTGCGGATGTCTTTAAAGCGCCGATCATAACTAATACTGCTCTCGGGGTTAAAGGTGGCGCGCAGGTGATCTAACAAATCAGGGACAACCTCAAACCTTTGGGGCAACCCGAGGTCTTTCCGAAAATTGGCAATGGCGGCTGCTAGATGAGTCTTGCCGCAGCCATAAGTACCACTGAAGACCAGCCAACCTTGGGGATGCTCAGCGAACTCTCGGGCAATCTTGAAGGCCTTCTCCAGGCTTTTCAAATCCTCATCGCCTAGCCCCTCGCCGTGCCGCAGGTCGAAATTGAGAAATGTCAAGTTATGTAGCAGATCCAGCGGAGAGGATTCGCTGAACTCGGTGCCTCGCACTGGCTGCCGGTAATCGTCGGCGTTGATCTCGATCTTGGTCACCAGCTCCGGATCCACTAGGCGTGAGCGAATCCGCCCTTCAATCTCTTCCAGCGGGGTATTGGTCGTGACCATCAAGGGCAAGCGGTTTATATAGCGGTGATTTAGGATCTGAAACATTTTTTCCTGCGCCCAGGCAGTTGCGTTCTGGGTGCCGAAATCGTCCAAGATCAGCAAAGGGGCCTGCCGGATTTCTTCAAACCTTTCCTCAAAAGTCGCCTCCAGATCGTGGTAAGCAAAGCGCAGGGTGTCTAGCAGGTCGGGAACGGTGATAAACAGGGTCGATACACCTATACTCACGGCGAAATTAGCCACCGCAGCTGCCAGATGGGTCTTGCCGCAGCCGTAAGGGCCGTGCAGGAGCAGCCAACCCTTTAAGGTTTCTGCGAACTGGCGGGAGTGGTTATAGGCTTGTTCTAATGAATCGGCTTGTAAAGGAGGCAGGCCAATACGACCGCGCGGGTTGAAGTTCTCAAAAGTAAGATGGCGTAATTCATGCAGGTTGCTGAGCGCAAACAGCCTCTGGCGTACTTGCTGGCTGACTTGATTATGGCGGCAGGTGCAGATTTGTACCTTGCCAAAATCAGGATGTCCAATGGGCACATCTATCCGCAGGTATCCCAAGCCTCCACAATGAGGACACTGTGGGTCGCCTAGTAAATCGTTCTGGTGGAGGTCTGCATGGTTTTCAGTGTTCGATGAAGTCGGAGAACTCGCCTTCGACGTAGCGGCGGCGATCCTTTTCAGTGTCTCGTCGATCTTCTCGGTCATAGCGTCCTCCTTCTTGCCACCTTCTCAGTATCGCTTCGACATAACTCCAGCGGCGCACGTTATTTTCAACTGCCAGACGAACGGCGTCCTCAAGCCAACGGGCTGGATAGGTGTTTTCTGCTTCGCGCAGAGTTTCGGCGATCATCGGGGTGAGCAGCCCGATATGCTCTTCATAAAGTCGAAAGATGTTGGGCTGTTCCTGGATGAAGTCTAGAGGAGTCAGTGGATCGCCAGTTGAGCGCCATTCTCCACGGGCGATCGCCTGAACAGCTGCCCGTCCTTTTGGGGAGTTGAGGAAGTAAAAGATCTCTTGGCTACCTTCCATCTCCAGGTTCGCTTTCAGAAGCGAACCGCGCTTCACGCAGTGTTCCAAAGCCTCATCCAGCTGCGCTTCAGCATCTTTGGGGTTTTCATTTAAGCCCCGCATGAAAGCTGGGTCTTCAAGGAAATTCGCTCGTCGCAGGTAGCGAAAGGTCCCTTCCATCTGGTTGAACCGCCAGAGTACGTAGATGGTGACCTTGAGCTCGCCCAGGTGGTCAATTTCCGGCAACAGTTCGCTGAAAAAAGGCTCGGGGATGGAGGTGAAGCGCACTTTGCCTTCGGGGAAACCTCTGAAAGTGTTCATGACATTGGTTACGCCATTTGCGAGAGGTCTACTCTGCGCGTAGCAGCGTTTTCGAACTTGGCCAGGTTGCTACGAAAAATCAGCTCGATGTTGCCGGTTGGCCCGTTGCGATGCTTGGCAATTTTGATGGCGGCGATGTTTTGTTTAAGGCTATCTTTTTCGTAGAGATCGGGACGGTGAATGAACATCACCACGTCGGAATCCTGTTCAAGAGAACCGGATTCACGCAAGTCTGAAAGCTGCGGTTCTTTATCCGCACGTTGCTCGATGGCGCGTGAGAGCTGCGCTGCAGCCATAACCGGGACGTTTAACTCGCGTGCCAGCATTTTGAGATTGCGAGAGATGTAGGAGACCTCCTGTACTCGGTTTTCAATGCGAATACCGCCGCTCATCAGTTGCAGGTAATCCACTAAGATCAAATCCAGGCGAAACTCCATATGCAGTCGCCGGCATTTAGTGCGCAATTGTAGTGGGGTCAAACCGGGTGTGTCGTCGAGGAAAATACGGGTATCCGATAGCACTTCGATGGCATGGGCGAACAATGGCCATTCATCTTCATTAAGTTGACCGGTTCGCAGGTGGTGGGTGTCGATACCAGTCTCTTGAGCGATCAGGCGTTGCGCCAGCTGTTCGTTAGCCATCTCCAGAGAGAAAATCGCCACATGCTTTTTGTGGATCTGGGCTGCGTTCTTGGCAGAAGAGATTAAGAAAGCAGTTTTGCCCGTACCCGGGCGACCGGCGATAATCAGAAAATCCGATGGTTGCATGCCTCCCAGTAAGCGGTCTAAATCGATAAAACCACTGGGAACGCCGAAGGTGTCTTCACCCCTGCGCATTAATTGGTCGATGCGGTCGTAATAGTCGCTCAACACTTGCTGTATGGGCTGCAGGTCGCGTGTCAAGCGCCGTTCGCTAACACCAAAAATAGCCTTCTCAGCCTCGTTCATAATCTCATCGATGCCAGTTGCTTCCTTGTAAGCCAGTTTGGCGATCGAATTGGCGGCTTCCAGCATGCGACGGCGCACTGCACTTTCTTCTATCAGGTGACCGTAAGCCTCGGCGTGCAAAGAAGTTGGCACGTTATTGATCAGGGCAGTCAAATAAGCCGGTCCGCCGATTTCGGACAATTGCCCATTTTGATCCAGTTCCTCCGCTACGGTGAGAAAATCGATCGGTATGCGTTTTTCGTGTAAGTGGGTGAATGCCTGCCAGATCCAACGGTGCCGGTGTATGTAGAAATCTTCATCTTGCAGGAATTGAGCGACGTCATAATATGCCTCGGGGTTGATGAGGACGGCGCCGAGCACAGCCTCTTCAGCTTCTCGGCTATTGGGCACCACTTGCGGGCTGGGAGTGGTGCTGATTTCGGGTTGGGAAATGTCGCTCATTATCAAATTTGGTGCTATTGATGGTGGTTGGTTTTGCTCCTGGGTCAATCGCAGGCTGGTCCTGGTGGATTAAAAAAACGGGGTCGCTGGCTTTGGGAAAAACCCTGGCGCACCCCGTTGGATCTAGCGTGCGGCCAGGCTACTCATTTTTATCATTGTCGTCTTCTTCGTCCTCACCTTCATCGCCTTCATTTTCGTCATCATCTTCTACTTCTTCGTCATCAATCTCTAGCCCTTCGAGAAAGTTTTCGAATACAGAAAGCCGCTCGGGGCTGCTTTCGATCTCCTCAACAGCCTGTTCTTCTTCTTGTAAATTCTCCTCCGGAATGATGCCAGCCGTATCCAATACTGAACGAGAGACAAGTATAGGAACATGCGAGCGAACTGCTAACGCCAAAGCGTCAGACGGTCGTGAATCGATGTTTAACTTTTGACTATCTACTTCAACCACAATGTTGCCGTAGAATGTGTCTTCTCGTAAAGCTATTACTTCCACTTGCAATACCTGGGCGTTCAATTCTTTGAATATGTTCCTCAATAAATCATGGGTCAACGGTCGAGCTACCTCAACTTCCTGTAAAGCGATTGTGATGGCCTCTGCTTCGTAGATACCAATCCAAATGGGCAGATACCGTTCGGCATTCACCTCGCGCAGGATCACAATCCGCTGTTGGGACATCAAACTGACGCGGATGCTATCGATGACCACTTCTACCATGTCGGACATGGAAGCCTCCAAACCGAAGGGTTTCCGCTTCGTTAATTGAATAATCAAAGTTAGCGACCAGCCTTAGAAATCCAACCTTTGATTGGGATTTCTAAATCGATCACAGGCGGGTCGCTGAGTGCAAAACCATGCTCTGAGTATTCTAACATGGGGAGGGCTAAGACGCAACGGCTGATCGCTCTCGACACTAAAAACCAAATTCGATCCAATCCCAATATTGCGAATCCTGGTCCAGGTGTCCCTTGATGAGTTCTCGGATGATATACTGGCACAGGCTGGCAGCTTGCCCCCATGTCTATCCTCCGCCACTTTCGACCTGGTTCCCTCGAACTGGCAGCCTAACGATATCGAAATCGAAGAAGATAACCTGACCTAGGTGATAGCCCGGTTCCATAAGACCAGAGAACGCTGGCCTGAGGCTGTCATGGTGGCGCACTTGCCTTTATCCGTCCAGACCCCTGAACTGGCTGTTGCCTGCTTGGGAGCCGGGGAGCCCGTTATCCACCTTTTCGGTGATGACATCGCCCAAGATCTGGATGGAAACGACCGGCCGCACTCCCTGCATCAGGTGCATAGCTGCCTGGTGCCTGCCGCCGTGCGAGACCGGGTTTGTCTGGTAACGAGTGGTGGCATTGCCGCGGATGAGCGCGTCACCAAAGCCATCGTTTGTGGAACAGGCCTGGTGGCGATTGGTTTTATCTTTGAGAATTTGGGGATGCACTCGATTGGGGAATTGGGTGGGCGCAGCCATCTGCTGGTTTATCTTTCGTGATGTCCGTAATGAAATTTATCGGAATTCATAAGCGCCATCATTAAAACAAAGGAGTTGCATGAAATATCGAATTTGGGTTGCTCTCATTGCCGTTTATCTCGCTTGGGGTTCTACCTACCTGGCGATCCGTTTTGCCGTCGAAACCATGCCCCCTTTCCTCATGGCAGCTAGCCGTTTTCTGGTGGCAGGCGCGATTTTATATCTATGGAGGCGATCGCAGGGAGACCATCCCGCCACCAAACGAGAGTGGCTTTCAGCCGCTATCGTCGGTCTCTTATTGTTGGTGGGTGGTAACGGGAGCGTGGTTTGGGCAGAGCAACGCGTGGTCTCTGGGGTGGCAGCCCTGATAGTTGGCTCGGCGCCCTTGTGGATGGTGATCTTAGATGCTTTGCGCCCAAATGGGCGCTGGCCTTCGGGATGGGCTTTGTTGGGTGTGGCCTTCGGTTTCATTGGCATTGTGATTTTAATTGGACCCATACAGATTATCGGCTTACACGGCGATATTGACCCTATCGGAGCAGGAGTTTTGTTGCTGGCTGCCTTTTTGTGGGCAACTGGTTCGCTTTATAACCGGGACGCAAGATTGCCTGCCTCACCCCTACTGGGAACCAGTATGGAGATGTTGGTGGGAGGGGCAGGCTTGTTGGTCTTGGGCACACTTACCGGGGAATGGAGCCGCCTGTACTTGCCCGGAATTTCACTTAGGTCTCTTTTGGGGTTCGCCTATCTGATCGTTTTTGGCGCTTTGGTTGGTTTTGTGGCTTATACCTGGTTACTGCGCGTCGCCCCTACCACCTTGGTTTCCACCTACGCTTATGTTAATCCGCTGATCGCCATCTTCATGGGGAGCTTGTTAGCCGCTGAACCCTTGACGCCTCGTGTGCTGATTGCGGCGGTAACCATTGTCGGGTCTGTAGCTTTGATTACTTTAACCCAGCCGTTCAAACCGAAAGCCGAGGTTGATTCAGGAGCGTTTGTCTCGCCAGGCTCCCAATAAACCACAAGAAAATAATGAGTGGAACCTTTATTGATGGGCAGCTTTATTCGTAGGAGGCAACTATGAGGAGCACCGAGGTAAAACCCATGCTTCAATCTCGGCGAGATCTGATGATGGCGTTGCTGCCTCAACCGGGCGCGGCCGAATCTGCCTAGGGCGGTTGGGGTGTGTTGGGATTCGCCGCCAACCTTCCCGTGGCTGGTCGTCATGTACTGGCCGTACCTCGTCAGATACACAATCGCGGCAATGACAAGGGTGGTGACAACCTTTTTTCGCTGGCTTCGGACGGCGACATCTATCTGCGGGATCCTCATCACCGGGTGAATGATGAGCAGCTCAATGGCGGTGTATTTGTAGATTTACGCCCAGGCGATTGGGAGTTGATTGAGCCGTATCTGTGAGATAACCAACGCCTTCTGGGCATTCGTATTGAGGATCGGTTGACTGTATCTGGTGAACTTCTCTCGAAAGAGAGAGTCTACCGAAAAGTTGAGGTCAGGGAAGTAGGGGTTTTACGCGAAACTGAAAACCGATCAGGCATTTGCGGTTGTCTGGAGAGCTATCCTTATGGGATGGTCTTTTGTTCGAAGGCGATGGCCTGGATAAATTTTTCTACCCAGGCTTTCTTGAAAGCTTCAACTACTACCGGGTCGTATTGGCTTCCAATATTTCTCAGGATTTCCTCATATGCATCTTCCAGGGTCTTGGCAGAACGATAGGGCCTGGAAGTGGTCATAGCGTCGAAACTGTCTGCGACCGCCACGATTCTGGCTGCCAAAGGAATCTCCTCAGCCGCCAGGCCGTCAGGATATCCTTGACCATCCCATCGCTCGTGGTGGTGGCGGATCACAGGGATAGCTGCGACCAGGTAGGGGATATCTCGGATCATTTCAGTACCGGTGATTGGGTGCTTTTGAATTTCAACCCAATCATCCCTGGTTAGAGGCTTAATTTTGCTTAAGATGGCTTCTCGAATGTGAATCTTGCCGATATCGTGCAGGATAGCGCCAAAGCGCAGCTGTTCCAGGAGTTTGCCTTGCCAGCCAATGTGTTCCGCCAAAGCAAGCGAGTAGGCCATCACGCGCTCTACGTGGCCGCGGGTGTAATGGTCCCTAATTTCAATTGCATTAGCCAGTACGCTCAGGCTAGTTTCATAAGATTGTTGTAGCTGAGCCATATGCAGTTGGCGCGAACGGGCCAAACGGGCGCGCACTGCTGTGACCAGTTCCTCGCGAGTCAAGGGTTTTACCAGATAATCCTCCGCTCCCAGGTCTTTTCCCGTGAGAATATCTTCCTTCTCTCCCCGGGCAGTCAGGAAAACAAAGGGTATCATCACCCATTCAGGCCGGTTGCGCACAGAGCGGAAAAAAGTATAGCCGTCCATCTCGGGCATGGAGATATCGGATAAGATCAGGTCGGGGTTGATGGTTTTCATTTTTTCGAGGGCTTCGCGACCATTAGCGGCAGTATAGACCATAAACCCTTCCAAGCCCAACATCTCGCGCAAGCCCTCGCGCAAGGCGTGATTATCTTCGACCACGAGTAAAGTTTCCTGACTCATGTACTCACCTCTCCGCAGGCTGGTAAACCCGCAGCTGGTTTGGCAGCCCGCACCGCTCGCAGTATGGCCTGGGAAAAAACCTCAGCCGCAAAAGCGCCCACAATGTTAACGTCGGCATCGCGTTCGTCGGTAGCCAGGGCAAAAATGGTATCCCCATCTAACATGGTGTGGGCTGGTCGAATGCAACGTGCCAGGCCATCTTGAGCCATTTGGGCGACTTTGTTTACCTGCTCTTTGTTTAGTCGGGCGTTTGTGGCGACGACCCCAATGACGGTATTTTCCTTGCTGGAAAAACCGAGTATGGTTCGCCCCACCAGCGATCTCATGGTTTGCAGGGTATCTGCAAAATAACCTTTGGTTCCAATTTTAATGGGCCCTTTCTGGAGGGTGCGCGCCCCAGCCACTATCTGCCCTGTGTTGGGGTCGATAACGTCACCGAAGGCGTTGACGGCGGCGATGGCGCCTACGATTACTTTGCTTCCGATTTCCAGGCTGGCAGTGCCGATGCCGGATTTCATGGCTTGCCCTAATCCCAGGATTTTACCGACGGTTGCACCTGTTCCTGCGCCGACGTTGCCTTCAGCAGGGGGATCTGTGGAGGCGTTCAGACAGGCCTGGTAACCCATGGCAGAGTCGGGGCGCACATTCGATTTCCCGAGTCCCAGATCAAAGAGAATAGCTGCCGGAACGATGGGGACCTTGGCCACGCGCACGTCAAAACCCACATTTTTCTCTTCGAGATAGCGTACCACGCCGCTGGCTGAATCCAGTCCGAAAGCCGAACCACCGGAGAGCACCACGCCGTGGACCTGAGTCACCAGGTGCATAGGATGCATGGCGTCCGTCTCGCGTGTACCTGGGGCGCCGCCGCGCTGATCCACCCCACCGGCAGCCCCCTTTTCACATAGGATCACTGTGCATCCCGTCAGGGCTTCGTCATCCTGGGCATGCCCGACAAGCAGGCCGGGAACATCGGTAATGGCGTTTTTAAGATTCATGGGCAGGTATATGCACCTCTTTCCGAGCGAAAAGATAAATCTATGAACTATATGAGGCGTTTTCTTGTGTTTGATAGGAATTCACCCAAATATACCCCACCTGGGCGTAATTGGCAAATGGTCCCAAGCAGGCGGTTAAGGCAACCGCATCAGGCGCTTTGCCGCCATGAACTACCTGTATTTGAGGCAGGTCTTGGTGGGAAAAAAGGACAAAAAAGTAAGAAATTTAACCCCCTTCGCGTCTATTTAATGAGCGCGAGAGGACTCGAACCTCCAACCAATGGCTTAAAAGGCCACTGCTCTGCCACTTGAGCTACGCGCCCAGGCGGATAGCATTCTATCATGCGAGCGGTCGACCGTCAACGCCCACCTGGATCGAGAAACAAACCCTCAGGCAGCCTATGGGGGCAGCCTGGCAAGATGACCTTGACGTTTAGAAGACCAATTGTTACTATGAACCCAACAAATACACCAGGACTATTTAAGGAGGTATGAATGGCCAATATCCCTGAAGTCACCGATAATACTTTTAAAGACGAAGTGCTTTCCAATCCCAAGCCGGTACTGGTGGATTTCTCCGCAGTTTGGTGCGGGCCGTGTAAGTTGCTCGATCCTATCGTAGAGCAACTTGCTCACGAGTGGGCTGAGGATGTTAAAGTAGTCAAGCTGGATGTGGACAACAACCCCAATATCACCATGCATTATCAGGTCATGGGAGTGCCAACTCTTATGCTTTTCATTAACGGGGAAACACGGGAGCGTATCGTCGGTTACCAGCCCAAGGACCGCATTACTTCTAAGCTCACCCCGCACATCCAGAAGAATTGAAGCTGAACCCACAAAGATACCTATAATTTCAGCCTCGAAAAAGAAGATCCCGAGCGGATTTGCGCCTGGGATTTTTTATTTCATAAGGACACTTGTTTTTTAAACGATTCTTGAGTATACTTTTATTTATTGATAATAGTTGCAATAACGATTAGTCACAATTATGGATAAAATCAATATTACCCTGGCGCGATTACGCAGTCAAGGCTACCGCCTGACTCCTCAACGGTTGACCATATTGCATATCCTGAGCGAATCAGGAGATCATCTGACCCCCTTAGAGATTTACCTGAAGGCCCGGCAAGCCCTGCCGGGTATCACCGAAGCTACGATCTACCGCACCCTGAATTTCCTAACAGAAAAGGAACTGGTCCTGGCCGCCCACATCGGCAGCGGCCAACTGGTCTACGAGATTGCCGAACACGATCACGACCACCTGATTTGCCGGGCTTGCGGAAAGACTCACGAGATCGACCACATTGCCCTAAAATCCTTATACGAATACTTTGAATCCACTACGGGCTACCAGATTGATTCGGTCCACCAAACATTCTTCGGCCTTTGCCCTGAATGTCAGAAGAAAAACAACCTCTAAAGGAGAAAAGTGTCGATGGCTACCTTTCCATTCTTTTTCAAGCCACTGCTGATGCATATCCCAGATGGATTCCTCAACCTTCCAATGGCAGGGGTATTCTGGGCCATAAGCATCTTAATGATAGTTTTGGCAGTTCACTATACTCAGGGTGAGCTCAACGAACGGCGCATTCCGCTGATGGGAGTCATGGCAGCCTTTATTTTCGCAGCCCAAATGATCAACTTCCCGGTAGTTGGGGGCACATCGGGACACTTGCTAGGAGGCGTATTGGCGGCCATTACGCTTGGCCCCTGGGCAGGCATACTGGTCATGACCAGCGTGATCGCCGTCCAGGGTCTGCTATTCCAGGATGGCGGACTGCTAGTAATGGGAGCCAATATATTTAACATGGGGATCTTGACGGCTGTCATCGGTTACGGCCTGTACCGTACCGTGGCTGGCCGGAGCCGGGGCGTACGCCTGGTGGTAGCCGGCCTGGCAGCCTGGCTTTCTGTAATCGCAGGCGCGCTGGTGACGGCATTGCAGCTGTGGCTCAGCGGTACGGCGCTTTTAGAAGTCATCGTTCCGGCCATGCTCAGCGTACACGTCTTTATAGGCATCGGCGAAGCGCTCATTACGGTAGCGGCCTTGGCGTTCATCATGCAAGTTCGCCCAGATCTGATATCTGCGCAAGCCAGTACGGGAAACGGTGGTCGAGGCTGGATAGCTGCTGGGCTGGCAGTGAGCTTACTGGTGGTGATGCTTTCACCGCTGGCTTCGGCAGACCCAGATGGGTTAGAACGGGTAGCAATCAACCTGGGGTTCATTGATCGCGGCGCCAATCCCGTCTACCATATTCTGCCAGACTATACCATCCCCGCGCTTGGTAAGGGTCCTCTCTCTACGATCCTGGCTGGCGTATTGGGTGCACTGATCGTTGCGGCCCTATCCATCCTGATCGTCAGGCTATTTCGGCGCCCAATAAAATCCTAAACCAATGCATGCTGACCTGTTTGACCGCTACCAAACCCGGGGAAGTCCTATCCATAATCTAGAGCCGCGGGTCAAACTGGTGGTAACGGTCCTGTTCATCCTCTCGAACGTCCTTCTACCCGACGGTGCCTGGTTAGGGTTTGGGCTCTCTTTCAGCTTCGTCCTGCTTATCAGCGTACTGGCCAGGTTAGGTCCAGGATACGCCGTCAGGCGCTCATTTGTAGCCCTACCTTTTGCATTGGCAGCCATCAGCGCAGTTTTCGCGCAGCCCGGGGAAGCGATTGAAACGGTAAAACTCGGCTCCTGGACCTTGGTCGTTACTGAGGCTGGGTTGATCCGATTTGCCAGCATCGTGCTGCGCAGCTGGCTTTCTGTCCAAATGGCCATCTTGCTCACCGCCACCACCCAGTTTCCAGATCTGGCGCACGCTTTCCGACACCTGCGCGTTCCGCGGGTTTTGGTAGCCATCATCTCATTCATGTACCGTTACCTGTTCATCCTGAGCGATGAGGCCCTGCGCCTTCTTCGGGCTCGGGAGGCCAGGAGCGCCCGCATACCGGAGAGCAAGAAGTCACCACCAACCTTGTGGAAAGCAAAGGTAACCGGCAATATGGTGGGACAGCTTTTCCTACGCAGCTACGAACGCAGCGATCGGGTCTATTCTGCCATGCTGGCGCGCGGCTATAGCGGGCACCTGCTGACCCTAAACCCCCACACCATGCACATGAAGGATTGGGGCATGGGTATGCTGGCGGTTACTATGCTAATTTGTCTGCAAATCATCGCGCGTATTTAGGCCGGTGCGAAATTGGGTAATGTAAAGTCAGAACGGGATAACTGCTTTGACCTTCAAGCCGGTACTAAACCCGAACTCACGTTAATGGAATTATTTTCTTGGATTGCGGGTGAAACCGGCCATCTGCAGTAAAGAAGAAATACGATCCTAAAATGCCAATCGTACACCAGCCGACTACCCAGGCCAAGGTCGCCCTTCCAGGGAGCACCACAGAGGATCACAGGCCAATATTACTCATCGAAGCCCTCAGCTTCAGCTATCCGGATGGGCATGAAGCGCTGCACGAGGTCTCGTTACAGATCAACCGGAGCGAAAAAGTCGCATTGGTGGGCCCTAACGGAGCTGGAAAGAGCACCCTGATATTGCACCTTATCGGCATTCTCAGCGGAAACGGATCAGTGCTGATATCCGGTTTCGAGGTCGCCAAACCAAACCTGGCTCATATCCGTTCTAAAGTAGGGCTGGTGTTTCAGAATCCAGATGACCAGCTATTCTCGCCGACCGTGTTTGAAGATGTAGCCTTTGGTCCCTTGCACATGGGATTGCCTGAAGAAGAAATATACCGGCGGGTAAGGCGAGCTCTTGAACAGGTAGGTATGAGCGGTTATGGGGAGCGGCTTTCGCACCATCTAAGCGCCGGCGAGAAAAAACGCATTGCAATCGCCACGGTGCTTTCGATGAACCCAGAAATCCTGGTACTGGACGAACCATCTGCAGGTTTGGACCCGCGAGCCAGGCGCAGCCTGATCAAATTGTTACATGATCTATCCATAACCATGTTGGTCTCTACCCACGATATGTTGATGGTGCGCGAGCTTTTCCCTCGCATGGTTATCATGGATGAGGGATGCATCGTAGCAGATGGCCCAACCGAGAACCTCATGATGGACGTCCCGTTGCTAACAGCCCATGGGCTGGAGCGCCCATAAAATAAGATCAGACATGCCTCCGGAATCAAAAACGTGGTGACGAGCAATGGGCTTGCCACCACGTTTTTATCAAGACCGCTGTAATTAATCGGCAAGGACTGCCACACTATCACTCACTTGCGCTGCCTGGCGCAACACATCCACCCGGTCAATGCTCTCCCAGGAGAGGTCCAGGTCGTCCCGGCCAAAGTGACCGTAATTGGCGACTTGCTGGTAAATGGGATGGCGCAGATCCAAATCTCGAATGATAGCCCCCGGGCGCAAATCAAAGTGCTCTGTGATCAAGGCGGCAATCTGCTCATCTGAGATGCGACCAGTGCCAAAGGTTTCCACATTGATGCTGAGGGGGTGGGCTACCCCGATGGCGTAGGCTACCTGGATCTCGCAGCGCTGCGCTAATCCAGCTGCTACCACATTTTTCGCAGCCCAGCGAGCCGCATAGGCAGCTGAGCGATCGACTTTGGTGGGATCTTTACCGCTAAAGCAACCGCCGCCGTGACGCCCCATCCCTCCATAAGTGTCCACGATGATCTTGCGTCCAGTCAAGCCCGAATCGCCTAAGGGTCCACCGATCACAAACCGACCGGTCGGATTTACATAAATCTTCAAGTTGTCATCCACCATTTCCGGTGGCAGGACCGGTAGGATAACAGTCTCAATGACGCCCTCGCGGATATCCTTATTAGAAATATCAGGAGCGTGTTGTGTGCTGACCAAGACGGTGTCGATCCTCTTGGGTTGGCCGTAGCTGTACTCAACCGTGACTTGGCTCTTGCCATCAGGACGCAACCAGGGTAAGGTACCGTCTTTACGCACCTCACTCAAGCGACGGGTGAGCTTATGAGCCAGATAAATGGGCATGGGCATCAATACGGGCGTCTCATTGCAGGCAAAGCCAAACATCATCCCCTGATCACCGGCTCCAATTGAATCCACCTCGTCATCAGTCATCTCGCCAGATTTCGCTTCCAAGGATTTATCTACGCCCATGGCGATATCTCCCGATTGACGGGCAATAGCGACCTGCACTCCGCAGGTGTTGCCATCAAATCCCTTAGCGCTATCGTCGTAACCAATCTGGGTGATTATCCTGCGAGCCAGCTCGTCAAAGTTTATATAGGCTTTAGTGGTGATCTCGCCCAGGAACATGACGAAACCGGTCTTGGTGGCTACTTCGCAAGCCACGCGTGACCTGGGGTCCTCTGCCAGACAGGCATCAAGTACGGCGTCGCTAAGCCGGTCGCAAATCTTATCCGGGTGCCCTTCTGTGACCGATTCTGATGTAAACAACAGGCGAGACGACCGCATGAAAGTGGTGCTCATAGCAATACCTCCGGTGTATAAAATAAAATTGCCCATCTCAGGAGAGAAAGGGCAAAAACGCAGTCGCACGGCTGCCCTTTCATCTTCCAGAACATCCGTCTGCCGGAATTGGCACCTTTGAGTCTTCCCGCCATACCAAGCACAGGAACAAATCCTCAGGTTGCCGAGGCTTCACAGGGCCGGTCCCTCCGCCTCTCTGGATGAAAGTGCCGATCAGGGCTATAGATTTGTTATAAGTGATGATACCATGAATAAAAATAGAAGTCAAACGGAGCCGTAATCGTGGAACAGCAATAGCCGTGGCAAGCTCAGGGAGGCTTTTTACTCCCGCTCTCTAACGGGGAATTGGGCCTCCCCCAGGACAACGCAAACAATCGCCCAACAAAGGCAGTTTCTTAACCACTTATAGCAGAAACCAGATTATGGCGTAATAACCGATGGGAGCCGCCCACAACCATGAATCGATGCGATCGAATGCGCCGCCATGACCCGGTAGAAGGTTACTCGAATCCTTCTTACCCACCTGGCGCTTGATCATGCTCTCTCCCAAATCTCCGAGAGGAGTGACGACAGCCAGAAGGGTGCCTAATAAGGCGCCTTTCCAAAAAGTGATAGCGCTCCCAGGGCCAGCGCCAATGCGCCAGAGGGCGGCCAACAATGCGGTGCCAAGCGCACCTGTGACTATGCCTGCAAGATAACCCTCCCAGGTTTTTTTGGGGCTCAGACGGGGGCTAAGTTTGTGACGGCCATATTTTTTCCCAATGAAGAAGGCTCCCGAATCAGCCAGCCATACCCCCGGTAAAACAATCAGAAACCACCACTCGCCATCGGGTAATTGCCGTAGAGAGATCAGATAAGCGCCGAGCCAGCCGGCATAGAGTGCTCCTGCCAGCGTGACAGAGAAATCGGTGCCAGCCTGATCGCGACCTCGCTCATAAGCCACCAAATGGTAGGTCATGCTGGCAAGCACCAGCAGGCATACAATCCAGGGAGCGCTATCGAAGCCGTTGACTGCTCGTCCCAAAACGAGCGATAATCCCCCAATGACAACCAGAGCGCCGGCGGGTTGAAGGCCACCGGCGCGAAAGAGGGTTACATATTCCCAGGACGCCAAACCCATGATCAAAGCCACGAAAGCAGAGAAGGTGGCCCCGCCCAAATGGATCACCAGCAACCCAATGGGCAGTAAAATAATCACCACCAGAAGACGTTTTATGAGCACGTATCAGCCAGCCCTAGGCAGATTGGGGAATTTTGCCGTACCGGCGGTCGCGATGGCTGTATTCCTCTATCGCTCTGCGTAGTTCTTCCTTATCGAAATCTGGCCAATAGGTAGGTGGAAAATACCATTCTGAGTAGGCGCCTTGCCAGATAAGAAAATTACTCCCCCGTAATTCGCCGGAAGTCCGAATGATTAAATCTGGATCTGGCACTCCAGCAGTAAACAGATATTGGTTGACCAGTTCAGAGGTGATGTCTTCAGCTTTGACTCCATCCTTGATCATTTGCTGGATCGCGCAGACGATCTCGTCCCGTCCCCCGTAATTAAAAGCCACATTGAGAATCAGGCGATTGTTATCTTTTGTGTATTCGATGGCGTGGAGCACCTTTTTGCGAAAGGCGGGTTTTAGGCGGTCCAAGCGGCCTATGTGACGCAGTTGAACCCCTTGGTCATGTAATTCTTGGAGTTCGCGGTCGATGACATTCTCAAATATTTTCATCAACCCCTGGACTTCTTCGTAAGGTCGCCCCCAGTTTTCGGTAGAAAAAGCGTAAATTGTCAGATACTTGATGCCGAACTCCACGCAGGCCTCAATGATGCGACGCAGGTTTTCAGTACCGGCGCGATGGCCGGCTAAACGTGGCAACCCACGAGATAAAGCCCAACGACCATTGCCATCCATGATAATGGCGATATGGGTCGGAATGTGTTCTGGCAATTGGTTGTTATTCTTAGGTTCCATGGCCTGACAATCAGACTTCCAGAATCTCTTTCTCCTTGCGCTCACCGACCGCGTTGATCATTTCGATGTAACGATCAGTGATCTTCTGAAGTTCGTCCTCACCCCGAAGGCGTTCATCTTCGGAGATTAATTTCTGCTCTTCAAACTCGCGCAAATCTTTAATCTCGTCCCGGCGCACATTGCGTACCGCGACGCGACTTTCTTCCAAACGGTTGTTGACCACCTTAACCAGTTCACGCCGGCGATCTTCTGTGAGCGGGGGCAAATTCAGACGTATGGTCTTGCCGTCGTTATTCGGGGTTAACCCCAGATCGGAGGCTAAAATGGCGCGCTCAATCGTTTTCAGAGAAGAGGCGTCAAAAGGGCGAATAAGCAGGCTTCGTGGTTCCGGGACCCCGATACTGGCCAGCTGCACCAAGGGAGTGGGAACACCATAGTATTCTATTTGAAGGCGTTCCACAAGTGCCGGGCTGGCTCGACCGGTACGGATGCCCGCCAAATCCTCCTCCAGAGCTTGCACCGCCCCTTTCATACGGATCTCAGTGTCCTTGTATATATCTTTGAGCATATCAGCCTCCCAAGATATCCCCGGCAAAATGTCAGGGTTATTTAAGGATACCCGAAAATGCTGAGAGAGGAAAGGGGTAACTTAGCCAGAGCGGAATTGGGCCTCATCTTTTGTGCAAATTATGGGGGTTCGTTCGTCCTTACCACTAAATATATTAATTGTCACGGGGCAGGTTATCCATAAACCAGAGTACCAATTTCCTCCCCAAGGAGAGCCATGCGAAGGTCATTGGGATTCCATAGATTTAGCACCAAAATCGGCATACCGTTGTCCATACATAGGGTTATAGCGGTGCTGTCCATCACCTCCAGCCGCATGTTAATCGCCTCCATCCAGGATAATTGTTTGAAGAGTTTTGCATTGGGATTTTTCATCGGATCGCTATCGTAAACCCCATCCACCTTAGTAGCCTTGATGAGTACATCTGCATCAATTTCCATAGCCCTTAAAGCCGCGGCAGTGTCGGTGGAAAAATATGGATTACCGGTACCACCTCCCAAGATTACCACACGCCCCTTCTCAAGGTGTCGTATGGCCCGGCGGCGGATATAGGGTTCGGCAACCGCGTGCATCTCGATAGCGGATTGCACCCTGGTAACCATTCCGCGCCGTTCCATGGCATCCATCAAAGCCAGGGCGTTCATCACCGTACCCAACATACCCATGTAATCAGCTGTAGCTCGATCCATACCACGCTCCAAGCCTCTCTTACCCCGCCACAGGTTACCGGCTCCAATCACAATGGCGATATCGACCCCCAGATCACGCACTTCCTGGACTCGCAGGGCTATATCCTCCGCCCGATCAGGATTTACCCCAAAACCATCTGGACCAGCGAGGGCCTCGCCACTGAGCTTTAATAGAATCCGGTTGTACTTTAGGGAATTTTCCATAGAAACTATATCCTTTCCTGTAATTATTTTGCAGCCCTAGCCCGAGAAGCCATGCAAGCGTAGAAAAAAGGCCAACCGTTTGGTTGGCCTGCATTCTAATCTATGGAGAGGTATCCTCGCCCACTTCCCAGCGTACAAAGCGCCGGATGACAATGTTCTCACCGACAGAAGCAATGGTCTGGTGCAACAAATCCTTAACCGTGATATTTTCATCGCGGATGTATGTCTGTCGCATCAAACACACTTCATTTTTGAACTTTTCAAGACGCCCCTCAACGATACGGTCAGCGATGGCCTCGGGTTTGCCCTCTTCCAGTATACGCCTACGGGCAATCTCACGCTCATCTTCTACAAACTCTGTGAGAACCTGGGGAGGGATATCCTCGGTATGAATATAGCGAGGGGCGGCAGCGGCGACTTGCAGAGCAATTTCATGGGCGAAGTTTCGAAATGCTTCCGAACGGGCAACAAAATCCGTCTCACTATTAACTTCCACCATCACCCCTACTCGACCATCGCCATGCGAATAAAGCTCGAGATATCCTTCCAAAGTTTCTCGATCGGACCGTTTAGCAGCCTGAGCAAGGCCTTTTTCACGCAGGATATCCACAGCTTTGTCCAAATCGCCACCTGCTTTTTCGAGAGCATTGCGACAGTCCAGGATGCCCGCTCCAGTTGCAGCACGTAGTTCCTTGACTTGTTCAGCTGAAATCGGCATACTTAATCCTCATCCTCATTTTCATAATCTTCGAATTCTTCTTCATCCTCATCCTCATCGAAACCTTCGTGCGCCCTGTTTTCGCCTTCGTTCTCGTATTCTTCCTCAAGCTCTTCAAACTCTTCTTCGTATTCGATTTCAGACTCTTCTTCGAGCTCTTCTTCGCCCACTAACTCTTCCTCCTGCTCGATCTGCTCTTCAGCCTCTTCTGCTAGCTCTTCTTCACCCACTAATTCTTCCTTTTGCTCGACCTGCTCAACTGCCTCTTCTGCTAGCTCATCTTCACCCACTAACTCTTCCTCCTGCTCGATCTGCTCTTCAGCCTCTTCTGCTAGCTCTTCTTCACCCACTAAATCTTCCTCCTGCTCGATCTGCTCTTCAGCCTCTTCTGCTAGCTCCTCTTCTACCACCTCTTCTTCTCGATCCTGCTCACGTGAGGGCAGTTTCGCCAATGTAGCTTCACCGAGCAGCTCCTCGTCCGACAGCTCGGGTTCTTCAACCAAAGCCATCATACGCTCGGCGGGCATGGCTTCAGCCTCTTCTTCTTTGCGCAAAGCAAAGCCTTCCAAAGCTGCGTCAGCGATTTTCCCAACGAGCAGCTTAATGGCGCGAATAGCATCGTCATTAGATGGAATGACATAATCTACATCGTCTGGGTCGCAGTTTGTATCCACCAGGGCAATGACGGGGATTTCGAGCAAATTGGCTTCATGGATTGCAGTGCTTTCTCGCCGTACATCTACGATAAATACCAAATCCGGCAAACGGGTCATAATGCGGATCCCACCCAACAACATCTCCAGGCGGTCCATTTTTCGAGTTAAAATCAGGCCCTCTTTCTTGGTGATACGGCTGAAATCTCCCCGGTCGCGCATGCGCTCCAGCTTTTCCAGCTCATTAATCCGCTGGCGAATTGTACGCCAGTTGGTCAGCATGCCCCCAAGCCAGCGGTTTGTGACATAAGGCATATTGCAGCGTTGGGCTTCGGTTAAGATGGTTTCCTGCGCCTGCCGCTTGGTGCCAACGAAAAGCAGCGTGCCACCCTCCGATACGGTTTCTCGCACAAGATCATAAGCTTCTTCCAAAGCTTTTACAGTTTTTTGCAGGTCAATGATATGGATGCTGTTGCGTTCGGTAAAAATATATGGCTTCATCTTCGGGTGCCACTTTTGGGTACGATGACCGAAGTGCACGCCGCTTTCAAGAAGCGCTTTCATAGATACGATTGCCATTCTGGCTAACTCCTTTGCGTTAAACCTCCGCATCCGTCAACCCCGCGCGGGGCTGCATTGATAATGCAGCACGCCCGTGCAAGTCGGGAGGCGTGTGAGATAAGATATCGGCCTCTACAGAGCAAGCTCTACAAGAGGCACAATATCTCCCGCTTTGAGGCGGGAGCGTGGGGAGTATATCATAGAGCGTTAGATTCGTCTAGGAATCCATCAGGAGTGTGTTAGCCCAAAGTAGTACCTTATTTTTGCGCAAACAGACGGCATTTCTATTCAGTAACGCAAACACAGGCTA
>Ga0307435_1000129_pt1 | contig 33237 bp, 29 predicted proteins | sample SalMarWE160470MG_FD_202164 | JGI IMG/M metagenome (GOLD analysis project Ga0307435, IMG submission 202164) | Salt marsh sediment microbial communities from the Plum Island Ecosystem LTER, Massachusetts, United States - WE1604-70 | ecosystem: Environmental > Aquatic > Marine > Intertidal zone >... | reverse complement strand
TGCTGGCGCGCGAAAAGCCGGATGTCGTGTTCGGTATTCCCCCGGGGGCACTCGGCAGCATGTTGTTCTACCACCTTGCGCGCGCCCACGGAGCCAAGACGCTCTACGTCGTACCCGCGAACATTCAGAAGCGCTACGTGTTGACCGAGGATTACACCACGTTCACGCCCGTGGACGCCCTGTTTCATGAAGCGAAAGACGAACTCCTCTCCTCGGAGGACGGTCGATGGGCGCGAGACTACCTGGAGACATTCCGCAGCAGACCTGTTCCGAATTTCGAAAAAACCACGCCAACGCACCAGCCCGTCACGCGCGCACAGCAGTTCGGCTTTTTAAAACCGGCGCGCGCGCTGAGCGCATTCACGGAAATCGTACGCACCGCCAAACAACACCATGCCTCTGAAGACCGCCAGGACTACGACTACATCCATCCGCTCTGGCAGAACATCGACCTGCTGAAGCGAAAAATCCGCAACCTCCGCGGTAACGGCGACCTGTATGACCGTTTTGATCCCGAAGAACCGTTTGCGTTCTTCCCGCTCCACTATGAGCCCGAACTCTCGCTCCTCGTACTCTCGCCGCAGTTCACGGACCAGATTCACCTGATCGGCCAAATCGCCCGCGCATTGCCCGTGCAGATGAAACTGTACGTCAAAGAACACCCGGTCATGGTGCAGTACCGGCCGCGTTCCTTCTATAAGAAGCTCAAGGCGATTCCGAACGTGCGGCTCCTTCCGCCCACGCTCACCAGCTTTCAGATCACACCCAGGGCAAAACTCGTCACGACCATCACCGGCACGGTGGGATGGGAAGCTTGCTTGTTCGGCGTTCCCGTCATCAGCTTCGGACGCCAGAATTTCAACACGCTTCCGAACGTGTCGCACTGCACGGATTACGCTCGTCTGCCCGACGTGATCCGTGACCGGCTGCAGGCGCCGCCGGCCGATGAGCGGGATGTCATGGCCTACCTCGCCGCGCTCAAACGCTGTTCATTCGAAATGGATCTGAAGCAGCTCTGGGAAGAAGAGCGCAATCAGGAAAAACGACGCAACGGCATTGCGCCGCTCGCGGATGCCTTGATGCATGCCACCCGCCGATAACAGATCTACCTCGTTATGCGCATTATATTTTTCGCCCTCAAACTCGACCTCCAGGAGGGAGGCGGCGCAAACCGCGGCATGGATATTAAGCTGCGCGGGCTCCATAAGCTCGGGCACGAGGTTCGTCTGGTCACGATTTTTCCGGAACTGAACCGACTGCCCCCGGAAGGCGTCCCCTACCCCGTGGATGAAGCGTCATGCACGGACCGGGCGTTTTTATCCCTGCAGGATCATGTGCTCCGTACGCTCCGTTCCTACGAGGAACACGCGGACTTGTTCCACATCGACGGGACTTCCTTTTTGTGGGCCGGCGGGATGTATCGAGCCGAAGGCGGAAGGATCCCTACGGTCGCCTACCTCCCCACCTATGCGGAAGTCGTTGACAAAATCAAGCCCGAAGCCCCGGACCCGAAACGTGACCTTACGGGATGGTTTTGCTTCCACGTCCTGATCCGCATCCAGCGGCTCAAACACTGGTTATGGGGGAAGCTGGTCGGCCTGAAATACGCCCGTCAACTGGATGTCGTGTTCGTGGACTCCCCGGTCCTCGGCGCGGCCTATGAACATTTCGGATTTCCGAAAGACCGGCTCGAGGTGCTGCCGGAATTCGTGGATGAACACCGCTTCAGGTCGTTCGGCGTGCGGCGGACGGATATGGCGACGGCCTACGGACCGGACCGGCCGCTCCGCCTCTTTTATGCCGGCCGTCTTATACGGACGAAAGGCCCCGATTTGCTGATCCGGGCCGTTGCGAACGTACGGAGAAGCGGACGGAATGTAACCGTCCGCATCAAAGGGAACGGCCCGCAGATTGAACGCCTCCAGTGTCTCGCAAAGGGGCTGGACGTCTCGGATGCCGTAAAGTTTGAAAGCTGGGCGGACGAACGGGAGCTCGCGCAGGGCTACGCGGAGTGCGATGTGTTCGTGCATCCCTGCCGCCACCCCGAGCCCTTCGGACGGACCGTGCTCGAGGCCCTGTTTTTCGACAAACCCGTAATCACGAGCAAAGGGAGCGGATCCGCCTGGGCCGTCGGAGACGCGGGAATTGCAACGAAGATGGGCAGTGCTGTAGATCTTGAACGCGCGATCCGCGAGCTCTACGACGATCCCTCGCGAATTTCAAAACTCCTCGCGGCCGCGCCCGAACGCATCCGCTATTTCGACCATCGCGTCTGGATAAAACGCCTGTCGGACAGGCTCGAACGACTGATCGCACCTCCCAAATCCGGAACGGCATAATCCGACGAAAATCTCAGAAGGAGGACAGTCGCGGCAAATTTCGGTACCTCCGGCGGAACCATTCCTTCGTACCCAAGACGATCCGCAGAATCCGGTACTTGAAAAACAGCCGATTATACGACCATGGCAGCGCGGTCTTCTTGCTCCGCATGGCACGCCAGGAGGCGCAGACGGCCCGGGCAAACTGGCCTGCGAGCGAACGAACATTGTAGAACCAAATCCAGCGAATCAGGTATACCCAATCAGGTTTCGTTTCGATACCGTCGAGTGCAATGTAGCGACGCTGACGAGGCCACATGGCGGCAGGATCCGGCCACGGTGCGATGATGCGCTCTTCATGTTTGATGATACGGACTCCTTCCGGAACAATGCACTTCTCATGGACCGGCCTGTCAACGAGCCGAAGGCCGGCATTCCGGTGGAACAGACGGATGATCCGTTCCGGAAAATAAAAGGCTTCTTCCACAATCCGTCCGTCCGGGAGCTGCGGCACGCGGATAAAACTGTGAACGCTCATCGGATCACCGGACGCGACGATGTCACACACGCGGTCGAGAAGTTCGGGCGTGGCGACTTCGTCCGAATCGATCCAGAATATCCACGGGAACCGAGCCATGGCCCATGAGCTTTGCCGCGCTGCCGCGAAATCCGCAATCGGACGGCGGATATCGTCGTCGAACTGCCGCTCAACGCGCACGCCGAGCGAACGGGCATACTCCCGCGTCCCGTCCGAGCTGTTCCCGTCGATGAGAAAAACGTCTTCGAACCGTTCCGTAAGCGCAGAAAGCAGGCGCCGGAGTTCATTCACTCGGTCGAGCGTGAGAATGGGAACGGAACAGGGAATGCGCATAGCGGACTACGTGTTTACCGATTGTGAGGACGGCGTTTCCGTGGCTTCCTGGTGCGCATGCGCGGCGAGTCCGGCGGCGCGCGCGGAAAGAAAAATCGCGTCCGCAACCCAGGATTCGGCGCCCATGTCCGCGATGATGGCGCCGATGGCGCCGTCCACGTTCACGGGCATGCGTTTGCCTTTTTTCTCCGACAGGATGGCTGCGACCTCCTGCATATATAAAAGATGGCGGGAACCGCCGAGATGCTCGTTTGCGAGACCGAGAAGCGTTTGCGTCCGGGGGTCGACTTCGTAGATGCGGTGGCCGAGCCCGGGAATGCGCGCCTTCTCATTCAGGGCGGTTTCAACGATATCCGACGGCGCCGTCCCCTTTCCGACCGCTTCGCGCACCCAGTCCGCGGCCGGACCCGCGGCGTTTCCGTGGCGCGGACCGATGGCGAGCATACCTGCCGCGACCGATGCTGCGAGCGGTTTGCCGGCCTTCGCCGCCTCGCGCGTTGCCACGGCGCTCGGCGGTTCGCTCCCATGATCCACGCTCGCGACAAAACACGCCTCGATCATCCGCTTTTGATGTTCGTCAGGACACTCACCGGTCCATGCCAGCCAAGCCGCTGAAATGAAATCGGATGACCTCATAAGTTCCACGATGCTCGTACCGCGAAGTTCGTACTCGTCCCCGTTTATTGCACCGATGATACTTTCGTTCATTTGATTCATAGCTGTTTACAGGCATTCACATATGCTGACATCGAATCCGTACACATAATACCCCGTTCCCGGATAGCAGCACGAAGCTGCGCAAGTGGCACGTCGTCTTCGCCTACGATGGTCCCCGCATGTCCGAAAGGCAATCCGCGTGGCATGGATTCAAGCGCGTTTCCGGGTAAAAGAATCGCTGCGGGCTTTTCCACATGCACTTCGCCCTTCACCAACGACCGGAGAAACGGATTTCCCGGTTCAACGAAGACGGCGAATGCGCGGACGTCCGGAAGCGTCGAACACCAGCTGATCGATTCTTCCATGTTTACGCCGTTCACGCGATCACCACCAAGGTGCAGAACGATACGCAGGCCGATCCCCTCGCGCGCGAACGCCATGAGGATTTCATTCGTCATGCCTCCGGAAGCGGAAATGAGCGCGATCGCCCCCTCGTTCAGTCGTTCGAACGGTCGTTGACCGCCAAGGTAGCCGACGCGGAACCCTGGGAACCGAAGCATGCCGACGGAACTCGGACCCAGCAGAATGGCTCCGGATTCCCTGGCGCGCTTTTTCAGTTCCACGACGTCATGTACAGGAACGTTTTCCGTAAGGATATGGATGAATCGGATCCCCGCATCCATGGCCTCGGTCGCTGCGTTGAAGACGAACGGTGCCGGAACCACGATAGACGTGACGCTAATCTCAGGATCGAATGCACACGCATCCTGTACCGTGGCGAAGATCGGCTTTCCGTGCACGATCTCCCCCGCTTTCTTGGGATTGATACCGGCGACGATGTTCGCCCCGCCTTCGAGCATCCATTCGGACATACGAAGGCCTTCTTTGCCCGTCATCCCTTGGATGATGATGTGGGTATCTGGAAAAATCATCGGGTATTCCATATCTGCTATCGGCTATCGGCTGCTGGCTGCCGGCTTTCTACCAAACGCATAAGTTCTTTCGCGGATTCGTCGAATGGAACATCGCCGCCATGAAATAAAAGAGGGATCTCGTGTTGAGACGCCCATGTGATCGCTTCGCGTTTAGCTTCGTCTTTGCGCGGTCCGTCCCTGCGGATGACAATGGGAACGCGGATGCCCGCGTCTTCAATAGCCTCGAGCATACCCATGACCGTTTCGCAGATATCCGTGAAGTTCGCGTACGATCCGGCAATCCAAATACCGCGGATGCCCGGTTTCCGAAAAAGGATGGCCGCGCCCTTACGAACGGCCTCGCGCTCCGGATTTCCGCTGAACTCGCAGGTATTCGCCGGCTCGCCGCCCGCGCGCGAGAGCGAGTCAAGCGCCATCAAGCTTGCGCCGCCACCGGAAAGGATGAGCGCGAGATCGCCGTCGAGTTCGATCATATTTCCGAAAGTTCCGCGATGCCCGACATCTTTACGAAACGCGTCATACGCCTGTTCATAAGGCGTGCGTTCGCGTCCGAAAGCGGGAAGTGATGTGAAGTGTTCCCACAGCGGATGTCGAAATGCGGCTGTTTCATCCGTCTCGATCTTCGCATCGAGCGCAACGAACGAAGCTCCGCGTTTCACTAACGGATTGATCTCGATACTTACGCAGTCGTTCGCCCGCATGGCTTCCGCGAGTCTGCGTGCGATATCTTTGAGGTTCTCGTCAAGCGGAAGCGCCGCGACATCGGACGGATCCGAAAACATATAGGATGCACCGGATGCGACGTCCATTCCGCCTTCCGACGCAACGGTCAGGCGGAGCCGGCCGTCCCGCCGGTCGATATCCATGGCAAGCAGCTGCTCGCCTTCATGCGGCATCTCCTCTTCGATGAGCCAGCCCGCGCAGGAACACGCGCCGAGCGCGGATGCGATAGACGAGATGACGGCGGGAACGTCTGAAAGCGTTTCGGCTTTCCGTACGAATCCCGCACGGCCGCGGCGACCTCGAAGCACCTGCGCTTTCACGTACGACGCGCCGGTCCAGGAGGCCTGCGCCGCATCCCACTCGTGCTCGCTTCGCACGAAAACGCTCCGAGGAACCGATATGCCGATTCCGGCAAGCAACCGTTTTCCGTCAGATTCGATCAGCTTCATACGAGTCCGGCATCCCGCGCCAAAATATCCAATACCCGCCCCGCGGTGTTTCCGTCGCCGAACGGATTCTCCCAATCCCGGGCACGAGCCATCTGTCGGCCGATCACTTCCGCGAGGGCATCGCCATCCAGCTCATGAGAAAGGACGGATGCGCCGACCATGAGGGTCTCCGGACGCTCGGTATTGGGACGGAGCGTGACGGACGGGACACGAAGAATGCACGCCTCTTCCTGAATGCCACCAGAATCCGTAAGGATGATGCTCGCAGAAGATTGCAATCGAAGCAGATCAAGGTAGCCCAGTGGTTCCGTTGCTAGATAGCGTTCGCCAAGCGGTATCCCGTGTGCATCCATGACGTACTTCGTGCGCGGGTGAACCGGGAAAACGATACGGAGATCGTGACTGTCCGCGGCCTTATGAATCGCTTGAATCATGGGCCGTAGCCGCGCGGGATCATCAACGTTGTGCGGTCGGTGCATGGTCAAGAGCGCGTAGCGCACTCCGTTGATACCGAGACGCTCTGCGACGTCGCTCTTCTCATATGCGACTTTCTTATACTGTTCGGTTGATTCGACGATCGTATTCCCCACCACGTGCACACCATCATGATCAATACCTTCCCGTTTCAGGCGTTCGCGCTGAATATCCGTCGGACAGAAGAGCCACTTGGAAATGCGATCCGTAAGAACGCGGTTCGATTCTTCCGGCATGCTCCAGTCATCGCTCCGTAATCCCGCTTCGAGGTGTGCCACGGGAATTCCCGATTTATAGGCCGCGAGCGCGCCGGCGAGCACGGAGTTCACATCCCCCTGAACAAGGACCGCCGAGGGTTTCCGTTCATCCAACACTTCAAAGAGACGCTGGATCATGAGGCCGATCTGCGCGGCGGCCGGATGCGATCCGACATGCACGTGCGCTATCGGTTGCGGCAGGTTCAATTCATCAAAAAAAACGCCGTCCAGTTCGCGTGAGTAATGCTGACCTGTATGAATGATACCGACCGGGATCCCCTGGCGCTGCGCTTCGAGTACAACCGGCGCGCACTTGATGAGTTCCGGCCGTGTTCCAAGAATGACTGCGAGCATACGTGTCTGGAGGTTTTATCACGAAACACCTTCCGAATCAAGATAATGATCCACCATCATCCTTACGAGATCGCTAAATGGTGTTTCCGGCCGCCAACCGAGCTTATTTCTGATCGCACTCGCATCCCCGCGATATACGCTGTGCGATACGGGACGGTATGCGCTCGCATCCTCGCTGACGTACTTCGTCCAGTCGAGACCGGCGCGGCGGAACGCGATCTCTGCGAAATCCCGGACGCGATGAAGTTCCCCGCTCGCGATGATGAAGTCTTCCGGATGTTCCGCCTGAAGCACCAAGTGCATGGCACGGACGTAATCGCCGGCAAAGCCCCAGTCCACTTGCGCATCGAGGTTTCCAAGCACAAGGCGATCGGCCGCTCCCCGCGACGCCTCCGCGGCCGCGCGCGCGATCTTCGTTGTCACAAAGTGCGGGCCGCGAAGCGGCGACTCATGGTTATAGAGGATGCCCGTACAAACAAACATACCCTCCCGCTCGCGGTACAAGCGTCCCATGTGCGAAGCCGCGGTTTTGGTAACGCCGTACGTGTTAACGGGCGAAAGCGGCGTTGCTTCCGTCTGCGGCGTTTCCGACGCGTCACCGAACATATGGCACGAACCCGCAAGGAACACGCGGCAATCGGCCCTTGCGGTTCGCAGCGCATTCAAGATGGCATGAACGGACAGGAGGTTCGTTTCAAACGACGCGCGCTCGTCTTCGCCCTTCCGCTCCCCTTCTACGGCGGATGACGACTGGTGGAACGCGGCAAGGTGATAGCATTCGTCCGGCCGTATCTCCTTTACATAATCCGCAAGCCGACCGGAATCACGGATATCCATTTCCGTAAAACGCGCGAGCGCGGAGCGCGGCGTACTCCCCGGCCTGTCGAGCCCGATAATTTCATAGTCCTTGGATATCAAAAAATCGGCCAGGTACGTTCCATCCTGGCCGGTCGCTCCGGTAATCAGCGCGCGCCTCTTCGGCATAAGACTCACTGCGGCTCCATGCTCACGTCCGGCAGCGGGACGATGAATTTGCCGCCGCGATTGATGAAATCTTTTTCACGCTCGAGGAAAGCGGAGAGGAAGGACCATGGCAGCGCCAGGAGGCAATCCGGCTTCGCGGCGCGCATGTCGTCCTCGGAACAGATCGGGATGTTCATGCCCGGCGATGTCTGTCCCCACTTCGCCGGATTCCGGTCCGCAATGGCCGTGAGCAGGTCCGGGCCGATGTCGCAGTACTGGAGCGTCACGTTCCCCTTGGTTGAGGCACCGTAGCCATAGACGATCTTGCCCTCGGACTTCAACCGCCGGAGGAGTTCCGGGAGCTCGTTCCGCACGCGCGCAACGCGTTCGCGAAACGCGTCAAAGGGCTCCGCCGTATCGAGTTTCATTTCAAATTCCTTGCGTTGCATGGCATACACGCGCATCCGCGCTTCGTCCGACAGATTGGCAAATCTGCCTCCTCGCTGACAGGCGTACACACGGATGGTTCCGCCGTTAATGAAGTTCTCGTCCACATCCGTCACGACCAGGCCGTGCCTGTTAAGCAGCGGCTCGATGGACGAGAGCGAATAGTAGAGCAGATGCTCGTGGCAAATCGTATCGAACGAATTGCGCTCAAGCGTCTTCGGCAGGTACGCGACTTCGATAACCCACAGCCCGTCCCGATGAAGGATGGAGGCGACATCGGCCACGAAAGCATTCGGATCCTCCAAATCGTAAAACATGGCGATACTCGTCACGATCTTCGCCTTGGCTTCCGCATGGCGTGAACGGAACGGCGCCGCGGAGAAGTAATCCCGGATGAACGTGATGTTCGGCGGAAGCGCTTCCGGCTGCACGATGGACGGCTCGTAACCAACGCCGATGAATCCCGGCGCGCGGTATGCCTTGAGCATGGTCCCGTCGTTCGCGCCGATGTCAACGACGATATCGTCCGTGGAAAGCCCCACGCGATCCTCGAGCTCGTGTGCGAGCGCCGTCAGGTGGTTCCGCATCAGCTCGTTGATGCCCGACTGGTAGCCGTAGGAGGAGTACATGAGATCCCCCGGAACCGTGTGGCGCAGCTGCACGAGCCCGCAGGCGCGCTCATCCTTCTCCTTGTCGCAGCGCACGAGATCAAGCGGAATCTTGCGTTCAACCGGCGGAAGGTTTTCCGAAAATCCGAAATTTCCCGCCAAAACCTGATCTCCCAGAGAAATGACGGGCGTGAGAACGCGCGAGCCGCAGCTGCGGCATGTTTGGCGGGTAACCAGCATAGGAAATGGTGCGTTCGCGAGAGTAGCGCACTTCAATGCGACATGCAAGAAGCAAGCGCGCGGACGGAGCTCTCCGATCCGGGCGCAAACGGCAAATGGAAGACATGGTGAATCTTCTTCCGCAAAAGCCGTGCAATCTAAATTGATGTTTCTACCGGCACCCTGTCAAGAATAGGATCGGCTTACGGACGGTTGGACGCAAACGAATTTATGATGATAAGATAATGTGCACCTCATCGCTTTTACGCAAATACATGTCTCTCTTCCCTTCGATGGGTGCATACGTACGGAAACTTCTCCGGGCATGCCGGAAACATTGGCCGGCCCTGGTCGTGGCAATGCTCGCAAGCGCGTACGTCCTCCTCCCCGGCATCATCAGCTACGCGGCAGCGGGCGCGTCATATGACGGCGTCTATTTTTCAAATAACGGCGACTGGCTGTACTACGCTTCGCGGATTCGCAAAATAAGCGAGGGGCACAGCGGCGGAAACCAGTACCTGTACGAACACGCGGAAGACGAAAACGTAAACATGCCGGGAGCGGAAATCGCCCTCGCGTTCATCGTGCGCACGTTTAATGTTGACACGATCGACCTTTTGCTCCTCCTGAATATCATTTCCCCGATCCTCACCACGCTCCTCTTCTACGCGCTCCTCTTTCGACTTTCCAAATCGCGATGGGTCTCCGCCGCGATTCCGCTCTTCCTTATCGTCACGAACATCTGGGACCTAAGCAAGGCTATCCACCCGCAAATCAACCTTCCGATCCTCCTCCTGTTCCTCTACATCTGGTTCGGGATGCTGGCACGCCTTGAAGGGTGCGACGGCTCCGCTCCGCTTTCCGCCGAACTCCGCAAGATGTGGCGGGGGATCCTCGCGTGCGGCCTCCTCCTCGGTTCGCTCTACTTTGTCTACTTCTACAACTGGTCGTTCCTCTTCGTCGTCCTTGGCTGTTCCGTGCTTCTGGCACTCCTCTATCGTCAGCGCGACATCGCCGTGTTAAACGGACTCATCGTCGCAGCCTCGGCCCCGTTCGGTATCCCCTACATCGTGCTTGTCCGGCGCGTATTTCAATCTCCGTTTTTCGCGGACCTGGGACCGCGGTACGGGATGGTCTACACGCATCTGCCCGAATCACTTCCGCGCATGTGCGTCGCCGCCGTCGCCGTCCTGCTCATCGCTCTGTTCATCCGCCGGGCAAACCTGCAAAAGCAGCGGGTCGCGCTCGGCGTCCTCTGTCTCGTGGCCGCAAACCTCATCTATCCGAACTCCCAAATCATTACAGGTACCTCCTACGGATTCGCCATTCACTGGTCGTTCATGCCCGTTTTTCTGTTCTCACTCGGCTCCGCATTCCTGTATCCCTTCCTCAAACGTTCCGCAGGGAAAAATTATCGATGGACGAACATCTTGGCAATCCTGTTCATTCTGCTCTTCGTAGCCGCTTCCGTCCGCCTTTCAAGCTTCAGGCATCCGCCGATCAACGAAGCGAAGATACAATCTTTCATTTCCGTTCAGCGGTACGGTCCGATCCTCCGCTTCCTCCAAACTTCAACGCCGAAAGATTCTGTCGTGCTCACGGACGACAAGTTGTCATACATCATCCCCGCATTCACGCATAATTTCGTTTACTACATCAACTTCATTCAGTGCGCGCCCGCAAGCAACCGTGAAATCGCGGAACGGTACCTGCTTTCCGGTCAGTTCAACCCAAAACTTTTTGAAGATGAAGAATTAGGCATCGGCATCCCGCCAAAATGGCAAATCTTCTGGGAGGCGCGGTACCACATTGAAGAGACGCCGCTCTACCGGTTCCTCTTCGGCGAACAGGAATCGCCGTACAGCGTTGAAAAAGAACGGGCATACGCCCGAGAGGTCCTGACCGATCTTGAATCATCGGGCGGCATCAACGCGGAGGCCCTCAACCGATACCGGCTCGACTACGTCATCTGGGACAAGAAGCTCCACCCCGACTGGACGATCGGCAACGTTCCGCAGTTCGAACCGATATTCGAACAACATGACATCGTCGTGTACCGCGTGAAATTTTCCGACGACGAAACCGACACGCCGATCAAAAATCGTACGCCCTGACATCCTCCGGCTTGAGCACGAACCAGCACACCAGACAGGCGCTCCCCCAATCCAGGTGATATTCAAACGGCAGGCCCGGATACTTTTGTTGAAAATGTTTTTTCGTAAACAGTTCCTCATCGGACCAAACGCCGCTTTTCTTCAATATTCTGCTGCCGATCCACATCATAGTCCACATATGCGGCGATCTGACCGGCACTTCAACGACCACTGCCTTTCGCGCCACGCGGCCCTGCTCCCGGAGAAACGCCGCCTGCTCCGCCGGACTGAAGTGCTCGAGGAGGCCGAGCGAATACACGACGTCGAATGACCGGTCGGCAAACGGCATGCGCATCCCGTCACCGAGAACCATTTCGCAATTCGTCGCGTACCGCTTTCCGAGTTCGTACGCGCTCGGCGTGATTTCGATGCCCGTGCAGTTCGCGCCCGTGCGACGCTGTACGCGGGCGAGCGTCTGCGCCGTTCCCGCGCCGATCTCGAGGTAGGACGAAGCCGGGCCGCCAAAACGGACGACGTGCCTCGCGAACAGATCGCCGAAATAATGTTCACGCCCCCAGTGAACGAACGCCGCGAACCACCCCGTCTCATCTTCCGATGCGTAGTACCGATCCCACATCTCACGGCTGTTATCGTGCAGGGCCGTGCGCTCCCCTTCCGTATTCCGTTCCGCGTCTTCCACATTTGGTTCCATTAAAAATCCCGCCTTGGACGCGCGGAAGGTCCAGCCGAGCTTCCACGGCATCTTGAACGCTTCAAACATAATATGACGATTGAGCTTGGAAACACCAAGCCGCCGGTCGCGAAGGATGATCGGCACTTCACGCGGAGGGAAGCCTGCGCGGGAGGCAATGAGTTTGAGCGACGTAAGAAAGGAATACCCGTCTCCCGGAACCGGATAGCGAAGGACGGACCGGAGCGCGTCGCGCCGCCACGCGATGAATCCCGATGTGTTATCCCGAACCGGATACATAGGAAAGAACAGCTTCAAAACCATGCGGAGATAAAAATTCGCCGCGTAGCTGATGAAGAGCCGCTTACGGCTCCAGTCCGGCGCGGCGCCCCCCGGCACGTACCGCGACCCGGTCGCCACGCCGAACGACTCCGCTTCCTGCACGAGGAGCGGAATCCTCTTCGGATCATGAGAGAAGTCCGCGTCCATCTGCACAACGTACCGGTACTCGGGCCAGTGCTCCAGGATCCACTGATGCGCATCGAGGTACGCGACCCCCAGGCCGAACTTGCCGGCGCGGCGCATGAGCCGCACGCGCCGCGCGTGCGACGAAGCAATCTCCGCCACGCGTTCCGCGGTTCCATCCGGGCTCCCGTCATCCACGACCAGCACGTCCGGCGCAATCTCCGGCATGGCTAGCGCCTCCAAGATGGCATCAATGTTCTCCCGTTCGTTATACGTGGGAATGACAATGAGGGTGGAAGCGATCGGAAGGTGGGTATTGAACGTTTCCACGGATCGGATGCGCGGATGCATGGATGCGGTTCGATTGGAATGCTCCATAAATATCCAGGCAAGTTAATCACGAAGTCCCCGTCCGATCAAGCATTCGGGATTCCCCAAAGAATGCCGATGCGCGGCGGGAAAAGGCGCCGGGAGGAACGCCTTGCAAAATCATCCATAAACATATACATTCTTAACTCAATGAAGCGACGGCGGCGCATATGAAAACGGCTCTCATCACCGGCGTGAACGGCCAGGACGGATCCTACTTGGCGGAACTCCTGATCGAAAAAGGGTACGAGGTCATCGGCCTGGTTCGGCGCGCCTCGACGTTCAATCGCTGGCGGCTTAACCGCATTCATCGCCACTACGGAGACCGACATGAACGGTTCCGTCTTGAGTACGGAGATCTGAACGATACCGCGAGCCTCCTGCGCATCCTCGGGACCTACAAGCCGGAAGAGATCTACAACCTCGGCGCCATGTCGCACGTCGGCATTTCCTTCGAGACGCCGGAATCCACGGCGAACGTGGATGGCGTGGGCGTGCTTCGGCTCATCGAGGCCATGCGCATCCTCGGCCTGGACAACACGGCAAAACTCTACCAGGCTTCCACGAGCGAGCTCTTCGGCGCTTCCCCGATCTTCCCACAGAACGAAGAGACGCCCTTCCACCCCCGAAGCCCCTATGGCGTGGCCAAGCTCTACGGCTATTGGATCGTGAAGAACTATCGGGAGGCATACGGCCTCTACGGCGTGAATGGCATCCTCTTCAACCATGAATCACCGCGGCGCGGAGAGAACTTTGTGAGCAAAAAAATTACGCAAGGACTCGTCCGCGTGAAGCTCGGCACGCAGCCCGTGGTTCAGCTCGGAAACCTTGAGGCGAAACGAGACTGGGGGTATGCCAAGGAGTACGTGGAGAGCATGTGGCGCATGCTCCAGCAACCCGAACCGGACGATTACGTAATTGCAACCGGCGAGTCGCATTCCGTGCGCGAATTCGTGGAGGCCGCGTGCAGACACTTGGATATTGATCTCGCGTGGGAAGGACAGGGCGCGGACGAAAAAGGCGTGGACCGCAGAACGGGAAAGACCTGCGTGGAGTTGAACCCGCTCTACCTCCGTCCGAGCGAGGTGGACCACTTGCGCGGCGATGCGACGAAGGCGCTTCGAAAGCTCGGATGGAAGCCGCAAACAACCTTCAGTGAACTTGTGAAAATGATGGTGGATCATGATCTCAAGGAACTGGGCGGAAAACCGCAATAGAGATGATACCTGCAAGAAGACGAAAAAAATTTACCTGAAACAAACCGGCCGTTGTGCATTCTTGATCCCGGAAATTTTTGTATTCACTGGTTCGGGGACGGCCGCGTCATCCAGCTTCATGGAATTCCGGTTTTTTAACGACGATGAGGTTATTATTCGGCTCTTCTGTGAGATCTCCGAAACTCAACAAAAGGCAGATAGGAATACTGATGATCGCATACAGCGTCATAAACGGGAAAAGTGCGTAAAACCAAAAAGACCTTTTTTCTTCCCGCGTGTTAAATTCTGAAATGCCGAAACTCTGAAAAAAGAAAAAGAAGAAACGGGAAGCGGAACTCGACCACAGGCCGCCCAAGGACTTGAATTCGACGATTTCGAATCCGACGCGCTTCATGGCTTCGCGAATCCAATACTTGGTAAAGTTGTAGTAATGATGCGGGACCAGGTGCAGAGACGATGTTTGCGGAATCAGAAAAATGCCCATACCACCGTGCTTAAGGACGCGATAACATTCGGAAACCATATTCAAAGGATCCATCACATGCTCTAGAACTTGAAGATTGATGACGGTGTCAAAGGAATCATTCGGGAATTCCATAGCGCATCCGTCGCCGACGACCGCTTCGTAACGTTCATCGAAAGTCTCTCCGAGACGAGAAGCTTCAAATTCAAGATTAACCCATTTCGTAAAAGAAATCCGTCGGTCTTTTTGAACAACCATATAAAAATCATAGCCGCCAATATCAAGTACCCGCCCGCTGCAATATGTTCTGATCGCCTGAAGAACTGCGCGTATTCTCAAATCCCGCAACGAGTACAGAATATTGATTGTAATATTCTTCTTCATAGAAACGTCATCATGCCGTCACGAGCCGTTTTAAAGTCCGAATGACCGCTTCGATTTCATCCTCGCGAAGCAACGGATACAGCGGCAAGGTTATTGTGGCATCGCCGATGAATTCGGCGTTCGGGAACATGCCGCGCCGAAAACCGTATTTGTCCCGGTAATATTTCATCAGATGGATGGGGCGGAAATTAACCGCGACCCCGATCCCAGCGTCCTGGATCGCACCGAGTGTCGCATCGCGTTTTTCCGGAGCTACCCAGATCGTATAAAGATGCCGCGCGTGCCTCGATTCCGAAAGAACGGACGGCGTTTGAATCATCGAGTTTTGTGCGAAACCCTCATCGTACCGGCGGGCGATACGCTCGCGAAGGGACAACCGTTCGTCCAGGCCGTTGATTTGATGGATGAGGAGCGCCGCCTGCAGATTGCTCATGTTCGTCTTCATGCCGAAAAACTCCATGTCGTAATGCTCGTACCGTTTGACGTAGCGATCCGCCGCCTGCTTGCTCATGCCGTGCTGTCGGGCTTTGACGAACCAGTCCCGAACACCGGGATCATTGCAGACGATCGCTCCGCCCTCGCCGCACGTCAGATTTTTCGTCGCGTAAAAACTGAAACAAGCCGTATCTCCCAAAGCTCCGGGACGAATGCCGTCCCGCAATCCCTCCACGCAATGCGCAGCGTCTTCGATGACGCGGAGATGATGGCGGTCCGCGATGGCGCGAAGCGCCTTCATGTCGCACATTTGCCCGTACAGGTGCACGGGGAGGATCGCCTTCGTATGCGGCGTGATCGCCGCCTCAATGCGCGTTGCATCGATGTTGCCGGTTGAAGGCTCAACGTCTACGAATATCGGCGTTGCACCAACGGCCTCAATGGCGTTCGCCGTGGCGATAAACGACATCGGCGTTGTAATCACTTCGTCGCCCGAACCGATCCCGAAACAGCGCAGCGAAAGTTCGAGCGCGTGCGTGCAAGACATCACGCCCACGGCGTGCGCCGCCCCCGTGTACGCTGCGAACCCTTCTTCAAAACGTTTCGTCCGGTCTCCCGTTGTTAGAAACAAGGAACGAATGACATCCATGACTTCCCGCGCATCCGCGTCCGTAAGGCTGTGACGATAGAATTCAATTCGTTTCATAGCCCGCTTAGTGCATCTCGATCTTCCCGCTTGCCGTTTGAATCGGGACGTGCTTCATCCATTCCTGTTCCCGCCACCAAGGTTCATGCGAGCGATACCATTCAACCGTTTCCGCCAATCCAGCATCCAGCGTCGTGGTCGCTTCCCAATCGAGCAGGGCTTTCGCTTTTGATGTCGATGAACGGTGCTTCTGGACCTGCCCCGGCCGGTCGCCGATGAACGTAATAAGATCATCGGGTTTGCCGAGCAGCCGCAAGATGGAGTGCGCGACGTCCAGCACGCTTGTGGCCCCGCCCGTCCCAATGTTAATAACCTGATTCTTAATACGCGAAAAATCTTCAAGGTGCAGCGCGCGATCAATCGCCTCGCAGTGATCCTGCACGAAGAGCCAATCGCGGGCCGCGCTCCCGTCTCCATGAATCGTCAACGGTTCATCTTTCAGAGCGCTCGTCGCGAAACGCGGGACCATCTTTTCAAGATGCTGCTGGGGTCCGTAATTATTGAATGGACGGAGCGTGACAATGGGCAAATCCGAGTATGCCCAGTACGATGAGACCAGCCGATCAGCTCCAGCTTTCGCACCGGCATACGGCGACATAGGATTCAGCGGGTGTTCCTCCTCCATCACGTCCGTTAACGATGAGCCATACACTTCCGACGTTGAAATATGCACGAATCGTTCAACGGACGAATGCTTCAGCAGCGCGTTCACGAGCGTCTGCGTTCCGATCACGTCGGTCTGGAAAAATTTCGTATTATCAAAAATGGACCGGGCTACGTGCGTTTCGGCAGCGAGATGGACGACGAGGTTCGCACGCGCCATAAGCTCATTCACGATGTACGCGTTCGTAATATCCCCATACCAAAATTCAAAACGGTTCGATTCGCGGATTTCCTCCGAAATATTTTTCCGGTTGCCGGCATACGTGAGCGCATCGAGGACGAGAAACCGATCCTCGGGATATTTATGAAAGAGGCGGGACAGCAGATTACTGCCGATGAAACCGGCTGCGCCGGTGAGGAGGACCGTTTTACTCATAGGTGGGATATGCGTGAAAGACAGACTCAAAATTACGAATGATGAAACCGTTCCGCTGATAGAATACGTTCGCCCCGATGTCTTCTCCTTCGGTGACGACGGCGATGTCCGAAACGCCCGTTGAACGGAGCCACTGGACCGCCCGCGTGAGCAGTAACCGCCCAAGCCCCCTTCCCTGAAACGACGGGAGGACGCCGATCAGGTCAATCATGCCGGTACCATCCTTTATCTTCAGCGTGACGATCCCAGCCATGCGGCCGTCGCGCAGAATCAGAAACGCCTTATCCGCATAGCCGTGAAACAGACTATTGCGGATCCATGCAACATAGAGGCGGATGGCATCTTCACGCGGAATGCGGCGATCACGGAAGTACCTGCTGATCATCCCGATATTTTCCGCCATCGCGCGGATATCGTCGTCGGAGGCGGGCGCGCCCTCGCTCATTGCATGGAAACTGAAACCCGGCGGCACGTCAACCTCTTCAACCTCCACCTCCCTCGGAAGGAAATACGTGCTCCGAAGACTAAGGAGCCGAAACCCGGTACGGCTCAATATTACCATTACGTCGGAAGAAAACGGCGCGAACGCGAAAACGATGTCCGGACGCTCGCGTGCAAGCGCGGCGCGCAGCTCTTCTTCCGTAAACGGATCGGCGATATGTGCCTTGCAGACCTTCTTGTTCCACAGTTCCGAATCAAACGGATCCGTCACGAGCTCAATCATAGAGATGTCGAATAATATATAAGGGCCGGTTTTTGTCTTCCATATAATTCCGACCGACATACGCGCCGATCATGCCTAAGATGATGATCTGGATGCCGCCGACGACAAGGACGGCCAAAACGAGTGATGTCCAGCCTATAACCGGCGTCCCATAAACAATCTTGGCGTACGCGATCCAGATGCCGAGAAGGCTGGCAAGCGCGACGAAGACAAGGCCGATGCGCATAATAAGCGTAAGCGCCGTCGTGGAATACGACAGTGCTGCGTTTAACGCGAGGATCAACTGCTGCGAGAATCGATATTTTGTGTGACCGGAAAAACGACTCCCGTGTTCCACGGGCTGTGCCGCATGTTTGAAACCCACCCAGCCGATCACGCCGATAACATACCGGTTGCGTTCGCGCAGCAGACGCGTGCTCTCAACCACCTGCCTGGTCATGATGCGGAAAATGGAACTGTTCATGACAATCGGTTCGTTCACCAGATAGCGAAGCACTGAAAGGAATACGGAGGCGCTCACGCGCTTCATAAATGAAAACTGTTTACGGATGCGATCACCGTAGACCACGTCATACCCTTCCTGAAGCTTCCGAAACAGTTTGATGATCTCTTCCGGTTTGTCCTGCAGATCGCTGTCCAGCATCACAACGTAATCTCCGGTCGTATGATCAAGTCCGGCGGTGATTGCCACATGGTGACCGAAGTTGCGGCTGAATTCAATGAGCTTTACGGAGCGATCCGCTTTGTAAAGCTCTTTCATGATTTCCATTGATCCGTCAGCGCTTCCATCATCGATAAAAATATACTCTCCCTCAAAACCGAGGAAGTCGTTCGCCATCGCATCCTTCAGACGACGGTAGAGTTCTAAAATATTTCCCTGCTCGTTATAAACCGGAATCACGCAGCTCAATTTGGGCATAGGTATCGGTGAACTTATAACAAAAAGAGCGTTCCACGTAAATACCCGGGAGCCTTACGGCGATGCATGCCACACGGTCATGGTGGCATCGATGGGTATTTCCCGATAATCATCAGGTAAGCGCCAAAAAGACCGCTGATCGGAAGAAATGACAACCCAGGGACATGCGTCGTGAAACGCCGTGGCATCCACTTCTGTTTGTCGGAACATCTCCGCACTGATGGCGTCTAGTTCGTTTAACAAATCCCTCGGACAACCGCTAATGTCGTCCACGCGATCGGCGGAAAAGCCAAGTGTCTTCAGGAGCGTCACCTGACGTACGAATTGCTCGCAGATGATGCCACGGCTGAATTGATTTACGTGTGTGAGATAGGACTCGTTTCCGGAAGCGGTCGCATCAAAACCGGACGCGTAGGCCCGCGTCGTCTCAAGGCCGTCGCGAAGGGACTTTCGAGAGATGGCCGTTGCGTTGCTGGGGAACGCCCGCCGGCCCGTAAATGACGCAAGGAGCTCCGCCTGGACAGGATCCGAACATAGGACATCGTCTACGGGCACGTGTTCTTCTATCCATTCGATCGTGGCGACATAACGCAATCGATTCGGCAATTCCCTGAATTCGCCGGCGTACACGTCAACGGCGGCCAGGCCTCCGACGAGAAAAGAACCGATCATCAAAACCTTCAGCCAACTCGACGGCACGCGCAAATCAGGGCCGCGAAGAACAAGCCACAGTGCCATGAGGATCGTCAACCAAACGGAAAGGTGGATGACATTCAGATAATCATGATTGAAGGCATACGGCTGGCGGATGATATTCAGAACGAAGACGGCGGAAATGCCGCAGAGGGTCCAAAGCCCCCATACGGATGAACGCGGAAGCCGCCATCTCCCTTCGCGCGCAACCGACCACCAGACGGCGAGGCTCATCCAGCTCATAATCAATACCGGCGTCCGAAAATGATCGTTATGAATATAGGCGCCGGTAAAACACGAACTTATCCATGCGAGAAAGACGGCAATCCACGCCCATTGCAACAGGACAAGGCGCCGCTCATGCTTCGCGAATGTTTCCCCGCCCGCGTTTCGGGATGCGAAAAAGATAAAAAGCACCCATGCCGCCATTCCCACAAATGAATTTGTCAGCTGGGGAAGGTGCGTGAACCCGATCCCGTCCTGAAACTGAAGCTCCCAAAACAATCTTCCGGATTGCGTCGACGTCAGCCAAACAGCCGCCATCCGAGCCGCGAAGACCGACGCGGCGGCCGCAACGCCGGTCAGGGCGAAGAACAGCGTCCTTGAACGGCGGAGGAGCCATTCGGCCCAAATGCTTGCAAGCCACAGAACGGCAACCACGAGGAACCAGGCATAGACGGAAGAAGCGAGAACGACCGCCGCCGTCCAAAATGCCGCCGGACCGTACGCCTGTTTTCGTAATGCGCTCAAAACATACAAGGGAGCCGTCAGCGTAACTATTCCGAACGGCAGATACCATGAAAACACGCCCGGACGCATGCCGATGGCGAGAACGGACGACAGCCAGAAGGCCGTCGCCATCATGCGCGAACGGCTCGTGTCCAGCCCCGTCCATATGCGAACCGCCCAGCCGCTCAAGAAAAGAATGACTGTGATCGAAATCCACCTTGAAAGAAGCCAGACTTCGGAAACGGATGCCTGCGGAACAAGGCGGGCGAGCGCGCGGAGCGGGTACTCAAACCATCGCAGATGCTGGCTGATATCCAGTCCGTTCATCACTTGCCCCAGCCATTGCAAATATGCCGGCGTATCAAAAAATGTCGCGGAGATCACGGGGATGCGCCACCAATATGCTTGAGCGTGCAATGCATTCCAAACCCAATATGGACCAAAAACGAACAGCGCCATGGCGAGCGGAACAACGAGGAACCACATCCGATTATTTCTGAATGACCACATATACATTTCCTGCAACGTCTTTTGCTCCGGGAACACGGGCATAGAAGAAATCCAATATCGAGAATGGCGTCAGGATGAGCATAAAGCCGTAATGCAGCGCTTTGCGAAGCGGGGTAATTCCGAATGAACAAAAGGTCGCGAGGCCGCTCGCCAAAACGGACATGGTGCCGGATACCGGACCGATTAATACGCCGGCTTCTGCCACGGTATGTCCGGAAAACATCATGACAAGGCCGTCAACCGACCACCGTGAGTAATCCTTCGGGGAGGGATGCAGGGGGTACATGAACGGCGCGGCAACATAGATCAACCCGCCCGGTTTCGTGACGCGCAGCATCTCCGCAACAACGGAGGAAGGATCAAACACGTGCTCCAGCACCTGATCCGAACATACGGCATCGAACGTCTCGTCCGGAAACGGAAGATGTTTGGCATCGGCCACGACGTGGACATTTTCGAACGGAATCAGATCCACGTTGCAGATATGCGGATGAAGGCGGCTCGCTCCCGATCCCACGTTCAGCAGCCGCTGTCCATCACCGCGCTGCCGCAAAAATTTCTTCGCCGTCAAACCCGTATAGCATATCGGGGCGACAATGAGCGTCATCCACGTATAAAACTTCGGCCAGCGTTTACAATAATTCAAGAAGGCATTTTCTTTATCGCTGGATACGTCTGTCTGCATGGCCCGCTTTGTGTCTTCATCCAAAAAAGACGGAATCGCTCCCAAAAGCTCATACGGACGTCCGCAGGCGCCACAGCGGCGATCATCGTGGTCAAGCCTCCCCTTGCAGGCGGGACAGCACAGCAAAAATTCCTTTTCCAATTTCGTAACGATATCGTTCATATCCCTAACTTATAGAGCAGACATTGATGGTTGGTCCGCATGCCATACCGACGTTTCTCCGTTTATACGCATCTCTCTATACGAGGCGGGCAGACGCCAGAATGCCGCACGATCGTCCGGAATGATAACCCAGGGACACGTTGAGCGAAACACATCCTCATCCACGCGGCCGGACATGATGGCTGACATGACCTCCTGCTCGTATTGATCCGCGCGGCCCTGAAGGCAGCCACTGAACGCGTCAATGGACGCGTGCGAAACGCCGAGGCGCTCCAAAAGGCGCGCCGCTTTCGCAAACTGGACACATGTGCTCGTCCGAAGACCGTTAATGAGATAGGAATACCTCCCCACATCCCCGGCCGCGGATGCGTCGTAGGCCACGCCGATCGTAATGAGGCGCCGACGCAAAACGTCATCCGTCTCCTTTGACACCATATTCGCTTCCTCGGGATAGACCTGGCGGGCAATGTGTGCTCCGTAAATGCTGGCATTTTCCGGGTCCGAACACACGGCTTCATCCAACGGGACATGTTCCTGTATCCAGGCAACGACCGGAATGCGTTGTTCCAAATTCGGAATCTCCTTCATCCCGCGATGGACGACTACGGCAAGCCCAACGGCGCCGAAGCAGAGACTGATCAAAGCGAGCGACCACCGTCCCTTCCGCCATAAAGGCCCGATGGCCGCGCCGCGCGCACGGAACCATTGAAACCAGGCGGACCAAGCGAGCGCAAGCCAAATCGAAAGGTGGATGGTAAACGTTTCAAACTTTCCAATCTGCAGGATGCCTTTGATCAAAACGTAGGAGAGGAAGAGCGTGGAAAATACGGCTATCACAAGCGGCACGGAACGCTTAAACCGTTGTGCGGGCAGAATGCCGGACATTGTTTCCGGTGCCAGGTACAGTGCCATATTCAACCACGCAAGCATAGCGACGATGATGATGAAGTGGTCCGTCTGCAGAAACACGCCCAGGAACGGCGTCAGGAGCCACGCCGCCAGCACGATGATCCAAAGCCATCCGACGAGCTCCGTTTCGCGACGAACCGGCGCGTGGCGCGAGGATGACAGCAGGAGCCCGAGCCAGAGAAAGCTCGCGAGCACCGTATTGGAAATGAGCACCATGTGGGAAAACATGATGCCGTTTCGCTCATAGAGCGCGACGGATGCCGGAAGCCACAGCGACGCATGTCCGGACGCGAGAAGAAATGCGAAGCCGCACGTCGCGAGCGTACAAACGGCTACGAGCAGAATCCAGAGCCGACGGCGGCGGAGGATGATCGACGAGGCCCACAACGCGGCCAGGAATAAGAAACCGTACAAGAAAAACCAGGGGTACGCCCACAAAAGAACGACAGCGGCCAGACTATAGAGGAACGCCTTCACCCATTGATCCTGCCGCAACGCGTCAAATGCGAGCGCCAAAAATCCGATCCCGAGAAAACCGAAGGGAAGATACCAGGAAAAGACACCGGGCCGCATGCCGATCACGAGAAGAAAGGAAAGCCAAAAACAAATAACGAGCCATCGGGAAACGGATGTGCTGGCATGAGTCACCCGTTGGATGCACCACGCGCCCAGCCAAAACACGGCGAACGTCGACAGCCACCTGCTTATAATCCAAACTTCCGGAATGCTCGCGAACGGGAGAAGCCGGATGAGTCCAAGGAGCGGCAGAGTCATCCAGCTGAACGCGCCAGTTACGATCCCCGCTTTCAGAAGGCCGATCTGCTGGAGATGGACGTACGTATCGAATATGCCTTGCGGCGCCATGGGAACGCGCCAAAGCGCTTCCCACCCGCGCGCGCCGCCGAGCAAGCCCCAAAGCCAGTACGGCAGCATGGAAGCGATGAGCGCCACGAGGACGCCGCCCCACCACCAAGATGTTTTCCGCATCCATCCCCTGCTCTTACGGCGATATCTGCCCAGCGTCAAAACCAGGCGGACGGAGATGAACACGGGTTCGAAAAAATCTTTCCAGGAAAGTTTCGAAACGCCGAGTCGGCGATCCTTAAAGATAATCGGGATTTCCTTTACCCGATACCCCTTCTGCAGCACGCGGAAGATCGACTCCATGGATATCGCCAATCCTTTTTTGGAAAAGAGATGCGCGGGACGAATGGCTTCCAGCGCCTTCCGTTTGTACGCTTTGAACCCCGACCCCATGTCCGTCAAGGAGATTCCAAGCAACAAACGAAATACAATACCGGAAAGACGGCTGACGAAAGTCCGGAACGAAGACCGATCCGCATCGCTTCCGCCGGGTAGAAAACGGGAGCCGAGCACAACGTCAACGCGAGGATCGGATAGCTCCGAAAGCATCTGCGGTATGTATTTCGGATCGTGAGAGAAATCCGCATCCATTTCGATAATGACGTCCGCGCCTTTTTCAAGGCAGTACAAAAAGGCATCCTTGCCGGCCAGGGCGCGGCTGCCGGGCGGCGTTCGATGCAAAACGAAAACCCTCTGAGGAAATTGTTCATGCAACGCATCGGCGATCGCCTCGGTACGGTCGGTCGACTTGTCGACGACGAGCACAATATGAAGGTGCTCCATCTGCAATTTCAAAATGGCCTCAACGATGGGACGCAGGTTCTCTTCTTCGTTCAAGCACGGCAAAAATAGCCAGATGTTTTTAAAAAGCTCCATGCTGATAATCCTCTTGGACTTGAGTTAATCTTTCCGGCGTACCCATGTCTTTAGAATAACAATCGGAGTAATACGCGTACAGAGGCCGCTTTTTGGACAGCAGATCGGGAATGAGTTCTTTTCCTAATGAGTAGCCGGTCCCTTGAGGAACGAAATCCAATACGCTCGATTGAAACATATGCGTCCCGCTTTTTGAAACAGGCTCGAATGCGTCCCCCGGCTTCGGCCGAAAAAATTCCGTGATAAGAAAATCCCGATCGTACCGAACGAGATCGGAATCATACGGATGATCCGTCGAATGGACGAGGAATGTGCCCAGACCGGCCTTTTCTTTATGAAAAGCGGCCATGGCTGTTAAATCAACGTTCGTGATGACGTCTCCGTTCAAAACGACAAAAGCGTCTTGTCCCAACAGAGCGGAAGCGTGCTTCATAGCTCCGGCGTCGCCCATCATTTGGGGCTCGTACGAATACTTGATGCTGACATTGAACGTATTGCCGTCTCCGAAATAGTCTCGAATCTTCTCGGAAAGATGGTGAACGCCGATGACGATATCCGTAATATGATGACGAAAACAGAGATTGATCAGGTGTTCCAACGCAGGCTTCCCGCCAATTTCAACCATGGCCTTTGGAATATCTTCCGTTACGAGTCGGAGCCGAGTGCCCAAGCCGCCGGCGAGGATGAACGCCTTCATAGGATCCGATCGATGGCGGAGAGAATGTCAGAACCGTTCTTGATCAAAAACGCGGTGACGCCTGCGGCCTCCGCGGCCTGAATATCTCGCTCGTGATCGCCGATGAGATAGGAACGAGACAGATCCAGATGGAACTGTTCGGCCGCGGCCCGAAGCATGCCGTATCTTGGCTTTCGCCAATCGCAGTCTCTGACGAAGTCCTTGTTGTATGCATCGAAGTGATGCGGGCAATAAAATATCGCATCGACAAACACACCCTGCGCAGACAGCTCGCTCAACATGTGACAATTAAATATTTCCACCTGTTCGAGCTGACAAATATTCCGCGAAACAACGGCAGCGTTATGAACGACGATAACGGGTACGCCACCCGCATTCAATTTTTGCAGCGCCGGAACGATCTGTGGAATCAATTCAAAATCTTCGATCTTGTGGACAAATCCTTTCTCCTCGTTGATCACGCCATCGCGGTCTAAAAAAACGGTCCAATCCTTCTGCGGCTTGAAGTCCGGACGGATGTAGACGTAATGGCCGTCAATGATCATATGACTCAACCGTCAGCCCTTTGAGATCGAAGCCGAAATCAACGCTTTGCGCACCCGCGCGCACCAATTCCGCGATCGTGCGATCCTTGCGTTCGGGTGGAATAAGAAAAAACATGTTCCCCGCGCCACCGGCACCGCAGATCTTTCCTCCGTACGCGCCGCATCGGAGCGCAAGATCATAATGCTCATCAATCGCTCCGCTCGATACGCCGGGATTGGATTTCTTTTTGTCTTCCCATCCCTGGTGGAGAATGCGCCCGAGTACTGGCCAGTCACCCCGCTCCAGCGTAGCGGAAGCCGGCGCCACGGCATCTCTCAAAGCAACCATCGCTTCCGTTTCTTTTTCCCGAGACATGCCTTGAATGAGCCGGGTCTGTTGATCGCTCGGGTGCCGATAACCGCCGATATAGAAGATAAACGCATGCCGACGCAGATCACGAAGCGTCTCATCCGAAAGTTGCAAAGGCCTCACGTCGACGCCGTCACCGGGTCCGAAACTCATCACGTTGATCCCGCCGAAACTTGCGACAAGCGGATCCTGCTTGCCGCCCGGCCATCCGAGCTCCTTGAGCTCAAGCGCACTCGCGAGCAAGCCGATTTCCTTCCTGCTCATGTTCGCATTCACCCAAGCGTCAAACGCGCCGATCGCGGCTGTAGCAACCGAACCGGAACGGCCAAGGCCCAATGGGTTGGATGAGGGGCCGGAAATTTGCAGGGAAAATCCGGAAGGGATGCGAATGCGAAAATGATTGATCACGGCCCGTAGCAAATCAAAGGTCCGATCCTCATCGTAAGGGAGCGGGGCATCTAAAAACGAAAACGTTCGCTCTTCTCCCAGCGCTTCAAGGGTGACGTCCGAACCGGCATGAGGGATAAGGGTCGCCGTATGACGGAGATTCACCGCTAAATTCAAAATAGCTCCGCCGTGCTCAAAGGCGAAAGGATTAACATCTGTCCCCCCGCCGACGAGGCTTATCCGACACGGAGCGCTGCTGACGATCTTCATGAATGTTTATCGTTAATCGTCAACCCGTGTTCTCCGAAAAGAATTTCTTCCATAACATCGCACATCGAATGGAAGGCTGCCACGTGTCCTTGCTGAACAAACGTAACGTCTGTTGCGGGAATATTGATTACGACATCGGCGAGTTCCGCGATCTTTCCGCCGGAAACGGAAGACGTTTGACCGGTGAATGCGATAGAGGCAATCCCGCGCTTCTTCGTGAGCTCAAAGGCCTTGACGACATTCGGCGAGTTACCGGATGTCGACAACCCGATGAGCAGATCCTTCGTTTGCGCCAACGCTTCCAGCTGGCGGGAAAAGATGTATTCGTAGCCCAAATCATTCGCGATCGCCGTGATGACCGAACTGTCCGTTGTAAGCGCATGTGCGGAGAGCGGGAAACGATACTCAAAGCTGTGGTTGTTCCGCAACATGCACATCAATTCGTCGCTGATATGCTGTGCGTCAGCCGCCGAACCGCCGTTCCCGCACGTAAAAACCGTTCCGCCTTTCTTAAAGTAAATTTCAATTAATAGCAACGCCGCCTGCTGGATTGACAACCAGCACTCATCAACCATCCGTTCATATATGGAGGCGCTTTCGCGCAAATGGTTTTGAATTCTGGTTTTCGAATCCATATTCATTGAAACATCTCCTGCGTTTTCAGGTAGCTTCCGTACGAACCGACGTCGATAAACTCCCGGCTGACCGTATGTGCTCTGACGTGCTCGTTCTTCATGAGCAGCAGGGGAATGATTTCTCTTTCCAAGGAGACTCGGTCATATTCGGGAATGAATGAGAAAATGTCGCGTGAAGCAACGTAGACGCCGGCATTGCGAAAACTGTTTGACGGGACATCTTCGTTTGGATCGCTGACGAACCCCGTCACCCTACCGTTCTCGCACCTGATAATCCCACCCTTATCTTTGTGTTTGTCCGTGGCAACAATCGTCAGGATCGGTTTTGATTCTTTATGTGCGGAAAATAGCTGACGATAATCAATGTCCAAATACGTATCGCCGTTCACGATCAAAAAATCGTCATCGAAAAAATGCTGCGCGTTTCGGATGCTCCCGCCCGTTCCCAGCGGGCGGTCATCCTCGGAAAATACGATGGACAAACCTTCATCGTCTTTTGCGAATTCATCCCGAATGTAGTGCGCGAGGTAGCCGACGGATAAGACGATTTCCGTAATTCCATTTTGCTTCAGTAATGCGAGCAGATGACGTAAAAAGGGACGACCGTTCACCATCGCCAAATGTTTCGGTCGGCCATGGAGGACCTCCCGGAGCCTGACCCCGAATCCCCCTGCTAAAATCAGAGCTTTCATACGTTATCGATAACTCACGTAATATATGCCTGCATTGAAGATAATTGGGAACAAAACCGATAAAATTGGGCACCGTGATTAATGAAGGAGAGTATGCACCAAAGACATTCCTGTTGCAAATAAAAAGTTTCACCTGTAGTTTATTCAATGAACATAATGTCTTCACCGGAATAAACACATGAACAACTCAAATACCGTCAAGCGACCAGCACATGAAATCGAAACCTTCATTTCAAAATTTATTTTAGCCTTCAGAGGTATCACGGTCATTACGAATAAATGGGAGGCACTGCAACATCTGATATTCGGACGTGTTTTTAAATTACGATCGGGGGAGGTAATAAATTACAAATTGAAAAACGGACTCATTTTTCAGGAAGCGAATCTAAAAAGAGACAGAACGCTTTTTGTCACTCTTTAGGAAATCTTCGTTGACGGAATGTATGCGCTTCCCGTCGGAGAAAACATTGCCGCGAACGAATTGGTCATTTTGGACTTAGGTGCCAACGTGGGGGCTTATTCGCTCTACTGCTGCGTCAACTACCGGATTGCAAAAATTCTCGCTTACGAACCCGATCCCGACACATTCAATAAATTGAATAATAACGTACGTCGTAACGGTCTGAACGATAAAATTCTGACGTTTCAAAAAGCGGTATGCGCAGAAGATGGGCCGATCCCCTTCAATGCAGATCCGGAAAGCTCTCGGGGGAGCTCCGTCATGAGAACGTTTAATGATAGAAAGGACGGCGTCATGGTCTCTTCCACGTCACTGACTTCCATCTTTAAAGAGAATGGTCTGGATTATTGCGATATTGCAAAGATAGATATCGAGGGATCTGAATATGAAGCACTGTTTCATTGCCCAAAAGAAATTCTGGCAAAGCTGAGAATGGTCTTCGTTGAGTGCCATGACGGCTTCACATCTTTGAATGAAGCGTACGCAAAAAAATCAGTGCGAACGTTCTTGGAAGAAAATGGGTTCGTTGTGTTACGCGATGAAGACTCGATGCTTGTAGCTAAAAATTCGTTATTCAACAAATAGCGCGGATGCGCTCAGCTCGCTTCATTGTTCGCGGTACAACATACGATATACGACATACTAGATACGATCCGCGAACTTCCGCCGCCACATCTGGAACGCCACGAGCGACCAGATCGTATTAAGCGCGTACTCCTCTTTCGAGATGTGCCGTGCGAGAATACGATCGATCTCTTCAAAATCAAAAAGTTCTTTCGTCGCTTCGCAGTACGACGGCGACAGGATCTCCCGTACCCACGGGAGGAGCGGCCCGCGGATCCACTTGGCCGCCGGACTCATCCACGCGCGCTTTTCCTCATGCAAGAGGTGCGGAGGCAGGTACGGACGCATGGCATCGACGAACACGCGCTTGCCCTGTTGCTTGGTTCCGAGCTTGAACTTCGATGGGATGCGGGACGCGTATTCCACGAGATCAACATCCAGCAGAGGAACGCGCTCCTCAAGCGCATGCGCCATGGTGAGTTTGTCCGTGCGGACAAGAGATTCGTCCGGAATCCAGGTTGAGATATCCACAGCCATAAGCTTGTTCACAGAATCCCTCCATTGAGCCGAAAAATGGGGCTCTAAGGCCTTTTTAGCCGCATTGGCACCATTGACCCCCATTTGCAGAAATCGACCCACCATAGCCTCTTTTTGAGCCACAAACGAAAGGTGCCTCTCAAGCCCGGATTTTGCTGCCAGTTTCTCCAGAGCTGATCTTTGGTCCCGGTAATCAGAATGCGAAATGCGCAATGCGAAATGCGCAATAAAACGAAACGTATTCAGCTTCTCAAGACGATCCGCATACCAATACCTCGGATACCCTCCGAACAGCTCATCTCCCCCGTCCCCGCCAAGCGCCACGGTGATCGAGGGCTTGGAATATTTCGCAATGAGATAGGTGGATGGTTGGACATGGTTGGATACCGGTTCGTCCATGTGCCAAACAATTTCATCCATCGTGTCCATCACATCCTGCGCCGAAAGCGTGAATTGATGGTGGTCCGTGCCGAAATGCTTTGCCGTCTTCTCTGCGAGGCGTGCGTCCGCATTGTATTTTTCCGGATCAATCTCGGTTTCGTATCCGATGGTGAACGTTTTGATGTTCTCCGCGCCCGCTTCCCGCATTATGCCAAGGACGGACGACGAATCGATGCCACCGGATAAAAACACACCGAGCGGCCGGTCGGATACGAGCTGACGGCGAACGGATGCGCGCGCTCGCTCGCGAATGCCTTCGACGGCTTCCTGATACGACGCAACACGTTCCCCTTCCCGGAGTTCCCACCATCGGTCGATCTTCAGACTCCCGTTGCTGAATGATGCGATCGAACCGGGCATGAGCTTCTTGATCCCTTTGAACATGGTCCGCGGACCCGGAACGTAGAGCAGACGGAAGTACGTGTTCATGGATTCCGGATCGCATGCGCGCTCCACGCCCGCTTCAAGGATCGCCTTGATTTCGGACGAGAAGATGAGCCGCTTCCCATCGTGGTGATAGTAGAGCGGCTTGACGCCGATCGCATCGCGCACGAGATCAAGCCGCCGCTCCCGCGCGTCCCAGATCGCGAACGCGAAGATGCCGTTCAGCTTCTTCAGGCCGCCCCTTCCCCACTTCGCGTATGCGCGCAGGAGGACCTCCGTATCCGACTCTGTCTTGAATGATTCTCCGAGCGATTCCAGTTCCGACCGGAGTTCGCGATAGTTGTAAATCTCCCCGTTGTAGACGATCGTGTACCGCCCGTCCTCTGTTCTCATCGGCTGGCGTCCACCTTCCGACAGGTCGATAATCGACAATCTGTTGTGCGCGAGCGAGACGCTGTCGGACTCAAAAAACCCCTCGTCATCGGGACCGCGATGACGCGTGGCTCCGTGCATCCTCCGGAGCAGCTCCGGATCACGGAAGGTAAAGCCGTTAATCCCACACATACTAAATGTCGAATGCCGAATATCGAATATCGAAACACGTTTCTTGTTCCTTTTCGATATTCGATATTCGAAATTCAAAATTCATGTTTTCTAGTTTCCGGGTCGGATGTAGAACGCCATTTTCTCGATCAAACGATCGAGTCCGTGACCCTCGCGGACGATCTTCTGCAGTTCTTCGCGGGACTTCAACGTCATGGATTGAATAAATGCCGCGATCGTCTGAGGATCATCATCTGCCGGAGATTCCGGATAGCCGATCGCCTCCGCCTGTCCTTTATTTATGATGGGCGTCATACCGCAGTACATGGCCTCGAGTACGGACTTGTCTATCGTCTGCGGGACCATGTTTATAAAGGTACGGTACTTTGGATACACGGACCGAAGGTCCCTCATGGGAATCGATCCCTTCAATTCCACCCGGTCTTGTAATCCGAGCGAGTCGATCAACGATTCGATTTCCTGCTGATACGTCGGATCATACCGCGGATCCTGCGGCCGCCCGTAATGCGTAAGCCGGTAGGTTGAAGGAAGTTTCGCCAACGTTTTCAAGACCAGCTCAAAACGCTTGCTGCGGGAAATCCGGTGTACGGCGAGCAAGTGCGTGGCCGGCTCGCGGTCCGCGTCCGCCGCTTCATTCGTGTTCCAGAACGACGTATCAATACCGTGACCGGTCACGACTTTTTTCGGATTCCCTTCGTAGTGCGGAAGACATTCCTTCGTGGCCGCGAACATGCGCTTGGCGACGCGCGATCCGATCTTGAGTGAGATCGTATTCGTGTAATGCGTAAACCAGAGGTAGCACGGAATCCGCTTAAGCCACCAGTACCAGCACCCCATGAACAGCCATCGCGGCGTCATGTGCACGAAGGCGCGATCATGCGGCGTTGTCATGAGAATCTTCCAGAAGCGGATGACTTGCAGCCAGCGCGAAGCTCCGTTCTCTCCTCCGAGTGAAATAACGGGAATAGTCAAACTCGTCTCCCCCTTCGCCGTACAAATGACCGTCACATCGAATCCCGCATCAGAAAACGCACGAGCCCACAAGCTCGTGAAACCGAAGTCATCGTGCGACTCGTCGATCTTCGGTGTAATGAAGAGGAGTTTCATGATCAGCTGTTAGCTTATAGCCATTAGCTTTTAGGTCTCATATTCGGCGTAGACGCTCTCAAAAAACTAACAGCTAAAAGCTAATGGCTATAAGCTAAGAAGGATATCCGCGATCCTCTCCGCTGTCCGGCCATCCCATCCGTCCGGAATTCCACCCTTCTTCCACTCGCCGCGGAGTATTCGATCCACTGCATCGACGATTGCATCATGATCACGTCCGAACACTTCACTCGTTCCAATATCCACGGTAATCGGACGTTCGGTCTGTTCGCGCATGGTAATGCACGGAATGCCGAGAACCGTGGTCTCTTCCTGAACGCCGCCGGAATCCGTAAGTGCGAGCTTTGCATTTTTCGTTAGCGTCAGCATGTCGATGTAGCCTACCGGATCAATGACGCGAATGGATGACGGCAATGCGATATTTGATGCCTCGAGTCTCGACTTCGTACGCGGGTGCAACGGAAGGATGAGTTTTATTTTTTCCGCAACGGCTCCGAGTGTACGAACGAGTGAAGAGAGGCGATCTTGATGATCGACATTCTCCGGCCGATGCAAGGTCACGACGCCGTACCGAGACGACTGCAGATCATGATCCGCTAATATCGTCCGCTCTTCCGTTTGCGGTAGCGCATGGTGCAGTGTGTCGATCATGATGTTTCCGACAAAATGCGTTCGATCTTCCGGTATATGCTCGTTGCGCAGATGTTCCAGTCCTTTCGGATCGCTCACGAATAAAAGATCTGAATGGTGGTCCGCGATCATGCGGTTCAATTCTTCGGGCATCTCCCAGTTAAAACTCCGCAGTCCCGCTTCCACGTGCGCCACGGGAATTCCCGCCTTCACACCGCTCAAAGCGCCGGCCGCTGTGGAGGTTACGTCCCCCACCACGATGAGATATTCCGGTTTTCGTTCCTGAAGGATCGGGACAAGCGCTTCAACGATCTTTCGCGTCTGCTCGATGCGGTCCCCGGATCCGATGCCGAAGTTGACGTCCGGTTGCGGAATGCCGAGTTCGCGAAAAAAAATATCGGACATCGCATCATCGTAATGCTGTCCGGTATGAACGAGGTAAACCGAAATGCCGCGTGCCCTGAGCGCACGGTGAAGCGGTGCAATCTTCATGAAATTCGGCCTGGCACCGGCGAGAAGAACAACATTCTTCATACATTGATACGTCCGGCGAGCTTAGCGATATTTGAAGAGAATTGCAACCCGTAGACCGTCCTAACGCGCCTTTTGAGCTAAAACATTATATCCCGAAACCTGCTTGCCGGAAGAAGATCGTTTCGTATCCATCCATCGTGCGATCGTCCGCAATCCGTTAAACGCGATGTTATTCGGAAGGAGATTCACGATCATTTCCGCCGGACCGCGCACCGGAGCGAGTTCAACGGATT
>Ga0307435_1000128_pt1 | contig 33240 bp, 37 predicted proteins | sample SalMarWE160470MG_FD_202164 | JGI IMG/M metagenome (GOLD analysis project Ga0307435, IMG submission 202164) | Salt marsh sediment microbial communities from the Plum Island Ecosystem LTER, Massachusetts, United States - WE1604-70 | ecosystem: Environmental > Aquatic > Marine > Intertidal zone >... | reverse complement strand
ACAACACATTTAAATAATAGTGAAAATCTCTTAAAAAAATGCCAGTCATAAAAATAGACATGTGGAAGGGAAGAACTGAAAAGCAAAAGGCAGAAATAATCAGAGGCATTACTGAAGTGTTTGAGAAACAGGGGGTTCCTAAAGAGCATGTTACAGTAATTATTAATGATGTTGACAAAACAAACTGGGGAATGAAAGGAGAGCAGGCTTCGAAAATAAAATGATTGTTAGTAAAGAAACAAAACATTTAAATATAACTAATTCTTACTTGTTAATACAAGTTCGAATTAATAAGTAAAATGCCAAAAAAAGAGATTGTTTACAAGAAACATGCTGTAGATATGATGACTGACAGGGGCATTACAAAAAAGCAAGTTGAGATTGCTTTGGATAGAGGCTCAAAATTTAAACAAACAGACGGTTTTTTGGCAAAATATTCATATTACTCAGTTGCTTACAAGATAAGGGGCAATAAATATATAATAAAAACAGTTTATATAGATTAGTGTGGTGATTAAAAATGAAATGCTATGAATGTGAAAAAGGAAATTTGATTAAGAAAAAGGTTGAATATAGAAAATATGGGATTTTGATAGGTAAATATCCAGCAGAAGTTTGCACAAAATGCGGAGAGGTCTTTTTTGATAGTAGCATAGTAGCCGATATAGAAGAAAAGGTAAAGAAAATTGGTCTTTGGGGCTTGAGAAACAGAACCAAGATAGGAACTTCAGGAAATGCTTTGGATATAAAGCTTTATAAAAGATTGGTTGATTTCTTTAGGTTACATAAAGGGCAGGATGTTGAAATAGAACCAATAAATAAGCAGAAGTTTGAAGTGAATATCATTTAATTAAAATGTACAAAATAGAAAAACCCTTGGAAAATAGAAATGGACTATTGTATATAGATGGTTGCAATACATTAGATTTAGCTAGGCAGTATGATACACCATTATATGTTTATTCTGAGAACAGGATAAGGGAAAATTACAGAAGGGCCTTTAGTGCTTTTAAGAATGCTTATAAGAAATTTAGATTGTTTTATGCTATAAAAGCAAACAATAATTTAGCTATTTTAAATATTTTAAGACAGGAAGGAGCTGGTTTTGATGCAGCATGCCCAGAAGAGATTGAGTTAGCTTTGAAAGCAGGGGCAAAGCCAGATGAAATTCTCTATTCTGGCGTTTACCACAGGAATGAGGAATTGGAGTTTGCCCTTAAAAAGAAGGTTAGGATTAATCTGGAAGGAATTTCACAGATTAATAGATTATTAAAGATAGGAAAGCCTGATTTTATCAGCTTTAGGATTAATCCAGGCATTTCAGGAGGATCAATAAAAGGTTTGATATTTGCAGGTCCTGACGCAAAGTTTGGTATTGAGGAAGAAAAGGCTTTAGAGGCTTACAGAATAGCCAAGGAAGCAGGCATTAAAAGATTCGGAATGCATATGATGACAGGAAGCTGTGTTTTAGATCCTGAATATTTTGCAGCTGCTGCTTCAAAATTATTAGATATAGCCGGAAGAATAAGTAAGGAGTTAGGAATAGAATTTGAGATTATTGATATTGGAGGAGGTTTAGGAGTGACGTATAAGCCAGGCGAGAGAGAGTTAAATGTTGAATTAGCAGCAAAAAAGGTTGCAGAAGTATTTAAGAGAAAGGTTAAGGAAAATGGCCTGGGAGATCCTAAGTTATTAATAGAGCCAGGAAGGTTTATTGTTTGCGATGCAGGTATCTTATTAACCAAAGTTCACTCAATAAAGGATGCCAAAAAAAGATTTATTGGTGTAGATGCTGGAATGAATAATCTGTTAAGGCCAATGTTGTATGATGCCTATCACCAAATTTTTGTAGCTAATAAGCTAAATGAGAGAGAAACAGAAAAGGTAAATGTTGTAGGCCCTGTTTGCGAAAATACAGATCAACTGGCAAAAGACAGGTTATTGCCTCATATTGAGGAAGGAGACCTATTGGCAGTTTTAAACGCAGGGGCTTATGGCTTTTCTATGGCAAGCAGGTATAATTCTAGGCCAATGTGTGCGGAAGTTCTTTGTGATAATGGGAAATCTGAGATAATAAGGGAAAGAGAAAAATTTAAGGATATTTCTGGGAATGTTAATATTCCAAAGAGGCTGGAAAAATAACACAATCAAACCCCTTTGAAAATGCAAGAGAATCGATTAATGAAGCTGCTGATAAGCTGAATTTAGAGCCGTGGATAAGAAAGGCCTTGCTTATGACGCATAGAGAGCTTCATGTAACCTTTCCTGTTGAGATGGATGATGGCTCTATTAGGATTTTTAATGGTTATAGGGTTCAACACAATCATATGAGGGGTCCTTTTAAAGGAGGGATAAGGTACCACTGGGATGTTAATTTAGATGAGGTGAGGGCTTTGGCAATGTGGATGACTATAAAAACTGCTGTTGTTGATATCCCTCTCGGTGGTGGCAAAGGCGGTGTAATCTGCAATCCAAAGGATATGTCAGAAAAGGAACTTGAAAGAATGACAAGGGGTTTTGTCAGAAGAATTGCACCTATTATTGGCTCTACCGTAGATATTCCTGCTCCTGATGTTTATACTAATGCTAAGGTCATGAGATGGATTGCTGAGGAGTATGGTAAATGCACGGATAAAAAGGATTTGGGCGTTGTTACCGGAAAGCCCCTTGATTTTGGTGGTTCAGAGGGAAGAGAAGAAGCCACTGCTTTGGGGGGTTTGTTTGTATTGAAACATATTATTAAAAAGAAAATTGTTGGTATCGGTTCATTAAAAGGGAAGAGTGTTGTCATTCAGGGTTTTGGTAATGCTGGGGCTATTTTTGCCAGATTAGCTTATGAGGAAGGAGCTAAGGTAATAGCTGTTTCTGACAGCAAAGGCGCTATTCTTAATGAAGGGGGTTTGGATATTCCTAAAGTTATCGAGCATAAAAAGGAGAAGGGGTATGTTGCTGATTGTAGGGGAGCAACTAATACTACAAATGAGGATTTATTAGAGATGGGATGTGATATTTTGGTGCCGGCTGCTTTGGAGAATGTTATAACTATGGAAAATGTAAATAGGATTAAGGCAAAGCTTATTCTTGAGTTAGCGAATGGTCCATTAACTGCAAGCGCAGATAAAATCCTTTATAAAAAAGGGGTTATGGTTATACCTGATGTTTTGGCAAATGCAGGAGGGGTTATTGTTTCTTATTTTGAATGGAAACAGAATCTTGCCAATGAGCATTGGGGCAAGGAAGAGGTTAATAAGAAACTTGAAAAAATAATGAATAAAAATACTTCTTTGGTTCTTGAGACAGCGAAAAAATATAAAGTAAGCCCCAGGTTAGGAGCTTATATATTAGCAATCTCCAGGATTTCTGAGAAAGCCAAGGTTGAACTGAGTGAAGACCATTACCAGTGCTTTGCTAAGTTTTTATAGACACAAAAGATTTATAAAGTATTTATCCATTTTCTTCATATTATGAAAATAGAAGCAAGCAATAGAGTAAGAAATATTGGAAGTTATGCTTTTGCTGATGTAGATGAAGAAGCAGCAAAGCTGAAAAAGTTAGGTGTAAGTGTAATAGATTTTGGTGTAGGTGATCCAAAAGACTCAACGCCTGCTATTATCCGGAATTATTGTAAGAGGGCAATTGATAAGAGAAAAGAAGCAGGTTACCCTTCTTATATCGGTGATATCGGCTATAGAGAGACAATAGCCAAATGGACAAAGCAGAGATTTGATGTTGAATTAGATGCTGACAGGGAGATTTGCAGTACTCTTGGGGCTAAGGAAGCTGTATTTAATTTTCCAGAGGGCATTGTTAATCCAGGAGACGTTGTAATAATGCCTAATCCTGGCTATCCTCCTTATGAGAGAGGTACTTTATTTGCAGAAGGAAAGCCATACCTTTATCCTTTGCTGAAGGAGAACAGTTTTTTGCCTGATTTGGATAATATACCTACTGATGTCAGGAAAAAGGCTAAATTAATGTGGGTTAATTATCCTAATAATCCGACAGGAGCTATGATTTCAAAAGAAAAATTAAAGGAAATCATTGATTTTGGTAAAAATAACAATATTATTATTGGTTCAGACGAGTGCTATACAGAGCTTTATTTTAATGAGGAGCCAATTTCAATATTAGAGTTAACCAAAGAAGGGGTTTTTGTAGTCCAGAGTTTATCTAAGAGATCTGCAATGACAACTTACAGGGTAGGCTGGTTGGCAGGAGATTCAAGGATTATTGATATTTTCAAGAAAGTAAAGACAAACATTGATTCTGGAACCCCAACCTTTATTCAGGATGCTGCTTCAGCTGCTTTATTAGATGAGAAACACGTTGAGGAGTTCAGAACTTTGTATAAGAAGAAGAGGGATATTATGGTTGAGGCTTTAACCTCAATTGGTTTAGATGATTGTAGTCCTAAATCAGGAATCTATATCTGGCAGAGATGTCCTGAAGGGATGTCTTCAGTTGATTTTGCTAAGAAGCTGTTAAAAAAGGAAATTGCTATAGTTACAACACCAGGTAGTTGGATTTCTAAGGAAGTTGATAAGGTTAATCCAGGGAAAGGTTATTTGAGATTTGCTTTAGTCCCTTCTATAAAAGAATGCAAGGAAGCTGCCGATAGGATTAGGAAGTTGAAGATATAATCAAAATATTTAAATAACTGGTAGGATAATTCTTTTATTATGACAGAATCAATGCATTGGGCAGACCAAACTGCAAGGAGGGTTATTAAAGAAAAAGGCAGTAAAGATAAGTATACAGTAGCTGCTGGGATTACTCCTTCTGGTACTGTGCATATTGGGAATTTTAGGGAAATGATTACTGTTGATTTAGTGCATAGGGCATTAAAGGATGCTGGCAAAAAGGTTCGTTTTATTTATTCATGGGACGACTATGATGTTTTCAGGAAGATTCCAAAAAATATGCCTAAGCAGGAGTTGTTGAGAAAATATTTGCGTAAACCCATTATTGATACTCCTGATACTTTTGGCTGCCATAAAAGTTATGCAGAGCATAATGAAAAAGAGGTAGAGAATGTATTGCCTTTGGTTGGGATTAAACCAGAATTTCTTTATCAAAGCAGGAAATACAGAAGTTGTGAATATAAAGAAGAGATTAAATTTGTTTTGAATAATAAGGAAAAGGTTAGAGGTATTTTAGATAAGTTTAGAAAAGAAAAATTACCTCAAGATTGGTATCCTTTGTCTATCTATTGTGAGAAATGCAATATGGATGAAACTAAAGTTATAGATTATGACAATAAATACACAATAACCTATGAATGCAAATGCGGATTTAAAGGCAAAGTTGATTTTAGTAAAAAAGGTATTGTTAAATTACCATGGCGTTTAGATTGGCCTATGAGATGGCATTATGAAAAGGCAGATTTTGAGCCTGGAGGTAAAGAGCATAGTACTATCGGAGGAAGTTATTCTACTGCTAAATCAATTATTAAAGAGCTTTATAATGAGGATCCTCCTGTCTATCAGAAGTATGATTTCATTATTTTAAAAGGGATTGGGGGAAAGATGTCCAGCTCTGCAGGTAATGTTATTACTCTAAAAGATGCTTTGGAAATTTATGAACCAGAAATTATAAGGTATTTGTTCGCATCAACAAGACCAGATGCGGAATTTGCAATTTCTTTTGATTTGGATGTTTTAAAAATTTATGAGGATTTTGATAAGTGCGAAAGGATTTATTATAAAAAAGAGAAGGTTGTTGATAAGGAGTTTAAGAAGCAGAAGAGGATTTATGAGTTAAGTTGTGTTTCTGAGCCTTTAAAGAAAATGCCATTCCAGGCTTCTTTTAGGCATTTATGCAATCTTGTGCAGATTTTTGAGAATGATTTTTCCAGGATAAAGGAAAACTATGGCATTTCTGGAAAGCATGATATTGAAAGGCTAAAGGTTAGAGCTAAATGTGTATTTAATTGGCTTTCTAAGTATGCTCCTGATGATATGAAATTTAGGATTCAGAAAGAAGTCAGTATAAAACTAAATGATAAAGAAAAAGAAGCAATAAAGAAATTAGTAGATTATTTAGATAAACACAAGAGATTAGATGAAAAATTATTATATGAAGAATTTTATAATATTTCAAAAAGTATCGGTATAGAGCCAAAAGATTTCTTTAAGGTTTGTTATAAAATTTTAATAAATAAGGAAAGAGGGCCCAGATTAGCTCCTTTTATTTTGACGTTAGGGAAGAAGAGGGTTGTTAATCTGCTAACGCAAAGTATTTAAAGAAGCTCCTGATTTTTCCATATAAAATGGTTGTAATGAAGTTTGGAGGCAGCTCTGTAGGAGATGCTGAGAGAATAAAGAATGTTTGTAATATTATCAAGTCTAAGCTAGATGAAAAGCCAATTGTAGTTTTGTCTGCTGTAAAAGGGATTACAGATAAGCTGATAGATACAGCCAATATGGCGGCTAATGACCAAGATGTTAGCAAAGAGTTAGAAGAAATAAAACAAAAACATCACAAGATATTAAAGGATTTAGGATTAGATGAAAATCTGGTAGATAAACAGCTTGAGGGTTATGATAAAGTTGTTGATAAGATATTTGTAATGAAAAAAGCAACTCCAGAGCTTATGGATGAAGTACAGAGCTTTGGGGAGAGGATGTCTGTAAGGATAGTTGCTGCTTATTTAAACAAAATTGGAATTAAAGCAAAGGCTTTTGATGCTTATGATTTAGGATTTATAACTACACCTGACTATGGGAAAGCAGAGACATTGCCAGATACAGAAGAAAAGGTTGCTGAGCAAATAAAGAAAATAAAGGTATTGCCAGTAATTACAGGATTTATTGGAAAGGATTCTGCCGGTAATATAACTACTTTAGGCAGAGGCGGAAGTGATTATACTGCAGCTATAATAGGGGCTGCCATAGGTGATGTTACAGAGATATGGACAGATGTTAACGGAATAATGACTGCTGATCCAAAAGTTGTCAAGGAAGCAAAGACAATAGATGAAATAACATTTGATGAAGCCTCTGAACTGGCCTATTTTGGTGCAAGGGTTTTACACCCAAAGACTATATGGCCTGCAATTAACAAAAATCTACCAGTTAAGGTTTTGAATTCATTTGAGCCTTCTCATAAAGGAACAACTATTGTTGGTAAGGCAAAAGAAAGCAAGGGAGTTATAAAAGCTATTGCTTGCAAGAAGAATATACATCTTATTAATGTTAGCTCTACCAGGATGTTGTTGGCGCATGGTTTTCTAGCCAGGTTGTTTTCTGTGTTTGAGGATTATAAAAAAAGCGTAGATATGATTGCAACTTCAGAAGTTTCAGTTTCGTTGACAGTTGATAACGATAAGGATGTAGATAAAATAAAAGAGGACTTGGAAGGCGTTGCTGAGGTTAATGTAGAGAGAAATAAGGCTGTTGTTTGTTTAGTTGGAGAAGGCATGCATAATAGTAAAGGAGTAGTAGGAAGAGTGTTTACCTCTTTAAAAGATATAAGGATAGAGATGATATCAGCAGGTGCTTCAGAGATTAACATCAGCTTTATTGTTGATAATAAAGATGCTGATAAGGTTGTTAAAGTATTGCATAAGGAGTTTTTTGGTTAGACTTATTTTACCAAGACCATTTAATACATTCTTTAAAGTTATACAGAGAATAATCTGCCTTACCGTTAATAACAAATGTTTTTATTTTGTTTCCTTTTAGCACTTCTTTTGCTTTCTCTAATGTTTTTCCTGTTCTAGAAACAGTGTCTACTAGTAAGATTTTTTTATTTTTCAAATTTTTTAGTTTATTGTTTAATGGTTTAATTAACGTTGGTTCTTTTCTTATTGGTTTATTGTTTTTGTCTCTATAATTCAGCCATATAACTTCTACAGGTATTTTTAGAAAATGATGCAATAAAGAAGCTGGCATTACACCGTCTTTGCCTATTGCTACGATTAAATCAAATTTTGGAAATTTTATCTTATTTATTTTTTTTATTATTTGGGTTAAGGTTAGTTTTTTCATAGAGTTACTTTTCTTATTTTCTTATAGGTTAACCCTGCAACAGCAGCCCATAATAAATCCGAGAAGAACAAAGCAATAACAGCTCCTTTTACAACATTTACAGACATATTTGCCAAATAGATATCAGTAACCCATAACCATGGCATTTGGATTATGTAAGCTGTTAAGGCTGCTATAATCAAATTCCATTTCAACCTTATGAATAATCCAAATAAACCTCCTAAAAGCATATTTCCTACAATTATATAGGGATTATTCAATGCTACAGCAGTCCACACAGAACCAAAGCCTCCTGAAATTAATCCACCATACGGCCCATATATCAAAGCTGCTAAGAATATTAGATATTGGAAGAAATGAACTCTTACGCCAAATACTGTTGTATGGAATAATCCAAGTACATTGGGGAATATTGCAAGGAAAGATAATAGAGTTATATTTTTCCATGTCCACTTTATGTTGAAGTTAAAAATATTTTGATATTCATACATTTAAACCATCCCTTTGAATATTCTAAATAATATCTTCAATCCTTATAACAACAGTATCTTCTTTAACTACATCTAGTTTATTTATTTCTTTTACTGCTTTCATCAGGTTTTCTTCTATTGCCTGATGGGTTGTCATAATTACCGGGACAATGTCTTTATTTATTTCTTTTTGCTCTACAGCAGCTATGCTGATATTATTGTTTCCCAATATTTTTGTTATTTTTGCTAAAACTCCTGGTTTGTCAACTACATTATATCTCAGATAATACCTTGAGCTTATTTTGTTGATATCCTTTGTTTTTATATCTCTGAAATAGAAACTATCACTTTTTCCTTTTGCAATATCTATTACATCTCCTAGTATTACAGTAGCTGTTGGCAATTGTCCTGCTCCTTTTCCATATAACATTGATTTTGTTGTGTTTTCACCTATTACGTAAATAGCATTTAACTCATTCTTTACAGATGCTAATTCATGCTGCTTAGGGATCATTGTTGGATGAACTCTCAGCTCTATTTCATTATTTTCATGCTTTGCTATTGCCAGTAATTTTATTTTATAGCCTAATTCTTTTGCATATTCTATATCATGTTTGTTTATTTTGGTTATTCCCCAAGTGAAAATATTATCATTTATATTTGCGTTGAACGCTAAACTAGATAGGATAACAAGTTTTTGTGCAGCATCTTTTCCTTCTACATCAAATTCCGGGTTAGATTCTGCAAACCCTGATTTTTGAGCTTGTTTCAGGGCTTCATTATAGCTTAAACCCTCTTCCATTTTTGTTAATATATAGTTTGTTGTGCCGTTAAGAATTCCATAAATAGCTTTTATATTATCTGCTGCATAGCTTTCTTTTATTGCCTTTATTATTGGTATGCAGCCTCCAACAGCTGCTTCAAAGGCTATGTTTACATTATTGTTTATTGCTTCTTTTATTATTTCATTCCCGTATTTTGCAATAACTGCTTTATTGGCTGTAACAACATGCTTTTTGTTTTTTAATGCTTTTATGATTATCTCTTTTGCAGGATTATAGCCGCCTATAAGCTCTATTATAATAGTTATATCTTTATCACTTATCAGCTCTTCATAGTTTTTTGTTAGCTGTTCATCATTTAGGTTTAGCTTTTTTGCCTGTTCCAGGTTTAAATCGCATACCTTTTTTAGGTTTAGTCTGATATTTGTTCTTTTCTCTATTAAATTACTATTTTTGTTTAGTATTTTGACTACTCCAGAGCCGATTGTTCCTATCCCTATTAAACCTATATTAACATCTTTTGGCATTTTGTTATGTTGTATTTGATGTTTATTTATAAACTTTATCGTTGGATGAAATGAGACGGTAAATCTTTAGGGTTGCTTTACATCTTAATAGAGAATTTCGTGGGGGCTATTTATTAAGGAGTTCCTTTACTTTCCAAACAAATTCTTTTGCTGTATTTAGTGCTGTATTTGCTTCATCTTTACTTATAATGTTTACTTGTTCGTATACAACAATATGTCTTTTCTTCCTGATTTTGTTAAACATGAATAGTATCTTGTCTGCAAATTCCTTTCCGAATTTTTTCTTTACAAATTCGATAACAGACACATGCTTGTATTCTCCTTTTGGCCTGTAACCTTCTGAAAACATTAAGGCCCTGCCTGCTTGCAGCATTGAATTATACGCTATTGAGAATGCCCAGTCATAATCATTGTTGTTATATACGTCATTGGCTGTTTTTACGTCTCTTTCTGCTAACTTCATGGCATTTTTTACTAAGCTTTCATCATAGGGTATCTTTTCCCATTTATCCGATTGTTTTCCTGAATTCATCCTCTTCGCCTATAAGCATGATTATCTTGTTCTTTTTGATTGTTCTTAATAAGTGATGGCTTTTTGCCCTTTGCAGAAATGTTTTCTCGTTCCACAAAATATAGTTAATTTCTCTTGTTAAATTCTTTTCCAGCCTTTGAATTATATTTATTAGATCATCTTCTTTTATATTTCCTATAACAAAAAGGTCTATATCGCTTGCTTCTTTTTCTTCTCCTTTGGCAAAAGAGCCATAGATAAAGGCATATTCCACCCTGTTTTTCAACTGTTTTTTTATTATTTCTCCAAGATAATCCGTCTTTATGAATATCTGTTTAAGCTCGTTAAGGATTATGCTCTGCTTATTGATAGAATAAATGTCAAGATTGCCTTTCTCGTATTTTTTAACAAGATTTATTTTCAATAGCTTCCCCAATTCCTTGCCTACATATTTCGGCGAGATATCAGTGATTCTTGCAATTTCCCTAAGATGGTATTCCTTATCCTGATTAAACATCAGCAAAGATAAGATTTTAATCCTGCTTTTTGACGTAAATAATTGTTCCAGCATTTTGTTTACTTTTTAGCTACAATCGTAGACATATTGTCCACATATATAAATGTTTCGGTTTTAGGTTGGATAACCTGATTGAGCCCCCTTTTTGTTTGTAATACCAACAAATAGGCATTTCTAACTAATTTTTGTTTGTAATACCAACATATATTTGTGTTCTAAAAAAACTAATTTTTTATCACCACTTTGGGACATTTTCTACCGTCGGTAATTCCAAAAAGTTTATAAATGAGTGCCTGTTTTGTTCTTATAATTTGTTTTAAGGGGGATATAAAACGTTAAATTACCTTTTAGGTAAGGAGCTGTATTTTTTCTTAGGATATGTTATGGCGTTTAGATTTAAGAATAAAAAAATAAGACTAAACGGGGGGGTGTAAGATGGGATATAGTGTTATAGTACCAGCACCAAAATTGTTTTTTGGTGGGAATGTTTTAAAACCAGATACAAGTAAGCCAAAATATATATTGGCTGCATGCTATACTCAAGATCTGTATGGTGAAGAGACTTTAAAATTTGTAGATAAGCAAGGTAGAGAAGTTTTTGACTTTTTAAATGAGAGGATGCCATTTGATATAGAATTTGCAGGAACCATAAAAACCCAGACCGAATCTGAGGCACTAGTTGCAAAGGCTATGGCAGATCCTAACTGCATAGGAATTGCAGGATGGGCCCATACATTCTCTCCTACTGGAATGCATCTTAATGCTTTTAAAGCATTAAAAAAACCTTTTATTAATGTAATTACATCCTATGATGGAACAATTCCCGAAAATATTGATATGGATTATATGAACCTAAATCAGACTCCACATGGATTTCAGGAACTAGGACATGGATCGAGAAGGAGTGGAATTTATCAAAATCCTGTTGCAGGCCACTATAGGGATAGTAATTTTATTAGAAAGTTTGATATGTTAGGTAGAGTTGCAGCAGCTGTAAACCTATTAAAATATGGAAAGATACTTACTATTGGAGGGAAAATGCCTGATGTATCAGGAACAGCTATTGATCCTGCAGTTTTGCAAGAGGCTATTGGTACAAGAACAAAAAATGTTGAAAGTAGTGATCTTTATGCTGTCATGCAGGGTATTACAAGAAAGCAAATAACATCTGAAGAAGAAAGGCTACATAGAATATATGATTTTAGGAGAGATATTGAAAAAGGCGGAGATCCAAGAAAACGTAGGATCCTGCTTGATGGAATTCGTCAGTCACTTGCAGTAAGACAAATGGTTAGTGAACTTGAGAACTGTATTGCATGGACTTCTTATTTTGGTAATTTAGGACCATTACAACAACTTCCAGGTTTTGCTGCTCAAGATACAATGTTCAGTGGAGTAGGGTATGGAGCAGAAGGTGATAAACAAGCAGCAGCACTTGTTGCAGCATTACTTACAATGGGGAAAGGTAGACCAGGAGCAGCTTCATTTTCAGAACCATATGTATTTGATTGGAATAGAAGAGGAACCCAATATGCCCATATGATAGAGAGTAGTCCAGCACTTGCTGATGGTAGGACTCTTTTAGAAGTTGAAATGATGACAATTGGTGGGAAGGGTCTTACTCTCCGTTCCAACTTTGATTTTGCAAAAGGGCTTTGCATACTAACATCACTATATAATACACCAGACCTTGGTATGCAACTTATGAGTATCCCAGGGCGGATTATTGATACCCCAACACAAGAAAGACTTCGTGTTGGTAAGGGTTTAGTGGAACCTGATGGAGATCTTGAGACTGTGATGGAATGTGCAGCATATGCAGGTAAAACACACCATCCTGGAATTTCAACACAAATTGATTTAGAATTTATCCATGCATTTGCCAATATGATGGATATGCCTCATCATGTAGTGAAAGAAGGTACGGATTATTGGGATTTCCATGATAGGATGGATATGCTGTCTGGAAGGTTTAATAGGAAATAATTGTATGAATCACAACAGAAGAAAAACAAAACAATTTATTTTTTTATTTTCATTTCAAAAAAAGAGCGATACAAAAAATAAAAACCCGTTTAAGGGTCAAAAATAAATAAAAAATGAATGGAGGGATGTAAAATGGCACAGCCACAATATAGACAATTAGATTATTCGGGTTGTCCATGGTCTTTGTGCGGAGGAAAAACCAGATTTGACGGAATTGCAAGAAAGCTGTTAGCAAATGCAACAACCGCAGATAAAATTGCATTAATGCATTATGTTAACGAAGCATTTCACAGAAACAGCATTAGAGATAATATGCAACTTATTACTGGGTTTGAAGGGCATGTGACACAAGAAAAAGACGTTTTGGGGCAAAAGGCTGGTGGAGAAATTACGAGAGCAAATAAAGAGGAGGTTAAAGCAGCTCATGAAAAGTATAGTACTAGACAAGCAATGCTTACTCCAGATTTACATTCAACAACCTTCAATGGCGCATTTTTATCTGAAGATAAAGGGGAAAGGACATATGCATCCGAAGCTTTTGATCTTACGCTTGAGCTTTGTGATGAATTCAATTGTCCAATTATTGTAGGATGGAATGGGTCTCTTAGAATTGGTGATGAAACACAGATTAACTGGGGTAAGACTATGGAAAGAGGACTCGATTTCCTTAAATATGCGGCAGGGAAACTTGTAGCTCATAACAAATATGTTGTAGAATATAACAATCAAATTTTAGATAAAACGTCACTTAACAGTGAAATTAGCCAAACGATTGAAATGGTCCATGAAGCTAAAAATATTTTTGAGTACAATTTCGGTGTTGACGCGTATAATGCTAAAACAAGTGGAAAACAATTAAAAGTAAAGAAAAGATTTGCAGGGGAAGGAAAACCATTTGAACCTGGAGATATACTTTGGTGGGAGACTTCCCAAGATATGTTGGTTGATGCAAGGGAGGTTCTTTCAGCTGAGGAATATGAAGTGATTGGTGCAAATGAAGAAAAAGGTCATAGGGAAATGTTTGGCTCGAGCCCGGTTCAATCACTAAAAAGACTTGAAATGCAAAAGAAAAACTTTCATTATCACCTCAATAGGCAAAAGGGTGGCACAAGACACGACACAGATAACGAGTTAGATATGGATAGACCAACATTATACGTTGTTAAATTCTTAATGGAAACACAGGAACCACGATTTGTAGGATTTGATTATACACAAAGAACATTTTATACATTGGATGAAAGTATGATGTCGCTGTTGGCTAATGGAATGAGAGCTAGGGGACTTGAACAAGTTGTCAAAAATATAGACTGGGATAAAGCTGATGAATTAATTGAGAATAAAAAACGTGTAAACCTAGATGCATACATAACAAGTGAATTGCATGCAGTTGCTGCTACTGTCAACCGCCAATTGGCTAAGAAGACTGTAAAAATACCTAAATGGCTAATGGATAAATTGGAAAGACAAGCAGCATAATTTTTCCTTTTTTATTTTAATTTTTTAAAATTTTTATAAAATATTCTAAAAGAGGAACGAATGGATAAAATAATTAAAATTATTTTTTAATGAGATTTGATGATAAGATTGGAGGTTGATTGAAAATGGGAGAAAAAGTCATACTTGGGGGAGATTGTGGGACATCTGCTTGGAAGATAGCAGGAGAGACCGTTGAAGGTGGAAAATATATCGGTCAATTGAATGAACCTGAAGAGGGTGCTGAGTGGACAAGCAGGGTAATTGTTCCAAATGGTTTTGTACAGAATCCAATGGAGGCTTATGTTGCTTTTAATAGAGCAGTGATACTATTTTGTAAAAAAAATAATATCGATCCTGAAGACATTGTAGGGGTTGGAATTGGCGGACGAATGCATGGTTTGATAGGTACTGATAATAATTTTGTACCTGTTGCAGATGAGCTTATGTGGAATTTTAGTGCTTCGGATTCTTATAGAGAAAAGGCTATGGAAAGCATATCACCACAAAGGCAGAAAAAGATACTTAGAGGTTTTGTTGGAAATTTCTGGGGTGCGAAATATCAATGGGCTTGTGATAATATTCCCGGTTTTAAAGAAGAAGCAACTAGATTGTTATTGATAGAAAACTTTATTGCCGGAAGATTAACAGGGGAGTTTGGAATCACCAGAGCAGGTGCTTCTGAGACTTTATTATTTAATCATTCAACGAATGATTGGGCAACTTCCATATTGAAATATTTTGGTATTTCCAGGGATAAACTGCCCCCTATAAGGGGGAATTTAACTCGTCTGGGAAATGTTTCTGAACAAGGCGCTTTGGAAACAATTCTTTTAAAGGGAACTCCCATTGCAGATATAGGAGGTGACCAACATTTGGGTGCTTTGGGTTTGAAAGTAATTAGTCCAGGAAATGCTGGTTTTGTTGGAGGTCAATCGGGAGTAGAGTATGTCGTTTCTGCTAAACCTGTAGTTGAGGTTAAGTCTAGGGTAAATACGTTTGTTCATTCAGTTCCTACAAGTGGAGGAAAGAATGTGAATGGGTTATTAGCTTGTTTGAATGCAGCAGGTCAATTTTATAAGAAGTTGAGGGATGATTTGGGTGAAATATCTTATAAAGACATGGACAGGCTTGCAGCAGAAATTCCTTTTGGGTCTGATGGATTGAGAGTCTTACCTTATGTATTTGGGGGTGAAAGAATATTTGAAAATAAAGGCCTTAAGAAAGTCCAGTGGGTTGGTTATGATGGATCAAAACATACTAATTCTCATAAATACAGGGCAGCATTAGAGGCTTTTGCTACTTGGTATAAATATTCTGCCGAATTGATAGAAGGTATGGGGGCTAAGATAGACAAAGTTAGAGTAGCAAATGATGGATTATTTAAGAATAATATGTTTTGCGAATGGATTGCTACACTTTTGGATGTTCCTGTTGAGAGATACGAAACCACTGGAGCCAGAGGAGCTGTCAAAGGTGCAAGAGTTGCTTTATTGGGGGAGGATTTAGATGCAGCCTATAAGGGATTTGAACCTGAAAAGACCTTTGATCCTAATGAAAAGATAAGGCAGCCACTTCAAGAGGTTTATGGAAATAACAAGGCGTTGCTTATAAAACGCAAGTTGATAACTCTAAATTAAGAAAAACAAAAACCAAATCCCAAGGAAAATAAAACAATCACTAATGTACTAATAAATTACACCCATAATCTAAATTTATGAGATTTTTTACCTAATGGAGAGAGAAAGATGCCAGAATGTACTATAAGGAGATCAGAATTAAATACTGTGATAAGGCTGATGCCTTAATATTAATAATTAATAGGGATATGTAAAATGGAACAAAAAAAAATTTTACGTACTTATATAGATGGAAAGATAGATGCCGCAATAGAGTTTTGTAGGGAAATGAGATTTCCTCTACCTCCCCAAGCTTATTGGAGTTTACAAGAGTGGTATGATAATAGGAAAGGAGCAGATGAACAAAGAGCAAGGGGTATCGGATGGGATATAACTGACTTTGGTTTGGGGGATTTTGAAAAAGTTGGATTAATGCTTTATACATTGAGTAATGGGATTTTAGTTAGGTCAGAGAAAATATCATCCGCTGATGATGACTCTCGGTTAACACCTCTTGACCAACCTTATGCACATAAATTACTAATATCAGGAAAAAAACAAGTAACACCTATGCATCATCATATATTAAAAAGAGAAGATATCATAAATTGGGGAGAAGGAAGCAATCTAGTTATTGAGATTTACAACGTTGGGAAAGATGATAAATTAGATGTAACTTCACCTGTTAGAGTCTATCATAATAATACCTGGAGAGAATATAAAGCTGGACATTGGATTGTGCTTACTCCCGGGGAGAGGGTAAGACTTGATCAACATCACTATCACAAATTCTGGGGAGAAGGAGGAACTGCACTTATTACAGAAGTTTCTATGGTTAATGATGATAATACAGATAATGTATTCTTAGATAATATTTTATCTCCAGGATCAATAGGGAGATTTCCAGATGTTGAGGAAGATGACTGTCCTCGCCACCTGCTATGCAACGAACTTCCAGGAACAGAGAAATTTACTTATCTTGCTGATAGACGGTTAAATAAGAATGTGGAAGTTGTAACTAAAGTTAAATAATAGAGGTAAGCTTGAAGAATTTTTTACAATGCTTTTTGGAGGATATTGTTACCATCCTAACACAAAATTTATAAACAAAGTATATGTTCTATTTTAGAAATAGTTATCTTAGGTGGTAATATATGAAGAAGTTAAAAGTAGGAATATTAGGCGCAACAGGAATGGTTGGCAAGGAATTATTAAAGGTACTTTTTGATAGAAAGTTTCCTATTGGGGAATTAAGGTTATATGCTTCTGAAAGGAGCGTTGGAAAGAAAATAGAAACGCCAATGGGGGTTAAAACTGTAGAGTTAGCTGATACTGCTGATTATTCACAATTAGATTTAGCTTTCTTTGCAATTGGAGGAGGGTGGCCTAAAGAGAATGCACCAAAAGCTACTGAAGCAGGATGTATTGTAATTGATAATTCATCTACATTTAGATATGATGATAATGTTCCTTTGGTAATACCTGAGATTAACCCGGATGCTATTGGTGATTCTAAATTAATAGCAAATCCTAACTGCACAACAGCAATAGCTGCTATTCCATTATGGGTCATATACAAGAATTTTGGTTTAAAGAAGGTTATAATCTCAACATATCAGTCTACAAGCGGAGCTGGGAATGGTGGTATGGAAGAGCTAGAAGAAGAAACAAGGAATGTGCTTAGCGGAAAGAAAGCAGGAAATAAGATATTTGCATATCCTATTCCTTTTAATGTAATTCCGCATATTGATAGTTTCCAAGATAATGGTTATACAAGAGAGGAGATGAAGGTAGTTTGGGAAACTCACAAAATATTTGGAGATGACAAAATTCCAATAAGCTGTAGTTGTGTTAGAATACCAACTTTTAGGGTTCATTCAGAAAGCATTGTTGTAGAGACTGAAAAGCCAATCAATCCTGAAGAGATAAGGAAGTTATTTGAGAAAACAGATGGATTAGAAGTAAAGGATGATATTGAAAAAAATATTTATCCTATGCCATTGACAGCTACTAATAAATACGATGTAGAGGTTGGAAGGATAAGGCAGAATTTAATATTTGGCAAGAATGGGCTAGAATTCTTTGTATGTGGTGACCAGATATTGAAAGGGGCTGCTTTAAATGCAGTGCAGATTGGGGAATTGATAGTTAAGGAGAGGCTTTAGATTTATTTTCCTAAATAAACAAGATCTTTCTCTTTTTTGAAGTGTGGATCTCCGGAAACTAATTTTAAATTATGTGATTTTGCAGTTGCATATATCAAAGAATCTCCTAATCCCCATTTTTTCTTATAATCTAATTTAGCAGCATTTAGAGCTGTTTCTGGTTCTACAGGTATAATAAAGCATCTTTGTAGCATGAAATAGATAAAATCATCGGCTTCTTTTTCTGTGTGAGTAGATAAATAATGTTTATATACTTCTGCCAAGTTAATTACACTAATAAATATGGTGTCTTCTCCTTTGATGTACTCACTGACTTTTTTTCCGGCTTTGGTTCCATCAAAGTATTCAATCCAACACCATGAATCAAGCAAAACGGTCAATTTCCTCCCTCACAAATTGTTTTCTAACTCTGCTTTTTCCGAAATATGATTTTGATAATTTTTTTGTTTTAGCTATTATCTTTTGGATTGTTTCGTCATAGCTTTCGGTATTTAGTTCGTTTTTCATCATTTTCAATAAAAAGTATGTATCATCCTTTAAAGCAATTGTTGTAGCCATATTATATCACCATAACTTATAGAAATATAACTTATATTTAAGGTTTTTGGTTTTTGTAAACTATTTTAATTAATACCTTTGACAACCACTTTTGCAGTATAGAAAACTTTTAGAAACAGTTCTTCTAAACCTTTACGCTTTTCACTTCGTTCACGGAAAAACAAGTTTTCCTATCTCAACTAAGGGTTGAGACAAGCGTAAAGTTTAAAAACAATACAATAAATTCTAAAAACTAATGAAATACAAGAAAGTAGATGGAAAAACGGTTATTGGATTAGCAGAGCCGGTAACTATATTCACTAAGGCAGGGGTAAAGAAGACAATAATGGCTAAGATAGACACAGGAGCGTCAAAAAGCTCTGTGGATATTAATTTGGCATCCCAGCTTAGGCTTGGTCCTATTGTGAAATCCAAGCTGGTTAAGTCTGCATCTGGCAATAAGATGAGGCCTGTTGTAGAGGTGCAGATAGCTCTGGCTGATAAAAAAATGAAAGAAGAATTTACACTGGCAGACAGATGGCATATGAAATATAGAATTTTAATAGGACAGAATGTCTTAAGGCATGGTTATTTGATAGACGCATCTTTGAAAAAATGAAATCTGCATTAATATCTTTGGGTTCTGAAAGTTCGAAATGGACGATTGAAGCTATGAAGAAGTATTTTGATAGTGTTGATGATATTGATCTGAGGAATATAGAGGTTAATTTGAGTTCTGGGAAATCAGACGTGCTTTATAATGGTAAGCCTTTGGGCAAATATGACTGTATATATGCGAAAGGAAGCTTTAGGTATGCACAGACATTAAGGTCTGTTACTGGCGTTTTTTACCCTACTACGTATATGCCAATAAAAGCTGGCGCTTTTACTGCCGGGCATGATAAACTATTAACACATTTATTTTTACAGCAAGCTAAGATTCCTATACCTACTACTTATTTGACTTCTTCACCAACAGCTGCCAAGAAGATATTGCAGAAAGTTAATTATCCGATAATCTTTAAGTTTCCTTCTGGTACCGGCGGCAAGGGAGTTATGTATGCAGAGAGTTTTGCAGCTGCTTCTTCTTTAATGGATGCTTTAGAAACCTTAAGGCAGCCATTTCTTATACAGGAATATATAGAGACTGAGGGAGAGGATATCAGAACAATTGTGATAGGGAATAAGGTTGTTGCTGCTATGAAAAGAAAGGCTGTTATTGGAGAGAAAAGAGCCAATATACATGCAGGAGGAGAGGGGGAAGCCTTTTTACCCGATACGCATATGAAGAAGATAGCTATAGAAGCTGCTAAGGTTATTGGAGCAGAGATATGCGCTGTTGATATGTTGGAGAGCGTTAAGGGTCCTGTTGTTGTAGAGCTGAATTTAAGTCCTGGTTTACAGGGTATTACCAAAGCAACTGCAGTTAATGTTGCTGACAAGATTGCAAAATATCTGTTTGAAAGAACTACAGAATTTACAGAAAAAGGTACAAAAAAAGGGGCTGGAGAAATAATGAAAGAGATAGCTGTCGATAAAGGAGCTAAAGAGCAGCAGATTGTTACTAACCTTGATTTCAGGGGTGAGAGGATTCTATTGCCCAAGATAGTAACTGAGATGGGCAAATTTAATGAAAAGGAAGAGTTTGTCATTAAAGTCAAGAAAGGGAAGATAGAGATTGAAAGGGTTTAGAATAGATGTTTTTTGTCTAGAATAATTGTTTGATTTCTTTTCGGTCCAACCTTAACAATGCATATTTTTGTTTTTAGGATTTCTTCTAATTTTTTTAGATAAGCTTTGGCATTATCTGGCAATTTTTCATAATTAGTCACATTTGTTAAATCATTATCCCAGCCGTCCATTTCAATATAAACTGGCTTTGCTTTTTCTAAGTCCTCTAGATTTAATGGAAAATTATCTGTTTTTTTACCATTTATTTCATAATGAGTACATATTTTTATTTTCTTTAGATTCGTTAAAACATCCAGTTTTGTGATTACAATAGAGCTTAAACCATTAATTTTGATTGCATATTTTGCAGCAACTGCATCAAAAAATCCTGTTCTTCTTGCTCTTCCCGTAGTTGTGCCATACTCTCCGCCTTGTTTTCTTAAAACTTTTCCTATGTAATATGGATTGTTTCCATTTGCTTTTAATATATCATCAGAGCTTAATTTTTGGTCTTTTAGCTCGTTCATTGTTTGTTTATCTGTGCCTTGCTCTGTTGGTAATGGTCCTCTGCCTACTCTTGTTATATATGCTTTGAAGACGCCAATTACTTCATCAATTTTTGTAGGTCCTATCCCTAAGCCTGTGCAAGCACCGCCTGCTGTTGGGTTTGAGGAAGTTACAAATGGGTAGGTTCCATGGTCAATATCCAATAATGTTCCTTGTGCACCTTCTGTTAATACATTCTTTTTGTTTTCAATAGCCTCATTAATTATTAAATAAGTATCTTTTACTAATGGCTTAATTCTTTTTGCTTCTTTGTTTTCTTCTTTTATAAAATCAGAGATTCTTTTTCCTGTTCTTGATATTTTATCTCTGTAACAAGGGCCTATTCCCCTGCCTGTTGTTCCTATCTTTTTGTCTGTCTTGTCCTCTTCAATCTGTTTTTCTGTAATTACATGGGCACTAGAGCTGATAACTAAATTTTTATCTGTTATTTTGAAGCCTCTTTTTTCAAGGTCTTCAATCTCTTTTACCAAAACTTTTGGATCAATAACTGTCCCATTACCAACGATATTTAGCTTTTTATGGACAATTCCAGAAGGTATTAAATGGAATTTGAAAACTTGGTCTTTTATGCAGACTGTATGGCCTGCATTATTCCCGCCTGCGAATCTCGCTACAACATCTGCTTTTTCTGCTAGGTAATCTACTATAGCGCCCTTGGCCTCGTCCCCAAATTGACCTCCGATTATGGCGATAACAGTCATTTAATTTACACCTCCCTTTCTGATAGTTTGGTAGTTTTTTAAAGTATTTATAAATCTTTCTTGTTTTTTTGGATGTAAACTCAATAAATTCATTTCAAGAATCTTTTTGTAATTTTTTAATTTAGTTATCATTACTGCTTCTGAACCTTTTGTTAATTCATCTTTTGAAGGTATTATGCCTAAATTTAAGAGGCAGTTTTTGTAGAAATCTCTTGTGTCTTCACGACTTGCACTTATTTTAATAGCTGAAAGTAATCTAGAGTCTTTTCTTACTTTAACGCTTCCTTCTGAAGCAAGAATGCCTTTTATATAATTAATACATTCACTCTTTTCTTTTATTATTTCTTTTCTGAGGTTATATAATAAATGAAGGTAAACTGCCTTAAAAAGTTTATTATGGAACAATATTTGTACTAATGAATTTTTTAAATTTCTGTTATTAATCTTTGCCTTTCTAAATTGGTATTCTTTTATACCGCTAACCTTTAAAGCGGTTTTCCATTTTAATACTTCTTTTTCAATATTTAGTGAAGTAGGAATTTCTGGTAGTATTCTTAGTGCTTTCTTACTTATTCCTAATCTTTTAAACCATTCAATTTGATGATATATCAAATCCTCACAAGCATTCGTAAATGTTACATGAACATCAGACAAAGATTGTGTTCCATCGCCTTGCTGGAGGCCTAATCCTTCAAAGAAGAAATTATCAGCTTTAATTGAGGATGGGAGTAAAATAAAATGACTATGGTAGTCACTAGAAATATAACTGATTCCAAGATAACCAGTTGGAATCCTATAATATAGCCATTTATTATTATAAATAAACTCTTTAGGTTTTGGGATTATACCAGTAAAGAACCAATTATCATGAATCTTACACCACACATCACTCTTTATTATTTGATAAGGTATTTTTGCCTGATTGCCCCAATATCTTGGAGTTTTATTAGAAGACCATCTTCTTTGAAAATTCTCTAATTTTTCAATTTTAGCCCAGAGCGTTCTTTTGATTATATCTTGGTTTTTTCTTGAGGATCCATATTTTATAGTTTCTTCTTTTATATTAATTTCTTTGGGCAACTCCCAATTAGGCTCCCACCTTCTAAACTTTAGTAGTTCACCTTCTCTTTGAATTCTGATATTATCAATATTCATTCTTTTAGTTAATTTAAAGAATTCTTTTCTGTTTAGAAATGGGTACAAATCTAGCACTTTATTATAGATAATATCTTTTAATTTATTAAATTTTTTATTATTCATATTCATCAACCTCCGCTGTTTTCTTGAACAGCAATTTTTCCTTAGTTGTTTCTGGACATTAAACTTTTAGAAATTCTATTTCAAAAGTTTAAGATTTAGAAATCAACGTTTTTAAGATGTGAAAGGAAACAAAAGCGAGAGGGTGTGAATGCGTATGAAAATTTGTTCATACAATGATTATCTAGAATTTACATAAAATTAATCTTTTTTCTTATTTCTTGTGGCTTTCCAAAAATGATAATGAAATCCAACAGCAATTAGAATAATAGTGAGAAGTACAAATGCAATAATTGCGCTTGCAACCTGATCAGGTATTTTGAAAGGTAGTTTAATATTTCCGGATAACAAAAATCCAAAGAAACTAAGAATTAGGAAGTATATTATAAACAACAAGGCAGCCTTTTCCTTATGTTCCATCTTTTCTATCAATTTCGTCTCCCCATTGACCCCCAACTATTATAATTGTTTTTGGCATAATAATAGAAGAAAAAATAGTTATATATACAATGTTTGTTTTTTTATATTGTCTAGTATTGGACATTTCTGTCCATTTTGTTCTAAATAAGTCAATATCTTTATAAATAACTATGTAAATTAATTTAAAGTGATTAAAATGGATTTATTGACACTAAAAGAATGGAGCAAAGAGGATATAATGCATGTAATAGATGAAGCTATACTGATTAAGGAAGACCCTGAGAAATACTATAAGGTGCTGCAGGGAAAAACCATGGCAATGCTGTTTGAGAAGAAGTCAACAAGAACAAGGGTTAGTTTTGAGGTTGGAATGGCACAATTAGGAGGGCATGCCTTGTTTATTGACTGGAAAACTACGCAGCTAGGGAAAGCGGATTTGAAGGATGAAATAAAGTGTATAGATAAGTACGTTGATATTATTATGGCGCGTGTTTATAAACATAAGGATGTAGAGATAATGGCAAAGAACGCTGAAAAGCCTGTTATTAATGCTCTAAGTGATAAATACCATCCATGCCAGATATTGGCAGATTTAATGACAATAAAGGAAAAGTTTGGTAAATTTGATGGCTTAAAGGTGGCTTATGTTGGAGATGGCAATAATGTTTGTAATAGCCTTATTATCGGATGTAAAAAGGTTGGTATTAAAATTAATGTTGCTACACCAAAAGACTACGAGCCTTTGGAAAAACCAGATTTATTGACACATGACCCTAAGAAAGCTGCTAAAGATGCGGATGTTGTTTATACTGACACATGGATTTCAATGGGTCAGGAAGAAGAGAAGAAAAAACGCTTGAAAATATTTCCCCCTTATCAGGTTAATAAGAAACTATTAGGTAAGGCATTGTTTATGCACTGCCTGCCTGCTTATCGCGGGTATGAGGTTACTGACAATGTCTTAGATTCAAAGCAAAGCATTGTTTTTGAGCAGGCTGAGAACAGGCTGCATGCACAGAAGGCAGTTATTCTGAAATTAATGGGGAAGGTTTAAATGAAAATTGTTAAAGGAAATGTAACAGCTGCCTATGGCTTTAAGGCTTTGGGAAAACATGTTGGGGTTAAGAAAGGGAAAAAGGATTTGGCTATTATAGTCTCTAAAAAATTGTGCAGTGCTGCTGCAGTTACCTCCACAAATAAGATAAAAGCACCAGCATTAGAGGTGACTAAAAAACACCTTAAAAATGGTAAAGCGCAGGCAATTATAATAAATTCAGGCATTGCAAATGTTGCAACAGGCAAAAAAGGATTCAATAATGCCCTGAAGATGTGCAAATTAGTAGCTGATGAGCTAGGAATAAAAAAGGAAGATGTTTTAATAGCCTCTACAGGAATTATCGGAAAACAACTGCCAATGAAGCTGATTGAAAAAGGTATTATCGACTCCAAAAAAGAGTTGAGCAAGAAAAACGATGCTGCAGAAGCCATACTAACAACAGACACAAAGAAAAAAGAGATAGCCATCCAGGTAGACAACTTTACTATAGGAGCGATTGCAAAAGGCTCTGGCATGATACATCCGAATATGGCGACAATGTTATGTTTTATTACTACAGATGCTGATTTAACCCCTGATGAACTGCAGAAATACCTAAAGGATTCAGTTGACAAGACCTTTAATATGATATCAGTTGACATGGACACCTCTACTTCAGATATGGTAATAATCCTAAGCAGCAATAAGAAGAAAGTTAAGAAGAAGAAATTCCAAAAGGCATTGACCTATATCTGCAGGAAAATGGCAAAGAAGATAGCAACTGATGGAGAAGGTGCAACAAAACTGATAACTGTCATCACAAAAGGGGCTAATTCAAAAGAAGATGCAAGGAAAATTTCTAAATCTGTGGTTAGCTCTAATCTGGTGAAGTGTGCAATGTTTGGAAATGACCCTAACTGGGGGCGTATAATGGCAGCAATCGGCACGACAGACGCTAAGTTTGAGGAAGAAAAGATGGATATATACATGCAGGGCAACCTAGTAGTACAGAACGGCAAGCAAGCCCCTGGATTTAACCATAAAAAGATATCAGAATCCCTAAAAACAAACAAGGTAAAGATCATAATAAACCTTAAACTTGGAAAATCAAAATCAACAGCCTATGGTTGTGATATGACATATGATTATGTTAGGATCAATACCGCTTTTGAGGTCTGAAAATGCAACACATATACAAAAAAACAGAGATCCTGCTGGAAGCACTGCCATATATCCAGAAATTCAAGAACAAGGTCTTTGTTATAAAATACGGAGGAAATGTTATGCTTGATAACCATATCAAGAAATCAATAATCAAGGATATAGCATTATTGAAGCATGTTGGGGTTAATCCTGTCATTGTCCACGGAGGTGGTCCTGAGATTACAAAAGAAGCCCAAAAAGCACATATCATCCCAAAATTCATGAAAGGCCTAAGATATACATGTAAAAATACAATGGAGGTTGTTAAGAAAGTATGCAAAAACATCAATAAAGAGATTGTGGATTCCCTGCAGCAGGAAAAATGCAAAGCCAAAAACCTGACAACAGGTTTGATAAAGACAAAAATCAAAAGCAAAAAACTCGGATTTGTTGGGGTTGTCACAAGCATAGACCATAAAAAGATATTAAAAACCATAAAGCAGGGTTTTATCCCTGTTATAAGCCCTATAGGATTTGATGGAAAGAATTACAATAATATAAATGCTGATACAGTAGCTACCAAAATTGCAGAATCAATCGAAGCAGAAAAACTGACTATATTGACAAATGTAGATGGAATCTATCATGAAGGTGAATTAATAAGCCATCTAAGCATAGAAGATGCACGTAAAGCTATTAAAAAAGGCATTATAAGCAGGGGAATGATCCCAAAAGTCAATGCATGCATCCATGCTATTGAAAAAGGAGTAGGAAAAGTACATCTGATTAACGGTACGAATGAGCATGCTTTATTACTGGAAATATTTACAGATAAAGGTATTGGAACGGAGATTGTGAAAAATGGAAATTAAAATAGTTGGCCACAGGGGCTGCAGGGATATTGAGCCTGAGAACACGCTACTTGGAATAAAAAAGGCTATGGAATTGGGTGTAGATGCTGTTGAGATAGATGTTCATCTCTCCAAGGATAATGAGCTGGTTGTTATCCATGATCCCAGTGTTGACAGGACAACTAATGGTAAGGGTTTGGTCAAGGATATGAGTCTGAAGGAATTGAAGAAACTGGATGCTGGAAAAGGAGAAAAAATCCCTACTTTAGAAGAGGTTATTGAGCTGATTGATGGCAAGATTGTTTTGGTTATTGAGCTTAAGGCGGAAGGAACTGAGAAGAAGGTTGTTGAGTTTATAAATAAAAATAAGTTGAAGAATGTTATTGTCATATCCTTTTTTCACCAGCTCGTTAAAAATGTTAAGGAGCTCGATAAGGATATAAAAACAGGTGTTTTGTTTTCAGCAAACCCCATAGACCCTGTTCAGCTTGCGGAAAATGCTGGAGCTGAGTATGTTTTTCCCCACTATAAATGGGTAGACAAGGATTTTGTGGATAAATGCCACAAAAAAGGGATTAAGGTAAGTGCATGGAACATAGACACATTGGAGGAATTGAAAGACTTTTTGAAATTAGGAGTGCAGACGATTGGTAGCAACAGGCCTGATATTTTGATTAAGTATTATAATAAAGGGAAGTTAGAATGAAACCAAAAAAAATTATGCAAATTGAGAAAAAGAATATAATGCAAACTTACAATAGGTTTAACCTTATTGCAGATTATGGTAAAGGATGCTATATTTATGGTAAAGATGGGAATAAATATCTGGATTTTTTAGGAGGTATTGCTACATGCTCTGTTGGCCACGGAAATAAAGAGGTTGCAAAAGCTATTTGTGAGCAAGCTAAGAAATTAATCAATATAACAAATCTTTATTATACTGAGCCTCAGGTTATATTAGCGGAAAAATTATCAAAACTTAGTGGATTAAAAAAATGCTTTTTCTGCAATTCAGGGGCTGAGGCTAATGAAGCTGCTGTTAAGCTGGCTAAAAAAATAAGTGGAAAGAAAAAGTTTATTGCTTTTAAGCACTCTTTTCATGGAAGGACTAGTTCGAGTTTAGCTTTAACCTGGAAAGAGAAGTATAAGAAACCATTTGAGCCTTTAGGTTTAGAGGTTGTTTTTGTTGAATATGATAATGTTAAGGCTTTGGAGAAAGCTATTAGCAATGATATTGCTGCTGTAATTATTGAGCCAATACAAGGAGAAGCTGGTATTATTGTCCCTTCTAAAGGTTATCTGAAAAAGATTGAGGAGATTTGCAAGAAGAATAAGATTTTGTTAATTATTGACGAAATCCAATCAGGAAACGGGAAAACAGGAAAGTTCTTTGCCTATCTTTATGAAAATGTTAAGCCGGATATTGTGACATTAGCTAAAGGATTGGCTAATGGAGTTCCAATTGGAGTTTGTATTTCGGATTTGGATTTTGATAAGGGAGAGCATGCTTCAACATTCGGCGGGAATAATTTAAGCTGCTCTGCTGCGAATGCTACTATTGATTATATCTTGAAGAATAAATTAATGGAGAATGCTGTTAAGGTAGGGAATTATTTTATGGAGAAACTAAATGGATTGAAAAAGAAGTATAAAATAATAAAAAAGGTTAAAGGAAAAGGATTAATGGTTGGGGTTGAATTGAATAAGAATAAGGCAAAGGAGATTACAGAGAAATGCCTGGAGAAAGGATTAATCATTAATAATGCTACTGAAGATATCTTAAGGTTTTTGCCGCCTTTGATTGTTGGGAAGAAGGAAGTAGATGAGTCTATAGAGATTTTGGAGGAGGTACTTTAAATGGAACCATTAATGATTGTTTTATTGATTGCATTAGCATTTTTAATAGCAATACCTGCAGGAATGGTTGGTGGCTCTTACTTACTTATGATACCGATAATGTTATTTTTTGGTTTGCAGATACACGAAGTAATAGGAATTACTAAAATTATGACCATATGTGTTGGTTTAGTTTTTATTAATTATTGGAGAAAAGGAAAAGTCGATTTAAAGTCCAGTTTTCCATTTGCTTTGTTGATAATAATCGGCTCTTTGATTGGATCCTTTTTTGTTATCCAAACAAAAGAGGATATATTGCAGAATATAATAGGTCTTTTAATGATAATAATTTCATTATTCATCTTATTCAATAAAGATTTTGGGGTAAAGAAATTTGAAGGTAAATTAGGAAAGAAAAGTATTATTTTAGCAGCCATAATCTTTTTATTTTTGGGCTTTTATAATGGTATGTACGGTGCTGCATTTAGCATAATGGTTATTGTGGTATTCACAGTCTTATTAAAAAAGGATTTTGTATCTGCTATTGGCAATGCAAGGTTCCTTGACTTTTTTGGAGGAATTGCAGGAGCACTTATTTTTGGTTTTAAAGGCCTGATAAACTATACATTAGCGATACCTATGGGGGTAGCTTATTTAACAGGCGGCCTTATAGGTTCTCATATAACATTGAAAAAAGGCTCTGCTTCGGTAAGATACATTATAGTTATTATTTCAATAGCATTTGCAATAAAACTATTATTTTTTTAGGTGATAAACATGATAAAAACAGGAATAATAGGAGCTAGTGGATATACAGGATATGAATTGATTAAATTATTAAAGAAACATCCTGAAGCAGAACTTAAGGTTTTGAATAGTAAGAGCTATAACGGGAAAAAGGTTAAAGAGCTTTATTTGGATTTTGGTGGTGATGAGGAATTTACAGATTACTCTATTGATGAAATAAATAAAATGAAGCTTGATTGTGTTTTTTTAGCTGTTCCCCATACAAAGGCTTTTGAGATTGTTCCAAAACTGAAATGCAAGAAAATAATCGATTTATCTGCTGATTACAGGTTTAAGAAAATAGGTAAATATGAAGAAGTGTACAAAGTAACACATCTGGATGAAAAGAATAATAAAAAAGCAGTTTATGGGTTGCCTGAATTGTTTAAAGAAAAGATAAAGAAAGCTAAAATAGTTGCTAATCCTGGCTGTTATGCTACTGTCTGTTTACTGGCTATTCTGCCAATACAGAAATTAGCTAAATATTTTGTTTTTGACTGTAAATCCGGATGGAGCGGTGCTGGAAAAAAATCAATTTATGCAAAAGACAAGTCTGTTATCAAAGAGAACTTACAGGCATATAAGCTAATAAATCACAGGCATAAATATGAGATTGAGCAGTTTATCAAGACAAAATTAAGCTTTACACCACATGTTATTGACGCTTTTCAGGGCATTATGTGTACTGCTCATGCTTTATTGAAGAAGAAAATTGAGAAAGAAGAAATTATCAAAATATTTGAAGATTTTTATAAAGATCAGCCTTTTGTGAAAATCGTTAAGGATAAGATACCAGATATTAAAGATGTTGCTAAGACTAATTATTGCCATATTGGCGGCTTTGAAATAGACGAGAATAATCAGTTAGTTATTGTTTCGGTTATTGACAATCTGATTAAAGGAGCTTCTGGACAGGCTATACAGAATATGAATCTGATGTTTGGGTTTAAGGAAGGGGAAGGGTTATTATAGCCTGTTTTTTGTTTATTAAACTAAAACTTATTCTACTTCAGAGTCCTAACAAATAGCATGATTTATATATGACCTTAATATCCTGCTAATTAAAATGAGTTTAGGGGGTTTGTTATGAGCGGTACTTTTGATAAAAATAAATTTATAGAAAAGATAGAAACAGTAAGCGCTCTAGAAAAAAAAGTGAGGGCATGGAATGCTGACAATAGATCTAAGCAAAAATATGATTCTGCAGTTAATAACTTAGCAAGTTATGTTAGGAACCATAGAGCTGTTATTAAGGTTGAGTACACATGTCAACGTCACTCCAACAATATACAAATAAGTTCGCCTGATTTTGATGAAACTAAAGAGGGGGCAATTAACTTGCATTTGTATATAAACCTTGTAAAAGAGATTGCTTTAGGCAACATAGATAAACAAAAAACAATAGGAAAGCTTTATGATGGTATGAAAGCAGCTAACTTTTACGAACATACATATCTTCAAGAATATTATGTAAACAAGCCAAATTTACGTACTATACTTTCAAATTGGTGGAATAAAATACAACACAAAGAGCAATGGCAGCTCATTGTTTCTGATGCATTTGGTGGACCTAAGTTAAGTGATAGCGATGTAAAAAATGTAAGGACCATATTTGAAAAAATAAAAAAAGCACATCTTGCTAATTTGGAATATATGCCCCCTCATAATAAAATATGGTAATTCCTTATGTCCTAAATTGGACATAAATGTCTATTCCTATCTTATTTAAGTCAATAAATTTATAAATGGTTTATTGTTTAATGGTTCTATGGCAAAACAAAAGGTAATATTGGCATATTCAGGAGGATTAGATACATCTGTAATATTGAAATGGTTAGTTGATAAAGGTTTTGAAGTAATAGCTTATATTGCAGATGTCGGGCAAAATGAGGATTTTAATGCTGCTAAAGAGAAGGCTCTTAAAATAGGCGCTTCTAAGGTTTATGTTTCTGATTTGAAAAAGGAGTTTGTTACTGATTTTATCTTTCCTGCTCTAAAAGCAAATGCTGTTTATGAAGGCAAGTATTTATTGGGGACGTCACTTGCAAGACCCCTTATTGCTAAGAAACAGATTGAAATAGCTAAAAAGGAAAAAACAAATATTGTGGCGCATGGTGCAACTGGAAAAGGAAATGACCAAGTAAGGTTTGAATTAACCTATTACACATTAATGCCTGATGTAGAGATAATCAGCCCATGGAAGGATGAGGAATTTTTGAAAAATTTCCAGGGACGTTCTGATATGATAAAATTTTGCAAGAAAAATAAGATTCCAGTTAAGACTACTGTTAAAAAACCATATAGTACTGACCCAAATTTAATGCATATTAGCTATGAGTCCGGAATTTTGGAGGATGCTTCAAAAGCTCCTTCTGAGAATATGTTTGAGATGACTGTTTCTCCACAAAAAGCACCTGATACAGAGACTTCTTTGGTAATTGAATTTAAGAAAGGAATTCCAGTGAAGGTTATAGATAAAACAAATAAGGTTAGTGAAACAGATCCTTTGAAGTTGTTTATTTACCTGAATAAGGTTGGAGGAGAAAATGGTATTGGTAGGGTTGATTTAGTTGAGAACAGGTTTATTGGCATGAAGTCAAGAGGTGTTTATGAAACTCCAGCTGGAACAATTCTTATGCAGGCTCACTTAGATATAGAAGGCATTACAATGGATAAGGAAGTTAAGCAGATTCGGGATAGTTTGATTCCTAAGATAGCTTCCCTGATTTATAATGGATTTTGGTATTCTCCAGAATTTGAGTTACTGATGACAATGGTTGATAAAAGCCAGGAGAATATTACAGGCAAAGTTAATCTGAAATTGTACAAGGGGAATGTTATAATTACTGGCAGGTCTTCACCATGCAGTTTATATGACGAGAAGATAGCCTCAATGGATAAACATGGAGGTTATGACCAGAAGGATGCTAAAGGTTTTATTAAGCTGAATGCTTTGAGGTTGAAAGCTTGGGTGAAAAGAAATAATTTAGTATAGTGAAGTAAAAACAAATTTTTATATAGTTGGCATATATTCTCTTTTTCTAAATGATATCACATCGTAAATATATGGAATTAGCTTTGAAATTAGCTGAGAAAGGCAAAGGCAATGTTTCGCCAAATCCTTTAGTTGGCGCTTTGATAGTTAAAAGAGGAAGGATTGTAGGCAGAGGATGGCATAGGAAATGCGGGGAAGCTCATGCAGAGGTTTGCGCTTTAAAAGAAGCTAGTAAGAAGGCTAAAGACGGAATATTGTATGTTAATTTAGAGCCATGCTCTCATTGGGGGAGAACACCCCCTTGTACTGAGCAGATTGTTTCTGCAGGTGTTAGGGAGGTTGTTATTGCAATGAAGGATCCTAATCCTTTGATTAATGGTTACCAAGAGCTTAAGTTTAGAGGTATAAAAACAAGGATAGGGATTTTAGAGGAAGAGGCTAAAAAATTAAACGAGCCATATATTAAATGGATTAGGACAAAGAAGCCTTTTGTTGTTGTTAAAGCAGCTATGAGTTTGGATGGGCAGATTGCTACTAGAACAGGCGATTCAAAGTATATAACAGGGAGAGATGCTAGGAAGTTTGTGCATGCATTAAGAGCAGAATATGATGCTGTTATGGTTGGCAGTAATACTGTCTTGAAAGATAATCCTCAATTGACAGTAAGGTTAGTTAAAGGGAGGAACCCGGTAAAGATTGTTGTTGACAGCAATTTAAAGATTCCTATGAGTGCAAATATTGTTAAGAACGAACCAGGAAAGCTGATAATAGCAACTTCTAAGAAAGCACCAAAAGCAAAGATAAAGAAATTAAAACAAAAAGGCGTTCATATTTTAATTGCAGATATTGTAAAAGGAAAGATTGATTTAAAACAATTAATGAAAGAACTGGGAAAGGTAGAGATTTGTTCAATATTAATTGAGGGAGGAGCAGAGCTTAATGCAGAGGTCATTAAGGCTGGTGTTGCTGATAAGGTACTTTTTTTTATTTCTCCCCAGTTTATTGGCAAAGGTTTAAGTGCCTTGGGTGATTTAGGAATTGCAAAGGTTGACAGGTCTATTAAGCTGAAGAAATTAGATTATAGAAAAATTGGAAGGGATATTCTGATTGAGGGTTACTTATAATTAGGTAATATTAAAGCATAGTTTTTTAAATAATTACCTTTTTTCTTGTTTTTATGCAGCGAGAAAATCCTAAAGTATTTTCTCTGGCGTTAAAAATCACTTGATAAAAGATGGCACTCACAAAAACAGACTCCGCTCTAGAAGGGCGGTTTTTAACATTCGGAAAAATAGAAGATGCGATAAAACAACTGCAGAGAGGAGATTTTATTATTATAGTTGACGATGAGAATAGGGAGAATGAGGGAGATCTAGTTTTAGCTGCAGAAAAAATAACT
>Ga0307435_1000126_pt1 | contig 33459 bp, 33 predicted proteins | sample SalMarWE160470MG_FD_202164 | JGI IMG/M metagenome (GOLD analysis project Ga0307435, IMG submission 202164) | Salt marsh sediment microbial communities from the Plum Island Ecosystem LTER, Massachusetts, United States - WE1604-70 | ecosystem: Environmental > Aquatic > Marine > Intertidal zone >... | reverse complement strand
CGGTCTCTATCCGTCGTGGGCGCCGGAGATTTGAGGGGAGCTCTCCTTAGTACGAGAGGATTAGGAGGGACAGACCTCTGGTGTGCCAGTTGTTCCGCCAGGAGCAGTGCTGGGTAGCTATGTCTGGATGGGATAAGTGCTGAAAGCATCTAAGCGCGAAGCCCACCCCAAGATGAGATCTCCCACCGGTTTAACCGGGTAAGGCCGCAAGTAGACTACTTGCTTGATAGGCGGCATGTGTAAGCGGAGTAATCCGTTTAGCTAAGCCGTACTAATGGCCGAGGCCTTGACTCACGCCAGGCTGAGCACAAAACCTTATAAAATGATAAAATAGTTGTTCGACGCGGGGTAGAGCAGTGGTAGCTCGTCGGGCTCATAACCCGGAGGTCGTTGGTTCAAATCCAACCCCCGCCACCAAGACAAAGCTGAGGGGAGCGGTAACGCTCCCCTTCAATTTTTGGGGTCAACAACCTATTGGCTAGTGATTTGAAGCAAAAAGTTCATCCAGCTGTTTGTAGCGACCTAGCTGATGAGCATCCAGGTGCCGACCGCACACTGCGCGAAGTCGTTCCATCCCACAGCAACCACGGTGCCATCGGACTTAACTCCCACCGTGTGGGAGTTGCCTGCGGTGATCCGGATGATGTTCGACCAGTTGCCGACATTGAGCTGCCCCGCCCAATTCGAGCCCACGGCAACTAAGGTGCCGTCGGACTCAAGCCCCACTGTGTGCCTGCCGCCTGCGGTGATTTGGATAATGTTCGTCCACGTGCCGACATTGCATTGCCCGATGTCGTTGTATCCCACGGCGACCACGGTGCCGTCGGACCTAACCCCCACAGTGTGGTAGTCGCCTGCGGCGACCTGGATAATGTCCGTCCAACCACCGACATCACACTGCCCGTTGTCGTTGTATCCCACGGTGACCACGGTGCCGTTTTCCTTGAGCCCCACCGTGTGAGCGTAGCCTGAGGCGACCTGGATGATGTTCGACCAGTTGCCGACATTGAGCTGCCCCGCCCAATTCGAGCCCACGGCAACTAAGGTGCCGTCGGACTTAAGCCCCACCGTGTGCCTGGAGCCCGCGGCAACCCCTGTGATGTTCGACCAGTTGCCGACGTTACACTGCCCTTTACTGTTACCTCCTACAGCGACGATGGTACCATCGGACTTAAGCCCCACCGTGTGAGTGTAGCCCATGGTGACCTGGGTGATATCCGTCCAGCCGTCGACATTGCGCTGCCCGTAACTCTGGTAGCTGTACCCCGCGGCGACCACGGTGCCGTCGGACCTAAGCCCCACCGTGTGAGTGTAGCCTGCGGCGACCATAACGTTGACCTCCTCAAAGTTGGCGGTGATAGAGCAGTGGTCGTTTATGGTGATGGTGGCTGTGGCATCATTAACGTTGGCAATGGTGCCCACATCGCCAGTCCAGTTGAGAAAGCGATGCCCCAACTCAAGCCCAGCCACCAAGTTGACCACCGTTCCTTCATAATAGGTGAAAGTCCCCTCTCCAGGGGTGGTTACCGACCCTCCAGCGGTACTGGCGATAGTGAGGGTATAAGATTCACGACTACCATAACCACTACCATATCCTACCATCCCGGCAATTAAGGCTACTGCAATTAAAAAGATACTAACTCTTGCCACGTAACAGTTTAGTTTTCCACGATCTCTAGCTTATGTTATATCGCATCCTCTGCACCGTCAAGGAGTGATTTGGCGTGTGAGCTAATTGGGATATCACTTCAAAAGCTAGCATAGGCAATCGCCAACTAACTAACTTTGGGGACTTCGTTTTTCAAACTCCATTGCGACAAGAGCACCGTTCGATTTTGGGGCTAAAAGCAACAGAATACCAGAAGTGGGAAAAATTCATGCTCAAAAAAATCATATCCACACAGGGGCTTCCAAATCCACCTAAAATCACTTTTTCGGGCCATACTTGCAACACCCCCGCCCCTCACCCCAAATCTGAGTTGCACTTATTTTTGGGAGCGGTAGAATCATATCGAAGGGGCGCCGCCTGCCGGGTAAGTGAAGGCAACAGGTGGGGAGCAAATAAATAGGACGAGAAATGGAAACTTTAGTGGCCAACAACCAAAATGTTAAATGTGGGAAGTGCACGGTAGACGAGGGACGGGAATTAAGCCAACAGCTCGGAGGTCGCAGGTTCAAATCCTGCCCCCGCCACCAAGACAAAGCTAAGGGGAGCAATGATGCTTCCCTTCATTTTTTTGGGCCAAAAACTCAAATATTGAGAGGGGCTGCGACATCTGGTGCCGCCGAGGAAACACAGCGCCTTTTACAACTTAATAGATTTCCTCCCCGTACATCATATGATAGCCTTCCTGCTTAATCATCGGCATCACCTCCTTTAGAAAGTCCTGGAATTGCTGAGATGGTACATCTCTCTGGTAGAATTCATCCAGGTTGTCCACATGCAGGATGCCGACATAGGTATAGGGGGACTCCCCCGTCACCGCCCCCTTTATCCTGACCAGCTCGAACTTGCTAACCGAGGGCAGGCTCTCCAGGAAGGGGCCCTTGATATTTCTGACGTACTCCCGGTACTGCTCGTCAGTCACACCATCGGCCAGGTTGTAAATAGAAATTTCCTTTCCCATCTTGGCCCTCCTTTGTTAAGACTCTATCCCGCAGGCCTTTAAGCCCAGTTTTTCAGGTCATAGTAGCTTGATTAAGAGGAAATATAGTTGGCTCACCTATGTTTGTCAAGCAAAGGTAGGATGACTTTCAGAGTCATCCTGTCTTTCTGCAAAAGCCTACGCGCAATTAAGAAATGCACGATACCTACCAGAAGTATGCCCCGTTTGCCAATGCAGCAGTACCTCTTTGCCCTCGTTGACAATCTCGCCATCCAGAGATAATAATTACACGAATCTTCCGAGAACCATCTATGTCGAAAAAGCTAACGGTAATCCCTGAGCAGTGTTCCGGTTGCAGGATCTGTGAACTTGTATGTGCAATCAAACATTTCGGAGTGAACAATCCCAAGAAGGCGGCGATAAGAGTCTTGACCACATACCCTCATCCGGTCGTGAGAATGCCGATTGTGTGCAGCCAATGTAAAGTGCCCGCATGTGCGCAAATATGTCCCTCTGATTCCTTGCGATGGATTGATGGCGTTGTGCAACTGGACGAGGAGAATTGCACTTCCTGTTACAAATGCGTGGAAGCCTGTCCTTTTGGAGCGATATATATACATCCAGATTATGACCTGCCCATCAAGTGTGATATGTGTGGAGGAGACCCTGAGTGTGTCAAGAAATGTCCCAAGGGAGCACTCAGGCTCATACCGGAGGCTGCCCTGGGCGAATCCAGGCGTCTCAACAACGTCCTGAGCTACACTCAAATGAAGGAAATTGAGTTCTATGAGAAGGGCGAAAAGAAGGTCATCCGCTATGCCGAGGTAGGAAAAGAAGAGCTATGAGCATAAAGAGCGGATATTTTAAGCAACACCTCCACATAAACCTTACGAAAGGCACTGCTGAGCGCCGAACCACTGCGGACGCCTTCATCGAAAAGTATATCGGGGGACGTGGCTTTGGCGCGAAGTTGGTCTGGGACAATCTAAAGAAGCATGATTTCAAGATAGACCCCCTTGGCCCTGAGAATCTTCTGGTTGTCGCGCCGGGACCTCTGACCGGGGTTTACCTGCCCTCATCGGGAAAGAACTCCTTTGTCGCCATCTCACCAGCTACCGGGCTCTACGGTGATTCTTCCATGGGTGGTGGCTTCGGTATCGAGCTCCGACAAACGGGAACTGATATTCTCTCCATTACCGGCAAGGCGCCGGAACTATCTGTTCTTTTCATCGACAATGGTGAAACGACAATCCTTCCCATGCCCGAACTGAAAGGAAAAAGCTGTCTGGAAGCCGAAGGAATGATTAAAGAGCGACTGGGCACCCATGCTGTCCGTGTTGCTACGATAGGCATAGGAGGCGAGAACATGGTCAGGTTCGCCTGTGTCAACACCGACTGGAGCCGCAATGCCGGCAGGGCTGGGATGGGCGCAATCATGGGGGCCAAGAACCTCAAGGCAATTGTTGTTCGGGGGCACATGGACCTTCCCGTCTATGATGTGGCCGGCCTAGTGGCGGAGGCTGAACAAGCTTTCAAATATATGGAGGAACACAAGTATTTCAAACTGTGGCAGCAAGAAGGCCTGATGAATGTCATCGATTACGCCAACGAGAAGGGTATTCTGCCTACATACAATTTCAAGGATAGCGTTTTTGCCAGGCACGACCAGATCAACGGCACAACAATGGTAAATCGCTATAAGATCGGTGACAGTGCATGCTTTTCCTGTCCCATGTGTTGCGGCAATATTTGCCTCGTTAAGAGCGGGAAATATACGGGCACGGTGGTTGAGGGACCGGAATATGAAACCTGTGCTATGCTGGGACCAAACTTGGGGATTGACAACTTCGCTGCGATACTTTCTGCAACCCAACTGTGTGATGAACTGGGTATAGATACAATTTCCACAGGTAGCATCGTGGGAGCTACAATAGAGGGGTACGAAAAGGGGATTTTGTCGCTCAGCGACCTCGATGGCAGGGAGATCGCCTGGGGAGATGAGGATGCCATCCTGGGACTGATACAGAAAATCGCTCATCGGCAGGGCATCGGTGACATCCTTGCTGATGGCTCTCACCGTATTATCGAGAACTGGCCCGAAATGGACAAAATCATCCTCCAGGTCAAGGGCCTTGAGCAGTCGGCCTATGACAGCCGCGCCAGCATTTCCATGAGTCTGGCCTATGCTACCTCAGACATAGGCGCACATCACACACGGGCTTGGACCATTGCCAAGGAAATGGAGGAGGGTCAGAACTGGACTGATGACGAGAAGGTTGACACCGTGATATATCACCAGAAAGTGCGCCCGTTGTTTGACATGCTTGGTGTTTGCCGGTTGCCTTGGATTGAACTTGGGCTGAGCGAGCGGCACTATGCGAACTTCTACAAATATGTGACTGGCAACGAAACGTCCCTTGAGGAGCTTCTAGGACTCTCGAATGACATATACGACCTGACAAGACTGATAAATGCCCGCCTCGGTGTGAGCCGCAAAGATGACACGCTTCCCTACAAGGTTTGGGCTAATCCTCCTCTTACGGGTCCAAACGCGGGCAAGGTGATCGGACGGGAAGATTTCCAGAAGCTTCTTTCACTGTACTATCAGAAGCGCGGCTGGGATGAAAACGGCATTCCACCAGCTGAGGTGGAAAAGAAGTTTTCAGACTAATCCTGCCTTTTGGCAAGAGCTTAATGGCGACACTTCTGGCGCCATTTCTTTCAATACTATTTTGATACCAAACACCAGCGAGCAACGAGAATTATCCCCCCATGTGGGTGTTTGGCCTACGCAACGTCAGTGAGAAATTTCCTATAAAATTGGTCATTGAGCATCGTTACATTAATGATAGAGAAGTGCTAGACGTAGTGCTTCCTTACTCCTCTGTGAATACAACATTGTTCTCTTTCATGAATGCTTTCACGACATCTACATGTATACATCTGCCCACATGGAGAAAAGCACTGTCTTTAACATGTTTCTTGATTCCTTTTCTAAGCACTTCCTCGTCAACATCAAAATTGAGGTCAAGATGTTTTGTAGCGAATTGTACCCCCCAGACTTTTCCTTCTGTGTCAAATGCGGGGCCTCCACTTTGCCCTCTCAGTCCAGGTGTACTCATTTCAAATCCAAAGACTTTCTCTTGGTCATCTGCTAAGCGGCGCGTTACCATCCCCTCAATTGGGAAAAAAGGCGAAGTTGTCTTCCCGGTATCAGTCCAAGTTACTTTGTCCGTCTTATCATCATAGGCAAAATTTGTGAATTCGGGGAACGGAAAGCCAAGCCTGCAAAGCATTTTACCTGGCTGCAGACTTGATGTATCAGAGGGAAAGACAGGAAATGTATTACACCTCAGTTGAGTATAATCTTCAAACTTGATGAGCGCAATATCGTATTTCTTAGACTTGATTGTATGGAACTTCAGATTTCCTTCCACACAGTTCATGAATCTATTATGTAGCTCAAAGACATCATTCTTCTTATAACCATACTTTTTCTCAAGTTCTTTCAAAAGTTTCTTCTCTTTCTCTGTCCCCCGGCGTGAAGCTAGCTCACGGTGAAAATCTTCGCGCTTGCGTGCCAAATTTGCACCTACATCAAGTTGATTTACGACATGACGGCAAGTCAAAGCCCAGCCGTCTGAGTTGATGAGGAATAGTGATGCCGTTCCTGGCTGTATAGTAGTCGAGCCGTAATTACGGCTGATTGAGAATATGGGCCTTGTATAATTGATAGCTATCTCAATTGCTTTGGTGAACATGGTTAGTTGTCAGGTATATACATTCATATTATGACATCAAATAAATCCTAATGCAATTAACAGTGGGAGTCAATGTCTCAAGCTAACCTCAAACTTCAATGACCTAGCAAGTGGTATAATTAGGATGTGGATTGGACTATTGTATATCAGGTGACTGTCTTTCTGGGGATCGCATTGCTAGCCGTGGTAGTAACTATATTTGTCTTGGCCTCCTCGCTTTTGGGCTTAGCTGTGGAGAGTGCTTCTAAAGAAGAGGAAGATAGAAGAGCTGAACAGGATAGCAGAATTGGAAAACAGGTTGAGCAGGCTAGAACGGAGTTGGAGCAGGCAGCAGCGGGGACAGGAGAATTTGAACGGGCTGAAAAAACACTTAAAACTCTAAGAGACCAGAAAAAGAAGTTTGAAAAAGAAACGAAGCGCATACGCCAAGGTTATGAGGTTTTCAGACCTAAAGGAGGCGTTCTCTACCCAGGTATCCCCATTCTTGTATCATTGGTTCTTAGTGCCCTTGCTTGGGGGCTTAGCATGGGTACATATCAATCAATTAGTCCTTACTTGTGGGGTTTCGGCGTGGCTGCGCTAGTGTTTAGCCTTTATAGAATCTACTTTGGTCTTAAGAGAATTGAAAGGGTCGCTGTGACTTCAGAGCAAGCAGCATTGACGAGAATGACGAAAGCACTTGGAACAGCTTTAGAAAAACACGATGAGGCGATAAAACCGCTGTTGGAATTTAAGTTTTTGGACAAAGAACCACCATTTCATGTTAAGAAAGAGTCAACCTCAAGTTTTAAATATATTGTAAGACTTGCGCAGGGAGACATCGTCCGAAGGGTAGAGGTTTGGTTTCTTGCTCCTCCGGGTTTTTCATTTCCAGATAAGGAAAAAACATGGTTTCAAGAGAAACGCAGTGCGATGCCATCTGCTTTGACTTGTAGTGAGGAACTCACAGATATTCTACCGGGCATATCATATTCTCGGACATTGCAACTCAAAGCTCCTATTGAAAAAGATACCTTCGCGCTTGGATGCAGGCTACTTTATGAAGGGGCTGAAAGAAAAGTGCATAAGTTTGAGGTAGTGGTTGAATAAGGCCACTCTTAGTAAGTAATACCCTAAAGCAACCTATGGATCTATCTTGATATTTGCCCAAAATACTGAACTCTGAGCCTACTTCTCCAGTAGGGCAAAGAAATCAGGCAAAAGTTTGCCCTTCTTATTATCCCTCACTACGCAGGACTAAAGTTTAGAGATTTTCTCTGATTTTTAGCCAAGATAGGCCGTTTCCCCATTGACAAGTTCCAATCTTGCTATGTCACTATTAAAATATTTTGAGTTATGGTATTATCGTTCATACTATGTTGAAAAGAGCGTACAAAGGAGCGTAAGTTGAAAATATTATTAGTTTATCCCCAGTATCCGGATACATTCTGGAGTTTTAAGCATGCTTTAAAATTTATTTTCAAAAAGGCAACTTTTCCCCCTCTGGGCTTATTAACTGTAGCTGCAATGCTTCCCGAGGAATGGGAGAAAAAGCTTGTGGATATCAATACCACAACCCTGACAGATGAAGACATTAAGTGGGCTGATTATGTGTTTCTCAGCGCTATGGTGGCGCAGCAGGATTCGGCGAGGGAGGTCATCGATAAGTGCAAAAAGTTCGGAACTAAGATTGTTGCCGGTGGTCCCTTTTTTAGCCGTGGGTATGAAGATTTTGGGTTTGATGATATAGACCATCTCATATTTAACGAGGCTGAAAATATAATGCCGCTCTTTTTAGAAGATTTAGAGAAGGGATGTGCCAAACATATCTACACGTCTAAAGAACGGCCAGATATAAATGAAACTCCTGTGCCTTTGTGGTCACTTATCAACAGGAAAAAATACCAATCAATGAGTATCCAGTATTCTCGAGGCTGCCCTTTTAATTGTGAATTCTGCGATATTATTATACTGAACGGGCATAGACCACGAACCAAGGGCAAAAGTCAGGTAATAGCCGAACTGGACGCATTATACGATATGGGGTGGCGAGCTAGCGTGTTCTTTGTTGATGATAATTTCATTGGCAACAAGCGGAAGCTAAAGTCAGAAATTCTGCCGGCAATAATTGAATGGATGAAAGAGAAGAAACGTCCCTTTTCATTTTATACGGAAGCATCTATAAATCTTGCCGATGATGAAGAGCTAATGCGTTTAATGACTGAGGCGGGATTTGACATGCTATTTGTGGGTATCGAAAGCCCCAATGAAGAAAGTTTAGTCGAATGTAATAAGTTGCCAAATAAGGGTCGGGATTTGTTGGCCGCGGTTAAGAAGATACAGAACCACGGTTTGCAGGTGCAGGGAGGATTTATTGTTGGGTTTGATAGTGACCCACTTTCCATCTTCAAAAGCCAAATCGATTTCATCCAAAAGAGTGGAATCGTTATGGCTATGGTTGGTGTACTGATGGCTCCTCCGGAGACAAGATTATATAAACGTTTAGAAAAGGAGAACCGCATACTGCCAAAGGGCTCTGGTGATAACACAGATGGTTCAACCAATTTCATCCCCAAGATGGGTCGTGAAACGCTTACCAGGGGCTATGAGCATGTTGTAGATACAATCTATGCCCCCAAGCAATACTATGAGCGTATTAAGACCTTTCTAAGGGAGTATAGACCTGGCAATAATAAAGGAAAAGTTAAGATTTCTCTTCTCCATCTCATAGCATTGATAAGGGCCACATGGGTTTTGGGGGTCCAGGAGAAAGGGAGAATAGATTATTGGAAGTTTGTTGTCTGGACTTTGCTGAAAAAACCCAAAACTTTACGTTTATCCATCACGCTTGCTGTTCAGGGATTTCATTTCCGCAAGGTCGCCCAGAAAGTACGTGTATCCCTGACTAGTGATATCCGCGGGTTGGAGCAAGTAGGAAAGCCAGCAGGCGAGCGGAACTAGTCCCAACTTAAAATCCTCATCAGATGTTCTCGCCTTGAAACATACCCTGATAGCCTTGGGCTACCTCGCGGCTCAAAAAGAAGAAGACCATCTGAACAATTCGGGCGTTCCTGTATAGCCGAAATCCCTGTGGATTGTAGACCACCATGAGGGACTGCGACCTGCCTGAATAGCCAGCATCCCAAACTGCATTATGAATGCTGACCCCGCAGCGCAGAAGACTTGACCGGGGCATTGCCAGAGCCATTATGTTCTTGGGAAGATTAACCACCTCGTTGTATGTGACCAGGTAACAACCGGGCAACAGGTCTACACGGCCCAGGCCGTCGAAAACGAGCGGGGAAGTACTGGAAAGGGCTCTGCTTTCATTGCCGGGGCCCAGGCTGCCCGGCGAAGAAAACAAAGCTACTTCCTTCAGGGTCAAGTCTATGCCATTGGGTTGAACTTGCTGCTGGGCATCACATAAGTTCTCCACCAGGGGAGGACTTGCCCCCAGCATCTTCAGGATATCTTCTCTGGAAAGAATGCCAAACATTTATTCACCAACAGATTAGGCCGATGTAACCCAAGTTATGGGCACTTAGTATAATCCGTGCTGAACTGCCAGGCAAGGCACTACGATATTTTCCATTATTAGTGACAAGGTTTTCTTTCTGGCTACGGCAAGCCAAATTTCTTCTCTCCCATAACGGGAGGGGATTAAGGTGAGGGTGCTCAACTTTTTGCTAGGGGCTGAGATTTTCTCTATGATAGTTGCGTAAATCCTGTTAATATAAGTGCTGCTGCAATCCATTTATTAAATATGTATAAGCCGTGAAAGTGGTAGCAATAGTTGGAATGGCAGGTGCGGGCAAGTCAGAGGTAGCCAGGGTATTTGAAGAACAGGGCTTTAAAACAGTACGATTTGGGGATATTACGGACGAGGAGCTCAAGAACAGAGGACTGGAGTCGAATGAGGGAAATGAGCGCTGTATTAGAGAACAACTGAGAAAAAAGCATGGGATGGCTGCCTACGCCAAATTGAACTTGCCCAGAATTGATAGCTCATTGAAATCATCGAATGTTGTGGTAGACGGGCTTTACTCCTGGGAAGAGTATATTTTATTGAAAGAATACTATGGCGGGCAGTTCACCACGGTTGCCGTCTGGGCCTCGCCAGCAACCAGGCATGCAAGGCTTGCTCATAGAGCAGAACGGGCCTTAACGCTTGAGGAAGCAGCCAGTCGAGATAAATCCGAGATAGAGAATAGCAACAAGGGTGGGCCAATCGCCATGGCCGACTTTACCATAGTAAATGAGGCTTCCTTGGAGGAGATGGAAAAGGAGACGGAGCGAGTTTTAGCTGCTTTGAAATGAAAAAGGAAATCAGGCCGGATATCGATGAATATTTCCTCAAGATAGCTTCCGTGGTGGCGGAACGCTCCACTTGCCGGCGCCACCATGTAGGCGCTGTGGCGGTGAAGGACAAGCATATGTTAGCCACCGGATACAACGGGGCTGCCGCCGGACTTAAAGATTGTCTTGAACTCGGCTGCCTCAGGGACGAACTGGGCATAGAATCTGGAACCAGGCAAGAAATATGCCGGGGTATTCATGCTGAGCAGAATGTAATCATACAGGCATCACTCCATGGGGTAAGCCTTGAGGGCGCCACGATTTATGTTACCCATTCGCCATGCGTACTCTGCGCTAAGATGCTGGTCAATGCCAAAATAAAGCGCTTCGTAACCTTTGGCAGCTACGCTGACGACTCATTCATAGACCTGTTCCAGGAAGCCGGAATAGAGTTCGAGCTACACGAAAAACCACCCTCCGAGATAACTTACCTACCCTGAAACAAGAGCCCTTTCTATAAGGATACCTTAGCAGATAAAATGCCAATTATTTGACCTGCCACAATAGCAAGTATTCTTTACCAAACAAGGCCTGGAAATAGCGCAGTCCATATTGAGAACTACTACTTGGTGCTATAATGAATCTAAGTAATTCCAAAAGGAGGTTCAGTCTTGTCTCTTGAAGAGTCTCTAGGATTTGTCGCTGGTGCACTTGTAACATGCAGCCTTATCCCCCAGCTTATTCGTGTCTTCCGGCTTAGAAGTGCACGTGAAATAAGTATGCTTTTTACCACCTTACTTTTATTAGGTCTCATCCTTTGGTTAACTTATGGCGTCTTTTTCAGACTGATCCCAGTTATCCTTTGGAATGCGGTGGGTATAATTCTCGTCGCCGTTCTTTTGTATGCAAAACTAAAGTATGGGAGATAAGTCACTCACAAAACGTTTTCCCCCATGTTTCCCTTGCAGATAGGCTTACGAGAGCCGAGCAAATTGCTCACTGATGAGATGTATCCGTACCTTCCTATGTAGTCGCTCACGGCTTATCCTGAAAGTCATTCTATTGAATAGTATTCAGGAATCCAGCGTTTTGTGCAGTTGTACAGTGGGCATCGACAGAAAGCTCTCACCGTACCTTCCCTCTGGCAAGCGAGGCAAATATGCCGCCGAAGCAGAGAATGGCGAAAATGATGAACGATGTCTTCATGCTTTGCTGGAAAAGCGGATAGTATTCGGGCGTAATTTGAACTCTCCCGATGTATAGGGTAAACATCAACATGGCGATTCCCATACTCAGGACCATGCCAACCTGCCGCATTGTTGCCAGCGTTGCCGAAGCTACCCCGTAAGCCGTCTTTGGCGCAGAACTCATAACTGCGTTGGTGTTAGGAGACGAGAAAAGAGCAAAGCCAAAACCCATCAGGACCAAGTTGCCTATAATGAGTTCCAATGAGGTTTCTTCATTTAGGAAAATGAAGATGATGAGTCCTACAGTGGTCAACACCATTCCTGCTGAGGCAATTAGCCTCGGTTCAATCCTATCCGAAAGCCTGCCGGCAAGCGGTGAAAAAATAGCCTGCATAGCGGGCATGGCGACCAGAATCAAGCCGGCACTTCCAGGGTTGAATCCCTTCACATACTGCAAATAAAGACTTATGAGGAAAGATACAGCGAATGTGGCACTGTAATTAATCAACGCTGCCAGGTTGGAAAAGGTAAAGGCTTTGCTGTTTTTGAAGAGGCTTATGTCCAGGACCGGGCTTCTTGTTCTCATCTCCCATCTGGCGAATGCTGAAAGTCCGATGATGCCTCCGACAATCAACCACACTCCTGGCATCGGCAGGAGTGTGAAACCGTATACCAGCGCTACAAGAGAAAGGATGTAGATTAGGGAGCCGGCAAAATCAAATCTCTCGCCCTTTGCCCCTGTCCACTCGCCTTTTAGCTTCCATAAAACGACGCCGATAACTGCCAATCCCAGGAGCGCACCTAGGAAAAAGACGCTCCTCCAACCAAGATGCTGCGTCAGAACCCCACCCAAAACCGGGCCCAGGGAAAGGCCAATATATGTTGCCGCGACATTTATCCCCAGGACCTTCCCCCTCTCGTTGGCGGGAAATACCGTAGTAAGCAATGCTACTGCGGTTCCGGCAATCATGGCACCGCCGACTCCCTGGAAAACTCGGCAAGAAATAAGCATGGTGATAGAACTTGCTATCCCCGCAAAAAGGGACGAGAGCGTGAAGATAACTATGCCACTGGTGAAAATCTTCCTCCTGCCATATATGTCTGCTATTCTGCCGAAGGGAACAAGAAGAGTTGCCGAAGACAGGAGGTAGGCGGTAGCAATCCAGCCTAATGTGATTGCATCCAATGATAGCTCTTTCCCGATTGAAGGGAGAGCAATATTCACAGCGGAGAGCATAAAGGTAAAAATAAACGAGGCTGTCGTGGTGACAAGAAGTACCACTCCTTTGCTGGTACCATTGCCCACAGAGTCATCCATAATCAGCCAGTTTAACCTATTTACCGAGAACTCTTCTAGTCCTGGTCGGCATTCTTTAAGCAATTGCTTTTTGCTTTACAGCCCTATTGCATTACATGGTGACGAAGTCGGAAAATACTAGATAACATTTGCCTTAGCCAGAATATCGCTGTAAACTTCTGATTCTCTATAGTTTTATATCAGGGAACGCACGAGAGCGCAAAGATGTTTTCAACAAAGGCCGGAGCTAGCAAACTACTGATTGGTGTAGTCGTCGGTTTAATAATACTTAAGGTGGTCGTCAGCTTGCTGACCGGCAGTATCAGCATACTGGCTCAGGCAGCCGACAGTTTATTAGATTTGTTTGCCGCAATAATTACCTTCTCTGCTATTCGCATTGCAGCTAAGCCACCTGATGAAGAACATCCGTATGGTCATGGTAAGGCGGAGGACATTGCTGGCGTTGTGCAGGGAATTCTCATCTTTATCGCTGGCGGACTGATAATCTATTCGGCAATAGGCCGGATAATAAAAGGCTCCAGCATTGAACTAGCCGAAGCTGGAATAGCTGTTATGGCGGTTTCCATAGTGGTCAGTATCTTCCTATCGCGCCATCTATTAAGAGTTTCCCGAACCACTGGCTCTGTAGCCCTGGAGGCTAATGCCCGCAATATTGCTACTGATGTCTACTCCGCCTCAGCCGTGTTAGTAGGACTGGTAATAGTGCGATTCACCGGGCTCAATGTTATTGACTCTGTGATTGCTATCGGAGTTGCTATTTACATATTGAAAGTGGCTATTGATACTATCCGTAAGCCGATATCCGGACTCCTTGATGAAACGCTACCTCCTTCACAACAGACAGTTATCGAAGACTGTTTAAGGAAACACAACCGCGAGGTGTCCGGCTTCCACGCACTACGGACACGTCGGGCTGGAAGCCAGAGCTATATAGACCTTCATTTGGTAATGGCCAGGGACATTAGTTTGGAGCAGGCTCATCAAATATGCGACCGGATTGAGGTCGAAATACAAAGCACACTTCACGAGGCCAGTGTAACCATTCATGTTGAGCCGTGCGATGGTGAATGTGAACAGTGCTCTGCAATCTGCTCAAGACGCCGAACCAATTAAGATGAATGGCGTTTTGGCCATTTCAAAATCAGGCAGAACCATGAGTCAAGGCCCTGAGCACCCTAATTGCTGGAGTAGCCACCCGCCGCCGTAAACTATGGCGAAGCCAATTGCCAGGCAAATCAGAACTATGATTGGACCTTTGAGAAGGAATTTCTTTATCATAACAACCACCAGACTTTAGCTTGACTGCTTGTGGGCTTTCGTGGTCGTGGCTCTCTTGGATACAGCGTCCTTATATACTCTTGTCAGGCTCTTGCCATGCTGGGGCATCTTGGCCTTCTCCTTTGCTCGCCGCCTTTCTCTTCGTACTTGTTTGGTTTCCCTGGCAAGTTGGTTCTGGTCTGAAAGCTGCTCGTTTACCACTTAGTTTCGTATGAGCCGAGGATAAAATCGAGGTCATTTTGAAAAGCGGAGAGTTTTTCCTGGGGGAAGAGGCTTTCATCTATGTCAAGGAGCATTTTTGTTTCGTCCTGTGGTGAGCCCAGAATATGTACGCTGCCGCATTCCCTCTGGTCTTTCTCTTGCGCGGCCTGTGTTTTTAATGCCAACGTGGTACGCGATTGAGTGTCGCCGCTGGGAAGACCATATGTTTGCGACTCAGTCTCAACAGTTATAATCCCTTGTTTCTGCAACAAGCCTTGTACCTCATCGCAGAGCATCCCGGGATTTAAGCCCCTGTAAGTCTTTTTAATCTGGATTGTCATTTTATTCTCCTGCCGAATATTATAGCACTTTCCTAGTTTCGCTGCTCATATGATATAATTGGAATCTGAAATGAAAAAAGAATTGATGCAAATCTTAGCCTGTCCCGTATGTAAAGGGGATTTGGAGCTTAAAGTGGATGAAGAAGAAGGAGAAGAAATAGTCAGGGGTTCCCTTTATTGCTCTAATTGCAACTATTCCTACCCCATTGTAGATACGATTCCCAATTTGTTACCGCCGGAGCAGCAAACTTAGCTCAAGGGCTATACGACACGCCTGTTGTGGGTGATTCCCAAACTTCTACATTCACCAACTTCACCGGAGAGCTGGAAAAACGGGGCTGGAGCGCGTCATATATAGTGGCAGCAATATTCTCGCTGGAGGGTCCAATCTTATCAAGAGGGGACACATCATTCAGGCAGGTGTGGTCGAATCGAGCCAGGATTTCCCTCAGGTGCTGCTTTAGCTGGGTGAAATCGTAAGCCAGGCCAGTCTCATCGAGCTTGGCTGCTTCTAAACGAGCTACTACCTTGAAGCGGTGGCCATGTAGCTTTTCACACTTACCATGATAGTTCGGGAGGTAATGGGCGGCATCAAAGTGCTCTTCCACAAATAGTTGATACATTAATGCCTCCTGTGTATATTGCGTCCTCAACAATATCTAAAATTCAAGTTCTAATCCGTTTAGTTCCTTTGGATTTTGGGCGTTTGATATTGTTTGGAGTTTAGAAATTAGTATTTAATATTTGCCCTATCCCTTCCTATTTCTTCCTTTCCTTTGTCTGCTTGGGCTTTTTAACATTTTTTCTTCCCTTAGTTCCCATTGCTAGCCTCCTGTTTTGATATCCTTTGCCATCCGCAGGTATTTATGTCATTTCATATAATACCATTTTCGCACCCCTTTTTGTCCTTTAACATCGTTAGCTAATTGGGCGATGCTCTTGCCCAGTTTGGGATGAACTAAGGCCGGGGCGATTTCAGCTAATGGTATAAGAACGAAAGCACGGTCTTTTAAGCGGGGGTGCGGGATAGTTAGGTTATGGGTTTCCATAATCTCGTTGTCGTAGAAAAGGATATCTATATCTATAGGGCGAGGTGAATTTATTTGCCCGCTGGGAACCCTGCCCATTCTGGTTTCAATTTCTTTAGCGAGGTGTAGAAGCTCCTCAGGAGGCAAATTGGTGGTAATTCGGCAGACCAGGTTGAGGAACAATGGCTGCTCCTTGTAGCCTACTGGCTCAGTTTCATAAATGGATGAGACCTTGTCAAGATTTACTTTTAGAGAAAGCAATGTTAAAGCCTGGCAGAGGTTTTCCTCCCGCTTTCCCAGGTTTGAGCCCAGACAAAGATAAACAATGGCCAATTAGCTTACACGCCTCTCACAAGAGCATCGCTCATCTTGCAAACGCGTGCGATCTCCTTGACATCGTGTACCCGAACAATATCAGCGCCCTTGATGATGCCGATGGCTATGGTGGCTGACGTTCCTTCCAGCCGCTGGTCGCCGGGTGGAACGAATGCCACTTCATTCAACCTTTGTTCAGGAGTTAAATCGAGCACCCAGCCTATAAAAGACTTGCGTGAGCTACCCAGAAGGATAGGCCTGTTCAGCGCCTTAAGTTCTTCCAGGCGTTGCAAAACTTCCAGATTTTGCTCCTGTGTCTTACCAAAACCTATGCCTGGGTCGATGATGATATTCTCCCGGGGTACTCCTGCGTCTAACGCTTGCTCTATGGCTCTTTTCAAATCGGAAATAACCGCGGAGACGATGTCGTGGCACGAAGAGCCACGCTGATTGCTCATTAAAACAATTGGCACACCTTTTTGGGCCGCTAACTCGGCCAGCCCGGGCTCCTTCTTCAGTCCCCAGATGTCGTTTATCATGTTAGCTCCGGCATTTAAAGCCTGACGGGCTACCTCCAGTTTATAGGTATCCACACTCAGGGGCATCGATATCTTGTGGGCCAGCTTTTCCACAACAGGAATCACCCGCCGCAATTCTTCATCGGTTGAAAGCGGAGTTGAGCCAGGACGTGTGGATTCACCGCCGATGTCAATTATATCTGCTCCTTCGGAGGCTAATCGTTTTGCCCTGGCTACGGCTTCTTCAGCATCTGCCAGTCCATCGCCGGAGAAGGAATCCGGGGAAACATTTATCACGCCCATGACATAAGTTCGCTGGCCCCAGTAAAAGACGCTACTGCCGCATCGGGTGGAACCAAGCTTGCTTGGTTTGTAATCAGACATGTTATTGATTATAGCAGAGGAGGCGATTAAAATAGTAAGGCAATAAGCAGTAAAAATATAATACCCATAATCGCCTAATCTTAAATGGGCAAGACATTAGCTGAGAAGATTCTAAGCCTTAAATCGCATGGCGAGGCCGAAGCTGGGGACGTCGTGATTGCTGATGTGGACTTGGCTTTTGTCCAGGATACCACTGGCCCCCTGACCATAAGACAGTTTAAGGAAAGCGGTTTTGAAGCTCTGGCTAAGCCGCAACAAACAATAATATTCCTGGACCATGCTGCTCCCAGTCCCGCTCAGCAGCTTTCTAATGACCATATCTTTCTGCGCCGCTTCGCTGAGGAAACAGGCTGTCGCATCTATGAGGTAGGGGAAGGCATCTGCCATCAGTTGGTAGCGGAGCAATTTGCTAACCCGGGAGACGTTATCCTCGGCTCAGACTCTCATACAGTTACCGCTGGTGCTTTAGGAGCTTTTGCCACTGGCATGGGTTCCAGCGATGTTGCCGTAGCCTTAGCTCTGGGTAAAACCTGGTTTCGGGTGCCGGAAAGTTTTCTCATTAAGCTCAATGGCGTCTTTCCTCGGGGAGTTTATGCCAAGGATTTAATTCTGTATCTCATTGGCCAGCTTGGCGCTGATGGTGCTAATTACAAGGCTTTGGAATTTGGTGGCGAGGCATTGGATCAGATGACTGTGTCGCAGCGTCTCACTATCGCCAATATGGCTGTGGAAGCCGGGGCCAAGGTTGGCCTGTTCCCCGTCGATAAAATCACCCGGGACTTCCTCATAGAGCATAACCGGGGCGACAATTACAAGTCGCTATATCCCGATGTTGAGGCGAATTATGAACAAGTCATACCCGTGAATCTCGACCAGCTTGAGCCAATGCTCTCGCTTCCCCACGCTGTGGATAACGTCCGTCCAGTGACTCAAGTAAAAGGGGTCAAAATCCAGCAGGCATTTATTGGCACTTGTACTAACGGACGTCTGGAAGATTTAGCTGTGGCTGCGGAGGTTCTTAAGGGCAAGAAGAGGCATCCCGGTACTAGATTACTCATAGCGCCAGCTTCGAGGCAGGTGCTCATTCGAGCTATAGAGGAAGGCTACATCCAGAGCTTAATTGAAGCTGGAGCAGCTATTCTACCGCCGGGTTGTGCCGCTTGCCTCGGTCTCCACCAGGGAGTATTGGGAGATGGCGAGGTTTGCCTTTCCACCGCCAATCGTAATTTTAAGGGAAGGATGGGCAACCCAGAGGCTATGGTATATCTGGCTAGCCCGGCAACTGTCGCCGCCTCAGCCATAAGGGGCGAGATTACTGACCCAAGGGAAGTTACATAAAAAATAAAAATGCAAAGGGCAAAAATACAGAGCAAAAATCAAAAATGGAATCCTTTTTCACTTTGGTTTGTCATTTTGATTTTTTATCTTTGACTTTTAATTTCCGGGAAGGGTGGCAATGTCGGATTTGGTACTAAAAGGCAAAGCCATTAAACTGGGGGATAATATCTCCACTGATGATATTATTCCCGGCAGATTTGCCCATCTGAGGAGCAACTTGCCTGAACTCGCCAGACATGTCCTGGAGGATGCTGTGCCTGGATTTGCCTCAATGGTAAAGTCGGGTGATTTTCTCGTGGCGGGTAAAAACTTCGGTTTGGGTTCCAGTCGGGAACATGCTCCGGTAGTAATCAAAATGTCGGGGGTAGGCGCTATTTTAGCCAAATCGGGAGCACGCATCTTTTTCAGGAACGCCATAAACCAGGGATTGCCTGTCCTGCTTTGTGACACCGATAAAATTGGCAACGGCGATAAGCTGGAGATAAATTTGACAGGTGGTATGGTTGCTAATTTGACTTCTGGTATTACATTAAGCTGTGGCAAGATGCCGCCCATAATGTCCGCCATCCTTAAAGAGGGTGGGCTTATCCCGTATATACAGAAACGTAAGGACTTCAAGCTATAAGGCATAACCATCCTGATTGTCATTCTGAGCGTGGCGAAGAATCTCTTTTTAGAGTTGTGTTACGATATAAGAGATGCAGCATAGAGTAACTTTTATCCCCGGCGATGGCATAGGCCCTGAAGTGGCTGAGGCGACACGGCGGGTGCTGGAAGCTACGGGGGTCAAGTTCCAGTGGGACACTGTTATCATAGGCAGTCAGGCTCAAGATAAGTTTGGCACACCTCTCCCTGACCAGGCTCTCCAGTCCATAAGGAAAAACAAAGTCGCCCTTAAGGGACCGGTGACCACACCCATAGGCACTGGCTTCAGGAGCGTCAATGTCGCCTTGAGGCAGACGTTAGACCTTTATGCCTGTCTTCGCCCCTACAGGGTTTACCCCGGCATGAATACGCCGTTTCAGGACGTGGATATAGTGGTAGTCAGGGAGAATACCGAAGACCTCTACGCTGGCATTGAATTTGCCAGGGGTGATTCGGGAACCAGGCAATTGCTGGATTTTGTGCTCGATGCTACCGGAAAGGAGATAAGGAAAGATTCCGCTGTAAGCTTGAAGGTTATATCCCAAACAGCCAGCCGGCGAATTGTCAAATTTGCCTTTGAATATGCCCGACGGAACGGCAGAAAAAAGGTTACTGCGGTTCACAAGGCTAACATACTCAAATTCTCCGACGGACTTTTTTTGGATACTGCCCGTGAAGTTGCCAAGGAGTATAACGATATAGAATTTAACGATATGCTTGTGGACGCAATCTGCATGGAGCTGGTCAGGAAGCCTCAGATATTTGACGTCCTCGTGCTGCCCAATTTGTACGGCGATATAATTTCGGACCTCTGTGCCGGGCTGGTCGGCAGCATGGGTGTAGCGCCTGGAGCCAACATTGGGGATGAGGCAGCTATCTTTGAACCTACCCACGGAAGCGCCCCCAAATACGCCGGGCAAAATAAGGCCAATCCCATGGCTACGATGCTCTCCGGGGTGATGATGCTGCGTTACCTGCGGGAGAAGGATAGCGCCGATAAGTTGGAAAGCGCTATAGCTGAAGTCATAGCGGAAGGCAAGGATGTCACCTATGATTTGAAGCTCGACCCTGCCACTGCGGTAGGCACCAGCCAGGTAGCCGACGCTGTAATAGCGAAACTGAAGCATTAATCTGAACCAGGCGGTTATGGTGAAATTTCTTGTGGCGGAGGTATGGTAGGAAGCACCATTATAAGTGATGGGGAAATCAGAAGTTTTGAGAACTGACTCATTGGGGGATTCATTCAAGACTTTTGACTTGCCTGGGCATTACAAGCTACCATATCAGCATGAACACAAGCAAGGCGCCTGAGCCAGCCCTTTTTCCTTTAGCCGCTGAGGTGAATAATCAAGGACATCTCGTTATCGGCGGCTGCGATGTTGTTGACCTGGCTAACGAATTCGGCACGCCGCTCTATCTTTTCGATGAGTCCACCCTCCGCCATAAGTGCCGTGAATTCAAGGACGAGTTCTGTAAATATTATCCTGATACCCTGGTCATTTATGCCTCCAAGGCCTTCCTGAACGGGGCTTTGGCTCTCATATTTAAAGAAGAGGGCCTGGGACTCGACGTCGTCTCTGGGGGAGAACTTAGCATTGCCCATTCCGTGGATTTTCCTCTGGACAAGGTCTATTTCCATGGCAACAACAAGACGCCGGAAGAATTAAGTCTTGCCCTGGATTTGGGAGTTGGCAGAATTGTGGTGGACAACTTTTATGAACTGGAGTTGCTTGATGGGCTGGCCAGGGAGGGGGGGATTAGCCAGGATATTTTGCTTCGCCTCACTCCAGGGGTTGACCCCCACACCCACCAATATACTACTACCGGGACGATAGAGAGCAAATTTGGCTTTCCCCTGGCTACCGGGCAGGCTGAAGAAGCGGTAAACCGGGCCTTGTCAGCCTCCAACCTTAACCTTTTGGGCTTTCATTTCCATCTCGGCTCCCCGGTGTCCGAGATTCAGCCTTATGAGCTTGCAATAGAGATTACTCTTCGCTTTGCCCAGGAAATGGGCAAGAAATTTGACCTTAATCTTAGCGAATTAGACATCGGTGGCGGTTTTGCCGTTCCAGATACCCTGGACTCTAAAGTGCCCACAATAGCTGACTATGCCAGGGCTCTGACTGACAAGTTGAGTGGTCTTATTTCAGAACTGGGATTGAGTCGACCGCGGCTCATTATCGAGCCAGGAAGGGCAATTGTCGGCCAGGCCGGAGTGGCATTATACAGGGTCGGGGCGATAAAGGAGATACCCGGCATAAAGAAATATGTCTGTGTTGATGGCGGCATAAGCGACAACATCCGCCCGGCTCTTTATGGAGCTAAATATGAAGCTTTGGTGGCTAACAAAGCTTCAGAGGCAGAAAGAGACATGGTTACCATTGCTGGCAAGCTCTGCGAGTCTGGTGATATCTTAGTCAGGGATGTCAATTTGGCTACAGTGCATCCCGGTGACATCATAGCTATTCCAGTTTGTGGTGCCTATTCCATACCCATGTCGAGCAATTACAATGCCATGCCCAGACCAGCTGTAGTAATGGTGGAGGAAAGCCGAGCGCGTCTTATTCGGCGGCGGGAAACTTATCACGATTTGATGAGTCTGGACCTGATTTAACATGTGGCAAGTTATCGGACAGGATAAAATTTTATCTCTGCTGGATTACAGCCTTAAAACCAGTACTATAGCCCACGCCTATCTTCTGGTAGGGCCGCGGCATGTGGGCAAAGGGACTTTAGCCTTCAATTTGGCTCAAGCCCTAAATTGCGATGGGCCCGAACTGCCTTGCGGTCAATGCCGTTCCTGCCAGCGAATCCTGGAGGGCAAGCACGCTGACGTCACTCCTATTGGCTTGGATTCTAAGACAGAGATTGGCATTGATGATATTCGAGGGCTGCAGCGCTTAGCCAACCTGCCACCGTATGAAGGTAAGTGCAAAGTGTTTATCATTGATGACGCTGAATATCTATCTACTGAGGCGGCTAATTCCTTGCTCAAGATATTAGAAGAGCCACCGCAAAGAGTAGTTTGGCTTCTATTAGCTGCTGAGGAGGAGCACCTCTTACCGACAATTATTTCACGTTGTCAGCGGCTGGAATTGAAGCCTGTGCCATCAGAGCGAGTACAAGAGGTACTCGTCAACTCATATAATGTTGATGCTGATAAAGCAAAGCTTTTGACGCAATTGTGCCATGGTCGCCTTGGCTGGGCATTGTCCGCTTTGACAAATGACGATATATTAGAGCAGCGATCTCAAAGGATAGCCAAGCTGTTATCCCTATTAACTGCCAACTTGGGGCAAAGGTTTGCCTACGCCCAAGATCTGGCAAGCCAATTTAGCCAGAACCGGAGAGCCGGAGCAGAAATAATAGAGATTTGGCTCGACTGGTGGCGTGATTTGATGCTCATTAAAGGTGGTTGCACGGAGGCTATCATCAATGTAGATTATGAGATAGCTCTGGAAGAACAAGCCAGGGGATTAAGTTTGAGCGAGATTAAAGGGTTTCTTGCCAATCTTCATTTGCTACAGGAGGAAATCTCTAAGAATGTTAATCCCCGTTTAGCATTGGAATGGTTGATGCTTAATTTACCCAGAAAAAAACTGAGTGTGAAATCCTGAACGAGAATGTCATTGTGGAATTTAGAATATAATATATTTCGATGGCTAACATAATTGGAGTCAAATTCCGCCCTAGAGGAAGATTAGTCCACTGTGACGCTGGTGAGACATCCCTGCAATTGAACGACTATGTAGTGGTGGATACTGGTCATGGTCTAGACGTGGCTAAAGTCATTACTCTTGAAGCCCCGTCTCAACCAGGCGAGCAATTAATGGCGGTAGTACGCCAGGCTGAGGCGGAGGATTTAGAGGAAGCTCGGCGAAACTTGGAAAAAGAAGCCTTAAGCAAGTGCAATGAAATGGCAGGCCAACTTGGTTTAAAGATGAAGCCACTAGCGGCTCGCTATGATTCCCAGGGTGAGCGCCTGACCATATTCTTCAGTGCTGAAGAGAGGGTGGACTTCCGAGACTTGGTTCGAAAATTGAGTCATGCTCTGGAAAGACGGGTAGAGTTAAGGCAAGTAGGGGCAAGAGATGAGGCTAAGCTTTTGGGAAGTATAGGCAAGTGCGGCTATCCTTTATGTTGCCAGAATTTCCTCACCAGCTTTGCCTCAGTATCTATTAAAATGGCTAAAGAACAGAGCTTGGCCTTGAATCCCATGAAGATATCGGGCATCTGTGGAAGGCTCCTTTGCTGTCTGGCATATGAAAGCAAAGAATATGCAGCTATGAGAAAGCAGATGCCTCAGCCGAAACAGGAAATAGTAACACCCTGGGGTAAAGCCAGGGTAATCAGCACTAACCTCTTCAAGGAAACGGTAACAGTACAATTGGATAATGAGGTGGTTAAAGAGATAGCTCTGGATGAATTAATTCATCCAGAAGAGAAGTTGTAGTTTTCTTAGGAACCCAATTAAACTTGGCACAAATTCATGGGGTTAAGTTAATTCAAAGAGGGTAGATATTTTTGCCATTCACCATGGTTATTGAGAAGGTGATAGGGAATATAGAAGCCGTCATTGCGAGGAGGATGTGGCTGGCGCAGCAATCTCATCCTTGCTTCATCCGGCGTACGTCCGCCTTTGTGCCTGTTGCAAGGAATACAGGCACTGACCACGTTGTCCCAGGCGTGCTTTCCACCCCGCCGCCGTGGAATAACATGGTCTAAGGTAAGCTCCTTGGTTTGCTGACCACAATACTGACAGATGTACTGGTCACGGGTAAATACCTCGAGCCTGCTCAATTTTTTCTGATGGCGAGGACGGCGAACCATATAGACGAGTCGGATTACTGAAGGTATCTGAAATACGAGGTTAGCAGAGTGAAGCTCACCTCTGTTATTTTCCAGCACTTCGGCTTTGCCCCGAAATACTAGCACTATGGCCCGACGCGTGCGACATAAGTTAAGGGGCTCATAACTCTGATTAAGCACTAAAACAGGAGAGTCTATCATAACTACAACCTGATTATTAAGTTCGCCCTGAAAAACGAAGTTTTTCAGGGGTAATTATTTAGCTATTTTAGCAAGCCCTTCTGGCCAGTGCAAATAGTTCGAATTAACCACGTCGGCACCTTCTAGCGTGAAGAATTTGGGCCTCGAGGTACAATCAAAAAGTGTGCAAATAGTTAGCGGCAGCGAGTACCCTTGCTGTTAGCGAAAATAAGCCTTTCCTGGTGTCATTCTGAGTTCTCTTCTTGTCGTTGCGAGGCTGACTAGGTCAGCCGAAGCAATCTCGTGGAAGGTTAATGGGATTGACACACGCCTTTTAGTTTCATAGGGTGGGGATTTATTCCCCCCTATACAAAGGGATAAATCCCAAGCATGAAGTGCCAAATCCCAAACAATAGCAGATAACCAAAATTCAAATAACCTAGACGGTTTGGAATTTGAAAATTGGAATTTGTTTAGTATTTAGTACTTAGAATTCAGGATTTGGGGGAAAGGGGATGTGAGGATAGTACTATATTCTTATTACTGATGGGTGATTGACGCTTTCCAAAACATTAGTCATAGTATATTACAGTATAGTATAGCATAGCTGAATAGTTTCAGGAGAGAAGGAAAGTGAAAATAATATGTGATGTGAAAGGTGCTCTATGAACAGGTCAAGATTTTTGATAGCCTTAGGCGTTATTCTTTGCCTGGTGCTGCCGTCTCTGATCGCGCTTATGCCGGCGAACACCGCCCAGGCTCAACTCGCTAATGCTCCCTGGCCTATGTTCGGCCGGAACCTGCAGCACACCGGCAGAAGCCCTTACACCGGTCCTGATATACCGGTACTGAAGTGGAGCTTCACCACTGGTGGTGCAGTCAGTTCCTCGCCCGCCATAGGGGATGATGGCACCATCTATGTGGGCTCTTCTGATAATAAGCTCTATGCCATAAACCCCGATGGCACTCAGAAGTGGAGATACTCCACAAATGGGCTTGTCTTGTCCTCCCCCGCCATAGGGGATGATGGCACCATCTATGTGGGCTCTTCTGGTAATAAGCTCTATGCCATAAACCCCGATGGCACCCTGAAGTGGAGCTTGTCCACTGGGGGTTGGGTCAGCTCTTCCCCTACCATAGGGGCTGATGGCACCATCTATGTGGGCTCTTCTGATGGTGATCTCTACGCCGTACAGCCTGAAGGCACCCCGTATTGGAGCTTCACCACAGGTGGCGCAGTCAATTCCTCCCCCGCCATAGGACTTGGTGGCACCATCTATGTGGGATCTAGTGATAATAGGCTCTATGCCATAAACCCCGACAACACCCTGAAGTGGAGTTTCACCACATGTGGCACTGTCGAATCTTCCCATGCCATAGGGGCTAATGGCACCATCTATGTTGGCTCTGATGATAAGAATCTCTATGCCATAAACCCCAACGATGGCACCCTGAAGTGGAGCTTCAACACAACTGGCGAAGTCAGTTCCTCCCCCGCCATAGGGGCTGATGGCACTATCTATGTGGGCTCTAATGATAATAATCTCTACGCCATAGACCCCAACGATGGCACCGAGAAGTGGAGCTTCAACACAACTGGTGAAGTCAGCTCCTCCCCCGCCATAGGGGCTGATGGCACCATCTATGTGGGGTCTAATGATAATAGGCTCTATGCCATAAACCCCGACGGCACCCTGAAGTGGAGCTTGCCCACTGGAGATCGCATCAGCTCCTCCCCCGCCATAGGGGCTGATGGCACCATCTACGTCGGCTCTGATGATAATAATCTCTATGCCATTACTGAAAGGCTCTTCTGGCCCGAGTTCCACCAGAACTCGCAAAATACGGGCAGAAGCCCTTACGCCGGTCCTCCAATACCGCAACTGAAGTGGAGCTTGCTCACTGGAGATTGGGTCGAATCCTCCTCCGCCATAGGGGCTGATGGCACCATCTATGTGGGGTCTAATGATAATAATCTCTATGCCATAACCCCCGACGGTACCCTGAAATGGAGCTTCACTACAAGTGGGCCTGTCTCGTCTTCCCCTGCTATAGGGGCTCATGCCACCATCCATGTGGGCTCTGATGATAATAATCTCTATGCCATAAACCCCGATGGTACTCTGAAGTGGAGTTTCAACACAGAGGGCGCTGTCAAGTCTTCACCTTCCATAGGGGCTGATGGCACCATCTATGTGGGGTCTAATGATAATAATCTCTATGCCATAACCCCCGACGGCACCAAGAAGTGGAGCTTCACCACAGGCGGCCAAATCATATCTTCCCCCGCCATAGGGGCTGATGGCACCATCTATGTGGGGTCTATTGATAATAATCTCTATGCCATAAACCCCGATGGCACTCTGAATTGGAGATACACCACAGATGGCCAAGTCCACTCCTCCCCCGCCATAGGGGCTGATGGCACCATCTATGTGGGCTCTGATGATTATAGGCTCTACGCCATAAACCCCAACGGCACTCTGAAGTGGAGATACACCACGCAGAGCAATGTCAGATCCTCCCCCGCTATAAAGGCTGATGGCACCATCTACGTCGGCTCTGCTGATGGTCAGCTCTACGCCATAAACCCCGGCGGCACCCTGAAGTGGAGCTTCACCACAGGCGGGCCTGTCAAGTCCTCTCCCGCCATAGGGGCTGATGGCACCATCCATGTGGGCTCTTATGATAATAATCTCTATGCCATAACCCCCGGCGGCACCAAGAAGTGGAGCTTCACCACAGGCGGCCAAATCATATCTTCCCCCGCCATAGGGGCTGATGGCACCATCTATGTCGGCTCTGGTTGGCCAGATGATAATAAGCTCTATGTGATTACAGAAGGGGAAGCTGGCGGCCTGCCATGCTTCATCGCTACCGCAGCCTACGGCACCCCAATGGCAAAGGAAATAGAAATTTTGCGTGAGTTCAGAGATGAATACCTGCTGACCAACCCTGCAGGACAAGCCTTGGTAGACCTCTATTACACGGTCAGCCCACCAATGGCTGAGTTTATAACCGAGCATCCCAGCCTGAAGCCAATAGTGAGGGCTGGGCTGTTGCCTGCTGTGGTCATGAGCACCATAGCCATCAACACTTCTCCGGTCGAGAGGATGGTTATAGTAGGCTTGCTGGTGCTGGTTTCAGTAGCAGTGGCTGTCTGGGCGGCAAGGCGGCGAGGTAGAGGTCCAGAGTATACCTGAGTGTAAATAGCCAATTTGCCTGATGCAATATCTCCACGACCCTGTGGCAATGCTCTCCCGGCATAAAAACCTCTTTTTTTCTCTGAGACTATTTAATTATCGTTACCCTGACCCTGAGTGAAACGACGGGTAAAGGAAAGGCTCAAAATGACAGTTTTCGTGAAAGTTATTTGTGGGACTACACACTAGGATGCAGGTTTGAGGGCGAAAAAGCGTAGGGGACCGGGATGCCGAATTGTCTGCCATAATGAAAGAGGGGAGCAGGGCTAAAAAACCCGATACTATGCTAAAATTTCAATTGATGGCAGACACATATTATGTAATTCGCCCTATGGGGTATGAGGATATCCCCCAGGTAGCCCAAATTGATAGAGAGGCTTTCCCTGGTGAATGGGTGTTTCGCTCCCAATCAGCATATAAGCAGGATCTTGACAATCCATCCGTCCGCTATATAGTGGCTTGTAATAAGAGGGATGTGTCAGAATCTGAGGGACAAGCGGTGCAGAAACTGCCTTGGTTCAAACGGCTCTTCAGTTCTGAGCGTCATCTAAACGTACCGGAAAACATAGTTGGCTTTTCGGGCTTCTGGATGATGATGAAGGAGGCACATATCATTGCCATTGGTGTAAGAGATGGTTATCGTCGACTTGGCCTAGGTGAAGGTTTGCTCATCGCAACCATTGAACTAGCACAGATATTGAATGCTAACGTGGTCACTTTGGAAGTGCGTGCTTCTAATGAAATAGCTCAAGAACTTTATAAAAAGTATGGCTTTCGAGTGGTGGGGAGGCGCCCGAGGTATTATTCAAGCGATGGAGAGGACGCTATAATCATGAGCACGGATAGTATTGCCTCTATGCCATTTCAAGCATCTTTGCAGCACTTGAAAAACGCCTATGTCCAAGGACACCGCGAAATTTTTGCTCAGGTGCGCTAACTATATTTATTCAGGATGGCCTTAAAGGAATCTATAACAAACCCCAGCTGTTGCCTATCAGCAGCAAATGTGGAGAGCTTGAAGGACCTTGCCATGCCTGGCTGTGGTCCCCAGATGCCCCTTTCCTTTAATTCTTTATAGAGGAAATATCCTCTCTCTCGAACCCGCCTGGAGATGTCGTAGAGTGCAGGGGTGTCAAAGTGCAGCAAGTCATGCCTGTGCGGTTTTTCGCCTAATTGTTTAAAACCCAATTTCTCAAGTTCAGCGGAAAACCATTGCGCTTTAGATACCTGTTCATCCCAATGCTGCACTCTCTCTTTCACATAGGGAAAGGAAGCCATGAGTGTTATCAGGGGAACCCCCCTTATAGTACAGCCGAGAAGCTCAATCTCTTTCTTGCTATATTTGCCGGATTTTCTCAACACTATCTCTTCCCATTTCCTCTTCATTCCCAGTACCCCGGCAGGTCCGGCAGAGGCCATGCTTTTGTGCCCGCTGCCAATAATGAAATCAGCCCCTATCTCGTCCATGCTTATAGGCATTCTGCCCACAGCGTATGCCCCGTTAAGGATGTAAGGGATTTTGTATTCCTGAGCGATTTCTCCTAACCTTCCGGCATCAGGAAGATTTCCATAATTACCGTCTGGATAAGTTAATAGAATTAGCTTGGGGGCATGTTTTTTTATGAGTGGTGCGTATTCATTAACGTCGACTCTAAATTCCGGATGTCCGGAGTGGGGCACCTCCACCACATTTAGCCCCACCCTTTCAGCAGCGACGACCGTTGTATAATGCCTGGTAGCATCAACAAGAATTGAATCTCCCGGCTTGGCTAGAGAATGCATGACCATGAATTTAGCCTCTCGGGCTCCGTGGGTTATGGTGGCAACGTCGCAGCCTAGGAACTGGGGTAGAAGCTCATGGACAAAGTCTCGGATGGGGGGATTGGTTACATTACATAAACTGCCTTCGCAAAAGTCACACACAGAATATCCATCCCCAAATTCTATTAGAGCCTCCTTGGCGGCGTCGGTAAGCATGCCACCTGTCTGTAGAGGCATGAGGTTAATAAGCCCCTTATGTTGCCTTTGGAGATTAGCGAGTTTTTGTAATGTTTTATTTTCTGCTTGCTTCACTGCTTTTCCCTGTCACAGGTCGTGACTCTATGGTCACAAATACAGCGCCAGCGACCCCTATCTTCTTCTGCTGCCCTTCGATATGTTCTCGAACAGCTTCGGAAATCTGTAGATTAAGGTCAGAAAGATGCCTTATTCCCTTCACCTGATAAGTTAAGTTATCGTTGCTGTTTTCTATTGCTGCTGCGGCACCCATGGCTATAGCACGCATATAGTTTATCCCGGTGTGTATGCCTGAAGGCACAACATCACTATAAATACTGCCATTGGCAACGCAGATTTCGTTGAAACCAGCGGGACCGATTAATCTCTTGCCGGCCTCTGTTTCGACGACTTTCACCTCGATAGACTTGTCTTTCCAGGCTAAAAACTCACAGGGGGCAATCTCGTCTTTGTGCTTTCGCGCAGTTTCCTCAATTGCCCTGGCTATTTTCTGCCCTCTGGCGGTCTTCGGGCTTGCTATGTAAGTAATAGATTGGGATATCTCTTCGTCAGAATACTCAACTACAGCAAACTGGGGGTATGCTAGCTTTCTCACATCGTCTATTTCATAAATAAGCATCCCCAGTCGCTCAATGCCAAAGCCTGCATTGAACACAGGGTATTTGATATCGAAATTCGCCAGGGCGACAGGCGAATACATTCCGATGTCCGCTATCTCGAGCCAGTTGCCCTTATGCTTGACGAAGACCTCTTGCTCCTGCCCGGGGGCGCGGCAGCTTGAACGAGCCTTATGCTTGACGAAGACCTCTTGCTCTTGCCCGGGGGCATAGTACTTGGATGTTGCTATCTTGGTCTCAAATTTGATGTCGGAAAAGCCGTATTGCTGCATGATGTCCCTGGTAACCGCACTTCCCGCATCTAAAGACATTTCGGGGTCCATAACCACGATGGATGCTGAGTGGTGGACTCGCAAATGCCGGGCATCTTCTCTCTGTTCGTTGCGATATCTGGGACCCACGGAGAATAAAGCAACTGGAAAGCTGGCTTTGTCCTGTAATGCTGCTAAGGTATGAAACCAAGTAGCCGTCATGTGACTTCTCAAGGTCTTGCTGGAGGGCACTGGCTGTAGTTCTCTCATCTCGGGGAAAACCTTATCCAGGAACTCCGTAGCCTGGTAATCAGTGATGCCCAGTCCGGCAATAAGCTCCTCGATAAGATTATCCGCCTCGATTTCCCCCTTTTTATAATTTCTCAAAATGGTCTGCAATCTTTCAATGTCAATTTCTTCCGCTATCTTCTTTAGTTGAGCTATTCTTCTCGCGCTCAGCCCTATGTCAGGGCGAGGCAATTCGGCTAAGTAAAAAGCCCTGTCGAGAATAACTCGAGCTTCCGGCCCATACTGCTTGACCACATCGCTGTCGGGCAGCATTGTGAGATTCTCGACCTCGTCAAAACCCAGGTTTAGCAGTATCTGGCGAGATTTTTGAATTAATTCCCGTACGAGATGGGGGTTGCCTTTCCTCTTCAGAGAGATTTCAGTGCCGGTGGGGATAAGCTTCGCCGTAGCTATCCAGGCATCGGTAAAATTGCTTTTTGCCTTAGACTTTATTTCACCCGTATCGAAGGCTGTCATGGTGTGAAGTATACCTTAAAGAAGCCATTCTATTCTACCCTCAGCCGTGTAAGTTTCCCTCGATTCCTACTTTGGGAAAAATGTTACCCCTTCGCCCTGTTTCGAGGGATGGACTTTAATCCTTCAGAATTTTCTCAGTCAAGAAATCCTTCGCCACCTCTAAGACTTGCTCTTTCGGGCAGCTGGCTCTCCACATTCCATCCGGAAAGTTGAAGAACAACCACTTCCTATGAGTCCCCTTGCTCATGATCAGAACAAAATCACCTGTCTTGGTGTCCTGGGAAATTTCTATAAGGCCTTTGTTCTTCAGTCCCCGCATTCGCATTCTGTCTCTAACCCTTATTTCCTCCATTTTCATTTTTGACACCTCCTTCTTGTCCTTGTAACCCTGCGTGGAAGGCAGGTCGTTCAGGTCGGCATCGCTTTTGGCACCCGAACCGTTGCCCAGTAAGCAGCTTACTTGCTATTGTTTTTCGCCTTTATCTTCCGGGGTATCTTCTACCCTTTCCACCTCGATAGTGCATTCTGTTACTAGTGCGGCAATTGCTCCCAGCGCAGCCAGTACTGGTGCCGCCAGGGCCGTTACCGCAGCCACACCAACGCCTACCGACAGCGGGATGTCTATCAGGGGACGCCCCTTATGTATCAAACGGACTCTTCTGATATTTCCTTGATGTATTAGCTCCTTGATCTTCTCGACCACCTGGCTTCCATCTACAGTGAACTTCTCGGTTGTCATTGTTCTTAACCTCCTTTCATTCTTAATCTTTACACCCTTGTCTTCAGTCTTTGGCTTTGATACAACGCAATAAGTATTGCTTCAGCATGTTTAGCGCGGCTTCAGCAGCATCTCGTTTGTTTTTCTCTCGATTTCCCGAAAAGGCATGCTTCTGACTCAAGCTTGCATCTCTGGCTGCCAGGCCGAGGTAAAACAAACCCAGCGGTTTTTCAGGAGTACCACCTGAGGGACCGGCAATCCCGGTATCGGAGACGCATATGTCCACATCCAGGAGCTTTCTGCCACCTCGAGCCATTTCCAAGGCCGTTTGCTCGCTCACGGCGCCATAATTTTCAATAGTCGCCTTTTTTACCCCCAGCAGGGCGGTTTTTACTTCGTTGCTGTAAGCTACTACAGCGCCCTTGAAGTAATCCGAGCTACCGGGGACATTGGTTATCCTATCAGCTGTCCTGCCGCCGGTAGCTGACTCGACAGCGCCGATGGTCAACAACTTTCCTGTTTTGGCCTGGTATTCTCTTATTAGCCGGGCGATTTCTGCTTCCAGGTCTGCCATTATTTGTTAATTTTAGCATGTCTCCCTGCTATAATTCAGCGATGGCTGAGTCAAGCGACGTAATTACTTTTCTGGGTACTGCCGGTGCCAGGTTTGTCGTGGCTCGCCAATTCCTCGCTTCGGGAGGCGCCTGGCTCAGTCTTGGCAATACTCAAATACTCCTTGACCCCGGTCCTGGTTCCCTGGTTCAGGCTGCCAGGAGAAAACTAGACCCTACGAAACTCGCAGCTATTGTCTTATCTCATAAACATTTAGACCACAGTGGGGATATTAATATTATGATTGAAGCTATGACCGACGGAGGGACAAAGAAGCGTGGCACGGTCTTTGCTCCCGCCGATGCCCTGGATCAAGACCCTGTTATCTTTTCTTATTTGCAGTCTTATCCCCAGAGCATACAGGTCTTGACTGAAGGCGGGTCTTACACAATAAACGACGTTTCTTTTAAGACCCCCATCAGGCACAAACATCCCGTGGAAACATACGGCTTTATCTTCCAAACGCCGCGGCATACTTTCTCCTGGATTACAGACACCAGATATTTTGATGATTTGGCCAGTCACTACGAAGGCGATTTACTAATTATCAATGTGGTCCGATTGAACCCCGGAGCTCCCATTGACCATCTAGCTCTTCCTGAGGCCCGGAGCATAATTGAGGAACTAAAACCCAGGATAGCCATACTTACTCATTTTGGCATGACCATGTGGCGGGCTAAACCCTGGGAGTTGGCTGAGAAATTGACCGAGGAGACCGGAGTCTCGGTCATCGCCGCCAGAGATGGCATGAAGTTCGACCTGGCGCAGCTAGAGAGATGATAGGGTACAAGCTCTACCATAGTAAGCTCTAGCTCACCATCGTCCTTCTGAATAATACAATCCCGACAGCAAACAGGACGACTGCCCAGCCAATAAGCCAGTAAAGATCGAGTATAATAGCTGAGAAAGAGGAGCCGTTGAGAACAGCCCGAGAGGCGTCTATGGCATGGATGAAGGGAAGGGCTTCAGCGACGCTTCTAATAGCCGAAGGCATACGATCCACTGTGAACCAGGCCCCGGAAATCATGGCCATGGGAACGATGAAGATCCAGGAAACACCCGTTTGAGACTCGCTTTTGACCAGGCTGCCCAC
>Ga0307435_1000123_pt1:30000-33800 | contig 33800 bp, 32 predicted proteins | sample SalMarWE160470MG_FD_202164 | JGI IMG/M metagenome (GOLD analysis project Ga0307435, IMG submission 202164) | Salt marsh sediment microbial communities from the Plum Island Ecosystem LTER, Massachusetts, United States - WE1604-70 | ecosystem: Environmental > Aquatic > Marine >... | reverse complement strand
TTTGTTTATTCTGAATCTTTCTATTCTGAATTCAGTTAACGACGAGATTTAGTATCCTTTCTTGCACTTTCATAACTCGTGAAATGCCGAGTAGGCACGAATTCCCCCAATTTGCGACCTACCATAGGATTTGTTATGTAAATAGGTATATGTTCCTTTCCATTATGAATCGCGATTGTATGGCCAACCATTGCGGGTAGAATGCTAGATGCCCGGGACCACGTTACTATTGTTTCTTTCTCCTCCTTCATATTGACCTTTTCTATTTTTGTCAATAAATGACGAGCTACAAAAGGATTCGTTTTTTTTCGTGTCACAGCTGATTACTCCTTTTTTTCATTTTAAAGAGTGGCATCCTATGTCCACTATCTCGATCGAGGTATGGAGGTCAGAATAAATAGAATAATGATGAGTGGAAAAAAGAGAAAATCCTTTAGCTGGATAAGGGGCGGATGTAGCCAAGTGGATCAAGGCAGTGGATTGTGAATCCACCATGCGCGGGTTCAATTCCCGTCGTTCGCCCATCGGATTATTGCAATGCAATTTTCCATATTCCTAGTTACGTATTTACTTACGGCGACGAAGAATAAAACTATCACTATATTTTTTCCTTTTCCTAGTTCTTCTTCCAAGCGCAGGATAACCCCAAGGGGTTGTGGGTTTTTTTCTACCAATGGGGGCTTTCCCTTCACCGCCCCCATGGGGGTGGTCCACAGGGTTCATAACTACCCCTCTTACTACGGGGCGTTTACCTAGCCAACACTTAGATCCGGCTCTACCCAAACTTTTTTGGTTCACCCCAACATTACCCACTTGTCCGACTGTTGCTAAGCAGTTTTGGGATACCAAACGGACCTCCCCAGATGGTAATCTTAAAGTGGCCAATTTACCCTCTTTTGCAATCAGTTTCGCTACAGCACCTGCTGCTCTAGCTAATTGCCCACCCCTTCCACGTGTGATTTCTATGTTATGTATGGCCGTGCCTAAGGGCATATCGGTTGAAGTAGATTCTTCTTTTTTCTCAAAAAACCCCTTCCCAAACTGTACAAGCTTCTTCCAAAGCATACGGCTTTCTAGATGTATATGACGATCTCTAGACAGATGGATCTTATATGAATCGTATGATGAAGTACCACATGAGTGGATATATAGAAAAGGAATCCAAATCCGCCGAATCGCTCATGTTATGATCTTCTACATCCTAGGTCTCCGCGTTCCGTCATCTGGCTTATGTTCTTCATGTAGCATTCAGATCGAATGACTCTATGAAATTACGTCGATACTTCCACATATTATTGGTAACGTAGGAGACATCCCTATTTTCACCCGGGGGTCTTAATTACCACTGCTTAGCTTTCAATTCGCCTCTGACCATCAAATTAAATGTGAATAACCCGTCCTCCTCTCTTTGAAACAAGGGGCGCTTCCGGTTCTGTGCGTGCTTCAAACAATTTTGTCTTCTCCATATTACCATATCTCTAGAGTCAATAATTTTCTATGAGGAACTACTGAACTCAATCACTTGCTGCCGTTACTCAACAGTTTTCTGTTGAGGTCTATCCCGTAGAGGTAGTCAAATTGGATCAGTGATCGATTTCTAGGTTTCGTCGTAAACCTAATTGGTTACTTCCAATTACGTAAATCAATAGTTCAAACCGCACTCAAAGGTAGGGCATTTCCCATTGATATAGGAACTTTTGTACCAGAAACAATAGTATCTCCAATTATAGCCCCTCTGGGATGTAAAATATATCTCTTCTCACCATCCCCATAGTGTATGAGACAAATGTATGCATTTCGATTAGGGTCGTATTCTATGGTTACGATTCTACCAGATATGTCTTTTTGATTCCGTCGAAAATCGATTTTACGGTATAGGCGCTTATGACCTCCCCCTCTATGCCTTGCGGTAATGATTCCTCTGGCATTACGACCTTTACTACAACGGTGCCGTCCATGGATCAATTTATTTCGTGGATTGGATTTCACTTGCCTGTCTACGGTTCCCTTGCGTGTGCTCGGGATAGGTGTTTTGTATAAATGTTTCGCCGTATTATTAAGTATTCTCCTTTAGTTCTTTTCTCTATCTAGAAGTGGAATAGAATAACCCGGTTGAAGGGTAATGATCATACGTCTGTAATGCATTGTATGTCCCAGAATAGGTCCCATTCTTTTACCCTTTCCGGGTAGTCGATGGCTATTCACAGCTACTACCTTAACACCAAAGAAGAGCTCGACCCAATGCTTTATTTCTGTCTTAGTGAATCCCGATTCGACATTAAAAGTATATTGATTCTTTCCCAATAAACGAAGACTTTTTTCTGTAAATACTGCGTATTTGATTCCATCCATAAATCGACTTTCCCTCCTATGCTCTGAGTTCCAGTATCGATAAGAATTCGAGTTCTTATTGTTCTTATGTTATGGTATGAATATACCATACCAATTCGTTATGTATGGATGATGGATGAGATTCCATGGATAGAGAGCCGGTTCCAATAGACTTATGGAACGTTCCCGTTCGCGTGCATCCAGCAGGAATTGAACCCGCAAATTTACCAATTATGAGTTGGGCGCTTTAACCATTCAGCCATGGATGCTTAACAGGGATCATCGTACATCGTAAATAACCAATTTTCATATAGAAAGACATATCATAGAAAAATGAAATCAAAATATTCGGAGATGGCAAATATTCGGAGATGACTATGAAAACACCTCTCTGGATCCTCGAATTGAAAGAGAGATTGAGAGGGATCAAGAATCCTAATTCTCGCTATTTGGAATGGATCCAATTCTATTGAGTCTGACTCATAGTGATCATTTCTCTTTAGCAAAGAAGGACCTTGGTTATCAAAGGATTGAACAACCGGGATCCATTTACTTATGATACCTACTTGACATTGCTAACAAGGATCTAATGAATTATGAGTTTAATAGATCCTCTTTAGCAGAAAGACGTATATTCCTTGCTCATTATCAGACAATCACTTATTCCCAAACCCCGTGTGGGGCTAATCGTTTTCATTTACCATCTCATGGAAAACCCTTTTCGTTCCGCTTAGCCCTATCGGGTATTTTAGTGATAGGTTCTATAGGAACTGGACGATCCTATTTGGTCAAATACCTAACGAAAAATTCCTATTTTCCTTTCATTAAGGTACGAGGGCTTCTTATTCCACAAGAACGAAAGCACCTTTTCATTCTTTCATATACTAAGGGTTTTTACTTGGAAAAGACAATGTTCCATACTAAAGGATTCGGGTCCATAACCACGAGTTCCAGTGCATTAGATCTTGTAGCACTTAGCAACGGGGCCCTATCCATTAGTATTCCACATAAGAAATCCATTATAGAAACTAATACAATTAGATTAGCTCTTCATAGACAAACTTGGGGTTTGCGAGCCAAGATAAGACCGGCTCGGGATCATGGGACCCTTTTCTCTCAGATAGGAGGGGATCTTGTACAAAATAGACTTCTAAGTAATAACCCCATAGATCCTATATCTATCTATATAAAGAGGCAATCGTGTCAGGAAGCGGGTTTTTCTTTGGCCAAACGGTACTTCGAACTTGGAACGAGCATGAGGAGATTAACGAGACTTCTTTCTCTTTTGAGTTTTTCTGGCGGACCGGTCGCGCAAGATCTTTGGTCTTCCCCCGGAACCGATGAAAAAGTGGGTCGCTTCTTATGGACTCGCTCAGAATGATTCTTCTCTATCCATAGTTCATGGCCTATTAGAAGTAGAAGGTACTCTGGTGCAATCCTTACCGACAGAAAAAGATTGCAGTCGGGTT
>Ga0307435_1000123_pt1:0-12500 | contig 33800 bp, 32 predicted proteins | sample SalMarWE160470MG_FD_202164 | JGI IMG/M metagenome (GOLD analysis project Ga0307435, IMG submission 202164) | Salt marsh sediment microbial communities from the Plum Island Ecosystem LTER, Massachusetts, United States - WE1604-70 | ecosystem: Environmental > Aquatic > Marine > Intertidal... | reverse complement strand
ACTTGTTATGGCTTGGGCCTTTTATGGCGGATCTAGGCGCACAGACTCCTTTTTTCTACATTTTTAGAGAGAGAGAATTGATATATGATCTATTTGAAGCTGCTACAGGTATGCGAATGATGCATAATTACTTTCGCATCGGAGGAGTAGCTGCCGATCTACCTTATGGGTGGGTGGATAAATGTTTAGATTTCTGTGATTATTTTTTACGAGGAGTTGTTGAATATCAACAACTTATTACACGGAATCCTATTTTTTTAGAACGAGTTGAAGGAGTAGGTTTTATTAGTGGAGAAGAAGCTGTAAATTGGGGCTTATCGGGACCAATGTTACGAGCTTCTGGAATACAATGGGATCTTCGTAAAATTGATGCTTACGAGTCTTACAATCAATTCGATTGGAAAGTCCAATGGCAAAAAGAAGGAGATTCATTAGCTCGCTATTTAGTACGAATTGGTGAAATGAAGGAATCCGTCAAAATTATTCAACAGGCTATAGAGAAAATTCCTGGAGGTCCTTATGAGAATTTAGAAGCCCGACGCTTTAAGAAAGCAAAGAATTCGGAATGGAATGATTTTGAATATAGATTTCTTGGTAAAAAACCTTCCCCTAATTTTGAATTATCAAAGCAAGAACTTTATGTAAGAGTAGAAGCTCCAAAAGGTGAATTAGGAATTTATCTGGTAGGAGATGACAGTCTTTTCCCCTGGAGATGGAAAATTCGTCCACCTGGTTTTATTAATTTGCAAATTCTTCCTCAGCTAGTTAAAAAAATGAAATTGGCTGATATCATGACGATATTAGGTAGTATAGATATCATTATGGGGGAAGTTGATCGTTGAAATGATAATAGATAGGGTAGAGGTAGAAACTATCAATTCTTTTTCGAAATTGGAATTATTAAAAGAAGTCTATGGACTGATATGGATTCTACCTATTTTGACCCTCCTACTGGGAATCACAATAGAAGTACTCGTAATTGTGTGGTTAGAAAGAGAAATATCCGCATCGATACAACAACGCATTGGTCCTGAATATGCCGGTCCCCTGGGCCTGCTTCAAGCTATAGCAGATGGAACTAAGCTGATTTTAAAAGAGGATATCCTTCCATCCCGAGGAGAGATTCCTTTATTTAGCATTGGACCCTCTATAGCAGTCATATCCGTTTTATTAAGTTTTTTAGTTATCCCTTTCGGATATCATTTTGTTTTATCTGATCTTAGTATTGGTGTTTTTTTATGGATTGCCATTTCTAGTATTGCTCCTATTGGTCTTCTTATGGCAGGATATAGCTCAAATAATAAATATTCTTTTTCAGGCGGTCTGCGAGCAGCTGCTCAATCTATTAGTTATGAAATACCATTAACTTTTTGTGTACTAGCAATATCTCTACGTGTGATTCGTTAAAAAAGGAATTTTTCCTCTAAAATGCATTGAATACTTATCTTCCTTTTCTTATTCTGGATTCAGGTCGGTAAGTTAAACTAGATAGCTACATGAGTGAAACAAAACAGCTTATTAATTTGTAGTAAAAATAAAAAATCTCATTTCCTACGTACAAGAAAAAAGTTGAAGTAAACATAAGCAGTGTAAACTCTTTACCCCAAGATTGAGATTGTTTGATTAGTCATCATATCTTGAAGCGGGCAAGAATAAAGGATTCGCGATATGGAATTCTATTACTAGTACTAGAATATTTTTAATTATTACTAGAACTTATAACCATATAAAAGAATCCATAAAAAGTTAGTGAGGGATTAGGAACACTAAAGTACATAAAGGATTAGTAATGAGAGAATCTAAATCATTAGACATTTTTGCTCATAAAAGGAATCATAATAAGGACTTGAAATTGGTGGAAATGATCAAGTAGTACTTTCTTCGGATTCCGATTCAGAGTATATTCCCATTCACTTGTTAAGGAAATAGCTATCAAGAACGAATTAACCCTTTATTTCTTTTTTCTTTTTAAGTATCCCCTTCCCCGGGAAAGAAGAATAGGACAAAAGATATGTAATGCAATACAAAAAAGAATCTTTATTTATTCTTTCTTTTATTTATATTCATACAGAATTGAATTCCTCATGAACTAATATCCAATTCTTTTCATTTATTAATTGCTATAACGAGTGTTTTATTCCAATATTAAGTTATTACTGAACAAGAAAAAACTGCCATTTTATTATATAAAATAAAGGATGAGATCAATTCGGAAGCGCTTTTTTATTATTTTAGCAGACGGAATTGCTTTGGTTTAATTTAGGACTTTCCGATCCATTTTATCTTACCTAATTCTATCTACGCCCGGGGGATAAAACCGAAAAGAAATAATCCTTTTTTCTGATCATAGAGGAGCCGTATGAAGCTAAGGTTTCATGTACGGTTTTGGAATAGCGGTGGGAACTGTGATGTTATCATCGACTATGATTATCTAACAGTTCAAGTACGGTTGATATAGTTGAAGCACAGTCAAAATATGGTTTTTTTGGATGGAATCTTTGGCGTCAGCCTATAGGTTTTCTAGTTTTTCTAATTTCTTCTTTGGCAGAATGCGAAAGATTACCCTTTGATTTACCAGAAGCAGAGGAAGAATTAGTAGCGGGTTATCAAACCGAATATTCCGGTATAAAATATGGTTTATTTTATCTTGCTTCTTACCTAAATTTATTAGTTTCCTCCTTATTTGTAACTGTTCTCTACTTAGGCGGGTGGAATTTTTCTATTCCCTATATATCCTTTTGGGGATTTTTCCAAATGAATAAAATTGTGGGAATTTTTGAAATGATAATGGGTATCCTTATTACATTAACTAAAGCTTTTCTATTTCTCTTCATTTCTATCACAATAAGATGGTCTTTACCCCGGATGAGAATGGATCAGTTATTAAATCTTGGATGGAAATTTCTTTTACCTATTTCTCTGGGCAATCTCTTATTAACAACTTCTTTCCAACTAGTTTCGCTATAAATAAGATAATACAATAACAGTAAGAACATCCTCAACACAAAAGTTCTCTCAAACAAGAGAAAGAAACATACCTTTTTCATAGATATTTAGAATATGTTCCCTATGATAACTGGGTTCATTAGTTATGGTCAACAAACAATACGTGCCGCAAGATACATTGGTCAAGGTTTCATAATTACCTTATCCCACACAAATCGTTTACCTATAACGATTCACTACCCTTATGAAAAATCAATTACATCAGAGCGTTTCCGGGGACGAATACACTTTGAATTTGATAAATGTATTGCTTGTGAAGTATGTGTTCGTGTATGCCCGATAGATCTACCCCTTGTGGATTGGAGGTTTGAAAAGGATATTAAAAAGAAACAATTGCTTAATTATAGTATTGATTTCGGAGTTTGTATATTTTGTGGTAACTGTGTTGAATATTGTCCGACAAACTGTTTATCAATGACTGAAGAATATGAACTTTCTACTTATGATCGTCATGAATTGAATTACAATCAAATTGCTTTGAGTCGGTTACCAGTCTCCATAATGGGAGATTACACAATTCAAACAATTAGGAATTCGCCTCAAAGTAAAATAGACGAAGAAAAATCTTGGAATTCCAGAACAATTACTGATTACTAGGTACTAGGCTTTTTTTGTTAGAAAAATCCAATAATTTTTTACTAACTAGAAAGAAAAATGAATAACTACTGCTTATTACAAATTATTCATGATTTAAAATAAAATGAGAGTAAATTTTCGTGATGTGATTTCAAACTATACAATTTATATATATAAATATCCTAATCCCTTTTTCTTTCCTTGAATTTTTTAGTTTTAGTCAGTTCATGAAAAATTTTATACTATTAATTTCTTCTTATCCATAATGGATTTACCTGGACCAATACATGAGATTCTTGTTCTATTTGGGGGATTTGTTCTTCTACTAGGGGGTCTAGGAGTAGTATTACTTACCAACCCAATTTATTCTGCCTTTTCGCTGGGATTAGTTCTTGTTTGTATATCCTTATTCTATTTTTTATTGAATTCCTACTTTGTAGCTGTCGCACAACTTCTTATTTATGTGGGAGCCATAAATGTCTTGATCATATTTGCTGTAATGTTTGTAAATGGCTCAGAGTGGTCCAAAAATAAGAATTATTGGACTATTGGAGATGGGTTTACTTCACTCGTTTGTATAGCTATTCCTTTTTCACTAATGACTACTATCCCAGATACGTCGTGGTATGGAATTCTTTGGACTACAAGATCAAACCAAATAGTAGAACAGGGTCTCATAAATAACGTTCAACAAATTGGAATTCATTTAGCAACTGATTTTTATCTTCCGTTTGAACTCATTTCTCTAATTCTTCTAGTTTCTTTAATAGGTGCAATTACTATGGCCAGACAATAATAAATTCTTAGAATTTCAAATCTAAAAAAATAACTAAAGAATAACAATTTTGATTTAGTAAAACTCATCTACTGTCAACAGAACAAATACTTTCTTTTCTCTTTTGTTGCGTAATTGTTCTATTCTAATTAATTGAATCGGTTCAATTCTTGTCCTCATATTGAAATGAATCGAGATTGATAAGGAGTTAGTTAATGATGTTTGAGCATGTACTTTTTTTGAGTGTCTATTTATTTTCGATTGGTATCTATGGATTGATCACAAGCCGAAACATGGTTAGAGCTCTAATATGTCTTGAACTTATACTGAATTCAATTAATCTAAATCTCGTAACATTTTCTGATCTATTTGATAGTCGCCAATTAAAAGGAGACATTTTCGCAATTTTTGTTATAGCCCTTGCGGCCGCTGAAGCAGCTATTGGACTATCCATTCTTTCTTCCATCCATCGTAACAGGAAATCAACTCGTATCAATCAATCGAATTTTTTGAATAATTAGACATAGAATCCTCTAAACAAAGGCACATATATTATATAATAATATGGATGGAACATTAAGATTAATAAAATTTTAGTCTTCTTGTCTTATTTTTATTTGAGAATAACCATTTTTGAAGTAGGTTATTTCAGAATATTCTTTTTTACTTATCTTTGCATTTTTGTAATTCATTGATATCGCAATATTAAAATTGCAATAATTTATATTGTAAAGATAATAGCAAATTTATTGGCTAATTCGAATTAGTATGTAGAATTCGTATAATTATGACTGTTGAAGCCTTAAATTCAAGTCTCTTGGATCTTTTCACGCTTTCTCACAAACAGATTAAGAAATATAATATATTGCATTATTTGTTAAAGTTTGGATAAACCATTGCTTCGTCTGGTGTCTACAATACATCTAACTTATATAGTACTAATTTTATTTTTACCAGATCGAAAATTTTTATGTTGAAAAGGAAAATTTCTAGACCCAATGTCACATTCTGTAAAAATTTATGATACATGTATAGGATGCACTCAATGCGTACGAGCTTGTCCAACAGATGTATTAGAAATGATACCTTGGGATGGATGTAAAGCGAAGCAAATCGCTTCTGCGCCGAGAACCGAAGATTGTGTGGGTTGTAAGAGATGCGAATCCGCCTGCCCAACAGATTTTTTAAGTGTCCGCGTTTATTTAGGTCCTGAAACAACCCGCAGCATGGCTCTATCTTATTGATACGTTACAAAAAACTCCACTTGAATCGTCTGATTCCTCTTTACCGAAGAAGCCTGTGCTCAAAATAATTGAGCATGGGCTTTTCTGGTCAAAACGTATCTTGTCTTTATTACTTTATCATGAGTTATTTTCCTTGGTTAACAATACTTGTTGTTTTACCGATATTTGCAGGTTCATTAATTTTCTTTTTACCCCATAAAGGAAACAAAATCGTTAGGTGGTATACTATATCTATTTGTTTATTAGAATTCCTTCTAATGACTTATGCATTCTGTTATCATTTCCAATTAGAGGATCCCTTAATGCAATTAAGGGAGGATTATAAATGGATAGATGTTTTTGATTTCCACTGGAGATTGGGAATCGATGGACTTTCATTAGGATCTATTTTATTGACAGGATTTATCACTACTTTAGCTACTTTAGCGGCTTGGCCAGTTACGCGGAATTCGCGATTATTCTATTTCCTGATGCTAGCAATGTATAGCGGTCAAATAGGATTATTTTCTTCACGAGACCTTTTACTTTTTTTTATCATGTGGGAATTAGAATTAATTCCTGTTTACTTACTTTTATCCATGTGGGGGGGAAAGAGGCGTCTATATTCCGCTACCAAGTTTATTTTGTATACTGCAGGCGGTTCCATTTTTTTCTTAATCGGAGTTCTAGGTATGGGCTTATATGGTTCGAACGAACCAAGATTAGATTTGGAAAGATTGATTAATCAATCATACCCTGCAACATTGGAAATACTACTTTATTTTGGCTTCCTTATTGCTTATGCTGTCAAATTGCCAATTATACCTCTACATACGTGGTTACCAGATACCCATGGAGAAGCGCATTACAGTACATGTATGCTTTTAGCGGGAATCCTATTAAAGATGGGAGCATATGGGTTGATTCGGATCAATATGGAATTGTTACCTCACGCTCATTATCTTTTTTCCCCTTGGTTGGTAATAATAGGAGCGGTGCAAATAATCTATGCAGCTTCAACTTCTCTTGGTCAACGAAATTTCAAAAAAAGAATAGCCTACTCCTCTGTATCTCACATGGGTTTCATAATTATAGGAATTGGTTCCATAACCAACATTGGACTAAATGGAGCTATTTTACAAATATTATCCCATGGATTTATCGGTGCTACACTATTTTTCTTGGCGGGAACGGCTTGTGATAGAATGCGTCTTGTTTATCTCGAAGAACTAGGGGGGATATCTATACCAATGCCAAAAATGTTTACTATGTTTAGTAGCTTTTCAATGGCTTCTCTTGCCTTACCAGGAATGAGCGGTTTTGTTGCAGAATTAGTAGTATTTTTTGGACTAATTACTAGTCCAAAATTTATGTTAATGCCAAAAATGCTAATTACTTTTGTAATGGCAATAGGAATGATATTAACTCCTATTTATTTATTATCTATGTTACGCCAGATGTTCTATGGATACAAGTTATTTCATGTTCCAAAAGCAAATTTTGTGGATTCTGGACCGCGAGAACTCTTTCTTTTAATCTGTATCTTTTTACCAGTAATAGGAATTGGTATCTATCCAGATTTTGTTCTCTCGCTATCCGTTGACAGGGTAGAGGCTCTCTTATCCAATTATTATCCTAAATAGGATTTTCTTTTTTTAACTAGTCCGCTCTATATTTCATAATGGAAAAACCAAAAAATTCCGAAAAAACTAAAAAAGTCTAATTAGATCTATTTCTAATTTTTGGGAACCCCTTTGAAAAGACCTTCAAAGGGGTTCTCAAATCAAACAAAAATGGTAAAAAACCTCCATTTTATCAAGGTTTTATGTTATGTAATCATTTAGATGGTAATGTAAATGAACCATAACTATGTAAACCTATTCCTAAAAGATTGATACCAAAATAGCAGATCCAAATTATAAGAAATCCTATCGAAGCTACAAATGCGGAATTGGTACCTTTCCAATTTGGATTTGTTCTACTATGTAAATAAATTGCAAATATGGTCCAGGTAATAAATGCCCAAGTTTCCTTAGGATCCCAATTCCAATAGGATCCCCACGCCTCATTAGCCCATACTGCTCCACAAAGAATACCTATGGTTAAAAGTGTAAATCCTAGACTAATAACACGATAACTCCAAGAATCCAAACGCTCAGTTAATTGATATTTGTAATAATTTGGAAATGAAGGAAAAGAGGTATTTTTTAAGGCACTTCTTTTTGCATAGAAATATTGAATCTCACTAAATAAAGATGTTTTAAGTAAATTTCTATTTTTATTTTTAGAAAAAAAATAGAAATTCTTTCGAAATTTAATGATTAGAAGAGCAGCAGATAATAAGGATCCGCACAAAAGAGTTGCATAGCTTAGTAACATCATACTGACATGCATCATTAACCACTGAGATTGGAGAGCGGGTACTAGTATTGTAGATTGATGCATTTCAGTTAAAAGACCTGACGTGGCAAAGCCTTGCGTTAAAATAGTACTTGGCGTAGTTATTGTGCTTAAATCATTTTTAGAGTTCTGTATCTTAGGAATAGTATGAAGAATATACAAAGCCCATGAAAGAAAGATCAATGACTCATATAAATTACTTAATGGAAAATGTCCCGAAGAAACCCAACGAGAAACTAAGAATCCTGTTATAGAGAGAAAAGTAGCTATCATTCCTTTTTCTGACGAATCACCTAATCCCCTAAGTTCACGAACTAATAAGGTTATCAAATGAATCATAATCACAATCGAAATGGTTGAGAAAGAGATATGAGTTAGTATATGTTCTAAAGTTGGAAATAGCATAAGGAGAAGGTCCCATTACAAAATTGGAAATTTCGAATTGAATCCATTTTCTAATCTATTGTATTCTTTTTCGAGAATGCCGCCACTCGGACTCGAACCGAGATGCTTGAGCACTGCTTCCTAAGAGCAGCGTGTCTACCAATTTCACCATGGCGGCTAACTTGAAATATGAAATAATAGTTAACTTAAAAGAATAATAGTTATTTTGTCGCGAATCGTCGAGATTGGGAGCGTCCATAGAATTTAGGAAAATTCAAATTTCATCATTAAATACAAAGAGTTTTGTATTTTGAAAAAGTTTCTAGAATCAAAGCCTTTACACTCTTATTAATATGATTTACCAGTCCTAAACTAATTTATTTGTGAATTTTGGATAAGATAGGTAGAAATAGTAAATCCTATTGCAGGAATACTCTACTTTTGATAAAGGAATCCTCCCATTTTTTTAAGAGGATTCTATTATCAAAAGTTCTTTGATCTTTGATAGGAAAAGAATACCGAGGACACAATATAGCAAAAACTTTTGTTCTATATAACAGAATAACAGAAGGATTAGTTCTAAGAATATTGTACCCAGGAATTCGACACATAAAAGTACATTCATTAATTAATCCAAATTATTCATTCATATTAAATAATTGGAATTTCTTTGAGATAGGTCAATTTAGATTATTCCAAAACCTGATTATTTGTTTGTTGCCCAGAAAAACCTTTTGGTTTTGGCTGCTCGTTGCCGCTCAAAAATGATCTTGATTTTGCTAAGGAATAACATTGTACTATGGAAAAATAAGTCTTTTTCTTCCAAATATTTTTACGAATACGCTTTTTTGACATCGAAGTACGTTTTTTTGGAACTGCCATTCAAAGGGGGAATTTGTTTTTCTAGTTGTATGTGAAAGACATCTATTGTCGCGAATCAATCCTTCTTTCTGTTTTTTCTTAGTATTTATACTTAGATACTGAAAGATAATGAAATTTCCATTTTTTTTTACTTTATTTTGTCTAATGTGGATAACACAAGAGTTTTTAGCGTATTTTTCATATATATTTTATACTTTGTTTTAATAATATACAATATATACAAAGATATATTATATACAAAGGTTTTCCATTTAAATCAATTTATATATCAAAATATATAAATCTAATATACTCCGGTATGAGGGATAAGCCCTCATATAATATGGGGAGATAAAACGAAGCGAAGGTAAAATCCAAATAGTTAATTAAGTTGAGAAGGTATCCAAGAATTGAATTCCAGTCAAAATAAAAAAAAAAATGAGTCTCTTAAACAAGACATTCTAAAACTTAGATAATTCTAGTCATTAGGATTTCCATTTTATATGAAGTAAGGAATATTCGAGAATTTCCGATAAATAGAAAATGGAAATATGGAAATATAGTTGAAATTCAATCAATCTGTTACGAAACAAGAGAGGTATTTCATTTTAACAGAAGGAAATAAATACAAAAAAGAATAGGAATAGAAAGTAAAATGATTCAATCTTTTTTTTGTATTTTAATAAATATCTTTTTTTATCTAATAACTAAATAACGAAATTCTTTGATTAACTTTTTATTTTAAATTTAAGCAACTAAACCCATTCTGAATTTTCGAATATTTCAATGAGACAAATTTGGAAAAAAATTCAGAATTCCTGTATTTTTTCTTATTCTTATTTAGTTTTTTGAATTCCTTCAGAAAGAGATAAGAATAGGTTTGGTGAATCGGAAACAATTTTATTTTAGAGAAAAAAAGAACTATAAATTTCAACTAAAAATTGCTATTTCTTTTCTTATGGAACATACATATCAATATGCCTGGGTAATCCCTCTTCTCCCACTTCCAGTTATTATGTCAATGGGGTTTGGACTTTTTCTTATTCCGACAGCAACAAAAAATCTTCGTCGCATATGGGCTTTTCCTAGTGTTTTATTCTTAAGTATAGCTCTGGTATTCTCAGTTCACCTGTCTATTCAACAAATAAAAGGGAGTTCCATCTATCAATATCTATGGTCTTGGACCATCAATAATGATTTTTCCTTAGAATTTGGATACTTGATCGACCCCCTTACTTCTATTATGTTAATACTAATTACTACTGTAGGAATCTTGGTTCTTATTTATAGTGACGATTATATGTCTCACGATGAGGGATATTTGAGATTTTTCGTTTATATAAGTTTTTTTAATACTTCCATGTTGGGATTGGTTACTAGTTCCAATTTGATACAAATTTATTTTTTTTGGGAACTTGTGGGGATGTGTTCCTATTTATTGATAGGCTTTTGGTTTACACGACCAATTGCAGCGAGTGCTTGTCAAAAAGCTTTTGTAACTAATCGTGTAGGGGATTTTGGTCTGTTATTAGGAATTTTAGGTTTTTTTTGGATAACAGGTAGTTTAGAGTTTCGGGATTTGTTCAAAATAGCTAATAACTGGATTCCTAATAATGGAATTAATTCATTACTTACTACTTTGTGTGCTTTTTTATTATTTCTTGGTGCAGTTGCAAAATCTGCGCAATTCCCTCTTCACGTATGGTTGCCCGATGCTATGGAAGGACCCACTCCCATTTCGGCTCTTATACACGCAGCAACTATGGTTGCTGCGGGGATTTTTCTTATAGCTCGACTTCTTCCTCTTTTCAGATCCCTACCATTTATAATGAGTTTCATTTCTTTAGTAGGTACAATAACACTTTTCTTAGGAGCAACTTTAGCTCTTGCTCAGAGAGATATTAAAAGAAGTTTAGCCTATTCTACAATGTCTCAATTGGGTTATATGATGTTAGCTCTAGGTATAGGTTCTTATCAAGCAGCTCTATTCCATTTGATCACTCATGCTTATTCGAAAGCTTTATTGTTCTTGGGATCCGGGTCCGTTATTCATTCAATGGAACCTCTTGTTGGATATTCACCAGATAAAAGTCAGAATATGGTTCTTATGGGCGGTTTAAAAAAATATGTTCCTATTACAAGAACTACTTTTTTATGTGGTACACTTTCTCTTTGTGGTATTCCACCTCTTGCTTGCTTCTGGTCCAAAGATGAAATCCTTAGTAATAGTTGGTTGTATTCACCTTTTTTTGGAATAATAGCTTCTTTTACTGCAGGATTAACTGCATTTTATATGTTTCGAATATATTTACTTACTTTTGATGGGTATTTGCGTGTTTATTTTCAAAATTATAGTAGTACTAAAGAAGGTTCGTTGTATTCACTATCCTTATGGGGAAAAAGCATACCCAAAGAAGTCAATAAAGATTTTGTTTTATCAACAATGAAGAGTGGCGTTTCTTTTTTTTCACAAAATATACCAAAAATTTCTGGTAATACAAGAAATAGGATGGGGTTCTTTAGTACTCCCCTTGGAGCTAAAAATACTTTTGTCTATCCTCGCGAAACAGGAAATACTATGCTATTTCCTCTTCTTATATTATTGCTTTTTACTTTGTTCATTGGATCCATAGGAATCCATTTTGATAATGGAGTAATAGATAATGGAACATCGGAGTTAACCATATTATCAAAGTGGCTAACCCCTTCAATAAGCTTTTTCCAGGAAAGTTCTAATTCTTCCATAAATTCATATGAATTTATCACTAATGCAATTTCTTCTGTAAGTTTAGCTATTTTTGGTTTATTCATAGCATATCTATGCTATGGATCCTCTTATTCTTTTTTTCAGAATTTGAATTTTAAAAATTCCCTTGTAAAAGGAAATTCCAAAAAGAACTTTTTGCATCAAGTAAAAAAAAAGGTATACAGCTGGTCATATAATCGCGGTTATATAGATGTTTTCTATACTAGGGTCTTTATCCTGGGTATAAGAAGATTTGCCGAACTAACGCATTTTTTTGATAAAAGTGTTATTGATGGAATTATCAACGGAGTAGGTCTTGCTAGTTTTTGTATAGGAGAAGAAATAAAATATGTGGGGGGAGGGCGAATATCGTCTTATCTATTCTTTTTTTTATGTTATGTATCCTTGTTCTTATTCTTTTTTCTTCCTTAATTCATTATTCCATGAATTCCTCAAAACGAGGCTCATCAAAATGCAAAATCTAAGACTACTATAAGACTACTAATAAAATAAGAAAAAAATTCGAACG
>Ga0307435_1000115_pt1 | contig 34844 bp, 30 predicted proteins | sample SalMarWE160470MG_FD_202164 | JGI IMG/M metagenome (GOLD analysis project Ga0307435, IMG submission 202164) | Salt marsh sediment microbial communities from the Plum Island Ecosystem LTER, Massachusetts, United States - WE1604-70 | ecosystem: Environmental > Aquatic > Marine > Intertidal zone >... | reverse complement strand
AATGGGATTTGTATCTGCTCGACCTGAGGGACGGAGAAGTCACCCGTCTGATGGAAACACCTGAATATGACGCTTTTCCTACCTGGTCGCCTGATGGCCAGTTCGTCGCCTATGAAACCTATAGCGGGGATAATTTTGAAATCGTCATCCGAGCCATAGACGGCTCTCAAGCTCCTATCATCCTGAGTGACCATCCAGCAGCTGATTTTGCACCGGCTTGGTCGCCGCGAGGTCGGCAGATTGCCTTTGTCTCCACCCGGACTGGCGAACCCGAAATCTGGCTGGCTGACCTCGACAAAGTGGGGGCAGAACGCTTCACCAATCTCAGCCAGGATTCACAATCGATTGAATCTCACCCTGTCTGGTCCAGTGATGGCTCAAGACTGGCGTGGGCAGCCACACATAACGGCAACCACAACCTGTATGTGTGGAGCAGCGATGATGGTGAGCCGCGTTATGCCGGCAGCGGCGACTGGCCGGCTTGGAGCCCGGACAGTACCACGTTGCTGACTACCATTTTGGAACCTCAAGAGACCTTGATAACCGCCAATACGGTTGAGGATAATCTACTGGTGCTACCCCCGTTTATCTTACCAGGACCAGTGAAAGGTTTAACCTGGGACGATGTGACCTTAAATCGCCCCTTAGCAAATGCCTTCGATCAGGCTGCTCAACTCACACCGACTCCCCCATGGCAAGCCGCGGTATCAAACGGTTCAGGCATTCCAGGCGGCCGCCAGCACCTGGTACCCCTTCAAGATGTACAAGCGCCATATGCACTGCTTCACGATTTTGTAGATGAGGCATTCCAGGCCCTGCGCGAACGTGTGGCAAAAGAAGCCGGATGGGACTTGCTTGCCACCCTAGAAAACGCCTTCGTGCCCCTTACCGATCCGCTGCCCCCAAGCATGGGCAGCGATTGGCTGTACACCGGCAGGGCTTTCGCCTTCAACACACTCCCGCTCAATGCCGGCTGGCTCGTGATAGTACCTGAGCAATTCGGCTCTCAAACCTACTGGCGGGTGTACATAAGGGCTCGCTTTCAAGACGGTAGCCAGGGCATGCCACTGCAGTATCTTCCCTGGGATTTTGATGAGCGCTATAAAGGGGACCCGCTTACCTATGAGGCGGGTGGGGCTTTGGCGCTGGCTATTCCCAACGGGTATTGGGTTGACTTTACCGAGCTGGCTGGATCTTACGGCTGGGAGCGCCTTCCGGCGCTGATGACCTGGCGCTCAGCTTACTTCGCGGCTCGCATGAACGAATTTGTGTTCAAGGATGGTGAGGATTGGCGTTCAGCGATATTGGAGCTCTACCCACCTGAAGCATTGATCACTCCCACAGCGATCATTCCCCCCACCCTGACTCCCAGGCCGACATCACGTTGGTTTCGTACCCCCACACCTACCCTAACCCCAACTCCTAGGCCAACCCTGACCCCCTTGAGCCCCACTGCTACGTTTTCCCCTACGCAGCAGCCAACCCCATAACCTGGGCTATGAGCCTCTCCGCATCCATACGTCGCAACTGGTACGGGTCAATCCTGATGGGGCTGGCTATTTCACTCCTTTATGCTTGCCTGCCAGCACCATTCGCCACTCTGCCGCCATCCCCGAGTAGCATTCCCACCAGAGCACCCAGGCTGCCAACAGATTCGCCGGTACCAAAGGGCGATTTAATGGCCATCCCCGCCACCCCACTTATGGTCCTCGATACAAAAATTGCCAACCAGGTTACGCTTCCGGTCGATCAGCCGCCTACCCCAGGACCCGACCCATTGCGGTTTTCTTTTCCAACACCTGGTCCTGCCCCCGTCTCCGCTTGGCGTCCTGCACTTTATCCCACGCCCTGGGCACAGACACCATACGATCACTTCTACTTCGCTCGTCCTATCGCGGCCGATGAGATCAACTGGCCCCTGGCAAACTATCGTTACGGGGGGGTATTCTTTGAAGATATCGTACACAGCGGGGTCGACATTCCAGCATCTCCTGGCACCCCGGTGCTGGCTGCTGCTCCGGGGAAAGTCACCTGGGCAGGGTATGGCCTGTATTATGGCTATTTTGATACCTCTGATCCGTATGGTTTAGCCATCCTTATCCGCCACGATTTTGGATACCAGGGCGAAACCCTATATACAGTTTACGGACACCTTGACCACATCGATGTGGTCAAAGGACAACACGTCGAGAGCGGTGACCAGATCGGTCTCAGCGGCCAAACCGGAAAAGTAACGGGACCACACCTTCACTTTGAAGTTCGTTTGAGCAAAGGTGACTTCTTCTCGACACGCAACCCAGAACTCTGGCTGGTGCCGCCCCAGGGTTGGGGCGTTGTTGCTGGGCGGGTGATGAATACCGGCGGCGTTTTCCTAGAAGGTCAGCTGGTCACGCTACGCTCCCAAAGCAGTGGGCAAACCTGGTCAGCCTATTCCTACGGTGCTGGTCCAGTACACAGCGACCCATACTACCAAGAAAACATGGTGATCAGCGACCTGCCTGCTGGTAGATATTATGTCGAGATCAATTATTTGAGCAAGAATTACACTTTAGAGTTCCAGATCCAACCTGGTTTGGTAAATACTTTCACCTTTCGAGGGCGCAGCGGTTTCGTTTCTGAACATCCGGCGGCACTACCTGGAAATTTTACTCCGCCTTCCCCTTGACACCCAGAACATCTGTGCTAAACTAATTAGTAGTTACGCAGTTCAGGTAAAAATCGGGGGTGTTTGGGCGGGCAATGCCCGCCCAAACACCCCCATCTTCCCACCAACTGCGTAAGTCCTACTAATATCAAGCTTATAATTAAGAGGGGAGCATCTAGAACGCTACTTGTGGACAATATCTGCCCACATCTACGGTACTTAGAACCAGGAGTGACAAACATGGCTCGAAGCAGTTCTTCTTCAAATGAACCCAATGAAGCTCGCCAGGTGGCGCTGGATAAGGCCTTAGGAGATATCACCAAGCGATACGGCGACGGCGCCATCATGCGCCTGGGTGAATCGCAACATTTGTTGGTAGAAGTTATCCCAACCGGGTCGCTTTCATTGGATATCGCTCTGGGCGTTGGTGGCATCCCACGTGGTCGCATCACAGAAATCTACGGCCCGGAATCCTCCGGAAAAACCACCATCGCACAACACATCGTTGCCGAAGCCCAGAAGCTGGGTGGCACCTGCGCCTTTATCGACATGGAACATGCCCTTGACCCATCCTACGCATCTCGCTGCGGCGTTAATCTCGAAAGCCTGCTAATTTCTCAGCCCGATATGGGCGAACAAGCGCTTGAGATCACCGAGACTCTGGTACGTTCGGGCGCCGTGGATGTGGTGGTGATCGATTCCGTGGCAGCCCTGGTACCACGGGCTGAGATAGAGGGCGATATGGGCGACGCCTCCATGGGTATGCAGGCTCGTTTAATGTCCCAGGCTTTGCGTAAACTTTCCGGGGCGATTAAACAGACGAACACCTCCGTAATCTTTACCAACCAGCTGCGCCAGAAAATCGGCGTGATGTTCGGCAATCCAGAGACCACATCCGGGGGAATGGCTTTAAAATTTTATGCTTCGGTCCGCTTGGATGTACGCCGCATCCAATCCATCAAGCTAGGCTCAGAGATCATCGGCAACCGCACGCGTGTGCGGGTGGTTAAAAACAAAGTGGCGCCACCCTTCCGCACGGCTGAATTCGATATCATGTACAACGAAGGTATTTCTAAAGCCGGGGATTTGCTCGATCTAGCTGCCGAGCTTGAAATCATCGAGAAACGCGGATCTTACTATTCATATGGTGACATTCGCCTGGGGCAGGGACGCGAGAACGCTAAGGATTTCCTGCGAGAGAACCCTGACCTTTCGAATGAAATTGAGCTCGCAATTCGACAGCAAGCCCTGAGTGGGCTATTGCCCTTCCCGCTTAACGATGAGAACGACTCCGAATTAACCGATGAGGAAATCTGAAACCGCCATGATACCAATCAGCATTGGTAAATAAGTGAGCAAAAAGCCCCCTATTGGCTGGCTCATCCTTTTCCCCATAGCGGTCGCAGCCTGCACGGCCAGCGGTGAAAAAGTCACTCCTTACGTAGCCCCTTCCTTGGCTGCTCCAGCCGCGTTGATAACCGCACCAGCCCGCACCACCCCTACCAACCCGCAAGCGATGGCCGATCTGAGTGAGGGTCTTCGCCTGACCCCTACGCCTGCTTGTATAGCTGGTCTCACCTTTCTTGACGATTTAACCATCCCCGATGGGAGCAGCGTATCACCTGGCACGCTCCTGGATAAACGCTGGCTAGTGGAAAATAGCGGTAGCTGCAATTGGAATCAGAGCTATCGATTAAAGATAATCGCTGGCCCTGACCTGGGAGCACCCAACGAACAAGCCCTTTATCCTGCCCGTAGTGGAACTCAGGCGGTTATTCGCATCGCTTTCATTGCGCCCGCAGAGCCAGGTGCCTACCGCAGCGCCTGGCAGGCTTTCTCCCCCCAGGGAGAGCCCTTTGGCGATCCATTTTTCATCGAGATCATTGTCCAAATGCCCTGATCCTCTGCCGGATCAATGAATATCCGGAATGATCCGAACGAAAACGCCAAACGGAAAAATTAACCGCTTCTTCTAAGTTCCCTCCTTCCATGAGTTCAGGTATGCCACCTGCTGGGAGGTTAGCACATCAATTTGGATACTCATAGCTGCTAATTTCAACCGGGCGATCTCATGATCGATCTCCCCCGGCACGCTGTGTACTTGGTTAACCAGCGTGTCGGCGTTCTTAACCATGTATTCCAAGCAGAGCGCCTGGTTGGCGAAGGACATATCCATGACGCTGGCTGGATGCCCTTCAGCGGCCGCCAGGTTTATCAAGCGACCCTCACCCAGCAGGTTTATCTGACGACCATCCGGCAGCTGGTATTGCTCCACATAAGGCCGCACCAGGTGTTTGTCAACCGCCATCGCTTCCAGAGCGGGGATGTTGATCTCGACGTTGAAGTGACCGGAATTGGCAACGATAGCCCCATCTTTCATGATTTCGAAATGATGTTTGTCAACCACATTGATGTCGCCTGTCAGGGTCACGAAAATATCACCTACTTTGGCAGCTTCCATCATTGGCATCACCCGAAAGCCATCCATAACTGCTTCGAGGGCTGGCAATGGATCCACTTCGGTCACGATCACGTTGGCGCCCATGCCCCGCGCCCGCATTGCCAGGCCGCGCCCGCACCAACCATATCCTGCTACCACAAAATTCCGGCCTGCTAGTAGGATATTGGTGGCCCGGACAATGCCATCGATGGTGGATTGGCCGGTTCCATAGCGGTTGTCGAAAAGATGCTTGGTCATGGCATCGTTTACCGCCAAGACAGGAAACATCAAAGCCCCATCGGCAGCCATGGCTCTCAAACGGATCACACCGGTGGTGGTCTCTTCCGTCCCGCCGATAACGCCCTCTAGCAGCTCCCGGCGCTCCTTGTGCAAGGTGCTGACCAGGTCAGCGCCATCGTCCATGGTCAGGTTGGGATGATGGTCCAGAGCAGCGTCAATGTGCTTGTAATAAGTCACATGGTCTTCACCTTTGATAGCAAAGACCGGGATTTCAAAATGAGTCACTAGGGAAGCTGCCACATCGTCCTGAGTGGAGAGGGGATTCGAAGCAGTGAGCACTACCTCCGCACCGCCTTCCTGTAAAGTATGCATCAAATTGGCAGTTTCCGTGGTGACATGTAGGCAAGCAGAAATGCGCACCCCCTCTAGCGGACGCTCTGTTGAAAATCGTTGGCGGATCAAACGTAATACGGGCATCTCGCGCTCCGCCCATTCGATGCGCCTACGCCCACCTTCAGCTAAATGCATGTCCTTGACATCATATTTATCCATGAGAGTCTCCATCAAAAAGAAAGATTATGTGAAACCAGACGACGATTTACTCGCTCAAATCGTTACGAAGTGAAAGAATCCAGCCACTGCTTCGTCAACCTTCAACCTGCCATGAACAACCCGTCCAAAAGCCCGCCATCGTCAAAATGCCTGCGAAAACGAGCCAGGAATTCCGTTCGGGTATAAGTATGCCCTTGAGGACCTTGCTGTTCGATGCAATAAGTGGCAGCAAGTGCCCCCAACTCTCCACAAATCTCCAGGTCCATTCCATGGGCGTAACCGGTCAGGAAACCGCCCCTGAAAGCATCACCTACCCCTGTGGGATCAACGATAACCTCGGGGACAACTACAGGGATACGATATACCTGCTCTCCAGCGTAAATAGTGGCTCCCAATTCCCCTTGGGTTACCACTGTGAACCTGGTATGCTCCCTAATTTCCTGTAATCTCATTGAGATTCTGTTTTGGATCATACTCAGCTCATAATCATTCACAAACAGGGCCAAGGCACCTTCCACTCCCTGGCGCAGCTCATCGTCTCTCAGGCGAGGGATTTGCTGGCTCGGGTCGTATAAATACGGTACGCTCATTTCCTGGCATTCGACTACATAGCGAGCCATGGCATTAGGTTCGTTGGGCGAGATCATCACTACATCGGGTGTTTCCCCATCCAAATCATATAAAGACAACTCGGCTGCATGCGCCATAGCTCCCGGGTAAAAACTGGCAATCTGGGAATTAGACCGGTCGGTATTGGCAAAAAAAGAGGCGGTATATTCACCAGGAATCACCCGAATAGCAGTTGTATCCACCCCTCGACCTTCTAACCAACTTCGGTATTCCTCGAAATCCTCTCCGACGGTTGCATAGATACGGGGGTGTTCCCCCAATAACGCCAGGGTATAAGCGATGTTTGGGGCAGTTCCTCCCGGCCGCCGCACCAGGCTTTCCACCAGAAATGAGAGACTCAGGGATCCAAGTTTATCAGGCAAAATGTGATCCCGAAAATATCCAGGAAAGGACATCAAGTAATCAAAAGCCACTGAGCCGGTCAGGACGATATTCATAGCCGTTTTCCGTAGTGATGTATTACATTATTTTGGGTTTGTGAAGAAGCCAGGATCATCTTTCATCGTCCCGAACAAATTCAGGCAGGTTCTGCTCGAAGGGCGGATACACTACCCCGTACTCTGTCACAATCGCCGTGACTAAACGGTTGGGGGTTATATCGAATGCCGGATTGCGAGCGGAGGCCTTGATAGGAGCCACGCGTTTCCCTCCTACCTGTAGGTCAAGTATCTCACCAGCGTCACGCTCTTCAATCGGTATTAATTCCCCATCAGCCAGGGATAAATCCACTGTTGAAGTGGGAACGACTGCGTAAAACGGCACATTATTATCGTCAGCAGCCAGGGCGAGCATGTAGGTGCCAATTTTATTGGCTACGTCCCCGTTTACAGCTACCCTGTCGGCGCCTACAAATACTTTCTGTGCCTGCCCGGTGTGCAGGAAATATCCAGCAGCATTATCGCTGATAATTTCGTAGGGGATGCCATATTGCTCCAGTTCCCAGGCGGTCAGACGCGCCCCTTGGAGGCGCGGTCGGGTTTCATCCACCAGGACGCTCACTTGCTTGCCCATCTCGTGCGCCATGCGGATGACGCCCAAAGCTGTTCCCCATTCCACTGCTGCCAGCGAACCGGTATTGCAGTGATGGATCACGGTGTCACCGTCATCGATCAAAGCTGCGCCATAACCGGCCATACGCTGGTTGATGACCACATCCTGGTCAGCAATCCGTTGAGCTGCCTGCAAGACCGCTTGCTGCAGGTCATCAACTGATCCCGAAACCAGCATGGCGACACTCAACACCCGCTTGAGCGCCCATCTTAAATTAACAGCAGTCGGTCTGGCTTTACCCAATGTTTCAGCAGCGTCTTTCAATTCCTCACGGAGTATGTCCACATCCTTCGCGGTGGACTGCCGGGCTGCTAATGCAAGGCCGAAAGCGGCGGCGGCACCAATCGCCGGCGCGCCTCTCACCACCATCTCCCGGATGGCTGCAGCTACTTGGCGGTAATCACCGTAACTTACTATCCGGAACTCACCAGGCAGTAAACGCTGGTCGATCATACACAATTGCCCGCTAGGGTAATGCCACTCAATCGTTCGCATACCTAATACGCTAAAAAAACGCCCTCGCCGGAGAGCGTTATCTCGAAAGGTGAATTGAGTTTAACATGGGTATACAGCTTTGTCAAAGGGATAGCTGCCAAGAGTGTCAAAGAAAGCTATTACAGTTTGTCTGGGGGTTTTTGATTCACAGAATCCGGGTCAACCTGAACAACCCGAATATTCGCCTGCTCTTCCAGCTGGTGGATATAAACCCGAATTTCATTTTCCCTGAAAATGCTCCTGGCGGTTTTTGGTTTGGGTTTACCCATCACTATGATATCGGCTGGGGAATTTCTGACGAATTGGTCGATCTGGTTTCGGATGTTGCCCTGCATTACGACATAACCCACTTCCGATACACCTCGCCGGGTTGCCCGGTCACAAAGGATCATCATGGCAAATTGGCCCATTTTATTTAACTCCTCATATATCACGCTCAGAGGGCCGATGGTGGCATGCTGCAAAAACTCAGCATCCATTACGTGGAGAAACGTCAGCCTGGCACCGTGCTTCAAGGCCAAGTCAATAGCATGGGTGACTGTCGCCCGGCTTTCCGGTCTTCCCCGTACGGCACAGATAATGTGACGGATTTCCTCCTCGTTCATGATCTCTATCTCCCATTTCTACCTTTACTCAACCAGGTGGCGGGCTTAGTACCAGGAAACGCAAGATCAACCATAGCGTTGCCAGCCCGACCGTGATAAGTAAAGCCGGAAATCCCTTCTTTATAAAATACATATAGGAAATGGGATAACCAGCCCGTTCAGAAATCCCTGCAGTTACCATATTAGCTGAAGCCCCGATCAGTGAACCATTGCCACCTAGGGCTGAACCCACTGCCAGACAAAAGAACAACACTTTACTATGAGCTCCCGGGACAATAGTGGACAGATAGCCAATTACCGGCAGCATAGCAGCAGTAAAGGGAATATTGGCGATCACCGTAGAGATGATCGCGCTCACCCAGATTACAGTCAACATCGTTAGAAGTAAACTTCCTCCAACCAGACGGGCAATCAGGTCTGCGATCATGCTGATCAACCCTACTTCTTGGATGGAGCCGACAACGATAAACAAGGCAATGAAAAAAACTAGAGTCGTCCAATCAACGGCTTCGATCATTTCTTCAATATCGGGTTTAATCCAAACCAACAACACAGTGGCACCCATCAAGGCTGTCACTGCGGGTACCAGGTGTACATTTTCACCAAAAATAAAGAGGATGAGCATTCCAGCCCCTACCCAGCCGACTTTTTTTAAATGGTCTAATTCGGTGATGTGCGCTCGCTCGGACAGCTTTTCCAACAATAGAGGCGAGACCTCGCTGGCAACTTGCAGTTCACGGCGGTAAGCAAATTGGCTGTAGATGGTCAGTCCAAGCATGGCCAAAATAACACCAGGCGTCAGATTTACCAGGAAACCGTTGAATGATATATGAGCGTATGAACCGATCAGGATATTGGTGGGGGTTCCGATTAAAGTGCTGATCCCAATTACATTTGAGGCCATCACTTCGGGCATGAGCAATGCCAGCGGATTAATACCTAAGGCCAAGGCGATCTGCACGGTGATCGGCGTCATCAACAGCATAGTAGTCACGTTATCAAGAAAAGCGGAAGCGACGCCAGTGATGATCATCAATATCGTGACCAACAACCAAGCCTGCCCACCTGAAAGTTGATAGGCTACAAACGCCAACCATTGAAAGATACCGGTTCTCTCCACTACGGCGATTACGATCATCATGCCCATCACCAAGAAGATCACATTCCAATCGACATAATGAAGAGCGCCCTGAAAATTAAAGATAAAAAGCCCTTCTCCCAGCAGATCACTGGAGTAGCTGAAAGCGAAGATGATGGAAGCACCCACCAGAGCCGCCAAGGTATTATGCAGCTTGTCAGCTGCGATAAGCAATAACATGATCACAAAAGTAAGGGTAGCTATCCAAAAAGCCAAATTTATTTGCCTGTTTAAGGTTATTACAGGCATGGCGACAGTTTCACCCAAACGCAGGTCTTTTATGGCGCTTGCATCCAATTCCAGGTCAACATCTTTAAAGTGGGCGCGTTGGATATCTACGCTTAGGCTGCCAGAAATTGGATTGGATGATGGTAAGATCAAGGTGTAACGCCCATCAGGTTGTGTGCTAGCCTCTGCGATCGGATTGGTTTGCCCACTTGCCTTCAGCATTACCTCAGCAGCCTCCACCGGCTGACCTTGCTGGTCGATCACCTGACCAATGATCACTCGCTCTGGTTCCGGTGTCTCCACCTGAGCATGTGCCCGAGTGATTACCAGGGCAAGGCTAACCCCGATCACAATCAAGACCAATAAAGCCCGAAGAAATCGACTATTCATCCGCTATTCCCCCCGTCAAGACCACCTTGGCACCAGCTTCACGTTCAATCCTTTCACTGAAACGTTGCAGCTGTCCTTTGCTGAAGATATTTTCTGGATCCCGACCCTGGGGCAATCCTAGAACCAAATAATCAGCTTTTATTTCATGGCATTGGTTAATAATTTCGTCAACGACTTTGCCGTGTCGCACAATCCCTTGCGCGGCAAGCTTTTTCGCAGCCGCGGCGGATTGCGCTGACAACAAGATGAATTCTCCCATTTGGTGCATTTCGGCTGAGATGGCCTGCACACGGCTGCTGGTGGTGTGGGCAAGAAAATCCAGATTAACTACATATAAGAAATATAGAGGCAAACCGGTTTCCTCAGCTAATGAGATCGCATGGTCAATCGTAGACCGGCTGTCTGGCCCACCTCGAATTGCACAAACAATCCCGGACATGCTTCATTCCTTCCTGCCAAAAGGCAAAACGTTACTCGATGGATCTATCCAATACCCATTTCAACATCTGAAGTGTAACCCCGAGACTTTGATCGGTTACATTATAAGGTCACACACCATCCAAGTCAAATTCTTCAAAATTCTCCTGACTAAAGATCCACTACGGACATTGACACCTAACTCTCCTCTAGGGTATAGTCACCAGCATGCCGATAAGACCTTTCCAGCGGCGGTGCAAGGGTAGGGTTTTGCCCAATCCTACCCGGCAAGCCAGGACGCTATCCATATCAACCATTAAGAAGTTGATGCCGCTCTGGCTATTGATCGCATTATCCCTGGCGTGCAACGCGGTCAACATGCTACCAGGAAGGTCGACAGCCACGCCGACAATCACACCTTCCCCAACGACAACCCCCACCCCAACAGCCACACCGTCGCCAACGCCCACACCAACACCTGTACCGGCCGCTCGCGTTGCTCAGGGTGACCATGCGATCTTTAATGGCGACTGGGATACTGCTCTAACTGAGTACCAAACTGCGCTTAACGCTAACCCTGATCCCGAGATCCAAAGCGCAGCTCGCCTGGGTATTGGCCGCGTTTATTTTCAGGAGGGTGATTACCTGAAGGCTCAGGCTACCTTAGAAGATTTAATAATAAGGTATCCCGCTTCACCACACCTCTCTACAACATATTTCTACCTTGCCGAGACCTACTCTACCTTGCAAGACTATCTGAAAGCAGCCGAAACCTACCAGGATTACCTAGACTTGGGTCCGAGCCCAATCGATGGCTATATTTATGAATTACAGGGAGATGCTCTTTTTGCCGGCGAGGATTACCTGGGCGCCATTCAAACCTACCAGCGTGCCATGCTAGCCGGGCGCATAAGCCCAGACCTTGAACTCGACATAAAGATCGCCCAATCCTACGATCTGGCAGGAGATTATGCCACAGCTGCCGTTGGCTATCAGGATATCTATCAGCGCTCTTCAAACGACTATACCAAAGCCCGGATGGATCTGCTAATGGGTCAGGCATATACCAATTTGGGGGAAATTGATCTGGCGTATGAGGCCTATTCGGACGCCGTTAAAAATTTCCCTCTTTCCAACGATACTTATTTAGCATTGGTTACACTGGTAGAAAATGGCGTCACTGTAAATGAGCTAGACCGTGGCCTGGTGGACTACTACGCTGGACAGTACAGCGTTGCCGTGGCTGCTTTCGATCGTTATTTACTCTCCAGCCCTGAGGAACCCGCAATAGCTTACTATTACAAAGGTTTGTCGTTTAGCGCTCTTGGAGAACACCAGGCTGCTATCAGTGAATGGGATCGAGTCATCCAGGATTATCCAGACAGTCGATATTGGGCAAACGCCTGGGAGAACAAAGCAAACACCCTATGGCTTCATTTGGACGAGTTCATCCAGGCTGCTCAGACGTTATTAGATTTCGTGGCTGCTGTCCCTTCGCACCCTCGAGCAGCCGAATTCCTTTTTGATGCTGCCAGCATCAACGAGCGCGCCAACCGCCTCGAACAAGCTGCCGACTTATGGGAGCGAGTAGCTACTGAATTCCCCGAATCCGATCAAGCTTACCGCGCCCTCTTCTTAGCGGGCATAAGCCGTTACCGTCTGGAAGATTATCCGGCTGCTTATACTACCTTCCAAACCGACTTGCCATTAGCCGGTAATTTGGATCAACGTGCTGCGCTTTATTTCTGGAGCGGAAAATGCCAGGTAACCCTAGGAGATTCTAACGCAGCCCATTCAAACTGGGAGCAGGCTGCTGCCCTGGACCGTACCGGCTATTACAGCGAGCGTGCGCGGGACATGCTAGCAGGATTACCAGCTTTTACGCCGCCTGAAGTCTACGATCTTTCTTATAACCTGCAAGCAGAACGAGGCGAAGCTGAGGCGTGGATGCATACAATCTTCAACATCCCGCATGAAGTGGATTTATCTGGTCCTGGTCCTTTGGCAGGCGATGATCGTTTTAAACGAGGGGACTTGCTCTGGCAGTTAGGTTTATTTATGGAAGCCCGGGGTGAATTTGAAGATTTGCGCCAATCTGTGAAAACCGACCCGGTTGATAGCTATCGTTTAGCCAATTATTTGATCGAAATTGGCCTTTACCGTACAGCGATATTCGCTGCCCGGCAGGTGCTGGATTTGGCCGGTATGGACGACTCTGAAACCTTGAGCGCTCCAATTTACTTCAATCACATCCGATTCGGCATATATTATAGGGAGCTGGTAATCTCGGCGGCCCAAACCTACAACTTCCACCCATTATTTCTGTTCAGTATGATTCGCCAGGAAAGCCTGTTCGAGGGATTTGTTCGCTCTTCGGCCAATGCGCGCGGGTTGATGCAAATCATCCCCACCACAGGTGAAGAGATTGCAGCTAAAGCCGGGTGGCCTGCTAACTATACCAGCGATGACCTCTACCGTCCGATTGTCAGTATCACTTTGGGGAATGAATACCTCGACTGGCAACGTTCTTATTTGGATGGCGATATGTACGCTGCTCTGGCAGCCTATAATGCTGGTCCGGGTAACGCGGTGACTTGGAAAAACCTGGCTCCCAACGACCCTGACCTTTTCTTAGAGGTAATCCGCTTCAGCGAGACACGCGAGTACATCCAACGCATTTACGAAAACTTTAACATCTACCGTCGCATTTACAATCGAACACCGTAAATCCGATTTGATTGAGGGTTTATGGCAATCTATTAGGGAGCCTCTGACGGTAGAGCTGTCGCGGTTCCCTGGCCGGGTATAAGGGTGCCAGATGCAGGGCTAGCCTCTACCCCTGTGGAACGCTTAGCCAGTAAGAACCAGGAAGTAATTGTGGCGAAACGATCGCTGGTGTCATAGAGTGGTCCCATGGTGACCCCCTGGACCTGGTTGTCGACGGCATAGGTAAATACCGGATAAAAGAGCAGCAGCGCCGGCATTTCATTGGTGAAACGCACCTGGAAGTTGCGATACAGGCGGGTGCGTTCAGCTACGTCCACCGTGATGCGGGCCTGCTCAAGGTATTCACTGGCCTGGCGGTCATTCCATTTTGCGTAATTTTGCCCACCCGTGACTTCGGCCTGATGCCAAAATGGATAAGGATCAGGGTCAGGGGAGCGCGACAGGTTGAGATCGATCAAGGCGGCTTGGTAATTACGGGGGTCAAGGTAGTCATTCACCATCTGATCATACGGTACCGGCGTTAACCTCACTTGCACCCCTTGCCGGGCCCAATCTTGCTCGAGAGACTGTGCGATCGCCTGATGCTCAGGATCATCAGGTAGGAGCAACTCAAATGACAGCTTCTGGTTTTCCTTGGCGCGCACACTACCACCTTCTGCCGGTATGGTATACCCGGCTTCCTTTAGCAAATTGATGGCTGCCTCCGGGTCATAATTCACACGTTCAATACCCTGATAATATGCCCAAGTCCCGGGGAGAATCGGGCCATCAGCAATAATTGCTTGACCTCCTAACAAAGTATTGATCATTCGTTGGCGGTTCAAGCTCATGAGCAAGGCACGGCGAACACCGACATCCTGGAAAAATGGCACCTCCGGGTTGTCCAAATTGAAGATAACCATGCTTAGTTCGGGCAAACGTCCAGTATACAGATTGAGATTTGGTTCTTTCATGGCTTCAGGGAGAACCTCGGGCGTAATCTGGCTGATGCCTTCAATTTCTCCATCTTCATAAGCGGATAAGGCAGACTGGGAACTTGGATAATACTGGAACACCAACTGCTCTATGAAAGCTGGATCGCGGTAATACTGGTTGAAGGCCTTAAGTACCAGGCCGGTTATCTTTCCCCCGTCGCTGAGTAAACGCACGAACTGATACGGTCCACTACCCACGGGTGCCAGGTTAAACGGGTCGTTGATTATTTGCTCTGCTGTCAAACTTCCCAGGAGATGTTTGGGGAGAATGCCAAAGGTAAGGTAATCTGTGAAAGGGGCGAACGCTTCTGGTAGGCGGAATTGCACGGTGTACTCATCAAGCGCTTCTACTTCAATGTCCTTCCAGAGAGAGCGCACATCCTCAGGAATGGGAATTTCATTATCCCGCATCAGCTCAATGGTGAAGATCACATCTTCACTCGTCAAAGGCTTGCCATCATGCCAGATAGCATCTTTACGCAGAGAGAAGTTGTAAATCTTGCCATCCTGGGAAATGCCCTTTGACTCGACCAAATCATCCTGAGGTAGACCACGGGCATCAAAGCGCATCAGCCCGCTGTAAATTAGTCTATCTACATCACGGTCAACCGAATTGTAATAATCAAGTACAGGATTTAACCGCCCCAATATTCCTACCAGAGCTTCACTATAGATGCCACCCGTAGCCGGCTTTACTTCTGGCACAATCGGTAATAAAGATGGTTGCTGACCAAGGAGCAGCACCCCAATTGCTACTAACGCCAACACCACGATCAGTATTTGCCAACGCAATTTCTTCATAAGGAAAATGTTTGAGGAAATACTTTCAGGAAGTTATCGAGGAGAAGCTTTTAGAATAAAATGATCAATTAGCCTTTAGATCTGAAATGAAAAAGGGCGCTCCCTGGCGGCGGCCGCGAGTCGCCCTTCAAATTTACTAATCCAAACGGCTCGCTACGTCATTGCTACTGCCGATTATCCTGTCACAACCACGGTAGCCACAGCCAGGAAAAAGAACAGGATGCTCAAACCAATTGTGACACGGAATAGCGTTTTTTCGATGCCGCGGCGAGCTGTAAAAATTGTGCCTGAATCCGCCCCGGTGAGGCCGCCTAATCCAGCTCCTTTACTCTGCAAGATCACGCTAATAACCAGGGAAATTGACGTTATAATCAATGCGATATCCAGATATACTTCCACACTTTCCTCCAAAACATTCTTTCCTTAAATGGATATTACTCGCCAACAGAAATGAGATGTCTTTCGATTACTAGGAAAGAAAGCTCAATTTGTTAAAGTTTCAGTTCACCAGAGTTACTCAAGCAGGCGGATTATACCTTCCGTTGGTCGAATAGTCAAATACTCAATTATGTCTTATGTACGAACTCGTTATTAATCTCCACATGCACACTCCCTATTCTGATGGGCATAAAAACCATGAAGAAATCGCTCAAGCTGCGATTGAGAGCGGGTTAGACGCTTTGATTGTCACCGATCACAACGTTTGGGTCAATGGACCGGAAGGATATTACCAGAATGGCGAGAAAAAGGTATTGCTGCTTGTCGGGGAGGAAATTCACGACCAGACCCGCATCCCCCAAAAAAACCACTTACTTGTCTTTGGGGCTGGTCGTGAACTGGCAACACTGGCTTACGACACCCATCTTCTACTAGATGCGGTGAAACAGGCCGGTGGGCTGTCATTTATTGCCCATCCGGTTGATCCGGCTGCCCCGGCGTTTAACGAACCCGATATCTCCTGGGTAGATTGGGATTTACAAGAATTCTCCGGCATTGAACTGTGGAATGCCATGTCCGAATTCAAATCATTGTTAAAAAGCAAACTGCACGCCATAATTTATGCTTTTAATCCCGCCCGCATCGCTCGCGGCCCCTTCAAGGAAACCCTGCGTAGATGGGACCTGCTGCTCGCGGCCGGTCGCCGCGTGGTGGCGATCGGCGGTTCTGACGCGCACGCTTTCCAATCAAGCTTGGGCCCTCTGCACCGCACTCTTTTCCCCTACCAATTTCATTTTCGTGCTATAAATACGCATCTATTAACACCCGCGCCCCTCAGCGGTGATGAAACCAACGATCGACGCATGATCCTGGAGGCTTTACGCCAGGGTCATTCCTTCATCGGTTACGACCTACCCGCTCCCACCAATGGTTTTCGTTTCACTGCCAGCGGAGAAAACGGGACCGTCTGGATGGGTGATGAAATCTCGGTTGCCAGCGGAATCACTTTGCAAATCAGGCTGCCTCAAAGGGTGGAGTGCCATTTAATCAAAGACAGCAAGGTGATAAAGACCTGGCGCAAACGTGAAACCTGCACTCACATTACCAGCGCGCCAGGGGTCTATCGGGTTGAAGCCTACATCCATTATTTAGGACGTCGTCGGGGTTGGATTTTCAGCAATCCTATCTATGTAAAAAATCCTTAGCATGACAACATCCAATAATATCGAGACCGAATTAACATCAATTTGAAGGAAGACCACGCCAGATTGAAGAGGTACCATGTTTACTGTTTCTTTTTTCCGTTCAACGGGTAAGCTTGTACCCGGTTCTATTACGTCTCCTGGAAAAGCCTTTCGCAGTTCCCCTGCCGCTCTATTTGGACTTTTGGGGATGTTGATCTTATCGGCTTGCAACAATACTCCCCCAACAATGCCAGACCAACAAACCGACGAATTAGCCACCATTGTCGCAGCGACGCTTACAGCCAGTGTCAAACAAGCAACCAACACAAAAGCACCTCCACAAACAACGGAACCTAGCAAGGTAGCCACAGCGACGGCAACTTTCACTGATACGCCCGAACCAACAGCTACCCTCACGCCTTCCCCTACCTTAATTGAAAAGAATGTGCTTGGGAAGATCTGTTTTCCTGGGGAAGAAATCCCCGCCATGACAGCATACTTCGAAGAGACTGGAAAAGGTACCATCGTCGAATTGCCCATCCAAAAGAATCAATCCAGCTATGAAGTGAATTTGCAACCCGGCACTTATATTGCCTATGCCTGGCTGGAGGACTTTTCTCGCGGAGGCCTGTACTCGCGGGCTATTGCATGTGGCATGAAAGCCGGATGCGATGATCATACCCTGTTACCTTTCATCGTTACCGGGAGGAAGGTTCTTTCCGGTATCGACTTGTGCGACTGGTTTGCCGGTCCTTTCAATGTGCCATACCCACCGAATGTCGAGCAAGGCAATCTCACAGGAAATATATCAGGCAACATCATCAATTTTGATGGTGATATCCCCTCCTTACGAGTTGTGGCATTTAATTTAAAAACTAATTATTTCTATTGGGTCCGCACTTTGTCCGGGCAGAACTCATATACAATAACGGAGCTACCTCCAGGCAGCTATCACCTAGTAGCTTATGATGAGCAGGGTCGAGCAGGCAGTCATGCGGATGCTGACCACAACCTTATCGATGTCTTGGTAAAAGTGGGAAAGACTACTACCGGGGTAAACCTAAACGATTGGAATGCTCCCGCTGGTTTCTTGCCACCCGATCCAACTAAACAATGACCAGGAAGATCGGGGTATGATATAAAAATTGGTCGTATTACGGAACGACCCCCACAAAATCGCTATGAACCTGTGAACGAGTGATAAGAAAAATGGAATTCAAACTTCAAGCTCCATTCTATCCCACCGGTGATCAACCCGAAGCCATCGAGAAATTAGTGGAAGGCATCCAAGGAGGCTACCATAACCAAGTGCTTCTGGGAGCTACTGGGACCGGAAAAACCTACACGATAGCCTCGGTCATCGCCCAGGTACAAAAACCTACGCTGGTAATGGCTCACAACAAAACCCTGGCAGCTCAGTTGTACGCCGAGTTCAAAGAATTCTTTCCCGAGAACGCCGTAGAATATTTCGTATCTTATTACGACTATTACCAACCAGAAGCATACATACCCCGGCATGATTTGTATATCGAAAAAGAGACTGACATCAACGAAGAGATCGAACGATTGCGCTTAGCTGCCACCACCGCTTTGCTGTCCCGCCGCGACGTAGTCATCGTAGCCTCAGTATCCTGCATCTACGGACTAGGAAATCCCGAGGCATATGGGCGGGTAGTCATCAACCTGGAAAGTGGTCACGTCTACCGCCGCAATACTCTGCTACGCCAGCTGGTCGAAAGCCATTACGAACGTAATGATATGGAACTACGTCCAGGCACCTTCCGGGTACGGGGAGATACCCTGGAAATCATCCCAGCTTATCAAGACCGCATGGGGTACCGCATCACATTTTTCGGTGAGGAAATCGAACGCATCGTTGAGGTAAATGCCGTAACCGGCGAATTGCGCCGCGAACTTTCAACCGTTGCCATTTACCCCGCCAAGCACTTCATTACTGAAGACGAAAAACTACAAACTGCCATCACTGATATCGAAGGGGAATTGGTAGATCGATTGGCATTTTTCAAATCCCAGGAAAAACTTCTCGAAGCCCAGCGCCTGGAACAGCGAACCCAGTACGATCTGGAAATGCTACGTGAAGTCGGTTACTGCGCTGGTATCGAGAACTATTCCCGCCACCTGGACCAGCGCCCCAACGGTTCCCCGCCCTGGACATTGATGGATTACTTTCCCGGCGACTATATGCTGGTCATCGATGAATCTCATATGACAATTCCGCAGGTACGCGGCATGTACAACGGTGACCGGTCCCGCAAGGAGACTCTGGTGGAGTATGGCTTTCGCCTGCCGTCTGCCCTTGACAACCGTCCCTTGACCTTCAAAGAGTTTGAAGAGCATATGGGTACTACAATCTATACTTCTGCGACCCCGGGACCTTACGAGATGGAACGTACCGATCAGGTCGTGGAACAAATCATCCGGCCAACCGGGCTAGTCGATCCGCAGGTGGATGTTCGCCCTGTCGAAGGTCAGGTAGATGATTTAGTTACAGAAATCCGCCAGCGTGTAGAAGTGGGCGAGCGTACCCTGGTGACCACCCTCACCAAGCGTATGGCAGAAAAACTTTCCGATTACCTGATGGAATTGGGCATCAAAGTCCATTACCTGCACTCAGAAATCGATACACTAGAGCGGGTGGGTATCCTGCGTGACCTGCGCCTGGGGGTGTTTGACGTGGTCGTCGGGATTAACTTACTGCGAGAAGGTCTCGATCTACCGGAAGTCTCCCTTGTGGCGATTCTAGACGCCGACAAAGCAGGTTTTTTACGCTCCGAGACAGCTTTGATCCAGACCATTGGGAGAGCTGCTCGTCATATCAACGGTGAAGTCATCATGTATGCCGATAACTTCACCGATGCAATGCACAACGCTATCGATGAGACCAATCGCAGGCGTGACAAGCAAATCGCATACAATCAAGAACACGGTATAGAACCGGTCAGCATCGTTAAAGCTGTACGTGACCTTACCGATCAAGTTACAGCCCATGCGGTTGCTGAGCCGCAAGCCGAGTACCGTCTAAAAGGTGCCGCCGGGCTACCGAAATCCGAGATGGAACGGGTTATATCCGAATTAGAAAAGCAAATGAAGATAGCTGCTACTAACCTGGAATTCGAAAAAGCGGCGGTCTTACGCGACCAAATATACGAGCTGCGCGGCATATTGGCAGAAGAGAGTAAGGCTCCACCGTGGGAGCGGATTCGTTACCTGGTTGGCGATTCGTGAGTTGCGAAATTAGCCCGGATCAGCGCTTAAATCTGCGAATTACTCAAAGATTGCGGATAAAACCACGAATTTGGCTTGCCCAATGCTTTCTATTCCCGTATAATTAGTTGACATTTTGTAGGGCTTGAGTGCACTTGCACACGCAATTCCCGTGGTTGACGCTAAAAACTCGAATTATTGGCAGCTGGGATATTTCTTTGAGCCAATATGAGATAACCTGAATCATTCCATCAAAAGGAGGTGATATAGGCCAAATATAATATTCACTAAATTATTAGGTTTCGCTCGAAAAAACCATCTCGATTAAATATCCATTCGGAGGAGAAAAGCATGTCTCGTAAATTAATTCCCGTCTTTGCGATCCTGATCGCATTATCCCTGGTTGTCGCAGCCTGCGGAACCTCCCAGCCAACTAGCGCTCCAGAGCCCACCCAGGGTTCCTCATCAGTCAGCCAACCCGAACAAGTTGTGGAAACCGTTATCGTCACTGTCGAGGTGACCCCAGAGGCAGCAGCTGTCGCCCCCGTCCAACCAACCGGTTACGGTACGGTTGTTCAACGCATTAAGGACCGTGGCAAGATAATTTGTGGAGGTCGAACTGACCTGCCCGGCTTTGGTTTTCTGGACGCAAATGGCCGCAATGTTGGCTTCGATATCGACCTGTGTCGGGCGGTAGCCGCGGCGCTTTTAGGAGATCCTGAAGCTGTTGAGGTAGTACCCTTAAGCGCGGCCGAACGTGGGCCAGCTTTGCAAACCGGAGAGATCGATATCCTTTCCCGTAATGCCACTTGGACCACCACCCGCGATGCGCAATGGGGCAATTTCACCTGGGTCATGTTCTACGATGGTCAGGGTTTCATAGTGCCAGTTGACAGCGGCATCACCACCATCGAGCAGCTGGATGGCGCCACCATCTGTGTTACCAGCGGTACCACTACCGAACTTAACCTGGCAGACGCTTTCCGACAGCGCAACTTAAACTTCACCCCTGTGACCTTCGAGGATACTGCTTCGGTGTATGGCGCATACGAGGAGGGTCGTTGCGACGCCGCCACCAGCGATAAATCCCAGTTGGCAGCGGTACGCAGTGGCTTTGCCAACCCAGAGGCTCACGTGATTTTAGACATCACCATTTCTAAAGAACCCCTAACCCCTGCGGTTCCCGCAGGCGATGATCAGTGGTTCGACATCGTCAAGATCACCATGTGGGGTCTGATCAACGCCGAAGAACTCAACGTAACCCAGGCCAATGTGGAAGACATGAAGGCCAGTGACAACGTCACGGTACAGCGCTTGCTTGGAGTAGAAGGCGATTGGGGCCAGGCAGATCTCGGGCTGTCACCAGATGCCATGGTACAAGCCATCAAAGCAGTAGGCAACTACGGTGAGATCTATGATCGTTTTATGGGGCCGAACGGTACATCCTTTACACTGGATCGCGGTCTGAATAATCTTTGGACTGAGGGTGGCCTGATTTACGGCATACCGCTTCGCTAATTCTATACAACAGCAACTCTCGAGGGGTGCCCCCCGAGTGCGGGGTTGCACCCCTCAAATTCGATCCTACTGATGACATCCCGGCATTCCGGTATAAATCAGGTGCAATTTCGAAGCGAGATCCCGTTCTGGCGGGATGAACGCGTCCTTCGCATTGCTGCACAGGTCATCTCCGCCATCCTGATAATAGGTTTCATCATCTGGTCGGTCGACAATGTCATAAAAGCTACCGCCCAGCGTGGCCTATCCTTGGGATTCGGCTTTCTAAATGAATCTGCTGGTTTCCCCATCGGCGAGACTCCCATCCCCTATGATCCTTCACGCAGTTTTGCTTACGCCTTCGTGGTGGGCGTACTCAGCACCCTGAAAGTCGCCATCCTCGGGATCGTATTCACGACATTATTGGGAACCTTGGTTGGATTGATGCGACTTTCATCGAACTGGTTGATCAGCCGGATTGCCTTAGCATATGTTGAAATACATCGCAATATCCCCTTGCTGGTGTTGCTCTTCCTATGGTACCGGGGAGTGTTCCTGAAATTTCCCAGAGTACAGGAAAGCATCACCTGGCCCGGACCAATTTTCATCAATCAACGCGGCCTCTACATGACCTGGCCGAGGCTTACTTCTACTGGAACGATATTCCTTACGGCTAGTACTGCTGGTATTCTCCTGGCGATCATTGCCTTTATTTGGCTGCGGAAGGTTCGTGAAGTTACCGGTCGACCCACATATTTCGGTCTCACCAGCCTTGCCATCCTGATTTTATTTCCGCTGGTTGGATGGTTTCTGGCGGGGGGCAACCCCATCACTTTCGATATCCCGCAGCTATCAGGATTTAACTTCCAGGGCGGCGTTCACCTTACTCCAGAGTTCACCGCCTTACTGATCGGGCTTGTGACTTACACCGCCGGTTTCATCGCCGAGGTCGTCCGGGCTGGAATTCAAGCTGTCAACCGTGGGCAGTTAGAGGCAGCTCGCGCCCTGGGGCTAAACTATTCGCAGTTGCTGGGTTTGGTGATCATACCCCAGGCGCTGCGGGTGATCATCCCCCCTCTGATCAGCCAATATCTAAACCTCACCAAGAACTCTAGTTTGGCGTTCTTCATCGGTTATCCCGAATTATTCTTCATCGGCAAGACCACCATCAACCAGGCTGGGCGAGCCATTCAGGTCTTCGTTTTGGTCATGCTGGTTTATCTGATTATCAGCCTGCTAACTTCTATGATTTTAAACACCTATAACCGCCGTATTCAGTTCATCGAGAGGTAATCGTGGCAGCAACCAGCAAAGTCGTCAGACCACCCCAATCTCCAGGCGCCCTGCAGTGGTTACGCGAGAATCTATTCAACAATTTGCTGAACAGCCTGCTGACAGTCATATCTCTGGCGGTGATATTGTTTACGCTGGCAGGCGCTTTCCGTTGGGTTTTTTTCACAGCTAATTGGGAACCCATTTCAAACAACCCGCTTCTATATCTGGTGGGCCAATACCCTCGAGATGACCTCTGGCGGCTGGGAGTTGGGTTAGTGTTATCATCTTTTCTATTTGGCGGTAGCTGGCGAGTCTGGGGGGGTGTATTGCGCACCCTGGCTTTTACTTACGCCCTTTTCCTGTTAGCCGGTGTTCTCTGGCCCCTCCAAGCCGAGACGCTCACACTGACGATGCGCGCCTTCCTGTTAGCCAACCTGGTAGTGATTTACCTGGGATTCGCCTTCGCAGGTTTTAAATTCGTCCGTCCCCTGTCTGTCTTATTCGGGTGGGTGTTCACCCTTATAATCACGCTGGTGCTTTTACACGGGATTTCAAGCGTTGCATTTCTGCCCGATGTGTCGACCGGCTTGTGGGGTGGTATCATGGTGACCTTGATCCTGGCGATTGGGGGTATCACCCTCTCCTTTCCAATCGGCGTGCTGTTAGCGCTAGGTCGCCGCTCCTCTTTGCCGGTGGTCACCATATTCAGCACCGCTTTTATCGAAGTAATCCGCGGAGTGCCTCTGATTGGTATCCTCTTTCTATCTTCTATTATCGTACCCCTTTTTCTACCGCCGGAAGTACGTATCGATCGATTGCTACGCGCTCTGCTGGGGATGACCCTCTTCAGCGCAGCATATACAGCAGAGAACGTAAGGGGTGGTTTAGCCGCTGTTCCACCTGGTCAGGTAGAAGCTGCCAAAGCAATCGGCCTTAATAACTTTCAAATCACCATACTGATCGTCCTGCCGCAAGCGCTGCGTGCAGTTATCCCTCCTATTGTAGGGCAATTCATCAGTTTGTTTAAAGATACTACCCTGGCATCCGGCGTTGCGGTGTTAGAATTGTTGAGCGTAGGCCGTTCTATCTTGCAGGCCAACCCGCAATATATCGGCCTCCAGACTGAGGTTTACCTTTTCATAGCCGCCGTGTTCTGGATCTTAAGTTACTTGATGTCCTATGCCAGCCAACGTTTAGAAGTTGCTCTAGGTGTTGGCCAGCGGTAAAGTACCTGATTTCACTCTTGAAAGATAGTTTGAGAAGCATGTCGCACTAACAATCTGAATACAAATATGTATAACGTGCCTCCTGGAGATTAACATGAGTGCCAACCATTCAAGCGAACAACCGATCATCCTGTGCCGAGATGTACACAAATGGTACGGCAATTTTCAAGCCTTAAAAGGTATCGACATGGAAGTTTACAAGGGGGAGGTGATCGTGATATTCGGCCCTTCCGGCTCAGGAAAATCAACCTTTATCCGTACGCTTAACCGACTGGAAGAACACCAGAAAGGCCAGATCATCATAGATGGCATTGAACTATCCCATGACGTGCGCAATATCGAGAAGGTCCGCATGGAAACCGGCATGGTTTTTCAACAATTCAACCTCTTTCCTCACCTGACGGTAATCCAAAACATCACGCTTGCGCCTATCTGGGTACGCAAATGGCCTAAAGAAAAAGCGGAGGAGATTGCTGGGCAGCTTCTGGAGCGTGTGGGCATACCAGAACAGGCTGAAAAATTTCCCGGGCAGCTCTCAGGCGGTCAACAACAGCGGGTGGCCATGGCACGCGCCCTGGCAATGCAGCCAAAAATCATGCTTTTCGACGAACCCACCTCAGCTCTCGACCCTGAAATGATCAAGGAAGTGCTGGATGTCATGGTCGAATTAGCCAAGAGCGGTATGACCATGCTGGTGGTCACTCACGAAATGAGCTTCGCCAGAGCTGTTGCCGATCGCATGTACTTCTTTGATGATGGTCTGATCGTGGAAAGCGGCACTCCCGACGAAATCTTTAATAACCCCCAGGAAGACCGGACAAAGCTGTTCCTGTCCCAGATATTATCACACTAGATAGCTTTCCCGGATTTCTCGATCCAGGAAGAAACCTGCCTCTTGATATGTTAAACATTGAGTGGCGCATCCAAAAAGTGCGCCACTCATGCTTGAGCTGGGCAGGCTGATCCTAAGGGCTGATTTCACCGACCTTTTCACCGTTTACCAGTACTGAATATTTCCCGCTGGTGAAGCTTCCCAAGGGGATATCTTTTTCAAATGGTTCTAAGACCTGGATGCATATTTGGTCTGGATCTGTTATCGAATAAACATCCACCTTAATGATGTTTTGCTCATCAGGCTCGGACACCTCAGCTCGCAACTGGTGGCATGGTGTAGGCAGCGCACCGGTCAGGTGTAGCACAAATTGGGGCGGGAAGCTTTCCAAAACTAGCAAATCCTTGCCTTCAATAAATACGTTTCCTCGGATCATTTGGTTATCTCCCGGTAAGGGTTTCATTGGTGAGAGATAAGCATCTCCCGGAGCAGGATAAGCGGGTGAAACCACCGTATCGTCTGAACCGATGGGCGTCTGGATAAGAGTTGGGGTTTGCTCACCTGCCGGATAAGGCGGCAAGGTCCCGACAATGGCGGGTGTGGCATTCTGTGGTGAAGCTGGATAAACTTCTCCCGTAGGGCTTTCCAGCATGGCGGTTGGCCCAACACAGGCTACCAGCAACATAGCCATAAGAAAAGAAGGTGTAATTAATCTACGGAACATGTATTCCTCTAGATTTCTCTTCCTGTGCTTAGACGCTCTTCGAGGCCGACGAGTTCCCCCAAGAAACCAAACTCTCTCGACTCAACTGATACTCTTTCTTGCTAACCCTTGATCACTACAACCGGTCGTAAGCGAGCCACCTTTTTGGCAATCCCCGCCCCAGCGACGGTATCTACGACATCATCCACATCTTTGTAGGCAGCTGGGGCTTCCTCTGCTAATCCAGCCATCGAACCCGCCCGGATTTGGATGCCCATGGCTTGCAGCTCAGCTCGGAGATCCTCCCCCCACACGGTTTTCTTCGCCTTGCTACGGCTCATTACCCTACCAGCGCCATGGCAGGTAGAACCGAAGGATCGCTCCATGCTGCCTTGAGTGCCCACCAGTACCCAGGACGCCGTGCCCATACTGCCAGGAACCAGAACCGGTTGCCCAATCGAACGGTATTCCTCCGGCAACCCCTCAAAACCTGGGCCAAATGCGCGGGTAGCTCCCTTACGGTGCACGCAAACCCTCACCTGTTCGCCCGCAACGGTATGCGTCTCGATCTTACCCATATTGTGGGCGATGTCATAAACCTGGTGCAGATGCCAGTTGCGTACTTTACCAGCAAAGACTTGCTCGAAAGCCTTCCGGGCGAAATGAGCCAACACCTGGCGGTTTGCGAAGGCGTAATTTGCAGCACAACGCATGGCTGCCAGGTAGTTCTGCCCTTCAGTCGAATTCAGTGGAGCACATACCAGCTCTCGATCTGGTAACTCAATTCCGTACTTACGTACTGCCCCTTGGAAATCCTTGACGTAGTCCGAGCAGATTTGGTGTCCGAACCCACGCGACCCGCAGTGAATCAGCACCACGAGATAGCCTTTCACCAGGCCCATCGCCTGAGCAGCTTGGCTATCGAAGATTTGTTCCACCACATCCACTTCGATAAAATGGTTGCCGGCTCCCAAGGTGCCAACCTGCGGGCGTCCCCGCTCTTTAGCCCGTCTGCTCACTTTCCCCGAATCAGCGCCCTCAATGAACCCGCTCTCCTCCGTGCGGCGAAGGTCGGAATCGCTGGCATAACCTTGTTTGAGCGCCCAACGGCTTCCTGTCTGACAAACCTGATCGAGTTCTTTTTCACTCAATCGCAAGTGCCCTTTCTTTCCTACCCCACTGGGACAATTCTGGTTCAAGGCTGTAGCTAGATCGCTCAGGTGTTGCTTCACAGCTTCATACTCGATTTGAGAGCCTAATAGGCGAACACCGCAATTGATATCATACCCAATCGCGCCAGGTGAGATCACCCCTTCCGGTAAGCGGGTGGCGGCTACCCCTCCGATAGGAAAGCCATAACCTTGATGCATATCGGGCATAACAACCACGTGACCGACCAGCCCCGGCAAGGTGGCGGAGTTGACCGCTTGCTCTAGAGACTTATCATCCATAATCGCCTCAAGCAATTTTTTCGTGGCGAAAATCCGCACAGGGACGCGCATATCCGACCGGTAGGATTGGGGGATCTCCCATTCGAACTCTGAGGTTTGCTTCATGTCCTGTAAACTAACCATAGCTTTGCCTCTCTTACCAAGGGAGCGTTGAAACTAATCGCAATTTCTTAAAAATCCTTCAAACATCAAACACGATTCTGGCTTCAAGCCCAGATGGACTTTCGTTTATGGCCAGGTTGTGGTAAGTGACCGCTTTGATCTCCTTGGATAGCGCCTTAAATGGCGCTCCGCTTAGTTGAGCCCTCAGCGTATTATTTTCTACTGAAATCTCAAACATATCAAAACCAAGGCCTTCCACCTCCCCTAAGTAAAGCAGCTCCGTCAAGAAGGCCACCAACAAGCTTTCACGATCGAGAGCATGCACTTCCAACTCACGTTTCAAACGCTTATCGAGTACCAGGCGCGCTCCTGTTAACTCATACATACCAAGCGCCGCCTGTTCGCATAAGCTGGCCAGGTCGGGCGCCCATACCTCTAATTCCCAATCGGCAATATGTTCGAGTTCGCGATACCCACTGGTTCGGCGAGTAGTCATCATTAATTAGTATACCATCATGATTTCAGGGCACATCTGGCATCACCAAGGGGTGTAACTAGTTCTGGAGCAAATGGGGTTTGGGGGCAGGTTGTAAACTTGCCTTTAATCTGACATGCCCCTCATCAAGGCTATCCTTGCAGGATAAACCACCATCCTCTATAATTGCAGGACGTGCTCAGCGTTTGAGAATATCTCCGACCCCCATCATTCACGTAATTTATTCAATCTTTGAGCAACCAAAAATATGCTACAAGACAAACTTTTCCAACTAGAAACCCGTCTTCAAGCGCTAATAGAGGGAAATGCCGCCCGCATTTTCCCCCAACGGGAAATATACCATGATCTTGCCTCTCTCCTACTAGCTGCTATGAAGGATAATCTTCAAACAAAATCTGATGGGAAGATCTATGCACCAAACCTTTTTACTTTACAAACCGATCAAGACGATGCAGCTGTTTTCCGGGAGAACCACACTATGTTGGCTGAGCTCGCCTCCGTCATTCAGCAAGCTGGTGAAGAATCTGGATTAGATTTTTATTCACCGCCAATCATCAGGGTGGCAACCGCGGTGAAGGCAAGCCCTCACCAGGTGCGCATTCAGGCTCAATTCAGCCACCAACAGCTCGGAAAAACTGCTACATTAACCACCCAGACAGATGACCAGGCTGAATCGATGCCAAGCAACGCCTTTTTAATCGTCAATGGCAAAGATATGTTTCCCCTTACCCATGCGGTTATAAACATCGGTCGGCGCCCTGACAATCACCTGTGCGTTGATGATCGGCGCGTGTCTCGAATTCATGCCCAAATGCGAGCCAAGCATGGTCGCTTTATTATATTTGACCTTGACTCGACCGGCGGCACCTTTGTCAATGGAAAGCGTATCAAACAATACACTCTTCACCCTGGTGATGTGATCTCCCTCGCTGGTGCTCTCCTGATTTTTGGGCAGGATACCGCCTCTTTTACAAACGGAGATCAGGATTCTACCCACCCTATTATGCCCTATCCCCAGGAAGAGTGATCTCGAGAATTCATGAGCGGTGTTGTTCTTCTCATCCTGAGAGTCGGTCTCCTTCTGAGCCTGTACGCTTTTTTGGGTTACGCGCTGTTAATTATCTGGCGGGATCTAAAACGCCATAGCGACCTGTACCTCTCTCATCAGACCCCTGCCATCCGATTATTACACCAAGCGGACACAGAAATGCGGACATACCGATTCACAATAGCAGATATCCGGATAGGACGGGATCCAGCTGCGGATTGTCCTCTCGATGATCTGACCGTCTCCAGCGATCATGCCCGCCTATCTTTCCGTCAAGGCCAATGGTGGGTTGAAGACCGGGGTTCTAAGAACGGGACTTTTCTAAACCAGGAGCTGGTCTCCCAGCCCTTAGTCATCGCATCTGGGGATCAATTGCGATTTGGACAGGTGATCCTAACCGTTGAGATTGGCGAAGAAGAGCCCTGATTGACAGCCTACCTCCCTACAGGTATGATAGTGACCATAAATTTGAGTTTCGCGTGCTTCTGCGTTCAATTTAAATGAAACATCCTCCAACAGGAGTGGTAATCTGTGACAGAAAAACCTACCTTAGCGGTTATCGGTGGATCAGGTTTCTACCACATGACCGGGTTGGAAGAGACCCGAGAATACGACCTGAACACCCCTTTTGGTAAACCCAGCGCTCCGATTGTTGTCGGTACGCTAGAAAACCGAAGGGTGGCTTTCCTGGCGCGGCATGGTCTCGGTCATCACTTCTCCCCCTCTGAGATCAACTTCCGCGCCAACATCTATGCGCTAAAATCGCTAGGCGTGGAACGGGTAGTCAGCATTAGCGCCTGCGGCTCCTTGCGAGATGACTATAAGCCTGGCGATATTGTGATCCCCAGCCAGCTTTTTGATTTCACTCGTAATCGCAAACGTACCTTTTTCGAGGGAGGTCTGGTTGCTCATATCAGCGTGGCAGATCCTTTCTGCCCGGACTTATCTGATCAAGTCTACCAGGCGGTTCAGGCAACCGGTGCTCCCGTCCACTCGGGAGGAGAATTTATAACCATTGAAGGACCCCGCTTCTCTACACGTTCTGAATCAAATACCTTCCGCGCCTGGGGAATGTCGTTAATAGGCATGACCACCTCTCCCGAAGCCTTCCTCGCGAAGGAGGCTGAGCTTTGTTATACCGTAATGGCACATGTCACTGATTTCGATGTCTGGCATGTCTCAGAGCAGCCCGTAACGGTTGAGCAAGTCATCGAGGTTCTCAACCGCAACACCGAGATCGCTCAACAAGCTATCCGCATTCTGGTGCGACAGCTCACCCCCGAACGTCACTGTGAATGCTCACAAGCTTTAGCGACTGCGCTGATCACATCAATCGATGCTATCCCCCTCGAAACACGCAAAAAACTTAGCGTGCTGATAGATAAATACTTGAAGTAACCGGATTTGATGGTATCTTTGCTTACCCATCCCTCCTCACTTTCGATTGACAGGATTCAAGGCCGATTACTCACTCTGGCGGCCCTGTTTCTCGGATTGTACTCCCTGGCCTTGATGCTCTCTCCGGCTGCCCGCTCGCGTACCTGGCAGGTAAATTATCGTTGGGAGCCCTGGCTGGGCTTCTTGGCCTGGTTGGCAGCCATCATCCTTCTCCACAAACAGACTGCCCGTTTTCTTCCTAATCGTGACCCATTCATTCTACCAGTGGGGGCCTTGCTAAGCGGTTGGGGGATTTTAATGATCTGGCGGTTGACACCTTCCTTAGGTTTAAGACAGAGCATCTGGCTCCTGGTAGCCACGTCAATAGTTCTTCTGGTACTACGTTTTCCCGATCTGATAGATTCACTGCGTCGCTACAAATATTTGTGGCTGACCTGCGGCCTCTTACTCACCGCGTTAACCCTGTTATTAGGCAGCAATCCTGCCTCACCAACAGGCCCAAGGCTTTGGCTGGGTTGCTGCGGTATCTACTTCCAACCTTCGGAACCGCTCAAACTGCTTCTGATTATTTACCTGGCTGCCTACCTGGCGGATCACCCTCTGATCCCAACTAAATTGCTTGCTCTGCTGGCACCCACGCTAATTATGACCGGTCTGGCACTCCTCCTGCTGGTAGTCCAGCGCGACCTGGGAACTGTGTCGATTTTCATCTTTCTTTACACGACCATTAGTTACCTAGGTACCAGGAAAGCACGCCTTATACCCATTGGGGCAGGCAGCCTGCTTCTCTTCGGATCTGGTGGCTACTTCCTTTTCGATGTTGTCCGCCTACGCATAAATGCCTGGGTTAATCCGTGGTTAGACCCCAGCGGTCGCTCATACCAGATTGTCCAATCCTTAATCTCCGTGGCAAACGGAGGTCTTCTCGGGCGCGGTCCAGGCTTGGGTTATCCAAACCTGGTGCCGATCCCTCATTCTGATTTTATTTTTACATCTATCGCAGAAGAAACCGGCCTGCTCGGCGTAATCGCCCAACTTATTTTGCTGGCTTTAATCACCGGCCGCGGACTACAAATTGCCCTCCAATCTCAAGATAGCTTCCGGCGATACCTTGCTGCGGGTATCAGCGCTTATTTAGTCGCTCAAAGCGTGTTGATCATTGGGGGCAATTTGCGTTTATTGCCTCTTACAGGTGTGACACTGCCCTTGGTCTCCTACGGAGGTTCTTCCCTAGTAACAGCCCTCCTCTCCTTATTTATTCTCCTGAGAATCAGCGATCATGCAGAGAACCGTCCATCCTTGCAGCTCTCCCCACAGCCCTATTTATACCTGGGAGGTTTTCTTATTACCGGCCTGGTAGCTACAAGCGTTTTGTCAGGATGGTGGTCCTTCTATCTTGCCCCAACGTTAGTAAAACGCACCGACAATCCTCGCCGAGCCATTGCTGACCAGTATGTGCGTCGTGGCGCTCTTTTAGACCGCCATGATATCCCCCTGGCTGACACCACGGGTGTTCCTGGCAATCTTGAGCGCCAGACACTATATCCAGATTTGGGACCGGTGATTGGTTACACTCATCCAATTTTCGGCCAAGCTGGTCTAGAAGCCAGCCTGGATGATTACCTGCGAGGCTTGCGCGGCAATCCCGGACTGACCGTTTGGTGGTATCACCTGCTCTATGGACAGCCGCCGCCTGGCCTGGACGTACGCCTCACTCTGGATTTGGATTTACAGCGCAACGCTGATGAGCTGCTTGGCGAGCGCGCCTCTGCCCTGGTTTTGTTGAATGCCAGCAGTGGAGAAATCCTGGCGATGGCATCCCATCCCACCTTCGATCCCAACCAGCTTGATAGCACCTGGGACGAGCTCACTCAAGACCGCCGATCGCCACTTTTTAATCGCGCCGCACTGGGAAGCTACCAGCCTGGCACAGCCCTGGGAGTCTTTTTACTGGCTGCAGCTGATGCCAACGGCGGCCTGCCTGCCCTCCCCCAAACGCTCGAATTCAGCGCCGATGGACTTGATCTGAGCTGCGCCCGCACACCCGAAGAGCTGACCTGGGAATCTGCGATTGCCAACGGCTGTCCTGGACCGCAAGCTGCATTAGGGCGATCGTTAGGCAGCCAGTCAGTCCTGCGAACATACACCAACTTAGGGCTCTATACCGCCCCACAGTTGCGCCTGCCGACGACCACTCAACCAGCGCCGCTTTCTTTGCGCGATCCACAATCCACCTATGTGGGTCAAGCAGATGTGAGCGTCAGCCCGCTTCAAATGGCCCTGGCTGCTACGACCATTAGCACCTCTGGCGAGCGACCCGCTCCCCGCTTAGCCGCAGCAGTCAATACACCGACAGCTGATTGGGTCGTCTTGCCATCTCTCGGAGAATCGCTCCAGGTATTTACCCCTAAAGCTGCTGATGACCTGGCCGAAAGTCTGGCGGTTGAAGGTCTGCCAGTTTGGCAAACCTTAGCAAGCACGCCTAACGGCTCTTTAGGTAAGGTCACCTGGTACTTGGCCGGTACTCTGCCGTCCTGGAACGGAACACAGTTGAGTCTCGCAGTCCTTCTAGAGGAAGACAATCCTGAGCTCGCTGAAGTCATTGGTCGCGCCATGCTTCAGGCAGCTATAAAGCCTTAAACCAGATGCTCTCAAGAAAGCTGCCTTCCAGTTATGCCTTCGCTCCAGGTGACCGGAGCCATAGAACCGCTATATGGACAGCTTGCTCATGCTTATTATTGAGAAAGGGCTTACCCTGCGGGTCAGCCCTTTCAGTCGTCTTAACTCCCGCTGAGCGGCTCAAATTCAGAGCAACTCGGCGTTTGTCTCTTACTCGCCCTTGATTTCTCGCATGGCGCGTTTCGGGCTAATCAAGCGCATTAGCATGCCCATCATGAACCCCCCGGCAGTCAACGCCGCCAGGGCGATCTTGGTCGGATCCACCACCTCCTGGACGCGCACGCCTTCCGGTGAGGCCACAATCACCGCAACAGGTCTTGCTAGCGTACGACCACCGCCCCCTCCACCGCCACCCCCTCCCTTACCGCTATTCCCACCCTCTCCTTCATTACCGCTTCCGAAGCCATAGCCCGTTCCAAATCCAAGACCGGTTAAGACTTCGGCTGCGGGGATAATGGCAGTGTCGCCATGGTAGATAGGCTCACCATAAACACGAGAAACATTGGCAGTATCAAGAAATTTGTTAAGAGTGTTTTCCACCGCTTCAACCGACGCTGTTATGCCTACTTCCGCCTCATTTGGGGTAAAAGATGTTTCTTCGTCCATATACACATCTCCTTTCTTTAATTTCTATTCCTTTTTTGAAAGTCTCTTGACTAGCCAGACTGCCAATAAGCCCATCATGCTACCGAAGATGAGACCCAATTGAGCCCGGCGGGTTACGTCCCTTATGGGCAAAACCTGCTCGCCACCATCTGATGTCTGAACCAGCACAGAAACAGGTCGGTTCCAGATCAATCCACCCGGCAATCCCGGGATTTGAATACGCAATGATTTTGCCATGGGTACAATGGTGGCATCCCCAACAGGAATAGGTTCGCCTACCCGAGTTTCCATATTTATATAAGGAGCCAGCATCTCAGCTCTCCTCGGAGGATTTATCCTGCACCCTAGCACCTTTGGATTTGGATAATTTTTCAAGCTCTTCGTTTATGCTTCGCAGAGCAGATAACAAACCAGACCGCACCTCGCTCTCTGCCTTACCGCTCTTAATACTATCTCTGAACTCCTCAACATCGGATCTGAGCTGTTCACCAGTTGGGCTGTCCTTGAATTCTGTAAACGTTTGATCCAAGGAACGACTGAAGTCTTTCAGACCAGCCTCGATTTCCACCTGTAATTTCTTACGTTCCTCGCTTTCCCATGCCGACTGCAACACACTTTTTAGGTTATTTCCCAAGGCGCGAAATTCACTGGCGATATCGCCTTGAGAGACATCGCTTTGAGTTTCATCAAACTGTTTGCCTTTCATCTCATCCATTCCTTGCTCCTTTGTCCGAAAAAAGAATTAACATATTTAATAATAGGGGGTCAACAAATCATAAAACTTATGTTACCATCTCCCCCCAGTTATTGTGTCATAATTTTACCAGGAATGCAAGACCCGAAGTCTATTATCCGTCAAAATGATCAGTTCATCTACCCAGCATCTCTCAGGTGGAATAGTACTATCAATTTCCAAATTTTCAATGGATCAATCCAAATGAGCGGCAGCGAAGACTAATACCAAAATCGTCCCTGTAAAGGGCATCTAGATTTGGATTGTTGAGAAACCAAATTATTAGGCAGATCACCTTAAGATAGGAAGCGGACTTAACCCAGAAGATCGCCTGGACTTGCCATCCGGCATTTCTCACGATGCTGTTGTAGCCCCTGAAGCTGTAGGGTATTATGAAGCTCACCATTAAGAATAGCCTCCAATCCGCGACCTACAGGCCCTTTGAACGTATATTTTATTAAAGATCAAAGCACCGAATTACCCTATCTGATGGAGCAACCAAAACAAAATCGGACAATTTGCTATATTAATGTCACTCTAAGCCGCCTAAGGAAGCGAAGAGTCCATGTTACGACCGTTTTAATCGAGCAATTCAGGGATTCTTCGGTCGCTTTGCCCCC
>Ga0307435_1000114_pt1 | contig 35106 bp, 32 predicted proteins | sample SalMarWE160470MG_FD_202164 | JGI IMG/M metagenome (GOLD analysis project Ga0307435, IMG submission 202164) | Salt marsh sediment microbial communities from the Plum Island Ecosystem LTER, Massachusetts, United States - WE1604-70 | ecosystem: Environmental > Aquatic > Marine > Intertidal zone >... | reverse complement strand
TCAGTATTGCCACCAAAGTTCAGTTGGTAAGTTCGCTCTAACTTGACGCCGCGGTCGCGGAAAAGCTTGGTTAACAGTCGATGGGTGATGGTGGCGCCAACCTGGGACTTAATATCATCGCCAATGAGGGGAAGTCTATGCTCGGCAAATCGATTTTGCCAATAAGGCTCACGTGCAGTAAAAACTGGTATACAATTGATGAAGCCACAGCCGGCAGTTAGCACTTGTTCTACATACCACTTAGTTGCCTCCTCGCTTCCTACAGGCAGATAATTAATCACCACGTCAGTTTTGGTATTCTTTAGTATATCTACAATATTGGCAGTCGGACCTGGCGCCTTAGTGATAATTTGAGACAGATACTTGCCCAGTCCATCGTGAGTCATACCTCGCTCAACTCGGATGCCTGTCTTAGGCACATCACAAAATTTAATTGTGTTGTTTGGTTTGGTGAAAATAGCCTGAGCTAAATCCTTGCCTACTTTGTTTTTATCAATATCAAATGCAGCCACGAAGTTGATATCAGGTATATGATAGCCTCCCAGGTTGACATGCATTAAACCGGGGACAAATTCATCTTCCTTAGCATTTTTGTAGTAATGAACTCCTTGCACTAGGGAGGAGGCACAATTACCAACACCTATGATGGCTACATTTATTGTTCCCATTCTCGCCTCCATTTCATAAATTGGGGATTAGGCCTTACTCATTCTAAATACATTGGTTCCGCGCACAGGGCAGATCCCCTTTATATACCAATTTATACATATTTATAGATACTAATGTCAATACCTTCAAAGTGATCTAAGCGAAAACCGGATAGCGCTATTCAGTGGTGGTTAGTTCCCCGATCAATTTGAGTAACCTTGCTCCTCGCTCAATGGAATCATCATAATGAAAGCTGAGTTGCGGTGTATATTTCAATTTTAAGTGTAATGCAAGTTCCTTGCGCAGGAATCCTGAAGCGTTGTTAAAGCTCACCAGCATATCCTCCTTGTCTGTTTTGCTGCCTAAGGTGCTAACAAATATCTTGGCATGCTTAAGATCAGGCGAAAGGGTGACTTCTGTTACTGAGATAAGCCTGCTCAGTCTGGGGTCATTGACCTGACGCTCAAGCAGTTCACTGATTTCTCGCTGAATAAGTTTACTTGTTCGTTCACTTCGCCTGCTCATTTGAGTCTCCTATCTGGGAGTATAATTAGCCTATTCTTTCCTGTCGGTAAGATTCAATGATATCGCCAATCTGAAAATCGACAATCCCTTCTATACCCAAGCCACATTCGAGGCCAGCGGAGACTTCGGCGACATCATCTTTAAAACGCTTTAGACTGGAGATCCGAGAGTCACAAATAACTTTTTTTTGGCGCAATATTTTAACTTGGGCATCTCTCCGTACCTTTCCTTCCATAACATAAGCTCCAGCTATTTTCCTCGACTTGCTGCTGGGGAAGACAACCCTTACTTCAGCGCGCCCGCTGAGCACTTCAGTATAAGTTGGTTCAAGCATCCCCTTTAATGTCCTGTCCATATCTTCTATTAACTTATAGATTACATCATATTGTTGGATGCTCACCCCTTCTATGTTAGCTAGCTGTGTTGCTCCAGGTGAACTAGGAGTGTTAAAACCGATGATAATGCCTTTTGAGGCTGAGGCTAAAAGCACATCACTTTCGGTGATACTCCCGCTAGCAGCATGGATTACTCTAGCTTTCGCCTTCTCTGTGCTTAGCCTTTCTACGGAAGTTTTTATGGGTTCAATGCTGCCCCCGACATCTGTCTTCAAAACTATGTTGAGTTCTTTTATTTGCCCGTCACTTATTTGGCTGGAAAGAGCACTTAAACTTAAAGTGGGACGTGGCCTAGGATATTTTTGTTTTTCTACAATGCTTCGTGCTTCATGCTCATCGGGAAGCACAATAAAGAGGTCTCCTGATTTCGCCACCTCATTTAAGCCGAGGATCTCCGCTGGAGTGGACGGTTCAGCTTTGTGAACTTGCTTTCCTTTATCATCAAACATGGCTTTTATTTTCCCCCAAGCACCGCCAGCTACTACAACATTGCCTAGGCTAAGGGTGCCCTTCTGGACGAGAAGGGTAGCTAAAGGACCTTTAGTTTTGTCCAACTTAGCTTCAATGATTACTCCTTCTGCTGCGCTATCGGGATCAGCTTTTAGTTCTAATATGTCAGCAACTAAGAATATGTTTTCCAATAAATCCGATACTCCTTGGCTTTGCTTGGCTGATATGGGTACACAAACAGTATCGCCACCCCACTCCTCAACAACCAGACCTAAATCGGCAAGCTGTTGTTTTACACGTTCGGGATTAGCATCAGATTTATCAATCTTATTGATGGCAACTACTATGGGCACCTTGGCAGCTCTGGCGTGGTCTATAGCTTCCACAGTCTGAGGCATAACACCGTCATCAACGGCAACCACCAGAATTACAATATCAGTTGCTTGTGCCCCGCGGGCTCTCATGGCGGTGAAGGCCTCATGTCCCGGTGTATCCAAAAAGGTGATTTTGCGTCCATCCACTAAAGCCTGGTAGGCACCAATATGTTGGGTAATTGCTCCTACCTCGTGAGCAGTTACATTAGTCTTTCTGATGACATCAAGAAGGGTGGTTTTTCCGTGGTCAACATGCCCCATGACAGTAACCACTGGAGGGCGAACTGATAGTTTCCCTTTTCTTCTTCCCTTTCGGGAAGGCAGAGCTCTATGCTCTTTTGCTGCCTTAGCAACATAGCCAAACTCTGCAGCTGTTATGCTTGCAGTATTAAAGTCGATGCTCTGATTAATATTAGCCATGATGCCGTTGCGCATGAGTTGTTTAATTATTTTTGTAGGCTCTACTTTTAATACGTCGGCCAGCTGCCGCACAGTTATAGAAGGTGGAAGCTCAACTTGTGGTAGGTCTTTCTTCACTCTCGGTTTGCTATCATCCAAATTTAGCTTTCCTCCAACGAGTTATGACTGTACTCAAGTAAGGTTTGTCGATTGTCATCATGAAGTTTTGTTCGTAGAGCATAATCCAGTCGATTTTTCCTCAGAGCTAACTCCCAACAGGTTTTTTTGGGGCATAAGTAAGCGCCTCTGCCTGGCTTCCTTCCAAATACATCTATCTCAGCAACGCCGTTCTCAGTACTCACTAAGCGAATCAAGGCCTTCTTTTCCTTAATCTCTCGACAAGCTATGCAAGTACGCTGAGGTAAATACTTATTCTTCGGTCTCATCATCTATAAAATGGTCATCTTGCCTTTTATACTTTATCACCTTTCCCTTTCTTTTATCTTTAATGCCGCTTTTTAGCTTATCTGGTGTTTCTACTTTCAATGCCTTCTTTAAGATATCTTCAGCAAAGCGAATCTGTTTTTCTTCAGTCTTCTCAGGCGGAGCTTCTGGAATGCTTGGAAATTCAACCGACTCTTCCATTCCAATCTCCTCAGCTGGCTCTGCTTCAAGTGTCTCCCTTTCCGTAACTTCAGGAGGAATGAATTCTGCTGCTGTTTCTGGCTCTTGTATAACAACCCTTTCCGACTCAATAGCAGAGACGCTCTTGATATCGATCCGCCAGCCTGTGAGTTTCGCTGCTAGCCTGGCATTCTGTCCTTCTTTGCCTATAGCTAGAGAAAGTTGCTTATCAGGGACAACCACAGTAGATGTGTTTCTTCCCTCATCGATTTTAATGCTTGCTACTTGAGCTGGGCTAAGGGCGTTAGAGATAAACACCCCAGGGTCGGCATGCCACTGGATTACATCTATTTTTTCGCCATTTAGTTCATTAATGATGCTTTGGAGCCTTATGCCCCGAGGGCCAAGACAGGAACCTACAGGGTCAACGTTTTCTTGAGTAGTTGCCACTGCCACTTTAGTTCGATGTCCAGCCTCGCGAGCTATGGCTTTTAACTCCACAATCCCGTTGTGAACTTCAGGGATTTCTAGCTCAAAGAGGCCACGTATCAGGTTGGGGTGAGAGCGAGAAACTATTATTTGAGGCTCTTTGTCCCTCTGAACCATCTCAAGAATATAAAATTTAAGTCGCTGCCCTCTATAATAATGTTCATTAGGAACCTGTTCACTCGAAAGAAGTATCGCCTCTATTCTATTCAGTCTGACATAAATTCGTTTAGGTTCGATGAATTGAATTGTTCCACTAACAACATTTCCTTCCCTATCGGTGAACTCTTCATAAGCAATGCGGTGTTCTGCTTCCCGCAATCGCTGTAGAACGACTTGTTTTGCTGCTTGAACAGCGATACGACCAATATTCTTGAGCGTGCATTGTATGTTTATTACATCACCAAGTTGTGCTGTAGCTCGCAGTTTTCGAGCTTCGTCGATGGAGATTTCATGATTTGGATTGGTAACTGACTCAACTATAACTTTTTGGATATAGAAATTGATTTCGCCGATGTCAGGGTCAACTTTTACTAGAACATCTTGTTCCAGAGCAGATACGTTTTTTTTATATGCTGAGGCCAGCGCTGATTCCAAGGCAGCCAAGACCACTTCTTTAGGCAAGTTTCTCTCAGCCGAAAGCTGAGTAATCGCAGTCCTGAGCTCTGTTTTCATCTTCCCATTCCTATTTAATAAAAAAGTGGGTAACCCCCACCTTTAGTTTGAATCTATTTATTTTAATTTAACATATTTAGGTTAAAAATGCAAAAGATTGTCTAAATAGCTTATAATGGGCAATTAATCAATTGGTGAGGGAATATGTTAGCTTTGGAAGGTGTGAAGATTTTGGATTTGTCGAGGTTGATTCCAGGTACATTTTGCACCATGCTCCTGGGAGATTTGGGGGCTGAAGTACTTAAAATTGAAGCGCCAGGGATGACTGAATTTATGGGTTCATCGAGGTCGCTTCGAGGGGAAGAAAACCGAAAGCAAGCAGCTTATTATACCCCTAATCGCAATAAGAAAAGTGTCGTGGTTAACCTAAAATCGGAAGCAGGACGAGAGATATTTTACCGCCTTTCCCGGCACGCAGACGTTATTGTTGAGGGTTTTAGACCCGGAGTAGCCAAGCGCTTGAGGATAGATTACGAAACCATAAGTAAGTTAAATCCTAAGATCATTTACTGCTCGCTTAGTGGCTATGGTCAGGATGGGCCTTACCATGCTTTTCCCGGGCATGATATCAACTATATAGCTATGGCTGGTATCCTAGGCTTAATTGGGTCCAGTGAAGGATCTCCAGTTATCCCCTTAAATCTGGTCGCTGACTTTGCAGGGGCTGCGTTATATGGAGCTTTAGGTATTTCAATAGCTTTGGTGGCTAGAAACAGGACGGGCAAAGGGCAATATGTGGATGTGGCTTACATGGATGGAGCAGTATCACTCATGACCTGGTTCACTTGTGGTTACTTTTTTGACGGGTCAATGTTGAAGAGGGGTGAATCATGGCTTCATGGTGCCTATCCCTATTACGGAGTGTACGAAACCAAGGACGGTAAACATATTACCATTGGCTGCCTCGAGCCACATTTTTGGGAAAACCTATGCCGATTTTTAGGAAAGGAAGAATACATCCCCTATCACTTCGCGCTGGAACACACCTTTCATAAGCCAGAAGATGACAAATGGGATGAAATCCGCGCTTCTTTGAAGCAAATTTTCCTAACTAAGACAAGAGATGAATGGTTTGAATTGTTGATTCATAATGATGTCCCTGCTGGCAAAGTTTATACACCGGACGAGGTTTTTAGTGACCCACAGGTGCTTCATCGCCAAATGGTAATAGAGGTGGAACACCCTACGTTGGGCAAGATCAAACAAGTTGGCATAGCTCCTAAGCTCTCGGGCACACCAGGCAAGGTGAGAAGTTTATCTCCACTTCCTGGGGAACATACTGATGAAATATTACAGGAACTAGGCTATAAGCGGGAGGAGATTGAGAATTTACGACAGGAAGGAGTAGTATGTTAAAGGAGTTAGATTATGGCCGAAGAATGTATTTTTTGTAGAATTGTTGCTGGTGAGGTGCCTAGCGACATAGTCTATCAAGATGAAGATTTTCTAGCATTCAGGGATATCTTGCCTAAAGCACCTACACACGTGCTCATTATACCTAAAACCCATATTACATCTGCGGCTGAACTTACTGAGGGACAACAAAAGCTTGCCGGGCGCCTTATAATAATAGCTAAGAATCTGGCTGAGAAAGAAGGGATAGCCAAGAAGGGTTATCGCTTGGTGATAAATTGTGGCCCTGAAGGGGGGCAGGTGGTGCCCCACCTTCATCTTCACCTTATTGGTGGCAGGAAGCTGGATGCTAGGCTTGGCTGAAGATTATAAAGACCTTAACTTGTCTATTAATTCTTCTACAGCTTCATCTGGGGTGGATGCTCCGGCGGTAATACCAATGTGGTGCCTACCCACGAGCCAGGAAGTATCGACTTCGTCTGCTGTTTCTACCAAATGAGTTTCCACCAAAGGAGAGCATATTTCAACAAGGTGTCTGGCATTGGCGCTATTACCTCCGCCTATCACTATCATGAGTTGACTCTTGCGAGCTAATTTTATGGCAGCTTCTTGTTGTCCCTGTGTTACTTTACATAAAGTATTAACGAGGCGTATTTCCTCAATCTTAGGCCCAACCACATCCATAAGCTGTCTGGCAAATTCGATAAAGGCAGATCGGGTTTGGGTTGTCTGGGAGATAATGCCCAGGCGTGATGGTGATTTTCCCGAACTATCTAGTTGCTTCATGTTGAGGGTAGCTATGCCTTTGTCTCCTGTCCAACCTAGTAGTCCTTTGACCTCGGAATGCTTTGCGTCTCCAAATATGAAAACATCAAAACCAGCTTCGACTAATTCCTTGGCTGCGTTTTGAGCTTTGCGGACTATGGGACAGGTAGTGTCAATGATATGAATATGATGGGCTCTGATCTCAGATAATACCGCTGGGCTTGTACCATGAGTGGTGATAGCCAGGATTTTGCCTTGGGCTTGGTCGAGATGATTTATGGACTTTACTCCTAGATTGACTAATGCTTCCACTAGCAGGCGATTGTGTGCTACAGGTCCCAGCGTTTCTATTTCTCCATATTTGTTAGCTGTCTCCTTCAACAACTTGATGGCCCGTCTGACGCCGAAGCACAGGCCGAGTTTCTCAGCCTTCTCAACCTTCATGTTTTTCATAGTCGCCTTGATATTCGAGTGGCAAAAGAACAGCGATTTCCCTCATCAGTTGTGTGGTCAATGATTGCATTTGTGACTTGCTCATCCTGCTGGAGGTTGGAGGTAGCTTAAATGGCTTGCCAATGTTGACAACTATGCGAGGGCGTTTCCATAGCCAGCTTATGCCACTAGTCTTGTCTGTGCCGATGATGCCAACAGGAAGAAGAGGGACATTTGCTTTTGAGGCTATAACTGCGGAGCCTGGTTTGCCTTTTCTGAGTTTGCCGTCGTGACTTCTGCCGCCCTCCGGGAACATTCCCAGGATTAGTCCCCTTTCCAATGCATTCCTGGCACTCTTAAGTATCTTCTGTTTCTCTCTAACCTTCCCTTCACGGTGTATGGAAACGGATCCAGCCCAGCGAAGCCAGAATCTCAAGAAGGGGGAACGAAAGAGTTCCTCTTTTGCCATGAAATTAATCCATCGCGGAAAGCTAAACGCGAGAAAAAATGGATCGAGGACATGAACATGATTGGCTACCAAAATCAGTGGACCAGTTAATGGTATATTGTCTCTTCCTTCAACTTTCCAGGAGAAAAGAATATTGAGCAAAGGTCTACATGTGGCTAAGAAAATCTTTTGAGAGAGGGTCATAGATTTACCGCCAGAGTATATATTTTGTCTACAACTTGCTCCAGGGTAAAGTTTTCTGTATCGATAATTATGGCATCTTCAGCCGGTTTAAGTGGCGAGATGGTTCTATTGATATCCATCTCGTCTCGCTTCTTTAAATCGGCGAGGACTATTTCCAGGTTCGAATTCTCTCCTCGATTTAATAGTTCCTTGTAACGGCGACTGGCTCTCTCTTCGGTAGAGGCGGTGAGAAAAATCTTTAGTTCCGCCCAGGGTAAGACTACCGTACCAATGTCTCTGCCTGCCATCACTACCTTTCCTCGCTGGGCTAACTTACGCTGTTCTAGTATCAGTGTCTGGCGTACCCCGGCTATCTTCGATGCCAGGGAAACATGTGCCTCTACCTCAGGGCAAAGCAGCTTGGAAGAGACATCTTCATCATCAATGAAGGGCGAGAGATGCCATCCTTGTAAGGGAACAAAATCGAATTTAGTGTTATTGGCCAACTGACAAAGCTTTTGTTCGTTCTCTATGGGGATACCTGATTTGAGAACCTTCCAGGTAAACGCTCGATACATCATCCCTGTATCGAAGAAAACATAGCCCAATCTTTTTGCTAGCAGTGAGCCGACACTACTCTTGCCGACTGCCACAGGACCGTCTATAGCAATTAGCTGTGGTTTCAAATTTCCCTCAATAATATCATTCTAGGCCAGTCTGTCAAGCTTTTAAATCTGACAAGCTTTTAAATCTGAGATCAACGTCGCTTTCTACTCAAGCTAAGGGTGATTAGGGTTTGACGATTATCCACGCTTTACCCCAGAAAGCTTGAAAAAATCCAATAGCGTCTCAAACATGTTTGATGAGATTATACTAGAAAATCCCTTGAATGGAGGTACCATGGACCGGCAAATTTTAGTGGTAACTCCGTGAGCTCAAGGATTTGCCTTAGTCGCGAATTCCGTTTAAAATAACTTTCTTTATAAGGAAATTGATTCGTGAGGAGGAATCCATATGGGCAGAGTTGCCGACCGGTTGAAGGAACTGAGGGACAGAGAAAGAAAACTAAAAGCCCTGGGAGGCCCGGAGCGGGTTGAAAAGCAGCACAAATCGGGGAAATTAACTGCTCGTGAAAGACTTGACCTGTTTTTTGACCCTGACAGCTTTCACGAGCTTGATTTGTTTGTCCAGCATCGAGCCACACTCTTTGGCATGGATAAGGTTGTCGTTCCCGCAGAAGGAGTCGTTACTGGATATGGGACGGTAGATGGTCGCACTGTATGTGCTTTTTCTCAAGACTTTACCTCCATGGGAGGGACACTAGGCGAGATGCATGCTAAAAAAATATGCAAGGTAATGGATTTAGCTATGAAGTGTGGTGTTCCCATAGTAGGCTTTAATGACTCTGGAGGGGCTCGGATTCAGGAAGGTGTTGATGCCCTTTCAGGCTATGGGCAGATATTTTTCCGGAATTCCGCAGCCTCAGGGGTTATTCCCCAACTCTCGGCAATCATGGGGCCTACTGCTGGGGGAGCAGTCTATTCACCTGCCATGACAGATTGGGTGTTCATGACAAAGGGGACAAGCTACATGCACATCACTGGTCCAGCAGTTATCAAACAGGTTACTGGAGAGGAAATCACTTCCGAAGAACTTGGCGGCGCTATGCCTCATGCCACTAAAAGTGGTGTATGCCATTTTGCCTGCGATAGCGATGCCCAGGCTATCGAACTCATAAAAAAACTTTTGAGTTACCTTCCCTCAAGTAATAGGGAGGGCCCCCCTTTGATTAAGTCTACCGATGACCCAGACCGTGTTGACCCTGCCCTTGACACCATAATCCCAGATGAGCCCAACAAGGTTTATAATATGAGGGATGTTATCCAATCCATTGTGGATAACGGCGAAATACTTGAGCCTCATTATCATTATGCTCGGAATGCCATTATTTGCTTTGCCAGGCTTAATGGTAGAACAATGGGCGTTATCGCTAATCAATCGATGCATCTTGCTGGGTGTCTTGATGTCAATGCCTCGGATAAAATCACCCGGTTTATCAGGTTCTGTGATGCCTTCAATATCCCAATGCTTACCATTGCCGATGTCCCCGGTTACTTGCCAGGGAAAGATCAGGAGTGGCTGGGAATAATAAGACACGGAGCTAAGCTTTTGTGGGCTTACTCCGAAGCCACGGTTCCTAAAATTACTCTGATCACTCGCAAGGACTACGGAGGTTCATATCTTGCCATGTGTAGTAAAGACCTAGGTGCTGATTTTGTTTTCGCCTGGCCCACAGCGGAAATTGCAGTGATGGGTGCTGAAGGGGCTACCCCGATTATCTTTCGCAAGGAAATAAAGGCTGCGCCGGATCCTGAAGCAAAGGAGCAGGAAAAGATTCGGGAATATCGTGACCTGCTATATAATCCTTACATTGCCGCCTTGCGGGGATATGTTGACGAAATTATCCTACCCCGTGAGAGTCGCCCCAAGATAATCAAGGCATTGGAATTTCTCTCTACTAAACGAGAGACGAGACCTCCAAAGAAGCATGGGAATATTCCTGTGTAGAGAGGTTTGACAAAGGAGCAATTGGAAAATAGAAAAGGAACAATAGCTGCTATTACTGCTACCGTGGCTGCTAATATGGAAGAGGAAGAAAAGACTCTGAGGCCGGCAATGCCCCAGCGAAGGCCGGTAGCGGTCTCTATCTTATGGAGTAATTCTGAGCGTGAAGAGATAATGCGAATACTCTGGCAGCGAAGAATTGTTCCTGGGTGACAACATTTGGCTGCTATCCCGAGTTGAAGCTCTAAACGAGACGAAGAGTTTGGCAAAGGGCCTGAATTTCTGGCTGCGCTCAGGATGTTGAGCGGTAAAAGGCTTGTAATGACGGAAAGGAGTAATTTATGAACGAATTAGGAAAAGGCCCAATTTTGGCCAAAGATTTAACCACCGATAAGGTTAAGACGAGGCCGAAAGCTAAGAACCCGGTAAAAATTTGTGACACCACCTTTCGTGATGCCCATCAATGCACATTGGCTACGAGGATGCGAACTGAAGATGTGGAGTGGATGGCCCCTGAAATGAATAAATGTGGCTTCTATTCTATGGAGGTCTGGGGTGGGGCAACATTTGACGTAGCCCATCGCTTTTTGGGTGAAGACCCCTGGGACAGACCTCGCAAATTAAAGAAACTCATGCCTGATACTCCGCTACAGATGCTTCTAAGGGGTCAGAATTTAGTTGCTTATCGGAACCATCCTGATGATTTGGTTGATGCCTTTGTGGAACAAGCTGCCGAGGTGGGCATTGATATTTTCCGCGTTTTCGATGCTGTGAATGACGAGCGCAATCACGAACGTGCCGCCAAGGCAATTAAAAAATGTGGCAAACATTATCAGGGAGCCATATGTTACTCGCTCACCCAGCCAAGAATGGGTGGACCAGTCTACAATCTGGAATACTATGTCAAGAAGGCTCTCGCCCTCCAAGACACGGGTGCTGATTCCATATGTATTAAAGACCAGGCTGGACTTATCTCCCCTTATGATGCTTATGAACTAATCAAAGCCCTTAAGGAAAACTTGAAAGTACCTATTGAATTGCATACTCACTACACCACCGGCCAGGCTTCTATGTCGGTGCTGAAGGCCATTGAGGCCGGGGTCGACATCATAGATACTGCTTTGTCTCCCTTTGCTTTACGCTCCTCACAGCCAGCTATTGAGCCTCTGGTAGTTGCTCTATATGGCACAGACAGGGATACAGGGCTTGACATTGAACAACTATTCCAGTGTGCTCAAATGTTGGAGCAGATCGCCCCTAAATATAGAGACTTTCTGGACACATCGGCAATGTCGGTCATCGATACCGGAGCTCTGGTGCATCAAATTCCTGGTGGCATGACTACGAACTTGGTGGCACAGCTCAAACAAATGAATGCTCTGGACAAGCTGGCTGAGGTGCGACAGGAAACTGCTAGAGTCAGGGCGGAATTTGGTTATCCACCTTTAGTTACACCTACGAGCCAGATTGTTGGTGTCCAGGCAGTACAGAATGTTCTTATAGGGCGCTACAAGCTTGTCTCCAAGGAGGCAAGGGAATATGTATATGGAGGTTATGGCAAGCCACCAGCTCAAATTGCCCCGGACATCCAGAAGACTATTCTTAAAGATAAGGTGCCTATCACCTGTCGACCGGCAGACCTGCTCGAGCCAGAACTGGAAAAAGCTAGGGAAGAATCAAAAGAATTTGCTAAAAATATTCAAGATGTCCTTATTTATGCTCTTTACCCTACCACTGGTGCACGCTTCTTAAATTATAAATATGGTATAGATAAGACCATCCCAGACGATTGGAAGCCACCCCATGCCCCCAAGACTCTGGAGGAGGTGCGAAGGGAGGATGAACTTATTGCTCAAGTTAAAGCTGGCAAGCTGAAGGGAATTAGAGAAAAAGCAATCTCCGGAAAAGAGCAGCCGTGAGGACCTTCAATTTTTTCGTCGGGGATGATAAAGTAGATATGAAGACTCTGGTGAGTTCTCTCCTTTTCACGATGTTCAAGAGGCGCTAGATCAAGCAATTGAGAAGAAGGTAGAAAAGGCAAAAATCCTGTTCCTGATGGATGCTAGTCTAACTGTGCCAAGGGTAATGGGATAAAGACGTTAGCATCCAACGCAGCTAGTATTAAGAAGCCAGGATAAGCCGGCAAAGGAAGATGAAGGAAATCAAAGCCACTGATATAACGAACACCGTAGCCCGTTTATTTGAGCATTCCTGTCATTATTTGCCCCCAGACGTAGTAGTTGCATTAAAGCGAGCAAAAGAAAAAGAGAAATCTCCTGTTTGTCGTGATGTACTGGATAGAATCCTGGAGAATGCAAACATCGCCGGCAAGGAACAAATTCCTCTTTGTCAGGACACCGGTGCCGCTGTAGTCATGCTGGAGCTAGGCCAGGAGGTGCACATAACCGGAGGTGACCTTTACACTGCAATCAATGAAGGAGTGCGCCAGGGGTATGATAGGGGTTATTTGCGTAAATCCATAGTAAGCCAGCCCTGTTTTGCCAGGGTAAATACGAAAGATAACACACCGGCTATGATTCATACAGATATAGTTCCTGGAGACAGGCTGAAAATCAGAGTCTTGCCCAAGGGAGGTGGCTCAGAAAATTGTTCTCGTCTGACTGTTCTAACTCCAGCTAAGGGACGTCAGGGGGTGATAGATTTTGTCGTCAGCCTTGTTGACGATGTTGGGAGCAACCCCTGTCCACCGGTTATCATTGGTGTTGGCATCGGTGGGACGACGGACAAGACCATGTTTATGGCTAAAAAGGCGTTGTTACGCAAACTTGGCGAGCCCAGTCCCGACCCTGATGTTGCTGATTTAGAGAGGGAAATTCTGGAAAGAGTTAATAATCTGGGCATCGGTGCTATGGGCTACGGTGGCACAGTTACTGCCTTAGCAGTTCATGTGAAAACCTTCCCTTGCCACATTGCCAGCATGCCTGTGGCTGTCAACATGCAGTGCTGGTGTTCTCGCCATGAAGAGGCAATTCTGTAAGGCAATTGAAGGAGTGATAAGAGGATGTCTGTAACCATTTCGCCCAAAAGGCTGCGCCGTGAGTTTGTAAGGAAAGTCAGGGAACTCAGCGGGCAAAACCTTCAGTTATGTTACCAGTGTGGTATGTGTTCCGGAGTTTGTCCCGCGGTTTCCAATATGGACCTTTCCCCTCGACGGATTATTGAACTGGCAAGATTAGGGTTGGAAGAAGAAATTGCCAATTCAAAGACTGTGTGGATTTGTGCCTCTTGTCTTGCCTGTACTATCAATTGCCCTAGAGGACTTGACCTCTCTAAGATAATGGAGGCGATAAGGCTTCTCACCCTGAGGAAGAATGTTGACCGCGTACGCCCCGAGGATATTTCTCCACAAGAACGCCGTGAACTTCCTCAAATAGCTATGGTCAGTGGCTTGAGGAAGTTTACCGGCTAAAGAAATAAAAAATGAGCTTAGCTTATTATCCCGGATGTACCTTGAAGACCAAGGCAAAGAATCTGGAAGAGCCTGCTATCGCTTCCATGGAAGTCTTAGGGCTTGAGTTGGAGGAAATTCGGAGGTGGAACTGCTGTGGCGCTGTTTATTCTTTAGCAGATGACGACTTGATTCATCAGGTAGCACCTGTTCGCAACCTCATCCGAGCGAAGGAACAAGGGCAAGATAAGCTAGCTACGTTATGCGCTTTCTGCTTCAATACTTTAAAGAGAGCCAATCTTTTAATGAGAGAAAATGCGGAAAAAAGGAATACTCTTAATAGCTTTATGGATGAGGAGATAGATTATGGTGGGGAAGTAAAAGTAGTTCATCTTTTAGAGGTATTGAGAGATGAAATAGGATGGGAAGCTCTTGCTCAGAAGGTAAAACTCCCTCTCGGGGAATTAAAAGTAGCCCCTTATTATGGGTGTACTCTGCTTCGCCCCAGGGAGGTAGCTATAGATAGTGTAGAGAACCCTACCATCTTACGAGAGTTTCTTAAAGCTCTCGGAGCTAGTCCTGTTGATTTTCCTGAATCCACGCGGTGCTGTGGGTCTTATCAAGTAATAAGCAATCCAGATGATATTTCTGAATATGCGCGGGCTATCTTAAACTCGGCATTGAAGCATGGAGCGGAAGCCCTGGTTCTCACCTGCCCTTTATGTGATTATAATTTGGGCCAGGGGCAGAAAGAATTGATGAAGAAACATAGCGAATTCAAAGGGATGCCGTTATTTTATTTCACTCAATTTCTAGCTCTTGCCTTAGGGCTCGACCCTCAGGTATGTCATTTTGAGCTAAATTATGGTAGCCCGGAATCACTTCTGAGGGAAAAGAACTTACTTTCCCAAAGTGAAAGCTTTCAATCGATTGGGGGTTAAGAATGAGCATCAAAGAGGAAAATAAAAATCCGGCAGAAATAGCGGCTAAGCTGATTCCGATATATATCATGGGAAAGCGCTATGAAGTTCCCGAAGGTCTTACCATTATGAAAGCCATGGAGTATGCTGGCTATAAGTTCATTCGAGGTTGTGGGTGTCGGGGGGGAACCTGCGGTGCCTGCGGTACGGTTTATCGTAAGCCTGGCGATTATAAATTACAAGTGGCGCTTGCTTGCCAGAAGACAGTCGAGCCAGATATGTATATGGCCCAAATCCCCTTTTTCCCTGCTAATCGGGCCCAGTATGGATTCGCTGGTTTAACTTCCGCCCCTGAAGAGGTTTTTAAACTGTATCCTGAGCTATTCCGCTGTGTGGCCTGCAATGCCTGCACGAAAGCTTGTCCTCAGGGAATAGAGGTCATGGATGCAATCGCAGCTTTGAAACAAGGGAATATCGCCGAGGCTGCTCGACTTAGTTTCGATTGCATTCAATGCGGGCTGTGCACCAGCCGCTGCTTTGGAGAGTTAGCTCAGTATCATATGTTCCAGCTCGCGCGCAGAATTTATGGGGCCAGGATTGTCCCCCGGGCAGAACACTTAGCCGGGATGGTAAAAGCAGTCAACGAAGGAAGGTATGACCGGTTTCTGGACGAGTTGAAGCAGGCCAAGGAGGATGAGCTGAAAAAGCTGTACCAGGAGCGGGAGGCGGAGCCGATGGTGGCTGGGGAGGATTGGAAACCGAAGGATACAAGATACCTGTAGGAGGCAAGATGAGTTACTTAGGATATCCCGATTTCCTCGAGCCCTATATCAAGAAGGTAGAAGGGACCAGACCTGCCCGCGTCGAGAAAAGGAGGAAGGGGGAGGAATTTCCCTTCATGTCCTTGCAGGAAAGGCAGGGGATGTTGAAATATCACCCCGATTATAAGGAGGAAGGGAGGAGGGAGATAAAGGTCGGCCCGAGTAAGGGCTATAGAATAGCTCACGAGTTTGTCGACCTGCTGGAGGCCAAGAGCAGGGTTGACCCTGACAAAGTAGACCTGTCGAGGGTTGACTATGAAACCGATGTCTTAGTTATTGGGGGTGGAGGGGCTGCCACCATTGCCGCCCTTATTGCCGAGGAAAATGGTGCCCAGGTTATTATGGCTACGAAGCTTCGGCATGGCGATGCTAATACTATGATGGCTGAAGGTGGGATTCAGGCTGCCTCAAAAGGGGAGAAGGATTCTCCTTACTATCACTACCTGGATGTGATGGGGGGAGGACATTTCAAAAATGACCCTGACATTGTGGCTGCTTTTGTGAAGCAAGCTCCTGATGCCCTTCGATGGTTGGAAAGCCTGGGAGTTATGTTCTCCAAGTTTCCTGATGGCCGGCTGGATGCTATGCATGGTGGGGGAACTTGCCGAAAAAGGATGCATTATTGCGCTGACCTCAGCGGACTAGAAATCATGCGTACTGTGCGCGATGAAGCTCGTAACCGGGCTAATATCAAAGTTCTGGAGTTTTCCCCGGCAGTAGAGCTTATCTTGAACGAACACGGGCAGTGTGCCGGAGCTTTGCTCTATAACATGGAGACTGAGGAGTATATTGTTGTCAAAGCCAAGGCAGTGGTTTTAGCCACAGGTGGTGCCGGAAGGCTCCATATTCAGGGGTTTATAACCACCAATCATTACGGTGCCACCGCCGATGGTATTGTTATAGGCTACAGGGCAGGTGTGCCTCTGGCTTTCCTGCACACCGTTCAATATCACCCCACAGGCGTTGTATTTCCGGAGCAAATAGAGGGGTGGCTGATTACCGAGAGGTTCCGGTCCGAGGGGTCGGACATTTTGAATGTCCACGGAGAGAAATTTGTTAATGAGCGCGAGCCACGGGATGTGGAAGCAGCCCGGTTTATCAAGGAATGCCTGGATGGCAAGGGCGTTCCCACTCCCACCGGCAAGGTAGGCATCTGGCTCGATTCCCCCATGCTCGATATCCTCCACGGTGAGGGAAGGGTGCAGACTGCTTTTGTGGGTAAATGGAAGGTCTACGACCGCTTAGGAATTGATATATCTAAAGCCCCCATGCTGGTCTATCCCACACTCCATTATCAGAATGGGGGGCTTAAGGATAATGCCGAATGTGAAACTGCTGTGCCCGGGCTTTATGTTGCCGGGGAAGTAACGGGGGGGTTGCATGGAGAAAACAGGCTGATGGGCAATTCGCTTATGGATATTGTAGTATTTGGCCGGATTGTGGGAAAGAATGCCGCTATATTCGCCAGGGAGAAAGCAAAAGAAGGAAAGCTAACATTGAAGCACGTAAAGAGATATCATAAAGAACTTGAAAAGGCCGGGATTATAACTGATAGAGTAGCCCCGATGCTTCTTCCCGATTATACCACGCCTGAAGTAAAGGAAAAGCAGCTTACCGTAAGCTACCTGGGCACCCTGAGGTAAATGTAGTACGAGGCTTTAGCCTCGTGCTCTAGGAAGAGAGGTGAGAGCTATGTCTAAGAAAATCACGCTTCCGTTAACTGAAGAAGTCTTGAAGGACCTCAAAGCCGGGGATAATCTCTTGCTCACCGGGGTCATCTACGTTGCCCGCGATGCCGCTCACAAGAGGATGGTCGAGGCTCTCGACCAGGGAAAGCCTCTGCCCTTCGATATTAAGGGGGCAACCGTGTACTACATGGGGCCCAGCCCGGCCCGGCCGGGGAGGGTAATCGGCTCGGCTGGTCCCACCACCAGTGGTCGGATGGATGCTTATGCACCCCGGTTAATGGCCGAAGGGCTGAAGGGGATGGTTGGCAAAGGTTTGCGGTCCAAAGCGGTGAAAGATGCCATGGCCAAGCACAAAGCAGTTTATCTGGGGGCAATAGGGGGTGCCGGCGCCGTAATTTCCAGGAGCGTCAAGAAAGCAGAGGTGGTGGCCTACGAAGAACTTGGTGCTGAAGCCCTTCGCCGCCTGGAGGTAGAGGACTTCCCTGTCACGGTCGTAAACGACGTCTACGGCGGCGACCTTTACGAAGAAGGCAAAGCCAAATACCAGGTAAGAGTCCCTTAATTATAGTCAATCACAAAATTCCCTTTTGTAGCTATATAGAAGAGCAAAGCGAAATTTTCGTGGGGTACTAGCTAGGGGAGAGCCTGGTAGGTTTGCTGCAGGAGCAGAGCATCCTTTTCCAAATAGGGCACACTCTCGCAAATGACTACTCCTTTTGCCTTCCGTTTCTTCAGGGCTTTAAGCAGCTCCATATATTGGAAGTCTGAGTCCGGGAGCATTAAATGCTTGATTTCGCCCTTCTTACCGTAAGCAATCCCGGAGAGATGGATGTGCATATTATCTAAGGCTCGCCTGCCTAGTTTCCCTTCAATCTGGTCTAAGATATCAAGAAATTCTTGATAAGAATTAGCCTTTCCTGTCCGGGCATGCCAATGAGAAAAATCAAGGCAAGGGGCAACTCCTTCTATCTCGCTGCTAAGCTGAAGTAGTTCCTCTAAAGTGCCAAATTGGGAGGGCTTTCCGGTGACTTCTGGGGAAATCGTGACCTTATTGTCTTCGTTCCTCAGGACGTTGACTATCTCTTTTAAATGCTTTTTGACCGCGGTGTAGGTCTCTGCGGGGGTGCTTTTGAGATAAAAGGCGGCGTGGAAGGTAATACTTCTGGCGCCGAAAAGACCGGCAATGCGAGCAGTTTGCAGTATCCTTTCTTTGCTCATGTGTACTTTTTCCGGTTCCACAGCATTTAGATTTATAAAGTAAGGTCCGTGAGCAGTGAGCGCTACCTTCTTCCTTAATGCTAATTCTCCCACCGAGGCAGCAACTTCGGGGCTCATCTTTACCCCCCAGACAAATTCCACCTCCATGCAGCCGAGGCCAAGCTCGGCAATACGCTCAATGCCAGCCTCTGTGGAACTGGATTTAGCACTGAGTGGAACACCGCCTGTTCCGAAAAGGAGCTCGCTTGTTTCGTCTGAATTCATGACTTTCCCTTACCTAATTTTACTGCTTCGTCTACGAGTTTTTTAAAAGCAGCCAGCAATTCTTTGGTTAGCTGACCGGGTTTACCTGTGCCGATGGGCTTACCCTCAAACCAGGTCAGGGGCATAAGCTCTAATATGGAATTGGTAAGAAAAGCTTCTTGAGCCTCGATTAGCTCGTTTAACTCGACCCATCTTTCCGTGGCCTTGATATTCGAAGTCCGGGCTATTTTCAGGAATGCGTCCCTGGTGATTCCAGGCAGGACGCCGCTTTCAAAAGAAGGCGTGATGAGTTCTCCATTGCTCACCAGGAAGATATTGGTGCTGCTGCCTTCAGCTAGGTAGCCCTGTTCATTGAGGAAGATAGCTTCATCGTATCCGGCAGCCCTGGCTGCCGTGCGGGCAAGTACGTTTTCCATATAACAGGTTGACTTCAGTCGGGATAAGGGCGACTGGCTATTGCGGCGCAGGAAAGACACGACTGCCTTAAAACCCGTTTCATATTTTTCGAGTGGTAAGGGAACAAGGTTTTGGGCTGTGATTAAGATAGTAGGGCTGGAGCACGTGCTGGAGTCAGGCGTCATGTCGCCTTCACCGGCCGAAACAGTGAGCCTCAGGCGGGCATCCCTGAGCTCGTTAGCTTCGAGAGTTGCCAGGCAGGCGGCTTCCAGAGATTGCTTTCCCTCCTCTGTGGTCAGGATGCTATGCGTCAGGCCGATGCTTTCAGCAGAGCAGCGAAGGCGGGTGAGATGAGAGTCGAGGCGGTATATATGGCCGTTGTAAGCCCGCATGGTCTCGAATAAGCCGTATCCGTAAAGGAAGCCGTGGTCGAAGGGGGATAGCTTAGCTTCGAAGCGGGGGACAAGTCGGCCGTTGAGATAGATAATTTCTGCCACGTTTAGAAAAATCCTAAATTCTAAGCTCTAAAATCTAAACAATATCCAATGACCAAAATCCAAGGGGTCTAAGCAGTTTTGAGTTTCCATCATTCGTGCTTTGTATTTGTTTAGGATTTAGCATTTCGGATTTGGTATTTGACTTTTACTCCAGACTGGCTGGGTAAAACGAAGAAAGTTGGTCAAAATATCGTGTCCTACTTCGGTGAGAATGGATTCGGGGTGGAACTGGACCCCCTCCACTACATAATCTCGGTGTCTCACCCCCATTATTATGCCTTCAGCGGTTTTGGCACTGATTGCGAGACAGGATGGAAGCCCCTCAGTTTCGATAATTAAGGAATGGTAGCGTGTTGCTGGGAAAGGATTGGGTAAGCCCTGATAGATAGTTTTGCCATTGTGGTGGATAATGGAGGTCTTGCCGTGGACTGGCAAGGTCTGACCAATTTTACCCCCATAGACGTAGCCAATGCATTGATGCCCCAAACATACTCCCAGTATGGGGATTTTCCCACCGAAATGTCTCACTGTCTCGTTAGACATGCCTGCTTCTAAAGGTGTACAGGGCCCTGGTGAGATAATAATATGGCTGGGGGCTAGCTCTTCGATTTGAGCTAAAGTTATCTGGTCATTACGATAGACCACTGGTTGCCAGCCCAGTTCCCCCAGGTATTGGGCCAGGTTGTAAACAAAGGAATCATAGTTATCTATTATCAGTACCATTTTTAAGCTTGTTGCAATGATAGAATATCTTGCTCCTCCCGTTGCGGTGAATTTCTTAGCACTAAATTATGTCTCCACCTGACCGTCATTGACAAATTTGTCTTTGGCGTTTATCCTATTCATCGTTGTTTCCTTACAAGCCCTAGTCTGCCGTGTGGGCACAGGCTTTTTTGGTGCAGATGTTATTTACTGTATCATAGCTGAAAAGGGACATTTTGGCTAGGGCTTCAAAGACTATGTGATTCTTTATGTGTTATCTGGATTTAAGAAAGGAGATGCAGAATCAGAAATAAGGATAAAATCTGCCGAAGAAGCAACAGGTATTGCCCATTCTGTTGAAGGAGAAAGTCATGGAAAAGGTCATCATTTTCGACACTACCTTACGAGATGGTGAGCAAGCCGCGGGAGCGAGCTTGAACCTCCAGGAGAAGCTGGGGATAGCCAGGCAACTGGATAGACTTGGCGTTGATGTTATTGAACCTGGTTTTCCTGCCAGCTCAGTTGGAGAGTTTGAGGCTGTTCGGCTTATTGCCCAGGAGCTTAAGCGTCCCACAATTTGCGCTCTGACCCTTGCCAATATTGAAGCCGTAGACAGGGCCTGGGAGGCGGTTAAGGAAGCCGAGCATCCCCGGATTCACGTTTTTCTTTCAGCTTCAGACATTCACCTAGCTCACCAGCTTAAGAAGAGTCGGGATGAGGTTCTAAACATGTCTCAGGAAACGGTGGCTCGAGCTAAGAGTTATTTAGACGACGTTGAGTTCTCACCGATGGATGCCAGTCGTGCTGATCCTGCTTACATCTATCAAATTCTGGAAGCAGTGATCAACGCTGGAGCAAGCACGGTTAACATCCCCGATACTGTGGGCTATGCTACCCCTCAGGAATTTGGCAGTTTAATCCGGGGCATACTGGACAACGTGCCTAACATCGACAAGGCTGTGATCAGTGTACATTGTCATGATGACCTTGGGTTGGCTGTGGCTAATAGTCTCGAAGCAATAAGGGTAGGTGCGCGGCAGGTTGAGTGTACCATTAACGGCATCGGTGAGAGAGCTGGCAATGCTTCTCTGGAGGAAATTGTCATGGCTTTAAAAACTCGCCAGGATTTCTTCAATCTAACCACCAGTATTGATACGACTCAAATTTACCGGGCAAGTCGTTTAGTTAGCGAGCTTACTGGTTTTTCCATCCAGCCTAACAAAGCCATCATTGGGGCAAATGCCTTCCGCCATCAGTCAGGTATCCATCAAGATGGCGTGCTCAAAAAGTCTATCACTTACGAAATTATGGACCCTAAATCGGTGGGCATACCCTCGAGTACCCTGGTATTGAGTAAGGTGAGTGGTAGACATGCCTTCAAGGAGAGACTATCCGAGCTTGGCTATACTTTAAGCGAGGAAGACTTAAACCGCGCCTTTCAGGGCTTCAAGGAGTTAGCGGATAAGAAAAAGGAAATCACAGACCGAGATATTGAATCTCTGATAGCCGAGGAACTGCGCACTATTACTGAAGTGTACCATCTTGACCATGTTGAAGTTTCCTGCGGTGACCATAGTATCCCTACGGCAACAGTTAGGCTCATCGGTCCAGACGAGCAGAGTTTGGCTGATGCTGCTTTGGGCACAGGTCCTGTGGATGCCGTATATAAAGCTATCAACCGCATAGTTGGGATACCTAATAAACTCACGGAGTTCACTGTTAAATCGGTTACCGAGGGGATTGATGCCATCGGAGAGGTTTTGATACGAATAGAGAGCAAGAGTGTAACCTATACCGGGCGTGGTGCTGCCACTGACGTCATTGTTGCCAGTGCCAAGGCATACATGAATGCCCTAAATCGTTTGTTGGCGGCAAAAGGAGTGGATAGTAATGTCGAAGGCAAAAATTAAGTTTACTTACAATGATTATAGGAATTTGCCAGAGTCCGAGACCAAAAGGCATGAGCTTTGGGAAGGAAACATTGTTATGGTTCCGTCGTCTACTACTTATTTAGAGATTAAGCTCTCTGAGATCTTCTGAGCGTTGAGGTGATGAATTTGAGTCCCTGGCTAGAAATGATATTGAGGTTTTTATTGGCTGTTGCCTTGGGGGCTGGCATTGGGTTTCAGCGGGAACGGGCAGGCAAGGTAGCGGGAATGCGCACGCATATATTAGTTAGCTCAGGAGCAGCCCTTTTCACCTTGGTATCTATATACGGGTTTACTGGTACAGCAGTTGACATCTCTCGAGTTGCTGCTGGGGTGGTAGTTGGGGTTGGTTTCATCGGTGCTGGAGTTATTCTCCGCGGCGCACGTGAAGAGGAGGTGGCAGGACTAACCACAGCAGCCACCATCTGGGTAACTGCTGCTATAGGTCTAGCTGCGGGGGCAGGAATGTATTTGGTCTCCGTTATAGCAACTGCGATTATCACAGGTATTTTGTTGATCCCCAAGATTCGTGGCTAATGAAGTCATTGCGAGCAGAGCGAAGCAATCTCAATGAGAACGTCGGTTTAAGAATTTTAACGACGTTCTTGGCAAAGGGGCATTTGTCATGGTCAAAATTTTGCACACTGCTGATATTCACCTCGGGGCAAAGTTCTCGGGTCTAGGAAATAAGGGTGGTTCTCAACGAGAGCAGTTGAGAACCACATTCAAGAGCATCACAGCCACTGCAATAGATGAAAGGGTGAATATCATTTTAATTGCCGGGGACCTATTCAATGCTAACCAGCAGCCGCAAAAAAATATAGATTTGGTAATAGAACAATTTAATTTGCTTGGGTCAAATAATATTCCAGTCTGCCTTATCCCTGGCACGCATGACTCTCTTGATTCCTCGTCAATTTACAGAAAAGTTGACTTTGAAGGAAAATGCTCTAATCTAAAAATTTTTGCTGATGAAAATATATCCTTCAAGGAGTATCCCGGCCTTGATTTAACGGTATATGGGAAGCCAAATCTGAGTAATAGGTCCTACATAAGCCCATTGAAAGGGCTCAAACGTTCGACCTCAAGTAAGTTTCATATCGCTATGGCTCACGGGTCGTTCTATATCCCGGAAAAGATAGCGGAGGATGACCATGTCTTCAGGCTTGAGGAAGTTAAAGCCAGTGGCATGGACTATCTGGCGCTGGGGCACTGGCACCGAGTCTATAGCTGCTCAGAAAAACCTCCAGCCTGGTATTCCGGCCCGCCGGAATGGATACCTGACCAAAGAGAAAGAGGTGCTGTGCTTTTAGTTAGCCTTTTGGACTCCGGCGAGGTTAAGGTTGAACCCGAAAAGCTTGGACTTCGTGACTATGACGAAGTAGAGATAGACATGAGTGAAATACAAGAACTGGCGACGCTAAAAGCGAGAATTTCCGATGGGGCAAATCAGAATCTGATAAGAAGAATCACTCTTAAAGGGCTTCGCGATGCCGAACTTATAGCAAATCCTGAGGAATTGGAAACCGAATTGGGGGAGAAATTTTTTCATCTTAGTGTTATGGATAAATCTCATCCGAAGTCAGGAGAGGTTACAGAGAATGAAGAGCGGTTGATTAGGAATAGATTTATTAAGCTAATGAAGGGGCAAATCGAGAGCTCGGAGGGGGAAGATAAAGACATTGCTGAAAATGCTCTTCAGTATGGCATAGCCCTTCTGGATGGGAAGGAAGTCTTATAATGTGGTTGAAAAGGCTTGAGTTCAAAAACTTCAAGAGATTTGTTGATTTTCAAGCTCAGTTCAGTCCCGGGGTAAATGTGGTCAAAGGGCCGCTAAATGAAATGGGGAAGTCCACTTTACTCGAGGGTATCATTGTTGCCCTTTTTCAGAATCCTAAAAGCACTGCGCAGGAGCTTAAAGATTATGCTTCTTGGGGCTCAAACAGACAGTTTCGAACCAGCCTTGAGTTTGAGGATAAGGGGCATAGATATTTGCTGGAGAAGGACTTTGACAAAGGAATCGTCAGGCTTATTCAAGATGATGGTCGAGAAGAACTGGATACCTTCAAAGAGATTTCAGGGAAAATGGCTGAACTGTTAGGAACCAAATCTAATGATTTGTTCTTATGTTCTTGTTGCATTCGCCAGGCTGAGGTGAGTAAAATCTCATCAGGTGAGAAGGAAATTAGTAAGAGCTTGGAAGAGGTAGTCACTGGTGGTAAAGAGAGTGTCTTGACTTCGCAACTGACTCATAAGCTGGATGCCAAAATCGCTGAAACGAAGAGGGGGCTGGATAAACTAGCAAAAAACCCAGGTATCCTGGCAAACCTCAAAAACGAACTACAAGATATTTCGCGAAGATATAATGAGGTTAGGGATGAGGTCTCCAAAGTTGAAGCGCAGAAAATCGAGCTAGTGGAGGTGGACAAGCAACTAGCTCGGGTCAAGGAAGAATATGAGAATGCCAATGCTTTGTTGGAGAAAAACAAACAGCGTAAAGAAATCGAAGCATCTATAGAAAGGTTGACTAAAGATTATAATGGCGTGGCAGAACTACTCAGGAGGATAGAGAACCAGGAAGGAGACTGTAAGAAAGCAGATGAAGCGCTTAGGGCTATCGAAGGCTTGGAGGATAAGCAACGGGTTTCAGAATTTAGAAAAGGGCTGGATGCAATCCAGAATAGACGTGGGGATATCGAGAAGGACCTGGCTATGAGAGAAGAAGAGATAACCGAGACAAAAGATAAGCTGGGCAGAAGAGAATCCCTTAGATTTCTCGGTTCTTGGAGAGGCTTAGCCGCTTCGATAATGATACTGACGGGTGGGGTAATTGGAACCCTGGTTGGTCCCTTCTACCTCCTGGGGTTGATAATCCTGGGCGCGGCTCTTCTTGTCATAACCATAAGAGCGAGTCGTGCCCTCATTCGAGATAAGACTGATATTTCGGGTATTGTAGAGCGTATTCGAAGTATGAAAGGGTCTCTCGGTAAACTTAGTCAGGAAGAACAAGAATTGCTGGCTAAAACTAAATGTAACACGTTTGCCGAGTTTAATGAAAAGGAAAGAAATTTTTACTATTGGCTGGAAAAGAAAAGGAGAGCGGAATATCTCTTAGAGGGAATGCTGAGTGGTGAGACGATTCAGGGTACTGATAAGCGAAGGCAGGAGGTAGCTGGAAAGTTAGCAGTTGAGCAAGCGAAACTTACCGAGGATTTGACAGCAACACGCCTGAGCCCGGAAGAATACATCGGATTGGAAAGAAAAATTCAGAGCTTAGAGGCGACACGAAACGAACTTGAAGACCGCAAAAGAGATAGTGTGGCAGTCATTAAAACGGCGAAATTTGATGCTGAGAATCAAATTAAGCTGGAAGAAGAACTGGAAGGCCTTCAGGAAGCATTAAAACATGAAGAGAGAAGAGTGAAAGTTTATGAATTAGCCAGGGAATTCATCTCCCAAGCGAGAACTGAAATTCTTTCGTCAGCTGAGGAAGCTTTGGGGAAAGAAATTCAGAGATATTTGGCTGTCTTTACCAATGGTAAGTATAAGCAGGTAAAAGTTAACAAGGAAGCCCTGGAGTTCGGGGTATATTCGGATGAGAAAGGGGACTGGGTTAAGCCCGAGGAATTAAGTGGGGGGGTAATTGATGAGTTCTATCTAGCATTTCGGCTCGCCCTGGCAGAGTTGATATTTGGCGATAAGAAGCCACCTTTGATATTGGATGATCCCTTTGTTAATTTTGACTCTGTCCGTCTGGCTAACACGCTAAACTTTTTCAAAACGCTAGCCTCGGATTATCAAATCATCATATTCACGCTGAGCGATTTATACGATAAAGTAGCGGATAATATTATTTTGTTAGGTGAAATAGAGAGACCTTTGTGATGAACTTAGCACTCATCATAACAAGCATGGTTTCCAATGATAGGCAGCAAAGAATGAGAGGTAAATAGTATGGAATTCGATGTAGCGGTTTTACCAGGCGATGGTGTTGGCCCCGAGGTAATAACCGAGGCGCTAAAGAGTTTGCAAGCCGTGGGTGAGAAATTCGGGCATAGCTTTCACTTCCAAGATGGTCTTATAGGTGGTGTTGCCATAGATACTCTGGGCACAGCCCTCAGCGATGAAACCTTGAAGATATGTAAACAATGTGACGCAGTACTGCTCGGTGCAGTCGGCGGTTCTAAATGGGATGACCCTCAAGCTAAAATCCACCCTGAAGACGGACTTCTGGCTTTGCGCAAAGGGCTGGAGCTGTTTGCTAATTTGCGCCCCGTGAAAGTTTCCCCTATGCTGGTGAATTCCACTAATCTCAAGCCGGAGGTGGTTAAGGGGGTTGACTTGATGGTGGTTAGAGAACTCACAGGCGGACTTTACTTTGGTCAGCCCAAGAAACAGTGGCGAACTCCGGAGGGAAGGCAAGCCGTTGATACCTTGGCTTATTCTGAAGCAGAAATTGAGCGCATATTAAGGGTCGGTTTTGAGGTGGCTCGCAGCCGCCGTAAAAAGTTAACTTCGGTAGATAAAGCCAATGTTCTCCAGTCATCCCGATTATGGCGGCAGATTGCTATAGAAATTGCCGCCGATTACCCCGACATTGAGCTTCAGCATATGCTGGTTGATGCCTGTGCTATGAGGTTTATTCAGCGTCCTGCTGAACTGGATGTCTTGGTCACGGAAAACATGTTTGGTGACATTCTCACCGACGAGGCTTCAATGCTGGCTGGCTCTATGGGCATGCTCCCCTCAGCCAGCTTAGCAGGAATTCCCAGGGGAAAAACCTTCGGCATGTATGAGCCAATTCATGGCAGCGCTCCCAGTCGAGCAGGGCAAAACCTGGCTAACCCTATTGCCACTATCTTGAGCGTAGCTATGATGCTCCGCTATTCCTTTGCCCTAGAGACTGAAGCACAGACTATAGAAAATGCCGTTCTCCATACTTTGGAGAAAGATTATAGAACTTACGATATAATGTCAGAAGGCAAGATTCGGGTGGGAACAAAGGAGATGGGAGATTTGATTGCTCAAAAAGTTAAAAGTTAAGGGAATTTTCAATGTCGACAGTGCAGCTTTATGATACGACGCTGAGGGATGGTGTACAACAAGAAGGCATTTCTTTGTCTGTCGAGGATAAGCTGAAGATTTGCCAGAAGCTAGATGAGCTTGGCATTGACTTCATCGAGGGTGGCTGGCCTGGTTCTAACCCTAAGGATACCGAGTTCTTTACCAGAGCGCAGAATTTGCGCTTGACCCATTCAACCCTGGTGGCCTTTGGCAGCACCAGGCGCTCAGGTTCTCGAGTGGAAGAAGACCTTAATCTCCAGGCCTTGCTTGAAGCCAAAACCAAGATGGTCACTATCGTAGGCAAAGCCTGGGATAAGCAGGTAACCCGGGTTCTGGAAACAACGCTGGAAGAAAGCCTCAGCATGATTACAGATTCCATAAGTTACCTTAGAGCAAAAGGGCTCAGGGTTTTTTTCGATGCCGAGCACTTTTTCGATGGGTATAAGGATAATCTTGAATATGCCTTGCAGGTAGTGACGGCTGCAGCTAAAGCTGGTGCGGAATGCGTGGTCCTCTGTGATACTAATGGTGGTGCCCTGCCACAACAGATAGTAGAGGCTATTAAAGCTGTTCAAAAGGCAAGCCCTGTCCCTTTAGGTATTCACACACATAATGATGTTGAGCTTGCTGTAGCTAATTCCCTAGCTGCCGTGGAAGCGGGGGTTATTCAGGTTCAGGGGACAATTAATGGCTATGGTGAGCGATGTGGCAATGCCAATTTCTGTTCAATCATACCAACTTTGAAGCTTAAGATGGGCATAGACTGTGTTACTGAAGTACAGCTAAGCAAGCTGAGTGATGTCTCTCATTATGTATCAGAACTGGCCAATATGCCTCATTATGACCGATTTCCTTATGTGGGTGATGATGCCTTCACTCATAAAGCTGGGATTCACGTATCTGGCTTAATAAAATGGGAAGATAGCTACCAGCATATAAACCCGAGTCTGGTAGGTAGCCGCCCGCATGTTGTTGTCTCCGAACTGGCTGGGAAGGGAAGTATTATCTTTAAAGCTAAAGAGCGTGGACTACCTGTACCTAAAGGCAAGGAGGTTGACAAGGTACTGGAGCAAATTAAGTCACTGGAGAAGCAAGGTTTTCAATATGATGTGGCTGAAGCGTCCTTTGACCTTTTACTCCGTCGGGCTCAGCACAACTATCGACCACCTTTTGAATTGGTTGATTTCATGGTGGTTGTCGAAAAACGACGCCGACCACCAAGAACTGGAAATCGAGAAGAGCCATTGTCAGAGGCCACTATCAAGGTCAAGGTCGATAGCAGGATAGTACATACAGCTGCTGAGGGCGATGGACCAGTTGATGCCCTCGACCAGGCTCTACGTAAAGCTTTACTTCAGTTCTATCCCGACCTGGCTGATGTAAAACTTATTGATTATAAGGTGCGCATCCTCGAAGAAACCGCAGGCACTGCATCGCAGGTCCGGGTGCTCATTGAATCCAGTGATGGCAGGGAAAACTGGCGGACGGTAGGCAGTTCCACTAACATCATCGAAGCCAGCTGGCTGGCCCTGGCCGACAGCATCGAGTACTGGCTAGCAAAGCAAGCTGGCAAAGCAAGGGGCTGACTTCCGTTGCAACATTGTCAGAGTCAAGAGTCCATTGGATTTGATTTCAAATATACGGAGTGAGATAACATTGTGAATCCACAGCAATGTGGGAGTTATGAATATGAGTTATGATGACGCCAACATAAAAATTATCGCCGAACAATTTAGATGGGCTAAAGACAAAGGCTACTCTATAGCGGTGCTCTTGGGTGCTGGCATGTCTGTATCAGCAGGTATACCATTGGCTAAAGGCATGGTCGAGGAAATCAAAAATCAATTTCCACACTTAGCTTCTACTTGCACAAAAGAAACCTATCCAGCTTATATGAGCCTTTTGGCACCTGCTCAGAGAAGACGATTAATCGGTTCCTTTGTTGATAATGCGAAAATAAACTTGGCACATTTGTATCTTGGCGCACTTGTAAAAGAAAATTATGTCGATAGGATTCTTACAACCAATTTTGACCCACTTGTAATACGGAGTTTAGCATTATTTAACATATATCGTGCCGTTTATGATTTTGCTGCTTCTCAAGAATTTATCCCCGGAGAGGCTGCCCAACTTTCAGTATTTTACCTTCATGGGCAGCGAGATGGGTTTGTGCTGTTGAACACTACTGAAGAAATAAGCAAGCATTCAGAGAGGCTTAAATATGTTTTTCAAGATGTTGCGCGTGGAAGATGCTGGATAATAATCGGTTATAGTGGAGAAAACGACCCTGTTTTTGAACGGTTAGCAGAGGTTGATGTCTTCCAGAACAAGCTTTTTTGGATTGGATACAAAGATAAAGGGCCTGATGATCACGTTTTGAAAAAAATTTTAAAGCCCAAGAGTAAATTCGGATGTTATGTGAAAGGCTATAATGCAGATTCATTTTTTCTTGAGCTTTCCAAAGAATTGGGATTGCCAGAACCGCAGATCGTTTCCAAACCTTTTTCTCATCTAAAGGAAGCCATTAATACCATTGCTGAATATCATGTCGATGATAAACTGGTTGATCCAACAAAAGAAACAAAAAAGTGGATAGATACAGCAATTAAAGGTTTTGAAGAAGGTAAAGGTTTTGAGGCTCTTAACGATGCGCAAAAGGGGACAATTGATAGTAGCGAAATGGTCCGTAAAATAAGAGATGTGTGGGTGCATGGCAGATTCGACCAAATTGATGATATTTCTGACGATATTATCTCAAACGGTATAGCGGCAGCTAACGAATATCTTGCCCTTGCCCTCAATAACTGGGGGGGTGCCTTATCAGGCCTCGCAAGAACAAAGGAAGGCAGGGAGGCGGATGACTTATTTAAACAATCCTTTGAGAAGTATGAACGGGCGTTGAAAATAAAACCAGACAAACACGAAGCCCTCAATAACTGGGGGGTTGACTTATCAGGACTTGCGAAAACAAAGGAAGGCAAGGAGGCGGATGACTTACGCAAGCAATCCTTTGAGAAGTATGAACGGGCGTTGAAAATAAAACCAGACCTACATGAAGCCCTCAATAACTGGGGACATGGCTTGTCAGACCTCGCAAAAACAAAGGAAGGCAAGGAGGCGGATGATTTATTTAAGCAAGCTTTTAAAAAACTCATGAAGGCAGAAGAGATTAAAGAAGGCACAGCGGCATATGATATCAGTTGTATATATGCACTAACGAATAAAATAAAAGAATCTCTTATATGGCTTGAAAAAGGTTTGAAAATGGAATCGACACCATCAAGAAAGCATATTTTGGAAGATAGCGATTTAGATAAAATCAAGTCTACAAATGAATTTCAGAGGCTAATTAATAAGTATAGGCCAGAATAGATAGATGTCACAACGTCGCCTAACATTGTATTCGTGGCTGAGCTCACTAAACCAAATTGTCCTGTTGGGAAACTTCACATACCCGCAAAATGTTGTATAAAATTGCCACTTAGAAGAGAAGGAAGAAACTGTCATGGATAAACCAATGTCCAATTTCTTTTTCCAATTCATGTCTTTGGGCTACAAATTTCGCGATTTCTTCTTGCCCCGCAAGAATATCTTAGATGAGGTGGGGATAAAACCGGGATTTCATGTGCTCGATTATGGCTGTGGACCCGGGAGTTACATACCCCCCCCTCGCAGAATTGGTAGGCGAATCGGGGAAAGTTTATGCCCTGGATATCCATCCCTTGGCAATTCAGAAAGTTGAGGATATCACCTCAAAAAAGCAACTGGCGAACGTGGAAATCATTCTTTCCGATTGCCAAACCGGGTTGCTGAATAATACCTTGGATGCTGTTCTATTGTATGCTGCCTTTCATCACTTGAGCGACCCAGACGTGGTACTAAAGGAATTACATCGAGTATTGAAACCAAATGGAATCCTATCCTTCAGTGACCGCCATATGAAGGAAAAGGAAATAGTGGCTGCGGTAACAAACAGCCGATTGTTCAGGTTGGAGAGAAAAGGCCAAAGAACGTATACTTTTTTAAAGGAAAAGTTAACTGCGTAGCTTCGTGTAAAATTCCTTGTCCTCTATGTGATTGGCTCTTGCCGGCTACTTTTATGTCCTTCAAGGCTTGCCCCTTCGTTTACTGGAAATGCTCTCTCGGTTTAGCACCTCGCCTTTAGCCAGTCCAGAACAAAAGCCATTGCTGCCTGTTCCAGGCGCATTTTGTGGTTGGCACCGGGTATTATTTTTAACTCTTTGGGCTCTCTAGCTTTCTGGTACAGCTTATGTGCGTGCTCCAGGGGTATTAATTCGTCGGCATCTCCATGAACCAAAAGCAGGGGACGGGGGGAAATTCTATCGATCCAGTTGATTGGAGAGACGGTCTCAAATCCCTCTTCCCATTCTTCTATTGAGGGTGGAAAATCTTTATCCCTGATTGACCCGATTTGGCGAAACCGTTGGATAGTGTCCAGAGGCGTTTCTTCTTGAGATAGAGAGCGAAAATCCGCAGGGCAGGCACAGGTTACCACTGAAGATATTCGAAGGTCTTGCGCTGCGGTGTAAACGGAAACCGCTGCTCCTCCGCTAAATCCCAGTAAACAAAAACGGGTCTTATCTACCTCCTTCAGGTCATACAGGAAATCAAGAGCGGCTTGCAAATCTCGACTCCAGCCCAGGATGTCTAAGTTACCTTCGCTCCTTCCCGCCCCCCGGAAGTTAAAGATTAGGGTGGCGAAGCCAGCATGGCAAAAGCGCTGCGCCAGCATAGTATAGCCCCTGTCGGTGGGGTCGGGAGGAACAGCGGGAATGCCGTGGCAGATGCACAAGGCGGGATGAACCTTGTCCCTTGACGGAACATGAAGCTCGCCGACAAGCTCAAGTCCATCGGATTTAAAGCGAATTTCTTTTGCCTCCATCTCTCAATGGGTCAGAAGTAATAGGTTCGCCTTCTTCTTCTAAAAATGAAACCAGCTGCGAGCCCCAGCAACAAACCTCCGAGGTGAGCTTGCCAGGCTATCCCGGAGAAGAGGAAGGAGAGGACGAGGAGGATTATGACTGCAATCCAGAGTGGCATGGGGATAGGGATGAAGAATATAAAGACTGGTACTCTGGGGACTATTATCGCCAGGGCTCCAGCAAGTGCAAAAATACCTCCCGAGGCTCCTATCCCTGTGGTGAAAGGATCCCCAAAAAGAGGGGGAATAAAACCCCGAAGAACAAGATAACCAAGAACAAAGTAGAGGATATTTCCTGCCAGCCCTCCGAGAAAAAATACCGCCAGGAAACTTCTCTCCCCCACTGCCCGGATGACGAAACTGCCCAGGAAATACAAGGCTATCATATTGAATAATATATGTGTCCAATGAATGGGGTCGTGGACAAACATGCTGGTTATGATGGTCCACGGTTGTTGCCGGAGTAGCGCCGGTGTTAAACCTAGGAAATAGACTATTTCTGGTCTTGCAAGCGTAATTATGAAGATTACGATGTTTAGAGCTATTAAAAACCATAGGACATTTAAATTGACAGCGCGATAAGTTCGCATTGCGCAATTATAGATTAAATCTGGCTTCTGCTTCAACAGGTTGTCTCAAGTAGCTGGCGGGTTATGATGTGTTGTAATATTCGGTGCGGTAAGTTTATAATGGGGAAGATATTCAGGCCAGCAAGATATTTGCTTTGCGGGAATTTTAAGTGAGCGAGCAAAGTCCAGAGCAAAAACGAAAACTTCCCCCAATAGTTATAGTGGGCATAATTCTGGCAGCCCTCTGTGGCATCTCATTGTACATACGCATAGCCCTGCCTTATGACCAAATTTTTGTCAATGACTGGGTCTGGTTTCGAGAGACTGATGCCTATTATTACATGCGCAACATAGAAGTTCTGGTTAATAACTTTCCCCACTTCAATTCCTTTGACCCCTACATGCTCTATCCCGGTGGTGCTGGAGTGCTTGCTCGACCATTCTTCCCCTGGCTTATCGCTGGCATCATTCGGCTTGTTAACTTGGGGATACCGACTCTGCATACCATGGAAGTGGTGAGCGCTTACATGCCCGCTATTCTGGGCACTCTGACGCTCATCCCGGTGTACTTTATCGGCAAGGAACTGTTTAACCGCTGGGTGGGCGTAATTTCAGCCGCCCTAGTTGTCATCTTGCCTGGCGAATTTCTGCATCGTTCCCTGCTTGGCTTTACCGACCACCATGTAGCTGAGGTTTTGTTCAGCACCGTGTGCATACTCTTTCTAATAATGGCCATTAAGCGAGCTCGAGAAAGAGAGATTTCCTTCGGCCACTTTATAAGTAGAGACTGGTCAACTATCACCAAGCCTCTCGTCTATACCCTGCTCGCTGGCATCTTCCTGGGTATTTATCTCCTTTCCTGGCAAGGTGGGCTGCTGTTCATCTTCATTATATTCGCTTACCTGGTGATTCAGTTCATCGTGGACCACTTAAGGCATAAATCGAGCGACTATCTGTGTATTGTGGGCACTCCTCTTTTCCTTATTGCCTTCCTTATGCTTCTTCCAGTATTGGGCAAGAGCAGCCTGGATACAGTTTATCGTGTAGCTATGCCAGTTGTCATAGTGGTACCCATAGTCTTAAGTATTATCTCACGGCTCATGGCAGGCAGGGCTTTGAAGCCTTTTTACTACCCTTTGACCTTGCTGGGACTGGCTGGAATAGGTCTTGTTGCTTTACATGCCATCGCTCCTTCTCTGTTTCAGTATATGCTCGCCCAATTTGGCATCTTCAACCCGGGTGGCGCTATGCTGACTGTTTTGGAGGTGCAACCTCTGTCTATAAGGATAGCCTGGGGCAACTTTACCACCTCCTTCTTCATCTCATTTATTTCCTTTGCCATGCTTATTTATCTCGTCATTAAAGGAAAAATTACCGACAATACCTTGTTCTTGGTATGGAGCGTAGTAATGTTGCTAGCAGTCCTGGGGCAGCGCCGCTTCGGTTACTATTATGCTGTAAACGCTGCATTGCTCACAGGGTATTTCTCCTGGAAAATGCTGGACATTGCTGGCTTAAACAAATTGCTGGCTAAGTCTAGGGAAGTAGTGGTAGCAGTTAAAAAATTCAAGAGGAGGGGAAAGAAAACCAGAGAGAAAGCGAAGTCAAAAACATTCATGCAGCCCAGAGGCGCCTGGGTAAGGGTCATCGTTGTCGGGATAGTCCTCTTTTTCGTGGTCTTTTTCCCCAATATTGGCATGGTGAAAGCACTTGCCAGCCAGCCAAATTATATTATAAACGAGGGGTGGTATAGCTCGCTTCTGTGGTTAAAGGATAACAGCCCCGACCCTTTTTATGACTTTGATGACCCCGATTTCTATTATGAGCTATACCCACCAAAGGATGAGTTTGAATATCCCGAGACCGCCTATGGCGTGATGTCCTGGTGGGACTATGGCTACTTTATAATGCAAATTGCCCATCGCATACCCAATGCCAATCCTGGCCAGGCTGGGGCTGCCCGTGCTGGCAAGTTCTTCACCTCTCAGAATGAAACCTCTGCCAACATGTTAGCCGACGAGTCAGATTCGAAATATGTGGTGATTGACCAGGCCATGGCAACAGGGAAGTTCTACGCCATGGTAGAGTGGGCTGACAGGAGCGTGGATAAGTTTCAGGAATATTATGGCGTACCACCGCAAGTGAGTGGTGGAGACCCCCAGTGGCTTGGCTTGCTTCGTTATCCTGCCTACTACAACTCCACCGTTGTCAGGCTGTACAATTTTGATGGCAAAGCAGTAACTCCTTTGGAAAATTCCACAGTGGTTATTCCATGGAGTGGGGAATCAGTTTGGAGAGGGATACGATATAAAAATATTATTGGAGAACCTAAATATTTCTCCAGCTATGAAGAGGCCGAAGCCTAT
>Ga0307435_1000113_pt1 | contig 35271 bp, 34 predicted proteins | sample SalMarWE160470MG_FD_202164 | JGI IMG/M metagenome (GOLD analysis project Ga0307435, IMG submission 202164) | Salt marsh sediment microbial communities from the Plum Island Ecosystem LTER, Massachusetts, United States - WE1604-70 | ecosystem: Environmental > Aquatic > Marine > Intertidal zone >... | reverse complement strand
TAAAGCTGACCGTTGACATTATTCATAATAAGACAAGGAAAGAAGGAGATGCGGGCGTCTGGCTACCGCCACCGCCCTCGCCAATATCGCTTCGCACTAATTGCTCTTTCACTTTAATATCCTCGAAACCATTCAATATCGTAATCATATACGAAGCCATGTTCAGGAATTTCAGGATATTCAGGATGATGCTTTCTCACCTCATCCCAATCTAGCGTATAACTAAGGTCACTTCTACACCCTTTGCTCGGACACTTCGGCATATTATCAATCTCGTACTCCACGTGATTAATCATCACCTTCTTAGGCTCAGCTTCTTTATAATCATCAATCAGATTAGCCTTGCCGCATATGATACACAATACATACTTGTCAAATCCACGAACGTAGGTGCCTAATGACCTTTCGTGCCTAACTTCGATAATCCCATTTTGCACAGCGAGTACAATCGCATGGGCACGGCTAGTAGCTTCAAGCTTTTGCATTAGATTCCAAATATGGTTTCTCACTGTATTCACCCTTACGCCCAATCTTTCAGCTGCCTCACTGTTATTTAACCCCATTCCGATAAGTGCTAAAGCCTCAAGTTCACGCTTAGTTATGTGTATATTGTTCTTTATAATAAAACCGCCATCTACAGCTGCTCCTTCCCTTACATTAATTGCCATTCACACCTCCCTTGAAACCGTTAATATGACTATACAGTTATTATGACTATAACACCCCTCATTAATTTTGTCAATAGGCAAAAATACCAGTTTGGTCATTGCATTACTATTCTCAAATTATGTATATTACATTGGAAATATTATGAAAAACTGAAAGAACTGATACGTTTTGAATTCTTAGGATAAGGAGTCTAAAATGCAACCAGTTGATATCGTTAATATTGTATTGCAGTCTACTATAGTAATTTTTCTAATATGGTATGCTATTGAAACTTACAGATTAAGGAAACAGACTACGTATCAAAATAAAATATCAATACAACCCATTATTGATTTTATTCATGACCCTAATAAACTGCTCCCCTTTGTTTATACCATAGAAAATGTTGGTTTTGGTGTCGCCTTAAACATACATATATACCTATGGGTATCAGGGTTAAACAAATTTTATGGATTACCAGAAGTACAACGCCCTTCAATAATTAAACCAGACCAGCAATACACTGCTCAACAGTTGAAAGAGATTGATTCATTAAGTATTAAGCAAAATCAACCTAAATTAGCAAAATTAATCAATGATATGCCCTCACGAGAAGGCGGAGCAACTTTGGTTGCAGTTTATGAAGATGCTGCTGGAAATGTTTACTGTAGCCAACAATATTCAGCACATCCATCGTCGGGTGGACCCTTTAGTTTTGGCCCTCTCCAATACTCGAAAACTAAATAACTCGCTTCCCATTATTTGCTAACATTTTTGCTAACGAACTTCTCACCACCATAAATAATAACATGGTACTAAACAGTACCACCTGAAGCTAAATCGCCAACAAAAAGATATCAGGAATTACTTCTTTTCACGCTCAGGTACATACCTTTTGTATCTTTTAATCAGGGTGTCGGGAGTTCGAGTCTCCCACGGCCTACCAAAAGCAAGTAATCTATAGCTAAGTCCCATCTAAGCAAAACCACCCGAAAACCAGGGTGGTTCTGTTTTTTAAAAAAATGACACCTCACATCGAGTTAAGGAGTCACAAAATGCTAAATTGTTCAATATTGAGAAAAACCACGACCGCTTCGGCAATTGCACCACCCTAAACCGAAGCTCCCGAATCACAAGCCTAAAAGCTGATTAGAGCGTGGCTCGGTTCTTGCAGTTACGCCGCGAAGTCTCGTATAATGTAAGCACTTGTTCTTATACGGCGGGAAAGCAAAGGGATAGAGGTATCGGATGAAAGTCATCGGTATAGTCGGCAGTCCAAGAAAAAATGGCAACACAGAACTGTTAACCAAGCATACGCTTAAAGCAATTTCTGAAGAAGGGTTGGAGACCGAGCTTATGCGGTTAGCTGGCCTGGAAATAAAACCGTGCACTGCATGTATGGTATGCAAGGAACAAGAGATTTGCTCTATCAAGGACGACCTATTTCCAATATACCTAAAAATGAAAGAGGCTGATGGTATAATTCTAGCTTCACCGGTATATTATGGCTCTGCTACGGCGTTGATTAAGGCACTTATGGAGCGTGTTGGCTACATCGCACGCTGGAATGGTGAACCCTTCCAGCGTAAGGTTGGTGGGCCATTGGTAGTGGCACGACGTGCCGGTAAGAACTTCACAATTGCTCAACTCACCTTCTGGTTTCAGATTCTAGGGTTCTTTATTCCCGGTTCTACGTACTGGAATGTTGCTATCGGCCGAGAAAAAGGCGAAGTGGAACATGATGAAGAAGGGCTTCAAACAGCTTGGAACTTCGGTAAAAATATGGCCTTTCTAATTAAGAAATTGAGTAGTTGACAGAATTACACATTTAGCCATTCTGTTTAGTTCCTCGCCTTGCATTGACCGAGACAAGCGACTGCACAAAACAGCATATTGTTATCCCTGCTATCCATGACTAGGAAGGCTAGGGAAATGACTCTTAGCGCTTAAGAGCGACCAGCAAACTGCACAATCCGCTATTTCGTGCAATACTTCGGGGGACTGAGGTAACAAGCTAAGTTATTCTTACCTGGAGCTTCATTCGATAAATCAGTTGTTATATACTTGCAGTAAGATAAAAGAGGAAGAGGGTTGCATCATGCCGCTAGCCAAGCTTAATGGTATTAACATTAACTACCAGGTGCAAGGACAGGGTGAACCTCTGATGATGATAATGGGATTTACTGCCAACCGGAGTGGCTGGATGCCCCAGATACCCTTCTTCAAGAAGTATTACCGGGTAATTACCTTTGATAATCGGGGAGTTGGCAAGTCGGACAAGCCGCCGGGCCCTTATTCAACCAAAATGATGGCCGACGATACAGTAAGACTTATGGACCTTTTAGGGATTGAGAAAGCTCATATTATGGGCGTTTCCATGGGTGGCATGATTGCCCAGGAGCTGGCTATAAACTATCTTCAGAGAGTCACGAAGCTGGTGTTGGCCTGTACCTATGCTAGCCAGGATGAAACGAGCGGAGATACTCTGGAACAGGCCAAATTCTTGCAACTAACCCCGGGGAAGAAAATCAGTGCTATGGTCGGCTTGGCTTTTAATAAGCCACTTTATAGATTTACCTTTGCCCTCCTCGCCAGGGTTCAGACCAAGTTCATGGGAACTTCAGGTACGGTAGGGATTGCGGGACAAAGTGAAGCTTGCCGGAAACACAATACGCTAGAGAGACTGCCGCTAATCACGGCTCACACCCTAGTTATCGTGGGAACTGGAGATAGAATCATCAAGCCCGTTTCCTCCGAGGTGATAGCCGGGAAAATACCCAACGCTAAGCTGGTCAGGGTTGAGGGTGGGTCTCATTATTTTTCCTTCGAGATGAAAAGCGTGTTCAACCGGGAAGTGCTGAATTTTCTGAAGAGTGATGCTCCGTGCATGAATTGACTTGACACCTGGAGCACTACAGCCCTACCTCGCTTCTTAACGGACATGAAATTTTGCTTCGTGATTTTTCTAAACGGAGCCGAATTGCACAAAAGTCAGGGCTGAAAGCTCAATTCAGTGTTTTTTCCGGGCAGCTCTTCTGCGGCCCTGTCTTTTTGTCAGAGCAGCTCTCCTTCTACGCACGAAGAAAATCGCCAGTCCCGCTGCCACCACCACTGCTGCTATAATCCCGCCGATTAGCAGCCAGTTGACCGCGAAGTTGGCCGTTACGACGTAGTCGCCTTGCATGGTGATGATGGTTGTGGTGGCTCTCACGTTCGCGATGGTGTCCACATCACCAGTCCAGTTGACAAGGCGGTAGCCTTTCTCGGGCCTGGCAACTAGGCGCACCATCACTCCGGCATTATAGGTGAACACCCCCTCGCCAGGGGTGGGAACGGAACCATTAGCAGTGCTGGAGATGGTAAGGGCATACCCGACAACTCCCAGGTTCCACTTGGCAAGCTCGATATCAGGGCCTGCGGCGACCACGGTGCCGTCGGACTTGAGCCCCACCGTGTGATAGCTGCCTGCGGCGACCTGCCTGATATTTGTCCAGCTATTGATGTTATACTGTCCGCCGGCGTCGCCTCCCACGGCGACCACGGTGCCGTCGGCTTTAAGCCCCACTGTATGATAGCTGCCTGCGGTGACCTGGACGATATCCGTCCAGCCGCCGACATTGCACTGCCCGTAGTAGTTGTGTCCTGTGGCAGATACGGTGCCGTTGGCTTTGAGCCCCACCGTGTTGTAGCCGTTTACGGCGACCTGGATGATGTCCGTCCAGTCGCTGACAGCACACTCCCCGTGCTCGTTGTGTCCCACAGCGACCACGTCGCCGTCCTTCTTGAGTCCCACAGTGTGGCCCCAGCCAGCGGCGACCTGAATGATGTCCGTCCAGTTGCCGACATCACACTGCCCGAACTGGTTATCTCCTACGGCGACCACAGTGCCATCGGTCTTAAGCCCCACCGTGTGCCCAGAGCCTGCGGCGATCCCGACGATGTCCGTCCAGTTGCCGATATTGCACTGCCCATAGCCATTCCGTCCCACGGCGACTAAGGTGCAGTCAGCCTTGAGCCCTACCGTGTGCCCAGAACCTGCGGCGACCCTGATAATATCCGTCCAGTCCCCGACATTGCACTGCCCGTAGCCATTCCATCCCACGGCGACTACAGTGTGGTCGTTCCTAAGACCCACCGTGTCATAGCTGCTTGCGGCAAATCGGCTGATATCCGTCCAGCCGCTGACGTCGCACTGCCCGTAGTAACTCCTTCCCCTGGCGACCACGATGCCGTCGGATTTAAGCCCTACTGTGTGCCAGCCGCCTGTGGCAACCTGGATGATATCCTTCCACTCCTCGACATTGCACTGCCCATTGTCATTGTTTCCCACGGCGACCAAGGTGCCATCGGCCTTAAGCCCCACCGTGTGGTCAGAGCCTGCGGCGACTCCGATGATATCCGTCCAGCCTCCGACATCGCACTGCCCATAGCTGTTCCTTCCCACGGCGACCACGGTGCCGTCGACTTTTAGCCCTACCGTGTGATAGCTGCCGGCGGCGACCTGTATGATTTCCCTCCAGTCGCCGACATCGCTCTGCCCGAGGCCTATATATCCCGCGGCGACCACGGTGCCGTCGGACTTTAGCCCCACTGTGTGACCATAACCTGCGGCGACCTGGATAACGTCCGTCCAGTCGCCGACATCACATTGCCCACCGTCGTTATATCCTACGGCGACCACAGTATTATCGGCTTTAACTCCCACCGTGTGGTCAGAGCCTGCGGCGACCCCGATGATGTCCGTCCAGTTGCCGACATTGCATTTCCCGCCGCCGGTGTGTCCCACGGCGACCACGGTGCCGTCGGCTTTAAGTCCTAGTGTGTGCTGGCTGCCTGCGGTAACCTGGATGATGTTCGTCCAGCTGCCGATATTACACTGCCCGTAGTAGTTGGATCCTACGGCGACCATGGTGCCGTCGGCTTTAAGCCCCACATTGTGATAGTAGCCTGCGGCGACCATGGGCGTTGCTTGGCCTTGAAGCGTATTCAGGGCCATTGCGGAAGCAGTGCTGGGGCTACTTACCGTCGAAATAATAGAACGGCCATCTGGCAGATGCGTAGTTGCTGAAGCTCTCGCTACCGAAGCAGGAAGAAGCAAGCTGAAGACCAGGAAGATAGCGAGTAGGGCTGGCAGGAGCATCTTCTTATTTTTCGCGAAGGTACCTGTTTTATATCGACTTAGCTCGCTTAATATATTCCTTGTTGGCATTCTTTCCTCCCTGTGATTTACTTCTTATTGTTTCTCTTGCTTCGGGCGCTGCCGATACGCTTCAATATAGCGTCGGGCGCGCTTGTCACGGCCGAGCACAAGATTGGCTGCTAAGATAATGGGGCGCACCTTGGCCACATCCGCAATGAGGCAGGTGGCACCGGCAGCAGCGGCTATGACGACGAAGGCGTTATTGAGCAGTCCGCGGTCAGGCAAGCCATAAGATACATTGCTGGCGCCCATTGTCATGTTCACCCCCAGTTCGGCCTTAATACGACGGATGGCTTCTATGACTGCCGCTCCTGAGGCGGGTTCGGCTCCTACCGCGAAAGCCATGCAATCAATGACTAAGTCCTCACGGGGAATACCTGCCGCCTCGGCTCGTTCTACTAGCTTATGGGCAACCCGCACTCTTCCGTCGGCGTCCTTGGGGATACCATTATCGTCCTGCACCATGCCGATGACGGCAGCTCCATATTTCTTGACCATGGGCAGGACCCTTTTCAGGGAATGTTCTTCACCGGTAACCGAATTAACCAACGGCTTACCCTTGTAGACCTTGAGCGCCGCTTCCAGAGCATCGTGGTTAGAACTATCAAAGCATAGGGGTGTATCTACGGTTTCCATTATTGCCTGCACCGCCTTGGGCAGCAGGGCTGCCTCATCGATGCCAAATACCCCCACGTTAACATCAATAATATCCGCCCCAGCTTGAGTTTGAGCCAGCGCTTCTTTGCGCACAATCTCCAGGTCTCCGACCTTGAGAGCCTCGGTTAGCTTTTCCCTGCCCGTGGGATTGATACGCTCACCGATAAGCACTGTGGGCTGGTTATCACCAATGATTACTTCCTTGCTTGGGCTTGATACTTTTGTTTCCATCAATCTATTTCCTCCCTCTTGCCTTCTATAATCCGGTATCTTCCCAGATAACTTGCCTGCATAAATGTTGGCTGAAAGCTAGGGGTGCTGGCTAATTCAATATAACTAACTCTGGAGGCGACAGCCTGTGCCTTAGCCCGAGATTTAAGGGAAATCAGAGCCATCTTGGCTCCCATGCCGGCAGCGTTGCCCACCTGCCGGAAGCGGTTTAGGGGTAGTGGTGGCAACATGCCAATTGTCACCGCACTGGTTACATCGATGTAGGTGCCAAAAGCTCCCGCAATTATCACCTGCTTAATTTCAGATTCAGAGCATCCGCTCGTTTCCAGAAGCACCTGAATACCGGTACGAATGGCGGCTTTAGCCAGCTGCAGTTCTCGTATGTCAGTCTGGGTGATGGTGATGGGTGGCTTTCCTTTCCGCTCCTCCTTACTGACCAATATAAACTCGTGCTGTTCATTGTAGGCGCGAACGCGAGGTTGATTGTCTGTTATCCTGCCACCCTCGTCAATAATCTTAGCCAGATAAAGCTGGGCTAATGCATCAAGTATGCCCGACCCACAGATGCCGACCGGCGACGCCCCGCCGATTGTCTGGTACTGGATTTTATCGCCATCTATGCGCAGGCGTTCAATAGCTCCTGTGGCTGCCCTCATGCCGTACTTGATATGACCGCCTTCAAAGGCAGGTCCGGAGGCGCAGGAGGTAGTGGCTATCTTTCCTTTGTAGATTAGAGAGACCTCGGTGTTAGTCCCGATGTCCAGAGCCACCGTTGTTTCTTTCCCTTGCCAGGCATCTGTTGCCAGCAACATGGAGACATGGTCGGCGCCAACGAAGCCGGCGATGTTGGGCAGCAGGTGTACGTATGCCCCAGGGGCAATATTTAACCCCAGCTCCCCAGCCCTGACTTCCAATGCCTGACTGACGGCAGGCACGAAGGGAGAGATAGCAAGCTGTTTTACCGGCAGGCGAAGGAAGAGATGGTGCATGGCGGTATTGCCGACGACCACTGCCTCCAAAATTTGTTCAGGTTTGGCACCAGCCTCACCACAGAGGTCAGTGCAAAGCTCGTTGACGGCGTCAACCGCCAGTTTCTGTAACGCTGCCGCATTATCCGGCGAGTGAACGACAGTGGTTATACGGCTGATGATATCTTCTCCATAGCTAATTTGGGGATTCATTATCCCCTTGGCGGCTAAAGTCCGGCCATCGCTGAGGTCAACCAGATAGCCGGCAACCTTGGTGGTGCCCAGGTCTATGGCTAACCCCAGCTGGCGGCTTTTTGGGGGGAGAATGGCTATCACCTCACCGTTACGGACTACAGCCTGACTTTTCCACTTCCAGGACCGCAGCTGGTCAGAGATGGTGCGCAGGGCACCAATATCAATCTTGGTACATCGCAGCTTGTGCTGCCGGTTTAGTGCCTTAAGCAGGCGGTCGGCATCAGCTTGGGGGGTTTCTAGTGAGGGGGCAGATAGCTGCAGGCGGTAGACTCGAACCGCTGGCTCGGTGGGGACTCTTATCTCCAGTCCCTCCACCTGAAGCCGTTGTGGGGTGGTCATGGACTCAGCGGGCACAGCTATTTTGCAGTCGCTGGTGGGATAGGTCTGGCAGGCTAGGCGCCACCCCTCCTTCAGTTCTTGCGAGGTAAATGCTTCATGTTCGTTGGTCGTTGGTTTGGAGACAGTGCCGCTTAGAACTTGCACCTTGCATGAGCGGCATATTCCCTCGCCCCCACACATGCTGTTGATACCCACGCCGAGCTGGCGAGCACAAGCCAGAAGAGACTCATTTTTTTGACACTCCTCTCTTCGCCCTACCGGCTCAAAATCAATGGTGAAATCAGCCATTTTCTCCCTATTCTATGACTTTATAGTGACAGGTTTCCCTGAGGCTGCAGCGGGCACAGACTTCAGCCTGTGTCCACCTTGTCATTTGTGGTCCTATGCCCATGACCATGGAAGTCGATTTGCGGGGGACGAGCACTCCCGAAGCGGTCAGTCTCACTCCGATTTCATCTGCGTTGACCAGTCTCAACAGGTTCCACTGCTCAGTCAGGGGAAAACCGGGCATACCGGGGTTAACCGGGCTGCTTATCTCATAACCCCGAGATGAGACCTCACTGGCGAGACGCCTGAAGACTTCCAGAGCCATCATATCTACGGCGGTGCTGCCGATGCCGTCCAAAATCATCCCTTGTAGAGCTGCGCTGTTTTTGCTGTAGTCTGTCACCTGTTTTTCCAGCCTAGGACCGATGGTGATAAGAATGACGGCAAGCTCCTTTGCCTCGGGGAAGGTTGCCGGTAGTAGTGGGCCGTTTATAGCTTTATCACCATCCAGCGATATCCGGCTGCCGTTCATACTCCTTACCGTATAGTACTCATAAGCCACCGCCGGCTCCAGCAGGCGAGTCTTCTTGACACTAGCTAGCAGTTCCTGGATTAAATCCTTTATCTCAGGCCTGACTTTAGCTCCTCTCCCCAGTCCCTGCCGCCGTAGCACCTCCCTGGTCTTCAGGCTCAGGGGGATATCACGGATTACGGGCATAACACAGCCTCTCCTCTGCTCTTATATTACCACCCCAGCCTGTTAGATAGCTATTTGTATACGCCGTATTTCTTAGCGAAGTCGACCATAGCCTTGACGTTTTCCGCCTTTGCCTGGTCAAAGAATGCTCCATTGCTCACGATATAACCACCGCCCTTGGCGCAAGTATCGATGAGGTTCTTGACGTAGTCCTTAATCTGCTGGGGGTTGCCTATGGTTAACAGGTCGGAGGGGACATTGCCGTACATGCAGCCAACCTTGCCCAGTGTTTTCTTGGCTTTGGCCATATCGCTCTGGTCCATCATCCATAGTGTCTTACCCTTGGGTAAGTCCTGCATGACCTCCAGGCGCGTGGTCCATTTCCCCTCAGCCGCGGGATTTGGTATCACTCCCTCGGCAATTAAGCCCATCATGACCTTTCGGAAGGTGGGCCAGTAGAATTTCTTAAACTGCTCGTCAGACATAAAGCCGTCAGCACCCTTATGCAGGGGTATGAATATTAGCGGTTGTCCGTACATCTTTGCCGCGCCCACCCCCATCTTAATCATGATTGGGGTCAGCTTTTCCATGGCTTCGATGAGCTTATCCGGCTGGCGGTACATATCCAGCATCACTCCTCTGGTTCCTCTAAGGGTGTCGCCAATTACATCAAAAGGCGCCTTGGTAAATCCGGCCCACAGGCCCGGAAATCCGGCGGCGTTCATCTCCATATTACAGGCACCGATAGCTCCTATCCATTTCAGGGCTTCAGCGCCAGCCTCAAAAAGAGCCTTATAGGTAGCTTGAACGGGGGGTAGACCGAAGGGGATGAAATTACCGGCAACCCCGTATATTTCGAGTATGCCGGTTAGAGTGGGGAGCATCTTAAAACCCTCTAAGGAGCCGAATACACGCGGCAGATAGGTATTGCTGAAGAAATTTGACGGGTCATCAATTAAGGCATCATATTCATCCGCCTTCATGTATTCGCCCTCGTTAGCTTGGTATGAGGCATTGGGAGAAACTCCGTGACCGGGCCAGGAATATAGCTTGTAGTCAAGAATGTCATATACTTTTCCCGGGCCAGGTGCAACTGCTCCAATTTGCCCATCCGGTGCAAAGTCCATTACGAGTTTCTTGAATGCTATGCAGCATTTGTCGTAGTCGTACAGAGCTTCTCGAGGGGTAAATCCGGCATTATAAACGGGGAAGAAGCTAGGAATTATAAAGACCGGCACCCGGTCGGGCAACTTCTTCATCTGAATGGCGTCTTTTATCCTGGTTATTCTCTCCTTGTAAGCTTTCTCAGCCTGAGGGCTCTGGAATTTAAGGTCATTCCCCTGAGGGTCTTTCGGCGACATCCACTTAGCAAACAGCTCCTCCTGCTTTTCATCCGGTGACATCTCTTCCCACTGTTTTTCCATATTTATTGCCTCCTGCATATTATCTGCTGATGGATTATTATTTTACCCCTGCCCATTTCTTGGCCAGGTTAACTCCGGCCATGGCGTCCTTGCCATAGGCATCAGCACCCGTATACTTTCTTACCTCTTCAGTAATCTGGCCGCCGCCAATCATGACTTTTACCTTGTCTCGTAAGCCGGCCGCTTCCATGGCGTCCACGGTTTGTTTCATGGAATCAAAAGCCAGCGTTAAGAATCCACTTAAGCCCACAATGGGGGCACCGGTCTCCTTTATCTTCTCCACAAACTTCTGCGCCGGCACGTCCACGCCAAGGTCATGGACTTCGAAGCCATTGACATCGAGCATAAAGACGACGATATCCTTGCCGATGTCATGTATATCCCCGGCGACAGTGCCGAACACAATCTTGCCCTGCTTCTTGCTCTCTGCCGTCTTGGTCAGCTTGGGCTTGACCAGTTCGGTTACTTCTTTCAGTATCTCACCGGAATACACCAGGTCGGGTATGAAGTACTCGCTGCTGGCAAAGCGCTGACCCACGATTTCCATGCCCCGTCTGGCATCTCCCAGAATCTTGAGCGGGTCTTCACCGGCGCTCAGCCTGTCTTTTACAATCTTAATAGCCTCTTGTTCCTTCAAATCAGCTAACGTGTTAACTAGGTCTTTAGCCATCTTTGTTTCCCTCCTATATCTGTATTGGACTCTATAGTCCACTGGCGTCAATGTTATTTAAAAACGAATTATAACAACGGCACAGGAATTTTTCTACCTATTGGTCACAAACTGACGCACATTGACAGGAAGCCGTTTGTTCATGATACAATGCGGGCAACCTAAAGTGGAAAGGGAGGCAGGATAATTATGGTCAAGCTCACAAAGACTAACGGCGAAATTATCCAGAAATCCAACGAACTGGCTATAGAATATGAAGCAAAATACAAGGGTTGCGGCCAGTGTACATTTTTGGCAGTAATTGATGCACTGAGATGGGGTGGCCTGGAGATTATTCCCACGGATATGGAAGACAGGTTTTTTTCTGGGGTATGTGTTCTCACTGGCGGTGTTGGTTTGAGTGGAGATGGTACCTGTGCCGCCGTAGCAAGCGGTGCTTTGGCGGTTGGCTTGGCTTTGGGAATTCAACGGGAGACCTTCGATGAGGCTGGTTTCCGTGAGAATTGCGCTACCGTTCGGAATGCTCTTCTGCCTAAGTATTACCAGAAATATAATTCCCTACTCTGTAAGGATATCCAGAGGAAATTTTTTGGAAAAGCGTGGGATTTAACACGCGATGACATGGGTGCGGAATTCCTGGGAATCACACAAGGCTGTGTTATCATGGAAACAGCTATGTTGGTCACTGAGATTATCCTGGATGAATTTGAAAAAGGGAACGTCAAAGGCTATGTGGGTAGCCCGGCCTTTAAAGCTTGAGTTTTCAGCATTATGCGTTTTACTATAAGCAGACTGAAAAATTAAAAGGAGGGAGATATGCCAGGAGTATTAAAAGACAAGGTAGCTATCATAACCGGTGCCAGTCGTGGTATGGGGAAAGCCTTCGCCTTGAGGTTTGCTGAGGAAGGAGCCAAATTGCTATTAACTACTACTAGTCTGGAAAGGGCTCAGGGCACGGTCAACGAGGTAAAGGCTAAAGGCGGGGAAGTAGCAATCATGGAGGCTGATATCTCGCGCGAAGATGCTGGTGAGAAGATAGCCGAAAAGGTTATGAAGCAGTATGGCAGAGTCGATATCCTCATCAATAATGCTGCTATATGGTATGGCGTCAATGCCCAGCCCTGGGATGCCTGGACGGTGAAGGAGTGGGATCAGATGTTTGTGGTGAATGTAAGAGGAACATGGGTGGTCTGTAAAGCCATAGCTCCCCTGATGATAAAGCAGAAAAAGGGTAAGATTATCAATATCTCATCTAATGTTGCCAGAGTCCCCGCGGCTCAGCTCTTTTTGCCATATTCCTGTACCAAAGGAGCGGTTTACATACTAACTCACGCCCTGGCTAGAGCTCTGGGTCCCTCCGGTATTAATGTCAACGCTGTTGCCCCGGGATACGTGGCTACTGAAGCCAGTCTAGGCCAGACGAATAGCGACAAGATATTTGAGATTGCCACCGGGGAACAGTCAATTCATCAACGTTTAGAGCGAACTGACCCGGTGGGGGCAGTCCTGTTTTTGGCCTCAGCTGCCTCGGATATGATCTCGGGACAGATTATCTATATTGATGGCGGAACCGTGATGATATAGGCAACGGAAGCCTCCCATCTGCTCTAGTTTAAGCAGTCACTGTTGCCGCACAGGTCTGCCGCCGTGAATTGCCCCGGCTAAGGCCAGAGTTCCTGAGCTACGTCTGCCAGCCCCAGTTCCAGCAGTTTCTTTTTACTGGGCTTGGCTGTCTTGAGGTCCCAATCCATGGCTGTAAGGTACTCTTTGATCATGGTGTTCTCATCAACAATTACTCCAGCCACGGGACCTTCCTTTAGCGGTGGTCTGCCCAGAACCCTGTCGGGGACTTTGAACTCCAGCGGGTTCAACCCCTCTCGAATATTGAAAGCCTGCCGGATGTTGGAAATTCTCTCCCCCGTCTTAAGCAATTCGTCATCGGTTATCTCCCAGCCGGTAACCGCCCTCATAAAATCAGCGATAGGGTCAACATTGGGAAAAGCCCAGAACACGAACAGGCACGTCCCGGTACAAACCACGGCCTGGTGGAAATTGCTGCCTCTCTTGCGCGCTTCTCCCCTGCCGGAAAAGGACTTTAAGTCGAATTCAGGCAGCAGTCCTGAAGGATATGCAGGTGCATCCGACAATTCCGAGCCCACAAAATGACGGCCCGGAGTGGGGTCCAGCCGGTAGCTGGTGGCAAAGTAAAACGCGTGCTTCGGGTCATGTGCCGGAAGCTCCTGCCCCCCAACATGTATGGCGTATTCGTCGGCGCCCCTGCCGATCTTCTCCGCTGCCGCCTTTACTCCATCGGCTAACACGGCACCGAAACCTTCTCTCTTAGCCAATTTTTCGGTCATGGCCACGATAGATTTATGGTTGCCCCAGGTCATTTCGATACCATCGGTGTCGGCCTTGGTAATAAGTCCCTTCTCGAAGCATTCAATAGCCAGGGCGATAGCAGCCCCGGCCGAGATGGTGTCAATCCCGTAGCGGTCGCAAATATCGCCTGCCTTGATTATCGATTCCAGGTTGTTATTGAGACAATTGGTACCAAACATGGCAGTCGTTTCATATTCCGGTCTACGGGCACCGGCGGCATATTTATACTCTCCGGTCCCTGCCTTCATGTACCCTCCGCATCCGATGGGGCACATGTAACAGGCGAACTTCTTATCCGTACGCTCAATCACAGCCTCTTTCGCTAAGGGTTGAAAATCTGGGAAGTCAATAACCCCTACTCCTGTCCAGTTTTTGACCGGCGAATCACCACTCTGAACGCCGATATCAACGAGGAAAGGCGTGCCGAATGGCTTCAACCAGACAATATGTCCTCCCAGTTCACCCTGCCACTTTTTCCTTAATTCCTTGGTTTTTTCTTCATTGGCTAGAGGGACCTTCATTTTACCCTTCACCGCCACCGCCTTAAGCTTCTTTGAGCCCATCACGGCACCCAGGCCGGAACGGGCTGCGGTTCTCGCCCTGTTTATAACCGCCGAGATAAGAGAGAGTTTCTCACCTGATGGGCCAATGCAAGCTACCTCCACATCCTTGCCCAGTTCGGATTTGAGTATCTCTTCGGTCTGGTAAGTGTCCTTCCCCCATATATGGGCAGCATCCCTCAGCTCAGCTTTACCATTATTGATAAAGAGGTAGACCGGCTTTGCCGATATGCCGGTAAAGAAAACGGCATCGTAGCCGGCGAACTTCAGGAAAGCACCGAAGTAACCACCGGAATTGGCATCACCCCAGCCCCCGGTCAGCGGTGATTTCCCTACCACTGTAAACCTCGTGCCCGAAAGTGCCGGGGTGCCGGTAAATGGGCCGGTAAGGAAGCCTAGTGTATTATCCGGTCCCAGGGGGTCAACACCAGCCTTTTGTCGGCTGAAGAGGATTCTGGCGCCGATGCCGTAGCCTCCAATGTACTGGCGGCAAAGCTTTTCGTCGAGCGCCTCATCCCTTAGCTTATTTTTGGGAAGGTCCACAAACAGAACTCTTCCCATATAACCTCGTGCCATAGTTTCCCTCCTTTTTTCAAACAGCCTATCTTAAAATCCTAAATCCCAAGCACCAAATCCTAAACAAATTCAAATGCTCAAACTACTTCTTTTTGTCATTGGGATTTTGAGCTTGATTTGACATTTGAGCTTTGTCATTTGTCATTGCTTAGATGAGTCTTGTATTTGATATTGCTTAGAGGCGGCATATCACGCTACTTAAGCTACAGTCCTAAGTAGGATTTTTTTACTAAGTCGTCTTGTAGAAGGTCTTTACCTTTTCCCTCTAAGACAATCCGCCCGTTTTCCAGCACGTATGCCCGGTCGGCTACTTCAAGAGTATTTCGGACATTTTGTTCAACCAGGAAGATGGTGATTCCTTCCTCACGCAGGCGCTTTATGACCTCGAGAACCTCCAAGAATAATTTCGGTGCCAGACCATATGACGGCTCATCAAACATACACAGCCTGGGATTGGACATTAAGCCCCGACCGATGGCCACCATCTGTCCTTCACCGCCGCTTAGTTTCTTGGCTGATTGATTTCGTCTTTCTCTTAGCACCGGGAAAACTTGATAGACCTGCTCAAGCGTTTCCCCTTTTCGCTTCCAGGCTTCAGAGGAATACGCTCCCATCTCCAGGTTTTCCCGCACTGTCATGTCGGTAAAGAGCTTTCTGCCCTCGGGTATCTGACAAATACCCAGCTTCATGATTTTATAAGGTGCTAGCCTATCTATTCTCTTGCCGAGGAGCTCCACCCTACCTGAAGCCGGATGGAGCAGACCGGATATGGTATTGAGCAGCGTCGTTTTACCGGCGCCGTTAGTGCCCACCAGAGCTACTATTTCTTTCTCCGCCACCTTTAGGGAAACATCCCGTAAGGCTTGAGATTTGCCATAAAAAACATCCAGGTTACTAACTTCAAGCATGAGCCTCCTCACCCAGGTATATATCAATAACTTTCTTATTGGCTGTGATCTCCTGTGGCGTTCCTTCAGCAATCTTCTCACCATGATGGAGCACCATAATCCGCTCACATATGCCCATGATTGCCTTCATGACATGCTCAACCATGAAAACGGTAATCCCTGTATCTCGAATCCTGGTTACCAGATCCATAGCTTCGCTTACCTCCGCAGGGTTTAGACCGGCCATCAGTTCATCAAGCAACAACAGTTCCGGCTTGGTGGCTAACGCTCTGGCTACTTCAACACGCTTCTGGTTGACCAGGGTTAAGTCTTGAATTGGGGCCGCACTCATTGCAGACAGCCCTACTAATTCTAGTGCCTGGGCGGCTTCCCCGGCGGCATCTGCTCCTACTACACGTATTGGCGTCCCGAAAAACGCCCCCACCAGAATATTCTGAAGGACCGGCATATTGCCGAAAACTTTAGTCTCTTGAAATGTCCTTGACACTCCCATCTTGCAGATTTGATGGGGCTTTAAGCCGTTGAGCTTCTGGCCCTTGAATCTTATTTCCCCTGAGCTAACAGGAAAAGCCGCTGATATTAGGTTAAACAGAGTTGTCTTACCGGCCCCATTGGGGCCAATCAGCCCCATGATTTCGCCCTGGTCGACATGGAAGTCAACGTTGGATACCGCGGCCAACCCTCCAAAATACTTGGTTACATCCTGGCCTTCAAGTAATCGCATTTTGCTTCTCTTTACCTCTGTTCAACAACTTTGCTATCAGTCTTGTTTGTTGCAATTTTTGTATCAGTCCCACCAGTCCATTGGGCAGGAAAAGGATAACGGTTATCATAATGATACCAAAACCGAGCATAAAATAAGTAGCCCATTGGAGGCTCAGCGTTCGGTCTAAGTAGCCAAAAACAACGGCACCTATTACCGGACCGTAAAGTTGCCCCATGCCACCAAAGATACACATCAAGATTGGCATGAAAGAATAGCTTGGACCATAGGCGATACCCGCGTTAATATATATCAAGTTAGGCGCCATGACTACCCCAGCTGCCCCCATGAAGAATGCGCTGATGGCAAAGGAGATGACCTTCACCTGAGTGGTATTTATGCCCATGTGTGCTGCCGCGTCCTCGTTCCCTCCGATGCTCAACAGGGCCAGGCCCAGTCTGGAGCGCCTGATAAAATAAATGGCGAGCACCGTCACCACTGTAACGACGAGCATTGTGTAGAATATAGTTTCGTTAGGTAAGGGGATAATATGCTGACCGCGTGAGCCCTGTATTTGACCCTCCACGTACATGATAGTCCGGCTCATGAACATGAAGAATCCGAAGGTGAAGATAGCAAAATAAATGCCCTTCAGCCTCAGGGTTACCAGGCCCACGAGAAGAGCAAGTGCAAAGCTGGCGAGACCTCCCACAGCTATAACAACGGGAAACGGTAACTTGTATTGCAGCAGGGCCATGGTATACATGCCGGTCCCGACAAATGCCGCCGTCCCCAGTGACATGTACCCGGTGGGACCGGAGAACATAGCCCAACTCACTGACAGGATGACATACATGAGGATTACGGTCAGCAAGCGGAGATGGTATACCCTGGTATACAGGGGAAAGGAAACTAAGAATATTAGGATTAAAATGAGAAACCCCACCAGTAGTAACTTTCTATGTGTAGATATAAATCCGGTTATATCCATTTTTTTACTTCTTACCTAAAATACCTGCTGGTCTCACCATCAACAGGACCATTAAGATTGCATAATAAACAGGGATTACAAGAACCGGCTGCCATAAGCTAGTAACCATGGTGGTAACAATACCAATTATAATCCCTGCAATAAAACTACCAGTGACGCTGCCCAGCCCGCCCAGGGTGACTACAATAAGGGCAATTACGGTACTTGAAAAGCCCATACCTGAGCTAATTGTGGAATACATGCTTGTCAGTGCGCCACCAATACAAGCTAATAAGGCACCAAGGCCGAAGCAAAAAGCCAGAATGATGTTGGTGTTTATTCCCATCAGCCCCGCCGTCGCCGGGTCTTCAGCCGTTGCCCTGATCGCCCTTCCCAGGCGGGAGCGGCTCAGAAAGAGATAAACACCTATGCCTATGGCCACGGCAATTGCGAAGGCTAACAACTGATTGGCACGAATTGACAGACCGGCAAATTGGACCATATAGTGCAAATAATAAGATGTCCGGGGCCACGACCCCCATCTTAACAAACCTATGTACTTGAGGACGTACATGAGACCAAAGGCGGCTAATAAAGCGTTGCCCTCAAAGGCTGCCGGTGCCGGTGCCCGGGCTTTGAGGCCTCTGAACAGAGTTGTTTGTAGCAGAAAACCACCGGCAAACAAAAGAGGACCGATAATAGCCACAGCCACCAGGGGGTTTATTCCAAGGATTGTACGTAGTGTAAAGACGAGCAGAGCCCCCAGCATAACAAATTCGCCGTGAGCGATGTTTAGCACACGGGCAACACCATACTGGAGACTTAGGCCCATAGCCAGTAAGCCGTAGACGCTGCCCGTCAATATACCGGAAATAATTAGCCTGGGAATTTCGCTCATAATGCTAACTTCTTATCCTTAATTTTATTGTATTTTGTTATCCTTGGCTATACCACGCAAGCGCAGGCTGTCTAGAAAGACACTCAGGGATTTCCTTTCCCCTTATCTTCCTAGACAGCCTGCTTATTATTCTAGCTCCTTGCCTTAATATTTATCTTACCACTGACCAATATCCTTGGAATGGCGTTCTACGGGAGCCAGGTCCAGTTGTTTCTCATTAGGGTGAAGTTTCCAGTGACCACGTAGTTTGGGAGACCAGGAACAGCTTCTCCTGCGTCAACAGGACCTACGATTTCCATGGTCGCACTTTGCCACTGGCCAATCTCACCGGTGTGGCAAAGGTAATCCAGGTTTCCACCACCGCTACCACCCGTCCCGTACATTTTGTACCACGCCTTTCCCATAATCGTATCAGCATGAGCAGTTGTATCCCCAGCACCAGTACCCTCGAAAGCAGCAAGGGCGGCTCTTAGCAAGTCCTGGTTGACGTATCCAACATCCTCTACAGCCGCCAGCCACATCTCCAGGCCTGCCCAGTAGCAAGGAATTCCCCAGTAATCCAGGAGGGCAATGCCAGGCACACCTAGCCCTGTAGGATCTTCATCATCCAACCGGTCCGCGATTCTGTCATATACAGGTGTGATTTTCGCTATGTCTGTCTTGTTGTAAGCAGCAACCGCGAAACCTATTATTCCTTCCACTAGAGCGGGGTTTGGCGTCACTGGATTCGGGAATGTGAAAGCGTAACCGCCGAAGTTGGCGCCCGGTCCGAACACCATAGCTTCCGGGTTCAACATACCGAGTCCCGGAACAGTCACTGTCTGGGCTGAGGCAGTAAGCTTATTGACATGATCGACGTAGGCAAAACCGCAGAAGAGGTCAAACGGTGTGGAATTATAAGCAACTATAGCAGCAGAAATTACCGAGTCTGGGTCTGTGAAGTCGTTAGGGTCATACGGAATTTCAACACCTGGGGAGTTAACGATAGTGAAGTTGTCGTCGGCTACGTTATAATACTCGTCGCCGTGCTCCCCCTCAATACGGGCTACGTACGCCGTTACCTCGCCATCGCCTTTTCCTAGCGCCTCCTCGAGCGTGTCAGCCAGAACTGGCAACTCGTACCAGTCGGAATAGCTCAGATTGATAAACACGTAGGGCCACAAAGCGAGCTTGTTGGGATCGTTCGCGATGCCGGTGGCACCACCCTCAAGAGTAAATAGCACTACGTTGGCGGCATTGCAGATAGGGGCTTGAGTGTAAATACAATCGGTGCCCGGGCCGCCCCACTGAAAGTGGACATCACCCGTCTCTATGTCGTCGCAAATTGCTGAAGTTACATCCCCTATATTCCAAGGGTCAACGGTTATTTCGCGCACATCTAATTCAATTTGCTTGTATGCATCATATTCACTTAGATAGACCCCGCCAAGGTCAACATTGACGTACTCAGCGAATTCCCTATAAACTGGTCCGGCTGCCATGGCGTCAAATACAGCCAGTGCCTCGTTCGTATCTCTTGCGAGTGAAACTATGATTTTTGCTGGCTCGGGCGGTATCCCCCCACCCGTGCCGTCACAGCCGATGAGACCGACGCTGAGAGCCAGCACAACTGCTAGTGAGATAAAAAGTATTTTACTTTTCACTGTTTCTCCTCCTTTCTAAAATTTTTCAAAACTGTATCACATTTTTCTGTCATCAAACCATACACATTCCTCCTTTCCATTTATAATTTGGTCTTCTTATCCTTAGATAAGCTTCTCCTCGTAGAACTGCGCCTCGTCACCTCCTTTCATCTATCTTATAATATCATAACTATGTTAAAATTCTGTTAATTTTCGGTATATCGCACAATAATCTGATTTTCCGCTCAATTTTAGGCACTCCTGGTTATTTTGTGAGATCTCAGGTTTTTGCTATCATAATCTAAGTGTATTCGCTCCCCCACGGATGAAAGGACCCTAATGAACTTATGATTTTCTTTAGTTTTATACCATCCTTCCGCTAATTTGGAGTTTAATGGTGCGCATGATATTGAAATTTTTGGTGCGCGAGGGTATTATACAGTTATATATATAAGTTGTCAATACCTTATACGAAATATCTAGCGGGTTTTACTATCTATAACGTTTTATATGAGGCAAATGCATAAAGTAGATCATAATTCTTATGAACCAAGTTATGCTCAGTTGGTGCGAATTCTGAAAGAGCAGATTGGAATGGGAAGACTAAGGCCTGGAGATCGACTGTCTTCGGAATCCCAGCTCTGTGAGCATCACGGTGTTAGCCGCATGACAGTACGCCGAGCAATCAACATTCTCGTCGAACAGGGCCTAGTAATCACTAAACAGGGGCAGGGCACCTTCATTAAGCCTATGCAATTTTGGGCTGCCACCTTCAGCCTTGGTCAATTACAGAATCTACTTTCTGATGAGAGAGTGATAAGGATTAAGATACTGGAGGCTTCGATCAATTTAGCCAGAGTAAGAGTCACGCACAAGATGGCTATAAAAAGAGGACAACGCATACTTTTCATTCGCCGACTGATATTATCACAGGATAAACCAATCATGTATCATCGGGAATATCTTGTATATGACCCCTCACGACCCATAGTTGAATCCGAATTAGAAGTAACTTCGCTCAGGGGTTTATTTGAGGGGACAGGTAACTCCTTTATAAAACGCAGTATGCTTTCTATAGAGGCGACGGTATTAAAAGACGAAGAAGCTCAGCTGCTACAAGCACCAGTTGCTACTGCCGCTTTCAATATAGAACACCTATTTTACGATTTTGAAGATCAACCGATTAGCTGGGGGTGGTTTATCTGCCCCGGAGCCAACTTACGTTTTACAACGATAGTCGGAGCTCATAATAAAGAGTTGTGTAAAGTATGAGTAGAATGAAAACACAGTCTCAGCTGATATCAGCCATCGCTAATCTGAATGAAGAATTAGCTTTGAACTTGATCCGAGAGCGCCTAGCTGAAAATGACGACCCGCTAAATCTCATCGCAAATTGCCAGAGGGGTTTGCAGCGGGTGGGTGAACGCTATGCTCAGCATAAATACTATCTATCTGGCCTGATTATGGGAGGGGAAATCTTTTACGAGGTTATGGAATTAATCCAGCCAGCTATGGAAAATCGTATTTCGGGTACTAGCTCAGGTAAGATATTGCTGGGGACTGTAGAAAGCGATATACATGATTTGGGCAAGAACATGTTTAAATTATTGCTCAGTTGCTATAAGTTAACAGTTTATGATCTGGGTGTAGATGTAACACCGGAAGAATTTCTGCGTCAGGCTAAAAAGTTACAACCTGACATTTTGGGGTTATCTGGATTAATTACGAAAGCTTATGATTCAATGCGGGAGACGATTGGACTGTTTCGTCAAGAGGGGTATCAAATTCCAATAGTAATTGGTGGTAGCCAGCTTAGCGAAGAGGTATTCCGTTACACGGGTGCCGATTATTGGGTGAATGAGGCAGATGTAGGTGTAAAATTATGCCTGCGTTTACTAAAATAGGCACGATTAAAGGGTTACCATCTACTGTTCTGCCATGCTGCTACGTTCCCTACTCTTCTTAATCTGTTCAAATATGAAAGCAAACACTGCATTGAGGATTTCTGGCAGTAATTCTATCCCAACGAATTGATAATATATGGGTAATTATCTAACATCTAGCTATAGAATGCGGTAGGACAAGGATGGATCAAGTTAATCCTGAACGTTGCAAGTTGATCGCTTGTGCTGCGGTTATTGAAGAAATGCTACCCTTTATACCACCGCGCATGAGCTATGAAGTTCTGGACTTTGGTTTCCATACCGACCCTAAGTTATTGAAGAAATCACTCCAGAATGCGATTAATTCTTCGGCTGCCGATATCGAGACTATCCTATTGGGTTACGGCCTGTGCTCTCAGGCTGTAGTAGGATTAAGGTCAGGTAGCCGTACTTTAATCATCCCCAGGGTAGATGACTGCATTGCTATCTTTCTGGGCTCGGCAGCCGAATATCAGAAGCAATGTCACATTGTACCCGGCACCTATTACTTGACCAAGGGATGGATTGAATCCGGTGACACCCCTTTCAGCGAATATGATATTCTGGTTAAACACTATGGTGAACAGACAGCGCAGCGTATTATCAATAAGATTCTCAAGAATTATACCAGACTGGTATTTATTAACACAGGCAATAATAAACTGAAATACTATCGGGAGCATGCTCGAAGTATGGCTGAGCGATTTAACTTGCGCTATGAAGAAATCCAGGGCTCAGACGCAATTATCAAAAAGATGATATATGGACCATGGAACGATGAATTTGTCATTATCCCACCTGGTAAGACCATTTCCTTTTTTGATTTCAGGAAAAATGGGCCATAACTACCTGTAAGGTCACCAACTCCAGTGAGTTGGCCGACCTATTTTCCTAATTTACTGCCTCGGCATTTCTAACCACTAATAGTAGCACCGCGCGGCAATCGGGGTAATCCACCACCGACAAATATGGCTTGAGCGGTAATATATTCGGAAAGCTCCGACGCCAGGAATAAGGCAATTCCGGAAATGTCCTCCGGCCTACCTACTCTAACCAATGGTACTTCCTTTTTTGCCTATCTCAGCAAAAAAGGCGCCTTTATTTCACTGACCACTCTTATTAAAGAGGGGAATTATGGGAAGAACTTCCTGTTAACCCTTAGGATAAGGATTCTTTCTTTCACTATACTCATTAAGATGAGGATTCCTTGCGGGTGCAGGCGCTGTTGAAGTGTTACTTCGGCTTTGTCATCACTTATGAAAAGGAGAGCAGTATCGGACTCTTTGTCTATTTTAAGGCGGAAAGCGAGAAGGAACTACTGCTGGACAGGAATTTGATTAACAACACATTCTTATCTGTTGTTAGCTATAACCGCACGGCTACGGGCGACAGTTTAGTTGTTCATAAAGCAACAATATGTTTGCCTGCTGTCATCGCCCGGCAGCTAATTTCAATAGCGACTGGTAATTTCGAGTCTTACGGCGCACAAGGCCCACAATACCTCCCGGGACCAGTAACATTATAACGACCAGTATTGCGCCCTGAATGAGGAGGCTGAGTGCACCGTATCTTGCGAGCAGAAAGTGCAAAAAGACGACGATGATTGTTCCCACAATCGGCCCTTCTTCAGTTCCTATGCCACCTATGACGGTAGCGAGCAGGCATATCATTAGCCATCGGATATTGAAGGCGCTTACCGGCGCTATATAACCCTGGTAAATATAGAAAATAGCCCCAGCTGCTCCTGTTACGAAGGCGGCAATGACGAAGGCGTACAACTTCAGTCTGAAAACATCCACCCCGGAACTGGCTGCAGCTCTATCGCTATCGTGAATCGCGGCAAGCCCCAGTCCCAGCTTCGAGCGCAAAATTATCCGCATAAGGAAAATTGATACAATCCCAATGGCCAGAGCCAGCCAGTAAAATTCTGTCAGGGAAAGTCCTCCTATGCCTTTTATCATATAGCCCGCCCCCCCACCTTGCATCTCCCCGCCAACGGGCTTCCAGAGATAAAATACATACCTCAGTGCCTCAGGCACAACCAGTGTTCCGATGGCGAAGTATATGCCTCTCATTCTAAAGGTGGGAACAGCTATAAGCGCGGCAAATGCCGCCGCTACTATGCCTCCTCCTATTATTCCCAGATAAAATGGTAAATCGTTCCAGGTGACTATTACCAGGGTGTACCCAGCCAGCCCAATAAGCGCACCTGGACCCAGGAATGTCAGTCCACTATAACCAGCAAGCAAATTCCACATATTGGCCATAGTTAGATATACAAAAAAGAGAAAGAGGTAAAGGAGCCAAACACGGGGGGTCCCTATTATTGGAAATATCGCCAGCACAGCTACCAGCACTACTGGTAGCATCAATTTCAACTGGTTAATAGGTACTTTCATGTTCCGATCAACGTCCAAACATGCCTTGCGGCCTTACGGCTAATACTACAAACACTATGAGATAAACAAAAAGCATCTGGGCGGCAGCACCAAGGAAATAGCCACTAAGAGTCTGGGTTAATCCTAAGACGATACCCCCGATAAATGTCCCCAGCATGCTGCCCAGACCTCCTATTATTATCACCCCAAAGGCGATGACGAGAAAGCCAACACCTGATGTAGGAGTAAAGGGAAAGGTCAATCCGAAAAACACACCAGCTATGGCAGCGGTTGCCATAGCAATGGCGAAAGCGAAAGCATACACACGGCCGGTATTTATACCCACCAGCTCAGCTCCTCGCTTATCCTGAGAGGCAGCAACAATAGCCTTACCTAAATAACTTCTCCTCAAGAATTCACGGAGCACAAGCATCACCACTAAAGCGGCAATAAAACTGAGCAAATATGTTTTCGGTACACTAGTAATACCAAGGCTAATGCCTCCAAGAGCATAAGGTGCCTCTAAACCACGTGAATATGGGGACCAGATGATTTGGGTAAGGCTTTGCAGTATAAGAGAAATACCAAAGGCAATTATCAACGGAGCTTCCATCGATATCCCGAAGGCTCGGCTCATGACATATTTTTGAATAGCAAAACCGAGGCCAAACCATAACGGTATACCCATGGTTAAGCTTAGAATAGGGTCTATCCCCCAGGTGGTCATTAGCGCATAGGCAAAGTAGGCGCCGAATATCATCAGGTCTCCGTGAGCTACATTTATCAATTTCATCACTCCGAAGACTATCGAAAGCCCCAGGGCAATCAACGCATACAATCCGCCTAGTAGAACTCCCATAATTATGGGACGGGACAAGCCAGCTAAAACTTCCACAGTCATTTGTCAAGCATCCTGATCGACTTCATACTCCGAAGTATGCCTGTTTAATCTCCTCTTCCTGGAGTTCGGCCACATTCTTGCCTAAAACAATACGGCCTGCTTTAATGATGTAGGCTCTGTCAGCTTCTTTGATGCTTCGCCTCACGTTCTGTTCGACAAGGAGGATAGTAATACCCTTAGCTCTAATTTCCCTCACAGCCTTGTATAGTTCATCAGTAACTTTGGGGGCAAGGCCGAGCGATATTTCATCAAAGAGCATAAGCTTGGGGTCTGACATCAAGCCTCGCCCTATCACCAGCATCTGTTGCTCACCACCGCTTAGTGTTTTCGCTAGTTGTTTTGTTCTCTCTTCCAGTAAAGGGAAATGTTCGTAAACTTTTTTGAGGTTTTGTTCCCTATTGGCCCTGGCTTGACGATTGTATGAACCTAACATAAGGTTGTCTAATATGGTCATTTCTGGGAAAATCCTTCTCCCTTCGGGAACCTGGGAGATACCAAGTGTGACTATTTGGAAAGGATCCAAGGCTGAAATGTCTCGGCCGCCAAATTCAATAGTGCCCTGGGCAGGATGTATTACACCTGAGATTGTGTTTATCAGGGTAGACTTACCCGAAGCATTGGAGCCAATGAGAGCTACGATTTCACCGGGTTTAACTACTAATGACACATCCCACAAAGCTTGAAAGGTACCGTAGAACGCATCTATATTGCTGATTTTCAGTAATGCATCTTGAGACATTTCTTGGCTATGCCTCTCCATTGCAGTTTAAAAACAAGCCTTTCACCTCATTAACCAAAGTAAGCTTCGATAACCTTTTTGTCTTCCATTATCTCTTTGGGTATGCCTTCGGCGATTTTCATGCCTTCATTGATCACCACAATCCTATCAACTGCCTGCATCATTACGCTTATGACATGTTCGATCAAGAGGATGGTTATGCCCATGGCTCGCACTTTTTTCAGGGTGTCCAGTAGCTTTGGTATCTCCGCCTCGGTCAAGCCCGCCGCCACTTCGTCGAGCAGCACCAATTGTGGTTTGCTCGCCAAGACTCTGGCTAATTCAAGCAACTTGAGAGTTATTGTTGACAAATCTTTAGCCAGCACGTTCTTCTTTTCAGATAGACCTATGTTATCAAGTATTTCGCCAGCTTCTTTCTCGGCAGGCGCTTTTCCTAGACCTCTTCCAAATCTAGCCGCCACCACCGCGTTTTGCCGGGCAGTCAAATTGACAAAGGGCTGAGGAATCTGATAGGTTCTGGCAATTCCGAGATGGCAAATCTTATGCGGGGGAAGACCGGTAATGAAGTTGCCGTTGAATCTTATTACTCCAGAGTCAGGTTTGTATTCGCCAGCAATGACATTGAGCAATGTCGTCTTACCGGCACCGTTTGGGCCCATGAGACCCACGGCTTCGTCTCTCTGTATATCAAAACTTAAGTCTCTGAGAGCAACCAATCCTCCAAAACGCTTAGTCACTCCGCTAATGGAAAGAATCGGTTCGCTCAATGTTTCCACTCTCCCGAGAATTAAATTCGGCTAAAAAATTCCTGGTTCTGTTACTTTCACTTTTGGGGGGACTCGAGATGATGACTGGTTTATCATCACATCGGTCCCCCCTTCGTTGTTACCTAGCCCACTTCATGGCCCCTAAGGGATGGGGAATAGCACCTCGCCTGTCGTTTCTATGAAGGTATGCTTGGACAGGACGATGGGGCATACCCAATCCCCTGCTTCCTCGTCCCACTGCCACTGGCCATATACCAGCGGACCCCGGCTAAACTGGCTCTCATCAAACGCGACGCGATGGCGAATTGTCATTAAGTCGGTTTCCGCCAGGGCAGCACAGACCTCGTCTGCGTCCAGTGTGCCTGCTCTGTAGATAGCGTCAATCAGGACCTGGATTATGCTGTAGCCCGCCCCGATACTGCGGTTTACTGCATCCGCACCCGTATCTGCAAGGTATCTTGCGGCAAGTGATTCCGGAGTTGTGGTACCAATCCCCGGGGAGTCTCCCCATGCCGGATCCCACCATATCTCCACAAGGACACCGAGTGGTGCATCACCAGCCCAGGATGATACATCTTCGTAGAAAAGCGGTGCTCTGCCGATGGAGATTAGCTTAGGTGCGAACCCTTCCGTGGCCCAAGCTTGTTCCAACAACGTCTTCACGAAGGGGGCCGGAGCATTACCCCAGATTATCTCAACATTATTGTCTACCCATTCATCTATGAGGGCGCTAAAGCTTGTAGTATCCATCGGCAACAGGCTCTTCTCGTCTTCCTTAGCGACAACGGTACAGCCCCAGGCTTCCAGTATGCCGGGAAATGCTGCGTGCCAACCAACCCCGTCCGGGTCATCAGAGGCGAAGACACCCGCTACCTTATTAGTCTCGTTGCCAACCAAGTCCAGCATAGCCAGCCAGGTATCGGCTATCGTGTAGCCATCCGCTGGCCTGTCACCCGGGTCCCCTATGGCAAACAAGCCAGTGGCCCAAGTGTATGACCAGTTCCCAGCGTCTGCCCGCATACCCAACCAGGGTTCCGCAGGGCCGGTTGTACAAATGTACGGGATCTCATGCGCCTCAGCTTTGATAGCTATGGGAGCATTCATTGGCGGGGGCTGGTCACCATACGCCAGGAAGTTTACCTCATCCTCAAGAATCAGGCTTTCAGCAAGGGTTCCTGCCTTGCTCTCATCGCTCTCCGTATTGCCCAACACAAGCTCGATCTCTAGGTACTGGTCCTGATCTTCTACCCATACCCCGCCTTCTGCATTGATATCGTCGACAGCCGCTTGCATCCCCCAGACACCACCCTCACCGAACCCAGAATACATGCCGGTTTGCGGAGCTGGTACGCCGACGAGGATTTTTGTCGGTACCGTGGGTCCGGGTCCGCCCCAAACCAACCATCCAATCAGCACGCCAAAGGCCAAGCCGATAACTACAAGCACTATAACTAACCAGTTTCTCATTTTATTTCCACCTCCTCGTATAATATCTTTGACTCCACCCCAAAAGTATCCAGGGTGTCACTCATCGCCCAAGATCGACCCGCCCCCCTTTGGAAAGGAGCTCCATGGGCAGCAATAATCACACTCGCTTGTGAGCCCACATAATCAACCTCGTCGATTACTGATGACCCAGACTCCCGGGGGACATAAAGCTTTACAGAAAGGTCAAGCCCAGAAAATCTTAGTTTCCACTGCACTGAAAAGCAGAGATGTGTTTTAGGGCTTAGCCCCGGTTAAGTTCACAACTCCCAGATGCCTATCAATTTTCAGGTCAACATCGACCGTCTTCGCTGTGTATCCCTTAGATTCAAATTTCACGGAGTACTTTCCCCCGCCGAGGCCATCAAATTCGAAGTCTCCGAAGTTGTTTGTTGAGGTTTCCATTGGCTTGCCGGTAGACTGGTCTATCAGGGTTACCGACACTCCCTCAGCACATTCATCTACGTCACCATATACAACGGAGCCAGCAATGAAAAGCTTCGGCACACTCAGGTAGTACACTCTCGGCTTGTTTTTATGTTCAGGGTTAAGGGCTTCAGTTTTGCCGGAGGCCACGATTTTGGAAACTTCGCTCTTAGGGTCCTCCAGGTCGCCAAACATTAAGGCGCCACTGGGGCATACCTGCACGCACTTGGGAGTTTCCCGTTCCTCAAGTCTCTGAACGCAAAAGGTACACTTCTGAGGAAGTTGTTTTTCTTCGTTCCAAAATATTAGGTGATAGGGGCAGGCGTTGACTATCTGTCTTTGTCCGACGGCCTTCTCTGGGTCTATTATCACTATCCCATCAGGCCTCTTGTACACAGCACCGTTCTTGGCAGCCTTAACACAGGGCGCGTCGTCGCACTGCATACAAAGTACAGGTATATATGCGACCTTCACCCATGGATACGCTCCGCGCTCCTTCTTCACGAGGTCTATCCAGAACTGTCCATGCTTCGGCTGGGCTGCAGAATAGGGAGGATAATCGTTATCCCAGTATTCATCTTTACAGGCGGTGAAACAGCAATAGCAGCCAGTGCACCTTGATACATCAATTACCATAGCCCATTTAGCCATGTTTACTCCCTCCACTTTTCTACTTCGACCAGGCATGAGTTGGGAGCCATCCCGCAGGCGTTCTTAGATATGAAGCGGTGAGGTGTCAGCAGATTAATACATCCACCTCTGTCTGGCGATTCACCAGGCTCTCCAATTGGCTCGTAAGTAGCGCAGGACTCCCAGGAATGAACTACTCCCGGTCGAATACGTTCTGTAACTTGAGCAGCACATAAAACAACTCCTCTATCATTGTACACCTTGACTATGTCGTTGTTTTTTATACCTCTCCTATTGGCATCTGCAGGGTTAATCCGAATCACCCAGTAGTAATGTCCATCTTTCATCTTAACCCTGTGTTCCGGTATTTCATTGATCCAGGTTTCTTTACCATCATAATGGGTGTGAAAACTAAACCTTGGATGAGGTGAAATCAATTGCAAAGGATATTTGGATACAAGTTCCTTGGTATGATGACCTTCCCACGAAGGAATATACTTGGGAATAATCGGTCTCTCAGCATCGTTAGGGTCAAAACGTTTGAGGCTCTGAGATTCAAACTCTATTTTCCCGCTCTGGGTTGATAGGTTTCCTTCCCTATCTGGCAGTCCTTCTACTCCTCCTCCAACTGGCCCCCAGTCGGGTGTATCGCGTTTTCTATTCTCAGCAAACCACCTTAGAGCGGGTGTCGGCTTATACTCGTCGGGCAGAGGAACAACAAAGTAGCCCTTCTTTTCGAATCCTTCCCATGAAATATATTTGGGCAGGTCGCTGGCTTCAAACATTCTTTTAACCCAGTCTAATTCTGTTAGGCCTCCCTCGGTGAACTTGTCGTGGAACCCGAGCCTCTCAGCCACCATGGCAAATATCTCATAGTCTGACTTAGATTCTCCAAGAGGCTCAATACATTTCTTTTCCAGGACTATCATCCGATGGTTTGTGCCATAGGATGAGTGGGGTATATAGCCTGAGCAGTTAGCCCACTCACCGATGTCCCACCTTTCAAAGTTGGTACAGGCTGGAAGTACCAGGTCAGCAAACTTAGCCTCCCCCTCCATCCAGATGGACTGGTTAACCACAAATTCCAGCTTGGGGCTTCGGTACATCCTGACCCACCGGTTTGTGTTGGTCATAGTGCCAAGGTAAGCACCACCATATCGCCAAAACATTCGTACCATTGGGAACCCGTCTTCAGGATACTTATACTTCTTAAACTGAGTTTCGGTGGAGGCGCCGCAGAAGCCCTTCCCCCGCCACGCTTGGGTGGGATTTAAGACGCATTCAGGAACCAGAAGCCTATGAACATGTTGCCCTCCGGGATCGTTTATCGCTGACCTCACCGGATGCTTTGTTATTCCTCGCGAGATCATTTGGAAGTGGGCGGCAGAGTTCAGTGGGTCACCTGATATTCCCCCTTCAGCATATCCTGGAAATACGAAGTCGGCATTGTACGGGACACCTCCCGTTGTTGACCATATATTGATGCCCGGTTTGCCCAGACCCTGCATCGCCTGGAGCAGAACCATCATTCTCGCCCATTCCGTTCCATAGGCGGTTCTGCAGGCTCCTCCCCAGCCGCCAAGTCCCCCGGCCGCCAGCATGGTTTTCTTTTTCGCCCATTCCCTAGCTAGGGCTCTAATCTCTCGGGCTGGTATTCCTGTCTCCTTCTCCGCCCATTGCGGAGTCTTGGGAAAACCATCCTCCTCACCCAGAATATAGTCTCGCCACTTTTCAAATCCACTGGTACGCTTTTCGATATAGTCTTTATCGTATAAGTTTTCGGAGAGCCAGACATAGGCGATAGCTGCTGCCAGAGCCGAGTCGGTTCCAGGTCTTGGGGCAAACCACTTGTCTGCAAGGCTCACGGCGGTAAAGTTGTAGTGAGGCTCTATAAAGATCATTTTCACCCCCAGCTCTTTAAGCCAGGAACGCCATATGGTTGACTCCTGCCCGGCATATATTCCGCTCGTGGACTCAGGATCGCTGGACCAGAAAACTATCATCTCCGTGTTCTTCAACGCGTCTTCTAGAAGGTCGTATTGTTCGGGAACCCCTAATCTCCAGGCAAACCCCCACGTATGCATTGCCCCCCAGTGCCAGCCTTCCCAACTATCGGGGTTATGGTCAGCATAAGTATAGCCAAGGATTCCCATAAACCGGAAGTAGGTACTGTGTCTATAGTCTATATTTCCCCAGTTGTGGTGCGAGGAAGCTGTACTTAAAATGGCTCCCGGCCCATAGGTTAGATGGATACGTTTTACTTCACGCGTGAGGATGTCCAGAGCTTCATCCCAGCTGATTCGCTCATAGCCTGATTTACCTCTATTTTCAGGTTTTCTATCTCCTTTAGGGTTGAAGTCCACCCTCTTAAGGGGATAGAGAACCCTGTTAGATGCGTATATTCTTGACCTTTCAGTCAGGGTATATGGAGAGACCTTCGCCATTCTAGGGGGAGAGAATTTTCTTCCTCGCGCCTCGATGACCCAGGACTTGGCATCGTCGGGGCCAAGCTGTAAAGGTTCAAGGCGTGTTATCTTTCCATTCTTGACGTAGACATAAACCGGTCCGCCGACGGTACAATTTGTAAAAACCTGTTCGCCTTTCATAGAACCAGCCATATTCTTCCTCCTCTTTTTTCGTCTGACTTAGTCTATTATTCTAATATGATGGACTCAAAAGAGTCAACACCATATTGACTGGAAATCTCTGTTTGATATACTTAAGTACAAGCTTACGCAAACTTACGAATGGGGAGGCAAAATATGCAGGTATTCAACAAACTCAAAACACTCTCGGAGTCAGGAAGCCTTTGGCGTGTAGTCATTGGGATTTTGGTCTTTGGTTCGATCTGGGGACTTGTGGAAGCTACTCTGGGCGGGGCTTTACACCTTATCCACTTCGCCTACAAAGGGGCAATTACAGGGGGTATCGGCATGTCAATCATGGCGGCGTTTGTCGTCATGTATCGACGGCCCAAGCTCGCATTCTGGATCGCAGTGATCGCCGCCATGTTCAAGCCGCTGAGCGCCGTAATTTATGGCCAACCTATCTTTGCTCCCTTCGTGGTCAACCCTGCCTCGGCAATCCTTCTGGAAGGACTGGCCTTCAGCTTAGTAGTCAGCCTCCTGTTTAAAGGTTTTGAAAGCAGTATCAAGATGCGCATTGGCGCTGGCGTTGCAGCGGGATACCTGAGCATCATCCTCTACGGCGTTCTGGCATCAGCGGCAGGTATGGGTAACTGGGCATCCTGGGGACTTGCTGAGCGACTCAGTTCAGTGTTTGCCAATGGTACAGGTCTAGCCATTGTAGGTACTTGTCTGCTGCTCCTGGGACACCTGGTAGGTACAAAGCTCCGACCCGACTTCTGGCAACTCATGACTGTGAAGCCCAAGGCCTTCTATGCCAGCACTATAGCCATCACGGCCTTTTGCTGGATTGGTGCGGCAGTTGCCTTCGCATCAGGTCTTTAGTGAGACTGCTCGTTGTAGGTGAACCACGGTCAGGCAAGACCAGTTGGTGTAAGCGATATATTGACTGGCGGCGAAAATCTGGTTCCAGTGTCGGTGGAATCCTCTCTCCGGCGATTGAGAAGCAAGGACAACGAGTAGGCTCTAATGCACTTGACCTCCTTACCAGCGAGGAGATCCCATTTGCCCGGCTATCAGGCCACGGATGTTTCAAGAGAGGTGAAATGGTGGGTGACTATACCATTAGCAGGGATGGGATAATATTTGCTTGCGGTGTTATTAAACGGGCGGTCGAGAGCAAATGTGACCTGGTAGTCATCGACGAGGTCGGCCCATTGGAGCTGCGTGGCAACGGGCTTATGCCCGCAGTCGAATTAGCTCTAGCGTCAGCAGTCAATGCGCTTATAGTAGTAAGGAGTTCGCTAAGAGAAGCACTGCAGAGGCATTTCCCTCAGTACAAATTTGTGGTCGTCGCTGATTTGACACAATCCCCTTCAAACGTGTCCGAGCTTGCAGACTGCAAAAGCCGTGAAGCGGCCACCTACGAGTTGCCCACAGAAGGTTACTAGGCTCAAAAAATAAAATAGAATCGAAGAGACTTTCTTGTGGGGTATTATGTCCAGTTCCTCTAGTAGTTTACCTTGTCCTTCCCTTTTAAGCCCAGGATCTCTCTTGCTTCGTCGGGCGTAGCTATTTCCCGTTCAAGCTCACGGGCGATTCTGACTACCTTTTCTACCAGTTCGGCATTGCTCTTGGCCAATACTCCCTTGCGGACATAAATATTGTCCTCCAAGCCCACGCGGACATGCCCCCCCATCATTATGGATAGTGTCGCCAGGTTGAACTCGGCTGGGTAACCGGCGCCAATGACCGACCACTTGTAGTTTTCCGGCCCGAACAGTCGGTCAGCTGTTTGTTTCATAAACATGATATTTTCTAAATGGGCGCCAATCGCACCCAGAATTCCGGTGACGAATTGCACCCAGATGGGGAATTGCACGAGTTTTCTCCTGATACAATACTGTATATTGTACAGGTGCCCTACGTCATATGCTTCGTGTTCGGGTTTGGTATTATTCTCAGTCATGGTCTTACAGAAGTGCTCGATATCACCAAAGGTATTACGGAAGATAAAATCTATGGTTCCGGCGGCAAAATCTTTCTCCCAGGGATACTTGTAGTCCGAGTCCTTATATCGCTCCACAATCGGGTGAATTGAGAAGTTGATCGAGCCCATGTTAAATGTAGCCAGTTCCGGTTTGAGAGCTGGGACAACCCTTATCCTTTCCGCCGCTGTCATTTCCATGGTGCCGCCCGTGGTTACACAGACTATAACATTGCTTCTTGACTTAATGAGGGTGGCAATCTCTCGGTACACAGCTGGGTCAGTAGTCGGTTTGCCGGTCTGCGGGTCTCTACCGTGGACATGCACGGAAGCCGCCCCGGCATTAGCACACCTTACCGCCTCCTCGGCGATCTGTTGCGGTGTCAGCGGTAGATAAGGTGTCTGAGTCGGCAAGGTGATATTACCGGTCAAAGCCGCGGTTATGATGAGTTTTTCCATTTATATGCATTCCTCCTTACATTGCTGATCATTAATATCATATGTTCTGTCTCAAGTTTGTTGCTTTCGGGAGTAACCAATAAGGTGTTTCGTAAGCCTTTCTCTAGTGCGCTTTATGCTTTCTGGTGTCCATTTGTCATAAAAACCTTTTCCAGATTTAAATCCAAGCTCACCTTTACTCACCTTGTCCTTTAAGAGTGATGCGGGGTTGGGAGAAGCCTCTAAATCCTGCAAAACGGTATTATGGATGGCCAGAACCAAATCTAGCCCCACCATATCGGCATTCTCAATTGGCCCCAGAACCGCAATCCGTATACCAAAACTTTGCTTGATAGCATCGTCAACAGTAGCTGCATCGGCAATGCCTTTTTCTACAATTGAGATAGCCTCTCGCCACAGGGCGTGCTGGAGACGGTTAGCAACAAATCCTGGGACATCCTTTAAGCATTTGATGGGATATTTGCCCGTCTTTTTCATGAATTGATAGGTTATTTCCATTGTCTCATTAGAAGTATCTTTTCCCTTTACCACTTCAACTAGAGGGATAAGATATGGTGGAAACCAGAAGTGTGTTCCAATGATTCTGTCCCTGTTCTTGGCTTTAGATGCTATCGCCGTTATACTGATTACCGACGTATTTGTGGCCAGAATAACATCCCTAGGGCAAATCTGGTCTAATTCCTTAAATAAGTCTTGTTTTACCTTTAGGTCTTCAGCCACTGATTCGATAATAATCGGTGCCTTTGCCACTGCTTCATCTATATTTCTGGTTGTTTTTATCCTATTTATAATCTTTTTTATTTCATCCTCTACGCTAGCTTGTCCTTGCAGTAAGGCGGGGAGATTTGCCCTGATGTTTTCAATGGCTTTGTCTAGTGTTTGCTGAGTCCGGGAGTATAAAGATACCTGATAACCTGCCTTGGCAAAATGCAGTGCCAGTCCATACCCTACCATGCCCGCTCCCAGCAAAGCGACGTGATTAATTTCTTCGGCTTTCATAAGCTACCCCCTCTCCTA
>Ga0307435_1000110_pt1 | contig 35890 bp, 29 predicted proteins | sample SalMarWE160470MG_FD_202164 | JGI IMG/M metagenome (GOLD analysis project Ga0307435, IMG submission 202164) | Salt marsh sediment microbial communities from the Plum Island Ecosystem LTER, Massachusetts, United States - WE1604-70 | ecosystem: Environmental > Aquatic > Marine > Intertidal zone >... | reverse complement strand
AGGCCGTAGCGGTCGCGGATGGCGCCCCAGTAGCCGACGCTTGCGCCGCCCAGCGGATCCACGCCGAGCTTCAAGCCGGAGGCGCCGATGGCTTCCATGTCCACCACTCCGGCCAGGTCGTCGACATAGGCGCCGGTGTAGTCGTGCGACCGAACCTCGGCCCGGGCCCGCTCGTAGCTGAGACGCGGGATGGAATCGAGGCTCGACCGAAGCAGCTCGTTGGCCTGGTCCTGGATGGCCGTGGTGACATCCGTGTCGGCCGGGCCGCCATTGGGCGGGTTGTACTTGAAGCCGCCGTCCTCGGGCGGGTTGTGCGAGGGCGTGACGACGATGCCGTCCGCCAGGCCGCCGGTCCGGCCGCGATTGTAGGTAAGGATGGCGTGCGAGATGGCGGGCGTGGGCGTGAGCCCGTCCGCCTGATCGGTCATCACCGTCACGCCGTTGGCCGCCAGGACCTCGATCGCCGTCCGGGTGGCCGGCGTCGACAGGGCGTGGCTGTCCTTGCCGATGAAGAGGGGCCCGTCGATGCCCCTGCCGGCGCGGTAGCGGCAGATCGCCTCTGTCGTGGCCAGGATGTGGGTCTCGTTGAAGGACCCGTCGAGCGACGAGCCACGGTGGCCGGAGGTGCCGAAGGAGACCAGTTGCGAAGCCTGGCTCGGATCGGGCCGGACGTCGTAGTAGGCGGCGACGAGCCGATCGACATCCACCAGCATCGACTTCTCCGCGGGCTTGCCCGCTCGCTCGCTGATTGACACCCGATCTCGCCTCCTCTGCGCTGGCCTCTTGCAGGGCGAATGATGACGTGCCCGGGGGCCGCTCGCAGCGGCGAAGGCCGGTCTCTGTCGAGGCCGGCCTTCGGGATGAGCGGCTGCTAGTCGGTTGCGGCTGCCGGGCCCGGCATCTGCGGCGACAGGTGGTGGTCCAGATGGTCCGCCTGCTCGGCGTGGAAGTGGGCCCGCAGAGGCTTCTCCTCGAGGGCCAGCAGAGTCACGCAGCCCAGGACGGCGGCGACGATGCCGAGCAGCATCGAGTCGGCGATGGCGATCGAGAAGGCTTCGTTGAACCCTCGGACCGCGACCTCGCGGAACTGCGGCGGGATCACCGAGAAGACGTCGCCCGCGGAGCCGCCGATCTTGGTCAGGTTGCCCATGTCGAGACCGGGCGGCGGCGAGGCCGGCAGGCCGGACCAACCGGCGTCGGCGATCGAGCTGCGCAGCAGGTCCCATGACAGGTTGTTGCGGAAGGCCGTGAAGGCGATCGTCAGGCCGATGGACGAGCCGATCTGGCGGATGAGGATCAGGTCGCTGGTGGCCGCGCCGAGGCGGGCGAACGACACGTCGTTCTGGACGATCAGCGGCAGCAGCGGCATGGTCGGTCCGATCCCAACGCCGGCGATGGCCATCCACAGCCACAACTGTGGAGCGGGCGTATTCGGCCGCAGGTTCGTGAACAGAGCCAGGCCCACGGCCAGCGAGGCCATCGACATGACCATAAGCCACTTGTAGCGGCCGGTCCGGCTGGCGATCTGGCCCGATGCGATCGAACTGGCGATCAGACCGGCCAGGAAGGGGAAGAGCAGGTAGCCTGACTCAGTGGTGCTGGCCTGCTGCACGACCTGGAACCAGAGTGGCAGGAAGATGATGATCGTGGCGAAGCCGAACATGGCCAGGAAGGCCGCTCCGGCGGAGACGGCGAAGGTTCGGTTGCGGAGGAGATCGAGAGGGATCACCGGGTCCTCGGCCCTAGTCTCGGCGATCAGGAACGCCACCAGGCCGGCGAGGCCGAGGGCGAACCAGGCCACGACTGGCGTGTCGGTCCAATCGCCGTTCTGGGCCAGGGTCAATGCGACCAGAGACGCGACGACGGCGACGCTCAGGGTCACCACGCCCAGGATGTCGAGGTTGAAGCGGACGTTCTCCTTACGCACGTTGGGCAGCAGCCGAACGATCAGGAAGAGCGAGACGAACCCGATCGGCACGTTCACGAAGAAGATCCAGTGCCAGGACAGGTTGTCCGTCAGGAAGCCGCCCAGGAACGGGCCGATCAGGAAAGCGACGCCGAAGACCGCCCCGAACAGGCCCTGGTACTTGCCGCGCTCGGCCGGGGTGAAGAGATCGCCCACGATGGCCAGCGCGATGGGGAACAGAGCTCCCGCGCCCAGACCCTGGAGGCCGCGGAACGCGACCAGCTGCCACATCGTCTGGCTCAGGCCGGACAGCACCGAGCCGACCAGAAAGAGGCTGATCCCGAGCAACAGCATCGGCCGCCGGCCGTAGTAGTCGGACAGCTTGCCGTAGACGGGGATCGCGGCGGTGCTCGTGACCAGGTAGGAGGACACGGCCCAGACGTACAGGTCCACGCCGTCCAGGGAGGTGACGATGCGCGGCAGCACGGGCCCGACGATCGTCTGGTCGAGAGCGCTGAGGAAGAGGGCCAGCAGCACTGCCCCGACGATCTCGAGTCGGGCGCGGTTGCTGATCTGGATGGCGACCGGCCGGGCGGCGGTCTCGATGGTCGACACGGGTTGCTCCTTGCTTATGCGGCTGCTCCGCCGGGCCCATTGGGGCCGGCGCCTGCTCGCTTGTGTGCGCCCATCCTCCGGCGGGGTTGTGAAGGACTTGTGAGCGCCGGCCGGATTCCTGGTGACGGTTCCGGCTGCGCCGCCGCGCGCCCCCGCACGCGCGGGCGCGGTCCACTTCGAGCTCTCACGCTAGCGTCGGGCAACGGATCCGGTTTGCCGCCGGCGGGCTCTTCCGCGGGCCGCAACAGGGCCGGCCGATCAGTCCAGCGGGCTCAGGCGAAGGCCACCGCGGCGTAGCCCACCGTCCGCCCGGGGTCGCCGCCCGCGTCGGCGGAGGTCGCTTTGCCGAGCAGGATCCCCCGCTTCGCCCCCATCTCACCCAAGGCGGTCAGCGTGAACCGGGTTGCGTCGATGCCGCACATGCCGCACACCAGTCCGGGCAGCCCGGCCAGAGTCAGGGCGGCTTCCAGATCGCCCAGGGTGTCCGCGTCGAGGCGCAGAAGTGGGGCCAGGAGGCGGTCGTCGGCTTCCTCGCACACGGCTGCGGGCGGGTAGTGGGCGAAGTCGGAGCTGGCCACGATGAGGATCCGCTCTCCCGCCGCGCGCCTGGCCGCCAGCAGCCGGCCAACGGCGGCGCCTGCTTCGGTGTGGGCCCTGAGGCGAGGGCTGACCGCCAGCGGCACGATTCGCGCCTGGGGGCAGGTCCGGGCCAGCAGAGGCAGCTGGATCTCGATCGAATGCTCGCCGCCGTGACAGTCGTCGTCGGCTGCGAAGGGCTTGCCGAGCCCGGCTATCTCCGCCGTCAGATCACGGTCGATGGCGACCTCGCCCAACGGCGTCAGCCACGGGCCACCGGTCCAGACTCCGACGCCGTCAGCCCAGGCTCCATGGTCAGTGCCGGCAATGACGATCGTGGTTGGGGCGATCTCGCCCGCGAGGCGCCAGGCCAGGGCGGCGATCGCGCCCGAGAAGACCAGGCCGGCATGAGGGACGAGCAGCCCGCAGACGAGGCCGGCCTCCAGGCCTTCGGGTCGCGCGACAGACCCCGCTTCCGCGAGGAGCGAGTCGACGAGGCCCTTCAGCCGGTCGGGCTGGGCGGGGTAGAAGCTGCCGGCTACGGCCGGGCGGCGGGGAGCGGCGCCGGGGCTCATGGCGTTCCGTCCCGGCGGCCCCACTCGTCCAGCCCGACGCCCGCCAGAGAGTGACCGCACATCGCACAGAGGCCATCCTCGAGGGCCGCCCGGACGGCGACGTAGCCTCGCCGCCGGATCAGCGTCTCGCCACAGCTCGCGCAGTGGGTGTCTTCGTCGCCGTCGTGGAGGTTGCCCGAGTAGACGTGGCGCAGGCCGGCCGCCCGCCCCGCCTCCACTGCCCGGCGGATGGTCTCCACCGGGGTCGGCTCCAGGTCCGACAGCTTGTAGGCCGGGAAGAAGCGGCTGACGTGCCAGGGCGTCTCCGGGCCGAGGTTGGAGACGAGCCATCGGGTCAACTCGTCCAGGCCGGCGGGGTCGTCGTTGAGGCCTGGGATCAGGAGCGTCGTGACCTCGAGCCAGATCCCGCGCGCTTTCATGCCGGCCAGGGTCTCCAGGACCGGCGCCAGGCGGGCGCCCACAACGTGCCGGTAGAAGCTGTCGTCGAAGGCCTTGAGGTCGACGTTGGCGGCCTGGACGAGCGGCGCCAGGGCGTCCAGGGCCTCCGGGGTCTGGTAGCCGTTAGTGACCAGGACGTTGGCCAGCCCCGCCTCCGCGGCCAGGCGCGCCGTCTCCACGACGTACTCGATGAAGACCGTGGGCTCGGTGTAGGTGTAGGCGATGCTGCGCGAACCGGCGGCCAGGGCCGCCGAAACGACGGAGGCCGGCGGCAGCGGGAAGTCGGGGATCCCAAGGTCCTCGCTTTCGGCCTGCGAGATCGACCAGTTCTGGCAGTGCAGGCAGTGGAAGTTGCAGCCCCTGGTGGCGATCGAGAAGGCGATGCTGCCGGGATGGAAGTGGAAGAGCGGCTTCTTCTCGATCGGGTCCGCGCCGGCTGAGACGGCCCGGCCGAAGACGGCCGTCAGCAACTTGCCGTCCACGTTGAGGCGGACATGGCAGATGCCGGCTCGGCCGGGGCGGACCAGGCAGCGGTGGGCACAGGCCAGGCAGCGCACGGCGTCGGCGGCCTCGGGCTGCCACAGGATCGCCGGGTGTGCGGCAGGAGGCGGGGCCTTGCGGTCGGGGCGTACGGGCGGGCGGTTGGTCGATTGCACAGCTGTTCAGGGCCATGCTGGATTCGATCGGGCTCGAAGGCAAGAGCCGAACTGCCCCGGCCGGGCTGCCTCAGCGCGTGATCGGTTTGCGGTGTTGGGCCGCCCCGGCACGGAGCGGGGCCATGTTCGTGCCAGGCAGCCGGTCCGGTCTGCGCAGCCGGAGATCAGCTCCGACTCTGCGAACCGGAGATCGCCTCGAGGGCCAGGCGGCGCGTGTGGCGGTGGCGCTCGATGGTCTCTGTGTCACGCTCAATCGCCGGCAGCAGCGTGCCTCGGTCGGTCTTCCAGCGGGCGGCGACATCGCCGGGCGCCTCGCCCAGCAGTACGGACGCGGCCTGGACCGCGCCACCCATGGCCACAAGCTCGGTAGCCTCGGGGATCGAGACCGGGCGGCCGGAGAGGCGTCGCACCACGTCCTGCCAGGTCTTGCCACGCGCCCCGCCACCGATCAGGACCAGCGGCGCATCGGCGTTCACGCCGGACGAGCAGCGGTCGATCGTGTCGATGGCCTCGAGCAGGCTGACCGCCACGCCTTCGTAGGTGGCCATCAGGATGGCCCCCGGATCCGTGTCGTGGCGCAGGCCGAAGAAGGCGGCTGCCGCCTCGGGCAGGTTGGGCGTCCGCTCGCCGTCGAAGTAGGGCAGGGCCACTACCTCGCCGCTCGCCGTGACGTCGTCACGCTCGAGCTTGAGCATGGCCGCGACCCTGTCCACGGCCAGGGTGCAGTTGAGGGTGCAGGCCAGCGGCAGGAAGAGGCCGGACGCATCGGCGAAGCCCGCCACGTCGCCGCTCGGATCCGCGATCCGAGTCTTGGACACCATGTAGGCCGTGCCCGACGTGCCCAGGCTGACGACCGGTACTCCCGACCGGAGGCCCAGCCCCAGGGCCGCGCCCATGTTGTCGCCGGTGCCGGGCCCAACCACGGTACCGGCCCGCAAGCCCGTGGCCTCGGCGGCCGCCGCTGTGACGGTGCCGGCCGCCTCGGCGGGGCCGAGTACCTTCGGCAGAAGGGCCGGGTCCAGGCCCAGCTCCGGTAGGGCCAGGACCTCGGCCGAGTAGGCGCCATCCGCAGTTGACCACCAGGCCGTCCCGGAGGCGTCGCCGCGATCGGTGACGCCCACGCCGGTGAGTCGCTCCGTCAGGTAGTCGTGGGGCAGGCGGATAGCGGCCGTCCGGGACGCCGTCTTGGGCTCCACGCGGCGCAGCCAGGCCCACTTGGAGGCGGTGAAGGAGGCCACCGGGACGACGCCCACGCGTTCCGCCCAGGCGGCGGCGCCGAGCGCCTCGACCAGGCGGGCAGCGTCCGGTCCGGAGCGGGTGTCGTTCCAGAGCGTCGCCGGGCGCAGCGGCTGGCCTGCCTCGTCGAGGCAGACCAGGCCATGCTGCTGCCCGGCCACGGAGACGGCATCAATCTCATTCGCCAGCTCGGTCTGGCCCAGGGCGGTCCGCAGGGCCTCCCACCAGACCTGGGGGTGAGTCTCGCGGGCGCCGTCGCTGCCCTCCACGGTGTGGGGGGCCTGACCGCGAGCTACCTCGCGGCCGGTCTCGACATCAACCACCACGACCTTGGTTGACTGCGTCGAGCAATCGACACCGGCCGCCAGCCTCTTCATTGTCTCCTCCCCCCGCTCAATCGCGGGCGGCCTGCCTAGCGGGCGCCCAGGATGAGCTCCACAACCAGCTGGTCAAGGCGCTCGTTGTAGTAGCCGCGATTGGCGAGCGCGGCGGGATCGCCCGGGTTGTCGTGGAGCTCCTTGGCCGCCGCGGCGGAGTAGGCGCCCACTGTCGGCTTGCCCAGCTCGGCGACCGAGGCGGCCTCCATGGCGGCCTTGATCTCCGGATCGGCGGCGAAGCGCTTGGCCTTCTCCTTGAGGAGCAGGTAGGTCCGCATGCACCCCGCGGCAAAGTCCCAGACGCCTTCGGGGTTCTCTCCGCGATAGGCATGGGCGTCGAAGTGGCGCGGCCCTTCGTAGCCCGACTCCTCGAGCAGCTTGACCAGGAAGAAGGCGTCCTTGAGGTCCTCGGAGCCGAACCGGAGATCCTGGTCGTAGCGCCCGATCTTCTGGCCGTTGAGGTCGATGTGGAACAGCTTGCCGTGCCACAGGGTCTGAGAGACGGCGTGGTAGAAGCTCAGGCCGGACATGGTCTCGTGGGCAGTCTCCGGGTTGAGTCCGACCATCTCCGGATGCGCCAGGGTGCTGATGAAGGCCAGGGCGTGACCGACTGTGGGCAGGAAGATGTCGCCCCGCGGCTCGTTCGGCTTGGGCTCCATGGCGAAGCGAAGCCCGTAGCCCTGGTCGATGACGTACTCGCACAGGAAGTCCATGGCCTCGCGGTAGCGGTCCAGGGCGTCGGACGGCTTCTTGGCCGCCATCGACTCGACGCCTTCCCGGCCGCCCCAGAAGACGTAGGTCTTGGCCCCCAGCTCGGCGCCCAGGTCGATGGCCCGCATTGTCTTGGCCAGGGCGAAGCGACGCACGGCGCGGTCGTTGGAGGTGAAGGCCCCGTCTTTGAACACGGGGTTCTTGAAGAGGTTGGTGGTCGCCATCGCGACGACCATGCCCGTCTCGTCGAGCGTCTTCTTGAACCTCTTCACGATCTCGTCCCGCTCGGGAGAAGGGGATCCGAACGGGACGAGATCGTCGTCGTGGAGCGAGACGCCGTAGGCTCCCAGCTCCGCCAGCTTGCGCACGCTGTCATTGGGGTCGAGACGTGGGCGCGTGTCCTCGCCAAAGGGGTCGCCGCCGGGGTTGCCGACGGTCCAGAGGCCGAAGGTGAACTTGTGGGCGCGATTCGGCTTGTACGCCTCGCTGTGCGCCTCGACTGCCTGCTGGGCCATGACCCTGACCTCCATCGCTTATGCGTTCTGCGCCGGCTGGGCTGCCGGCGTCCCGGTGCGGGCTCCGGGGTCCTTACTCGCGGGGTCTCCCGGGCTCGGCTTCACTTGCGAGTTGCAATCGTATGCCGCATATCCTTCGACAGCAAGCCCTTGACTGCGGCAGCATGCGTATGCTACATAGGTATGCGCCCGGCGCCAATGCCCGCCGGCTGAGGCTGGTGTGGTTGCGTCCGGCATCAAGGAGGACCGGCAAGTTGAGCCGGCAATGCGGAAGCCAGGGCAGCGGAGGAGGCGTCGATAGGCGAACTGACACTCGGAGTGTCGGTGAACGAGGCGGTACAGAAGGGTACGCCCGTGGAGAGACCGCCTGGAGAACCGTCGTATTGGAACTGTAAGGAGGATCGATAGTGAACCTGGTCCCGAAGCGGCTACTCGGTGTGGTTGCGGTCGTCGCGCTGGTCGCGGCGTGCTCGTCCACCGAGGCGACGCCCACAAGCGCGCCGGCAAGCGGGGAGCCGACCCCGGAAGCCAGCGCGACCCCCGCGCCTGTGACCATCAACTGGTGGCACATCACTACCGGCGAGCCCGGCAAGACCATCTTCCAGGGCATCGCGGACGCCTACACGGCCGAGCATCCCTGGGTGACTATCAACATCACCGTCCTCGAGAACGAGGCCTTCAAGACCAAGCTGAACACCAGCCTGCAGTCGGGCGAGGCGCCCGACCTGTTCCAGTCCTGGGGTGGCGGCACGATGGCCCAGCAGGCCGAGGCCGGCTATCTCCAGGACATCACGTCGTCCATTGCCGATTGGTCGGACACCCTCGGCGGTGCCCTGAGCATCTACAGCTACAACGGCAAGGTCTACGGCGTGCCGTGGGACATGGGCATGATCGGCTTCTGGTACAACAAGGCCGCGTTCACGAAGGCCGGTATCAGCGCCCCGCCCACGACCTGGTCCGAGTTCCTGACTGACGTCCAGATGCTCAAGGACAGCGGCATCGCTCCTCTCGCCATCGCCGGCAAGGACATGTGGCCGTCGATGCACCTCTGGACGTACCTGATCCTCCGCCAGGCGGGCTACGAAGCCCTCCAGCAGATGATCCAGACCGGCGACTGGAACACCGACGCCTGCAAGGCCGCCGGTGACGAGGTCGTCAAGCTCAACGCCTTGAGCCCGTATCAGGACGGCTACAAGAGCGCTACCTACGACAACGAAGCGGCTGCGGTCGGCAACGGCAAGGCGGCCATGGAACTGATGGGCCAGTGGGCTCCTGGCGTTGAGGCCAACAACAGCGCTGACGGCAAGGGCCTCGGCGACGATCTCGGTTGGTTCGCGTTCCCCGGCGTTGAAGGCGGGAAGGGCGATCCGACCGACGGCGTCGGCGGCGGCAACGGCATCGCGGTTGGCAAGGACGCTCCGGCCGAGGCCATCGATTTCCTGAAGTTCTTCTCGAGCGTGCCGAACGCCCAGAAGATCATGGATCCGGACGAGACCGGCAACAGCATGGGCCTCTCCCCGGTCAAGGGCACTGACGGCTCGGTCCTGCCGGCTACCCTGCAGATGGTTCTCGCCGGCGTGAACAACGCCAAGCACATCCAGCTCTACCTGGACCAGGCCACCGACTCGGCCATGGGCACCGCGATCAACAAGGCGACTGTCGCCCTGTTCCTCGGCGCCTCGACCCCCGAGAAGGTCTGCCAGGAGATCACCACGGCGGCTTCCCTCTAGTAGAGCTGATCGTGGTTTGATCACACCGAGTAGTAGTAATGGTGAGCGGGCCGGCGGCAAGCCGGCCCGCTCAACTCCCGGGTACGTGAGGACGGCATATGAGCTTGAGCGCAGTGAGAGTCTCGGCGCGGAGCGGAGAGAGCCAGCGCGCGAAGTGGCTGACAATCGGCGTGTTCCTGCTGCCGGCGCTGGCTCTCTTCTTGACGTTTGTGGTGTACCCGGTCATATCGGCGGCCCGCTATAGCCTGTACAAGTGGGACGGGCTGCAGCCGCTCACCGACTTCGTCGGCACCAAGAACTACGAGACGGCATTCGCCAGCGACCTGTTCATACACTCCATCCAGAACAACTTCCTGATAATCGCGCTCTCGCTGACGATCCAGATCCCGTTCTCCTTGATGCTGGCCACTCTCCTGAACCGGCGCTTCCCGGGCCGGGCCGTCTTCCGGCTGCTCTTCTTCCTCCCGTACGTCCTCTCGGAGGCGATCACGGGCATCATCTTCTTGCTCATGCTCCAGCCCAGCGGTTCCGATGATTACTTCACGGCTTTGATGAAGAACTTCGGCCTGGGCGGGTTCGTCCAGGACTGGCTGGGCGATACGACATTCGTGATGGTGACGCTGTTCGTCGTCATCTCGTGGAAGTACTTCGGCTTCCACATGATCATCCTGCTGGCCGGCCTGCAGGGCATCCCGCGGGAGATCGAGGAGGCGGCCTTCATCGATGGCGCAGGGCGCTGGCAAGCGTTCCGCCATGTCACTCTGCCGCTTCTCGGCCCTACCCTGCGCGTCTCCGTATTCCTGTCGATGATCGGCGCGGTGCAGCTCTTCGACATGGTCTGGGTCATGACCAGGGGCGGCCCGCTCGACGCTACCGACACGATGGCTGTCTCGTTGTTCTACGCGGGCTACATCGATCACCACGTGGGCTACGGAAGCGCTATGGCCGTAATCCTGTTCCTCTTCGGGCTCGTCCTCTCCCTTGCCTACCTGCGCTTCGTGCTGAGGCGGGACGTCGAGGGCGCCGTCACGGCTTTCAATGCCTAGCGAGATGGGAGCGACAATGGATACGACAGCCGAAGACAGGACGGTCGAGACGCCGGTCGGGCCGGCGGTGGGCCGCCGGGTCAGGATCGGGCGCCCCCGCGTTAGCTGGCCGACCGGGATAGACATCCCCTACATCCTCCGCTACATCATCTTGCTGGCGGTTGCCGCGGCCATACTGCTGCCGCTGGTCTACGGGGTCCTCGGTGGCGCCAAGACCAACCAGCAGCTCGTGGGCGACCCCGTCTCGTTGATTCCGGCCCCCTGGACCGTGTCGAACTACACAGACGTGTTGTTCGGACCCAGCTCGCCGGACTTCTGGCAGCAACTCCTCAACAGCCTCATGGTGGCCGCCGTCGCGGTCTCGTTCACGGTCATCGCGGCCTCGCTGGCGGCATTCACTTTCGCGAGGATGGTCTTCCGCGGACGCGAGGCCATCTACACGTTCTTCGTCATGGGTCTGCTCTTCCCGGCGGCCGTTGCCATCCTGCCGCTCTTCATTCTCCTGCGGCAACTGGACCTGAACGGAAGCCTTCTCGGAGTGGCCCTCCCGGAAGCCGCGTTCGGCCTTCCCCTGAGCATCATCATTCTTCGCCCGTTCTTCAAGAGCATTCCGGTCGAGCTCGAGGACGCGGCCAAGATCGACGGCTGTTCGAACTTCGGCTTCTTGTGGCGGGTTCTGCTGCCCCTGTCGCGCCCGGCGCTCGCCACGGTCAGCGTTCTGGCCTTCGTCGGCAGCTGGAACGCGTTCATGCTCCCTCTGATCATCCTGGACAACGCGAACACGTGGACGCTGCCGCTCGGGGTCATGAACTTCCAGGGCCAGTACACGTCCGACAAGGCGCTGGTCCTGGCGTACACGGTGACCGCGGCGATCCCGGCGGTGGTCTTCTACTTCTTCGCCGAGCGCCAGCTGGTCGGCGGCCTAACCGGCGGAGCGGTCAAGGGCTGACATGTCGGAGCCCTACCGAGATGCTGGGCTCTCCACAGAGGAACGGGTAGCGGACCTGCTGGCGCGCATGACGCCAGAGGAGAAGCTGGCTCAGCTTGGTTCCAGGTGGGCGCACGAGATCCTGGTGCGTGAGGTCTTCGACGAGGCGCTGGCAGCGGAGAAGATCGGTCAGGGCATCGGCCACATGACGAGGATCTCGGGCGCCACGAACCTCGATCGACGCGGGGCGGCAGCCCTGGCCAACAGGATCCAGCGCTTCCTGGTCGAGCGGACACGCCTGGGCATCCCGGCCATCGTCCACGAGGAGAGCCTGCACGGCGTGCTGGCGCGCGAATCGGTCTGCTTCCCGCAGTCGATCGGGCTGGCCGCCACCTGGGACCCGGAGCTCGTCCGGGTCATGGCCGACCGTCTGCGCCAGGAGCTGCGGGCCATCGGCGCCCACCAATCCCTGGCGCCCCTCTTCGACGTCTCCCGAGACCCTCGCTGGGGGCGCGTCGAGGAGACCTACGGCGAGGACCCGTATCTGGTAGCCGAGCTCGGTGCCGCCTACGTGCGCGGCATGCAGGGTGACGGCGGGCCGGGCGAACGGGTTCTGGCAACGGGCAAGCATTTCGTGGCCCACGGCGTGCCGGAAGGCGGGCTCAACCACGCCCCCTCGCACATCGGCCCGCGCGAGCTCCAGGATGTCTTCCTGTTCCCGTTCGAGGCGGGCGTCCGCGGCGCGGGTCTGCGTTCCGTGATGCACGCCTACGACGACATCGACGGCGTGCCCTGCGTCGCGTCTCACTACCTCTTGACCGAGGTGTTGCGCGAGAGGTGGGGCTTCGACGGCACCGTGGTCTCCGACTACGTCGGCGTGGACGAGCTGATCGGCGCCCATGCCGTAACTGCCGACGAGACGGAGGCCGCCGCCATGGCCCTTGAGGCCGGGCTGGACCTGGAGCTGCCGTCGGCCCGTTTCTACGCAGCCCCACTGGCACGTGCCATCGCCGCCGGCCGCGTCTCGCAAGCAGCGGTCGATACTGCCGTGGCCCGAGTTCTCCACGCCAAGTTCGAGCTGGGCCTGTTCGAGCAGCCGTACGTGGACCCCGAAGCGGCCGCTCTGCCGTATGAGGCCGACCGCAACCTGGCCCGAGAGCTGGCCCGGCGGTCCATCGTCCTGCTGGCCAACGACGGCACGCTGCCGCTCGATCCGAGCATCCGGAGCGTGGCCGTGGTCGGGCCCAACGCCGACAGCTCCCGGAACCTGCTTGGCGACTACGCCCACCAGGCCCACATTGAGGCCCTCGTCGAGGGCGAGCTGGGCATCGAGGTGCCGGAGTGGCTGGCCGCGATGGACGAGTCGGCCGGCCACCGCACGATCCTGGACGCGGTCAGAGACCGCGTCGGTGCCGGGACGGAGATCCGCTTCGCTCCCGGCTGCGGCATCCTCGATCGCAGCGCCGACGGGATCCGGGCCGCCGCCAACGCCGCTCGCGGGGCCGACGTGGCGCTGGTCGTGGTGGGCGAGCGATCCGGCCTGACCAGGGATTGCACCTGTGGCGAGGCTCGTGACCGGATGGACGTCGGCCTGCCCGGCCGACAGAGCGAGCTCGTGGCCGCCGTGGCCGCCACGGGCACGCCGGTGGTGCTGGTCCTGGTATCGGGGCGGCCGCTGGCAATCGAGGCCGAGGCGGCGAGCGTCGCTGCCGTGGTCCATGCCTGGGTCCCCGGCGAAGAAGGGCCGGGGGCGCTGGCCGACGTTCTGTTCGGCGACGCCAATCCGGGCGGCAAGCTGCCGATCACCGTCCCGCGGCATTCCGGCCAGATTCCCATCTACTACGCCCACAAGCCGTCCGGCGGCCGATCGCAGTGGCACGGCTCGTACGTCGACGGCTCCAACCTGCCCCTCTGGCCCTTCGGCTTCGGGATGTCGTACACGCAGTTCGAGATCGCGAACCTGAAGCTGGATCGCAGCCAGCTGGCCACCGACGGCGAGTTCACCGCCCGCGTCGAGGTCCACAACGTCGGCCAGCGCGCCGGGGACGAGGTCGTCGGGCTGTACGTTCGCGACGTGGAGGCCAGCGTGACGCGGCCGATCCTGCAGCTATGCGGTTTCAGGCGCGTCACGCTCGAGCCGGGCGAGAGGCGCCAGGTCTCCTTCCGGGTCGGCGCGGAGCAGCTTGCGTTTACAGGCATCGACGGCCGCCTGCGCCTGGAACCCGGCCGTATCATCGTCATGGCCGGCAACTCCTCGAACGACCTGCCCTGCAGCGCGGAGTTGGAGATCGTGGGCGAGGCTGTCGTCATCGAGCGGCGGACCCGCTACTTCACCGAAACCACGGTCGAGTAGCCCGCGTCGCCGGACCGCTCACGGAAGACTGCCCTTGCGCGGTCAGGGCCGCGCTTCGCGCGGTCGGTCAGCCTGCGCTTCGCGCGGTCAGGAGTGGGCTTCCTGCAGCCGCAGGGCGACGTCTTCCAGGGTCCCCTTGAACGGCCCGGGCGTCTCCATCTTGATCGAAACCAAGGCGGCCGCGAACCTCAGCGATGCCGCCGGGTCGTGGTCCAGACGGTGGGAGAGGTACGCGGCGAAGGTGGTGTCGCCGCGGCCGGTCCGGCCCGCCGAGCTCTTGTTCGAGAACTTCTCGTAGAGGGTCTGGCCGTTCACGCGCGCCAGCACGCCGGGAGAGTGAGTGATCACGACCTCCGGGCAACCCCAGCTTTCGACGATGACGGCCGCCTTCTCCAGGTCGTCGGTTCCGGTGAGGATGCGGGCTTCGACGACGTCCAGCTTCACCTTGTCCATCATCGAGACGATCTCACGCTTGTCGGCGACGTCGCTGAACTCGATCTCGCGGCTGGGCGTCACGTGCCGGACGAAGCTCTGCAGGTCGACCGAGAGGCTGTAGCCCCTGGCTTTGAGGCCCTGCATGAGCGGCATGTCGAACTCCGTGTCCGAGATGCCTGCCAGGTGAGCGCATCGGGTCTGGAGGGGCGGCACGTCCGAGGCTGAGATCAGGCCCGCGGACTTGACCAGGATCAGCCGCCGCTCGTCGACGTTCTCCGACTCGTGCACAACCCGGGAGTAGGTCGTCTCGGCGCTCGGAACGAGATACGTGTCGACGCCCACCTCGCGCATCGGCTCGAGGATGTGCTCGTCCTGGGGGGACATCTTGACCACGGCCGCGACGCGTTTTCCCACTCTCGCGGCGACCATGGCGCCGCACAGGACGGCGCTTCCCGGAGCGACGTGAGGCTCTCCCCCGAAGGGCGTGATCTCGTCGTAGCACATGTGGCCGACGAACGTGATGTCGTAGGTGATTGGCATCTCAGTCGACTTCCCGGTCATATCCATGCGGTCCAATGGGTGTCGCGGCGCCGCCTGGCCGTCGCTTGTCCGAGCCCTTGAGCAGCTCGGAGAAGAACGGCATCAGGTCGGACGGCTCCAGGGTCTTGGTCCCCCGCTTCGCCTGCAGGTCCTTGACGTGGTTCAGGACCAGGTGCGTCCACACCGCGCCGGGGCGAGGATAGGCGGCGACGATGTAGTGAGGTCCGGGGGCGGGCTCTCCGGCTTCCTGCTCCAGCTCCGCCCGGAGGTTGTCCGGGGTGATCATGGAGTTGGAGTAGTCGAAGACGACTCGGTCCATGTGCTTGTAGACCTTCTTGCTCTCCCTGGTCATGCCGTAGTAGTCGAGCAGCTGGGCAAGGACGTAGTTGGACGTGGTGTAGACGTCCTTCCCCTGGTCCGACTCCACCGGCTGTCCGTCCTCGGTCTTGCACATGGCCCAGCCCATGAAGGAGTGGTTGTTGCGGTAGATGGTCTTGAGGATCTTCCTGGCGTGATCGTCCGAGATGAAGGGCTCCTCGCCGATGGAGATCAGGTACCAGAGAGCATCGAGCTGGTTGGTCCAGACGTCGGTGTTGGCGACCTCGGTCTCGGGATCGAAGCAGGTGACGTAGTACTGGAGCCGCTCGCCCTTCGCGTTCTTCGTGTCCCGCCACAGCCTCTCTAGACTGGCCCAGCCCTTGTCGAAAACCGCCCTGATCCGCGCCTCGCCCTCGGCGTCCCCGAGCATCTGGGCCATCTTGAGCATGGCCTGGCAGCCGCCCAGGAACTGCGTGGCGTCGTACGCGTCGGCGCCGAACAGGACCAGGTTGTCGAAGGTGTTCTTGACTTCGTCGGGGTAGCCCTCGGGTAGGCCGTCCTCGTCGAAGTCGAGCTTGAGCAGGGTCTCCAGGCCGAACTTGAGGGTCTCCCAGTTCTGCCGCAGGAAGTCGACATCGCCCGTGAACTTGACGTTGCGCAGGACGCGCATCGCCAGCTTGGGAAACAGGTCCACCCAGTAGTTGCTGTTGTACCAGGCGTAGTCGTTGACGTTGCGCAGGGGATGACCCTTGGGCATGGCCCCAAGATCGTGGGCCACGCTGCCCAGCGTCTTGTAGGCGGCCCGGATCTGGGTCATCGACTCGTCTTCGTACTCCTCCGGGTGCTCTTCGAAGTGCTGCCTGGCCTCGACGAAGGAGGCGTGGTAGTGGTACCAGTGCGGGCTGGGATCCTCGGCCCGGATCGAATCGATGAAGCCCTGGCAGAGGTCCTTCTCCACGCGCGGGGCGAGCATCAGCAGCACCATCGAGTACCAGTCCACGTCCGAGGGATCGATGTAGGCGTAGTCGAAGCACTCCAGGAAACGGGCGCGCTCGCGGCCCTGCTCGTCCTCGATCCAGACGATGGCGTTGGAGAGCGGGAAGTGCAGCTCGTTGAGGATGAGCCGGGTCAGGCGCAGGGCGCCGGCGCGGTCGGTCCGGTATGAAGGGCTGGAGTGGATCCCTTCAAAGACCCGCCGCTGGATTGCCGCGGTCCGGTCCTGCCAGAGCGTGTAGCTCTCCAGGGCGAGCCTGGCCATCTCTGCAGGCCGAGCGCCGGCATCCTCGAAGCTCTTGACGTACTTGCGGTCGAACGTCGTGCCGTCGATGTAGGACTGCACCGGGAAGTCGAGGACCACGGCCACCGGGATCTTCCGCGACGCCTTCGGCCCCAGGCTGAATGTCAGGCCGACGGCGGCCCCATAGTCGCTCCGGAGGACCGGCTGGCGCTTCTCGTAGAAGCTGCCGTCGGCGGCCAGGAGGAGGTCCTCCTTGTAGCGGTTCAAGCAGAAGTACGGCTGCACGTCCACGCTGACGCCCGGCATCTCGGGGACGGCCAGTGCCATGCGGTTCTGCGTCTCCGTGCTGCCCATGACCACGCCCCGCATGCCCGCCGAACGGAGCTCCTGGTGCTCGTGGCCGTGGACGGCCGCGGTGCTGACGTAGACGCTGTCCTGGTCGGTGGGCTTGAGCTCCTTCTCCTGGAGGTTGACCAGAGATGGCCGTGGAACGACGAGCGTGATCTCCCGGGCCTCGTCGGAGGCGTTCTCGACCTCGAACTCCTCGACGCCCAGGGGCATCAGGGCCTGCTCGTTGCCGGAGAGCAGCGGCGAGATGAGCCTGCGGGTGACCTTGACCTTGCCGAGCTTGAAGGCCATCTCCAGGGAGGGCGTGGCCACACTGAGAGAGACGTTCCGGACGCCGGCCGGGGCGTGGTAGTAGTTCCTGGTCATGGGGATGTCGTCGGGCAGCTCCGACTCTCCCGGCTGTTTCTGAGTCAGCAGCGTGCACTTGCCGCCGAGGCGGATGAAGGGAGCGGAGCCGAGCTGGACAGCATTCTGGTTCAGCATGATCAGCCGGCCCGCGTCGTTCAGGCGGTTGTAGAGGCCGTACGGCGAGATGCCGATCGAGCAGGTGGGCGCTCCCTGGAGGGCCACCGTCTGCGGGAACTGGAGAGTCTTGGACATGCCCTGGAAGTGGACCGTCATCCTGTTCTGCTCGTAGATGGCGGCGATCCTGGGCCCGGAGATGGTGTAGATCTCGCGGACGTCGAAGGCGGCGGGTTCGGGAGTCCTGGTCTTGCTCATCGGTCGCTCATGGTTCGTCCCGGGCAGTCGGCGGATGGAAGGATGGAAGCGACGCGTTTCCGGGGATCCGGGCCGGACGCGGACCGCGCCCGGCCGGCGGAAGGCGCGTCAGCCTAGCACTTGCCTCCCCACGGGTTGGGCTGCCTGCCGGCCGGCTTCCTGGCCGGCTTCTTCGGGGCAGCCGGCGCCCGGGCCGGGAGGTCCTTCTCGGCGCTAAGGTCGATCGGCATCTTCGTCGTAGGATACGGCTTGACCGCCCCGAAGAGCAGATCCGCGGCAATCCGGATCGAATCGGGCGAGCCCGAGAAGTTGCAGACCACGGCGTCGGCTTCGCTGGTCGTACCCCGGAGATAGGGGAAGTTGGTGACGACGACGACGGTATGGCCGGCGTCCTTCAGAGCCTTGACCAGGTGCTGATTGTTGCCTCGCTTCTCGATGCGAGCGTAGTAGTTGGTCATGACGACCAGGTCGGCCTCTTTGGCCAGCCGCAGCGCCTCCTCCACGTCTTCGTCGGCCGCATGGAAGGCGGTGTCGTCCAGGATGAGGTTGATGGAGTGCTTGGCCATCTGCTCACAGAACATGTGCGGATGACTGTACAGGTCCTTCCCCAGGAAGGAGTAGGGGATGCACTGCTCGATGACCAGGATCTTCTTGTCCTTGCTCAGCGGCAGCAGCTTCTTGCCGTCGCGGACGACCAGGAGGGCCTTCTGCGCTACCTCCCTGGAGAAGCCCTGGACCTCCGTGCTCCAGACGTGAGCCCGAGTCCTGGCCGGATCCATCTTGCCGGCCTTCTCGAACAGGCCCTGGTCGTACTTCATGCAAAGCAGCCGGCGGCAGGCGTCGGTGAGCCTCTCTTCGGACAGCTCGCCGCGCTCGACGGCGCTCTTGATTCCGAAGAAGCACTGGGCGCGTGACTCGTCGTCCGCCTTGAGAAGGATCGTGTCCACGCCCGCCTTGATCGCCATGGCGCAGGCCTGGGGGAGCGGCCACTTCTTGAGAATGGCGGCCATGCCGATGGCGTCCGAGACGATGACGCCGTCGAACCCCATCTCGCCGCGCAGCAGGTCGGCCAGGATCTTGCGCGAGAGAGTGGCCGGATACTCCTTGTCGAAGGCGGGGAAGATGGTGTGGGCCGTCATCAGGGCCCGGGCGCCGGCGTCGATGCCGGCCTGGAAGGTGACCAGCTCGACCTCGCGCATTCGCTTCTCGTCGCCCCGGCAGACATCCAGCACGTCGTGGGCGTCGGTCGCCGAGTCGCCGCGGCCGGCGAAGTGCTTCACGGTGGCCGTGATCCCGGCGTCCTGGTAGCCGCGCACCGTCGCCGCCACGAACCTGGCGCATACCTGCGGGTCGTCGCCGAAGGAGCGCACCCCGATCTCGGGGTTGAGGGGGTTGATGTTGACGTCGCAGACCGGGTGGTAGAACTGCGTCACCCCCATGGCGGCCATCTGCTGGCCGAGCGTGTTCGCCACCTTGTAGGCCAGGTCGACGTCGCCGATGGCGGTCATGCCCATGGGCGGAGGGAACTGGACGACGTGGCCGGAGGTGAAGTCGTTCTTGAAGTCGCCCTCCATGTCGATGGTGACGTGCAGGGGGATGCCCGACGGCCGGGACAGGGCGATCTCCTGCAGCCGGTTGAGGGCGACAGTGAGCTCCTCCGGGGTGACGCTCACGCCGAAGCTGCGATCGTCGAAGTAGGTGTGCGCGATGTCGAAGTAGTCCTTCGGCTTCTTGAAGTCGGGGTCGACCTGCGAGCGCCCCCAGTAGAGGTTCTTGCAGGTCTCAAGCGCATACGGCTCCAGGCAAACGCCGCCGGCGTGGAGCCGGGTGATCTGCTCGACCCCCGAAGGCGTCAGATACGCCCCACGCCAGGTAAACGTGAGCACCTGGCCGCACTTCTCGGCCAGGGTCATGCTCGCCAGCTTCTCTGAGACAAAGGCGTCTCGGTCCTTCGACATCTAGGGTCTCCTCCGGGGGTCTTGGTTCAGTTGCTGGATGGGTGCCTACGGCCCGTCGTGGGCAGCCACGGCTACCGGTCCGGACGAATCGCGGATCACGAGGTCAGGCTTGAGGATGCGGAGCGTGACCGCGTCGGGACCGCTTTGCTCTTCGACGGCCGCCTTGACGGCCGCGGCCGCCATTTGAGCGATCGGCATGTGCACGGTCGTCAGGGCCGGGGTCGTGTACTCGGCCATCGGCAGGTCGTCGAAGCCGACGATGGAGATCTCGCCGGGGACGTCGATATCGGCTCCGCAGGCCGCATGGAGCGCGCCGATGGCCAGCACGTCGGTGGAGGCCATGATCGCCGTGGGCCGTTCCGGGAGCTCCATCAGCTCCCTGAGGGCCTGGGCGCCGCCGGGCAGGGTGTTGTGAGCGTCCCGCACGTACGACTCGGGTATGGCCAGCCCTTCGGCCCCCGCCCGCTCCAGGAACGCTGCTCGCCGCTCGCCGATGTCGCCGATCAGCTGGCCCTCCGAAAAGGCGCCGCCCACGAAGGCGATGCGCCGGTGTCCCAGCCCGAGCAGATGGGTCATCAGGCCCTCGATGCCGGCCCGGTTGTCCACACCGACGACGGAGGTGCCGGGCATGGGCCGGGTGCCCTGCCACAGGCCCACGACGGGGAAGTTGGAATCGCGCAGTTCCTGCATGATGCGGGGCTGCTCGCTGGTATCACCGACGAGCAGGATGGCGTCGCAGTGCCGCGTCTCCAGCACGGCGCGCAGGGCGATGGCTTCTTCCGTTCGACCGTGGGCATGGCCGAGCACCACGTTGTAGCCGCGGCGGCTGGCTTCGGTGGAGATGGCGTCGATGGCGCCGGAGAAGAACGGGTCGGTGATCTCGCGAACGATCACGCCCAGGAGCATCGTTCGCGCGCCGCGCAGGCCGCGAGCCAGGGGGTTGGGCCGATAGCGCATCTGGTGCGCGACCTCGAGGATCCGCTCCCGCGTGGCAGGGTTGATGGGAATGGCGTTGGGCGCCCCGGTCAGGACGCGCGAGACCGTGCTCTGCGAGACGCCCGCGGCGCGGGCAATGTCCTGCATCGTGGGTGGGCGGCCTTGCCTTGCGGCCAGCAGCGCCACGTGATCGCCGGTCCGTGGTTCGGCCGGTTGCGATTCCCGCCGGGTCCTTTCGCGTCGAGCGCCCGATACGCTCTTTCGGGGTGGGATTGCCATCAGCGACCTTCTGATGTTGTGCCGGCCAGCTCGATCGTAGCGATCGAGCAGGGCGGCAAGGTGACCGTGAACGATCCGGGACCGTTCTCGGCTGCCGCCAGCGGCCGCGTCGAGACCCGATCCGGTTGGACAGGTGTGTTCGAGGCGTCGGGTGTGTCGGCCGCGAGAACCCCGCCGGACACGACCTTGCCTGCAGCTCTCACGGTAACGGGGAGCTGGCGCCCGAAATCGCGGTTCAGGACCGTGACGGCCAGCGATTCGCCGCGGCTGGAAGCCGTGGCGCTGATTGCCGGGCGACCCGACGGCCCGGCAGGGCCGCTCGAAACCTCGACCTGGAGTGCCTCGGCGCCCATGTGCGGCCGGTGGAGGGCGAAAGCATGGTAGGTGGGGGTGCGCACGCAGGCAGCCCCGTCGATCAGCAGCACGGTATGGAGCACGTTGGCCACCTGCGCCAGATTGGCCATTGTGAGGACGCGGCACTGGCGGTGGAAGCCCTCGAGGGCGATCGCCGCGGCCAGGGCGTCGCGCATGGTGGAGGCCTGCTCAAAGGTGAGAGGCGTGCGACGGGCCACGTCGCCGGGGCCCCAATCGCGAGCCTCCGGGTGCCAGACGCCCCATTCGTCCAGGGCGACACCGATCTTCCGTTGCGGCGAAACCTCGGCCAGGAGCCGGCCGGCGCGCTCGACCATACCCTCGGTCTCGGACGCCTCGTCAAGGAGGGTGTAGTAGTCGGCCTCGGAGAACCCGGTTTCCGGGCCGCCCTGAACCCAGTAGCGGTGGACCGAGAGGTGGTCGAGCAGGGGCACTCCCTCGCCCATCGCCGCCAGGAGCTTGGCGTTCCACTGCGGGTCAACGCCGGGGCCCGCCAGGCCGGCGTCTTCCATGCCGACCGCGACCAGCTCCACCGCCGGATCCACGTGGCGAATCATCGTCGCGTAGCGCAGGTACTCGTGGGCGTACGAGGCCGGGTCGTAGCGGCCGCCGCAGTCCCAGGTCTCGTTGCCGACTCCCCACAGCCGAACGCCCCACGGCTCGCGCCTGCCGTTGGCGATTCGCTCCTGCGCCAGATTGGTGGGCGCCGTTCCGTTGACGTACTCGACCCAGTCGCAGGCCTCCTGCACCGAGCCGGAGCCGACGTTGAGGGCGAGATAGGGCTCGGCGCCGAGGTCCTCGCACAGGCCCAGGAACTCGTGAGTCCCAATGGCGTGGCTATCTGCCACCCGGGTGCCGCACGACGTGCCGAGCGTCCGCGGCCGACGGTCGGGCGCGCCCACCCCGTTTCGCCAGTGATAGTGATCGGCGTAGCAGCCGCCGGGCCAGCGGATCAGGGGGGCGCCGAGTTCACGCAGAGCCTCGACCGCGTCCGCGCGGAAGCCCGCCTTGGACCGGCCGTCTTCGCCGCCATCGGCCCACAGCCCACCGTAGCAACAGCGGCCCAGGTGCTCGGCGAAATGCCCGTACAGGCGCGGAGAGATAGTCCCAATCGGCTGGTCAAGGACGACCACCGACGCTTCTGCCACTTGGCTGCCCCCTGCGGTCACGCTGCATCTGGAAGGACCTACCGGGCCGCCCAGAGAGGCCCGGCAATCGTATGTAGCATACCATACCCGGCATTCACCACCAGCGCATACCCCGGCAATCGGATGCTGCCAGGATCCACTGGCGACGCGCGTGAAACATCCCCTGGCGACGCGTTCAGAACCTTCCGTTCGACTCTGGCGCCGGCGGCCGCGACGGTTCAGCCTGCCCCCATGCACCCTCTTGCGAAGCCCGAGCGCACGCTGCTGCTGGACCTGGCCCGGGCCACCGTGGAGGCCACGGCCCGCGGCGAGGCGCGCCCGGAGCCGGAGCCGGCCAGCCTGACCCCGGGCCTGCTCGCCCCGGGCGCTGCCTTCGTTACCCTCCACGAGCATGGGCAGCTGCGCGGCTGCATCGGCATGATGGCTTACGAGCGGCCGCTGTGGGCCAACGTCAGGGACTCGGCCGTGGCCGCCAGCCGGGACGACCCCCGCTTCCGACCGGTTGGCGCGGCCGAGCTTCGGGACATCGAGATCGAGGTCTCCGTCCTGGAGCCGCCGCGGCCCATCGCCGACCCTGGCGAGTTCGTGGCCGGCCGCCACGGGATCGTCATCGAGCGCGGCCTGAACCGCGGCCTCTTGCTGCCTCAGGTGGCCACCGAACAAGGCTGGGGCGAGGCGGAGATGCTGGAGGCGGTGTGCCATAAGGCCGGGCTGGGCGCCGATGCCTGGCGCGACCCCGGGACGCAGCTGTACGTCTTCGAGTCGTTCTGTTTCGGAGGGGCAGACGACGAGGAGCCTGAATCGCCGCCCGGCTGAGAGCGGAGCGTCGGGCTCGCGGGGGCCGGTGGCACCTGCCGGGCGGGTCCGCGGGAATCAGCCGATCCTCAGGTTGGCTTCAGGTTTCGAGTCGAGGATGAACCTCAACAGGCCCCCCAGAGGGCATCTATTGGAGGTTCACCGCTGTGATTGCCAGACTTCGTGAACTCACGCGCCTTCGGGCCGCACCAGGCGCTCTGCTCCTGGCCACCCTGCTCGTCGTGGCCTCATGCGGCTCCGCCGCGACTTCGCCCGGCGCGCAGCCGACCGGAAGCGCCGCCGCGCCGGCCAGCGCGGGCACCGTCCTCACCGGTGTCGCTGCCACTCCGGCTGCGACCGCGCCGGCGCAGGTCGCGTCCGGGGCGGAGGCCCTCCAGGCCCAGATGGTCGCCGTCGTCAAGCTGGTCACCCCCTCGGTCGTCCAGATCGAGACGAGCAACGGGCTCGGCTCCGGTGTCATCTACGATTCCGCCGGCGACATAGTGACCAACGCCCACGTGGCCGGCACAGACACGACGTTCAAGGTGGCGCTGTCGAACGGCAAGGTCTACGCCGGAACGCTCGTCGGCTCATACACTCCCGACGACATCGCCGTCATCAGGATCTCGGCCGCCGACCTGACGCCCGCCGTCTTCGGCGATTCGGGCGCCCTCTCCGTGGGCGACTTCGTGCTGGCGATGGGCAATCCCCTGGGACTGCAGTCGAGCGTCACCGAGGGCATCGTCAGCGCCCTGAGCAGGTCCCTGACCGAGCCGAACGGGAACGCTCTCCCCGACGTCATCCAGACCAGCGCCGCGATCAACCCCGGCAACAGCGGCGGCGCGCTGGTGAGCCTTGACGGCCAGGTCGTCGGCATCCCGACGCTGGGCGCGGTGGACCAGCAGGTCGGCGGCAGCGCCCCGGGCATCGGCTTCGCCATCTCCAGCAATCGCGCCCGGTTCATTGCCGACCAGCTGATCGCCAGCGGGCGAGTCACCAACTCGAGTCGCGGCTATCTCGGCATCCGCCTGACCGACTATGGACATGGCGTCGCGGTGACGTCTGTCGAGGCCGGCGGGCCGGCCCAGGAGGCAGGCATCGTCGCCGGCGACACGATCACGTCGGTGGCCGGCCAGCCGACGCCCGACGCGTCGGCCCTGGCCGAGGTCGTGGTGGCGCTTGAGCCCGGCACGGTCGTCAACGTCGGCCTGCGGCACCAGGACGGCACGACGGCGACCGTCGATCTCACGATCGGACAGTACCCAGGCTGAAAGGGAGGGCGCCCTCCCTATCGGCGGCGCGTCCGCGCTGAACGGGCGCCTAGTCCACGTCTCGGCGGCGGATGGCCCAGGCGCCCAACAGCAGCCCACCGGCCGCGATTGCCAGACAGGCCGCCACGCCGGCCCAGCCCCAGCTGCCGGTTACCGGCTGGCCCAGGTGCGCCGCAATGGCGAGCTGGTGGATCCAGTCCGGCAGCCTGAGAGCCGGCGCGATCAGGTCGATCAGGAACTCGACGACGACGACCAGGGCGACCACCTCGGCGGCCACGGATGACCGGAAGCCTCCCACCGCGAAGCCGACCCCGGCAGCGGCGGCTGCCACGAGACCGAGGCTCAGCGTGCCTGCGGCCGGCGTCCACGGCTCCATGCCGCCCAGCAGGGCGCCGATGCCGACGCCCGCGCAGGCCATGACGGCCATGACCGCGATCGCTGCGAAGGTGCCCAGGCCGCTCAGGAGAGCCCACCGGGCGCGGCCCAGCGGCCCGGTAAGCAGCATCTCCAGCCGGCCGGACCGTTCGTCCGAGGCCCAGCCGGCGATCATGGTCGCCGCAGCCAGGCCGGCCACGACGTACATCAGCTGGATCAGCAGCTGCAGGAAGCTCGCGGCGCTGCCGATGTCGGTGTCCGGGAAGATGCCGGCCAGGGCGTCCTGGACGTCGCGCGACTCCGCGAACTGGTCGGCCAGGAGGGCGCTGATCGAAGCCAGGGCCAGACCGAAGACGCCGATGCCGAAGCCCCAGGCCAGGGCGAAGGGCAGCCGCTCGCCGAAGGCGCGCGAGGCCGGCCCCCGCAGGCCGAGAGAGATGGACGGCAGGCGCGGCATCCAGATCGCGGTGGTCGCGCCCACGTCACGCCGGGCGAACACCTCGATCCCGAGCGTCAGAAAGACGACGACGACCGCGACGACGGGCGCCACCCAGAACCAGTTGTACTGGCCGGCCAGCGGGATGTGGTCCGCTGTCCAGGCCCACGGTGTCAGGTCGCCCAGGGCCGCGAACGGCAGCCACAGCGCTCCATAGCCGTTCAGAGCCCAGCCGCCAAGCAGCGCCGCGCCGGCGATGCCCGCCCCCGCCGAGCGGCCGAAGAGCTGGGCCAGGGCGAACGCCAGCGCCCCGAAGGCCAGGGCCGAGAGGCCCAGGCAGACGACGTAGGCCAGGGCTGCCTGGGGAGGGATGGCGTCGGCGGGTATCCTGCCGAAGGCTGCCGTGGCCAGCCAGGCGGCCGCGGCCATGAGGGCCAGGACCGCGATCATGCCGGTCACGTGGGCGGCGAGCTTCTCCAGCGCCATGCGACGCTTGGTAAGCGGAGAGGCCGCGACGAACTCCAGGCTGCCGTCTCGGGCCTCCGTTGCGAGCGTGCCCGAGAGTGCGAGAACGGACCACAGCGAGGCGATGACGAAGAAGACGGGGCCGTACTTCCAGGATATGTACCCGCCGATGGTCCCGACGTTGACCGCCTTGCCGGAGGTGCCCTGCGCCGTGGCGGCCAGGTCGGCCGCCATCCTCACGATCTCGTCGCGGGCGGCCTGGGTGCTGTAGATGACGCTCGGAAGGGCCGTGCCGAGATAGAAGATCAGCCCCGCCAGGAGCAGCGCGGCGAACAGCAGGGCTCGCCGCGAATCCCTGAGCGTCTTGCCGTACACGCTGCCCAGGCCGATGAGACGGCTCCGCAGCGAGATGCCTCCAGTCCCGGGCGGCGGGACTGCTCCGGCGCGAGCGGCCATCACTTCACCTCCGTCGCGGGCGGGCTCGTTTCAGGCATTGATGTCGCGACGGCGAATACCCCAGGCGCCGACGATGACTCCGCCGATCGCCAGCGCGATACAGGCCACCATGCCGACGGCGTTCCACTCGCCGATCATCGGCCGGCCCATGTGCGTGGTCAGCGCCAGCTGGTGGACCCAATCGGGCAGCTTGAGCGCCGGCGCAAGGAGGTCGACCAGGAACGTCGCGGTGACGAGAACCGCCGCGATCTCCGCGGCCAGCGACGTCCGCCACAAACCGCCTATGGCCATGCCCACGCCCACAACCGCCGCGGCGTACAGGCCCAGCATGGTCACGCCGGTTATCGCCCCGCCGGTGTCGATGCCGGCGGACGCCGCACCGAGCCCGATCCCGGCGGCGAAGCCCACGGTCATGACGGCCACCGCCACGAAGGCGCCGATGCCGCCGCCGAGGACCCAGCGGCTGCGGGCCAGCGGCGTGCCGAGCAGCATCTCGAGCCGCCCTTCGGTCTCGTCGGAAGCCCACTTGGCCACAAGGGTTGCGCCGGCGTACCCGGCGATGATGAACAGCATGTTGATGTACAGCTGCAGGAAACCGCCGGCGGTGGTGACGTCGTAGTCGGGGAACAGCATCTCGAAGAGCTTCTTGTAGTCTGGTGCCTCGGCGATCTGGCCGGCCAGCGCGCCGACTAGCGACGCCAGCATGGCGCCGAACAGCCCCAGGCCGATGCCCCAGGCCAGCGCCCGCGGCAGCTGGTCGCCGAAGGAGCGATCGGATGGACCGCGTACGCCGAGCGTCGCCGCCGGCAGACCGGGGACCGAGAGCCCGGCCGTGACGCCGAGGTCCCGCCGCGCGAAGATCTCGATGCCCACGCCGAGGAGGACCACGGCGCACAGGCCGACCAGGGCCAGGGCCGGCCAGTCGTACTGGCCTACCAGGGCGGCATGATCAGCCGTCCACTTCCACGGGCTGAAGAAGGCGATGGGAGCCAGGGCTTCGTAGCCGTTGGAGATCCAGGCCACGACCATCGCCGCGCCGGCGACGCCTGCCGAACCCGACTTGCCCAGCAGCGGCGCCAGGGCGAAAGCCAGGCCGCCGAAGAAAAGGGCGATGAAGCCCACCCACAGCGCGAAGCCGATCGCCGACAGGGGCGCGATGGCGTCGCCCAGCGAGGCGTCGCCCCACACGGCGGCACCGCCCCAGGCGAGCATGGCCATGATCGCCATCGTCAGCCAGAGCATGGTGAGATGCGCGGTCAGCTTCTCCAGCGCCACGCGGCGTTTGCCCAGCGGCGCCGAGGCAACTATGTCCAGGCTGCCCCGGGTGGCCTCGCCGGCGAGGGTGCCCGACAGGGCCAGGATCGACCACATGCCGGTGCCGAGGGCAAAGAAGGGCCCGTACTTCCAGTTCATCATCCCGCCCAGGGTGCCCACCTCGATCGGGTTGCCGAACAGGCCGGACATCGACGAGGGGATGGTCGCGATCAGCGTGTCCACCTCCAGGCGCGACGACGGTGTGGGGAAGAAGCTCGACACGGCCGAGGCGGCCGCCAGCATCATCCCGCCCAGTACGCCGGCGGCGATGATGAAGGCCAGCCGGGAGTCGCGGATCGTCTTGCCGTAGATGCTGCCAAAGCCGTACAGGCGGCGATGAAGCGGGATCGGGGGAAGGGCCGCCGCCGCGGGCGGCGCGCCCGCCTTGACGGTCATCACTTCACCTCGGCCGACTCGCGGCCGTACTGCGCCAGGAACGTCTCCTCCAGGCTGGGCTCACGGCTCAGGAAATCGATGACGCCCAGCTTGGCCGCGGCCTGGACCACGGGCGTGATGGAGCCCAGGACCCGCATCCGCAGGATGTGGTCTTCGACGGTGACGTCGCTGACGCCCTTCAGCTTCTTGAACTCGGCCGCGGGCGGCGCGCCCTCGAACCGCAGCTCCACCTGGTGGTGGGCCAGGTCGCGCAGGGCGTCGACCCGATCCACGCGCACCAGGCGGCCCTCGCGGATGATGGCCACGCGGTCGCAACTCCGCTCCACCTCGGACAGGATGTGGCTGGACAGGAAGACCGTGGCCCCGTCCTTGACGTGATCCCGCAGCAGGCTGAAGAAGGTCTGCTGGACCAACGGGTCGAGACCGGCAGTCGGCTCGTCGAGCATCAGCAGCTCCGGCCGGTGCTGGAGAGCCGCCACCAGGCCGACCTTCTGCTTGTTGCCCTTGGAGTACTCGCGATAGCGCCGGCTCGGGTCGAGGTCGAAGCGCTCGACGAGCTGGGCCCGGTAGGCCTTGTCCACGCCGCCGCGGAGGTTGCCGAAGTACTCCAGCGTCTGGCCGCCAGTCAGGCGGTCGTACAGGGCGAACTCGCCCGGCAGGTAGCCGATGCGGCGGTGGATCGCCACCGGGTCGACCGACGATTCGATGCCGAAGACGTAGGCCTTGCCGGAAGTCGGACGGATGAGGTCCAGCAGGACTCGGATGGTCGTCGTCTTGCCTGCGCCGTTGGGACCGAGGAAGCCGAAGACCTCGCCCTGGTGCACATCGAGGTCGACCTCGATGATGCCCCGGTGCGAGCCGTAGTACTTGGTAAGCTTCTCGGTCTTGATGATCTCGGCCATGCTGTCCTCCGGTCGTCTGCGCCCGGTGAGGTGGGTGGGCTACGATTCTCCCCCAACGAGTGGCCGGTGCCAACAAGAATCGGAGGCGAATGGACAGGGCCAGACGGAAGGAACTGACAGCTGAGTACCTGCGGGCGCGACGGCCGGCCGGCGTCTACGCCATCCGTTGCGCGGGCAGCGGCAAAGCCCTCCTCGGCTGCTCGCCGAATCTCGACAGCGCCCGCAACAGGGTCGAGTTCGCGCGGGCGACGAACACGCCGGGCGCCCTGGACGGGCGGCTGCGGGCCGACTTCGAGCGGTTCGGCGCCGAGGCCTTCTCGTTCGAGGTCCTGGACGCCCTGGACGTTGCGCCCGAAGCTACCGAGGCGGACCTGCAGGCCGACCTGGACGCGCTCCTGCAGCTCTGGCGCGAGAAGCTCGATCCGGCCGGCCTGTACTAGCTGCGGTGGGCGGCGGAGCTCCCGGCCTCTCCCGCCCCGAGGGCCCGTCGTGACAGCGAACCTACTTCGCCCCGGCCCGGTCATAGGAGTGAAAGTCGTCGCCTGCTCTCGCTACACTGATGGCGGGGCAGTGCGACGAGCACGGAGGAGGGTCGTGTACGCGTTCAGAGTTCACCCCGCGGCAATCAGCGTCACCGATGGCGTTCAGCACGCCTGGGACTACCTGACCCGATCCTGGAGGCTGTGGGGCTGGGTCGTGCTGGGACTCGTCGTCGCGAACTGCCTGTTCATGCTGCTCGTCGCCGACGTTGTGAGGGAAGGGCTGTACTCCGTCGACGAGCGAACGAACCAGATCGTCTGGGCCGCCGACGCCGGTCAGAGGATCGCCCAGTTGCTGCTCGTTTCGCTTGTGCTGGCCGCCGTTTCCGCGGTCGCCAGCTGGGCCTTCACCGGGGTCGCCATCGCCGGCCTGCGGGGCTGGAAGCTCACGCCCGGCGTCGTCCTGAGCCGCGGCGTCCTCGTCTTCGCCTCGCAGCTGCTCGTCGCCTTTGTCGCCTTCGTCGCCATCTTGGTGCTGGCCGTTCTCATCGTGGCCGCTCCCGCGCTCGGCATCCTGGCCATGCTCCCTGCGGGCGTCCTCGGCATCTACGCCCTGGTGCGTGTCGCTTTCGCCGCCCTGGCCATCTTCGACGGCTCCGGCCCAATCTCGGGCTTGCAGGAGAGCTGGCGGCTGTCCGAGGGTGCCGTCCTGCGCATGATCGGCTGGGCCCTCATGGCCATGCTGATTTCCATGGCCTTCGGGCTTGTCTCCGGGATGGCAACCGTCCCGCTGGCGGGCTCGGACTCCATCAGCCTGGTGCTGTCCCAGGGCATCTCCGCCGCCGTCAGCGGCGTGGGGCAGGCCTTCGGCGTCTTCATGCTGGCTGCCCTCTACGAGAGCCAGCGTGCCCGCCACGATCCCAGTCTCTTCCCGTCGCCGCCCTACCCGCCCCCGCCGGCGCGCGCCTGGCTCGGTGCCTATCCGCCTGCCTGGCCCGGCGCCTACCCGCCCCCCGGCGCCTACCCGCCCCCCGGCGCCTACCCGCCCCCCGGCACCTACCCGCCCCCCGCGAATGCCGGCCCAGCCTGGGTCGAGGGTGGCGGCGAGGGCACCGGCCAGACCGAAGCCGGCCGGCCGCCGCAGCCTCCCCCGGGCTGGCCGCCCCAGTCGAGCTAGCCGGCGGCCCGCTCCAGCAACGGGGCGATGTGGCGGGCGTAGACCGTCGGCCACGAGTAGAACTCGCGGACCCGCGCGGCCAGCTCGGCCGACGGCCCGCGGGCGATGGCCGCCAGTACCGCCTGGGCCAAGGCCTCGGGCCCGCCGTCGGGCTGGACGCACTGTGCCGCGTCGCCGGCCGGCTCGTGGAGGCTCGGCAGGTCGGAGCAGACGATGGGCGGGTCCCTGATCGCCGCTTCCAGGATGGGCAGGCCGAATCCTTCCTCCCAGCTCGGCTGCAGCAGCACGTCCGCGGCGTGGCATAGCCGGGCCAGCTGATGGTCGGCCGGAGGCCCGGCTTCAGCCTCCGCCAGGAAGATCACCGCCTGGTCTAGCGCCAGCGCGTTCTCGACGATCAGTAGGTCCAGGTCGAACGCCACGGCGAAGGCATTGAGCTCGTCCAGCAGGTGAGCCCGCAGCTCATCGAGCGGCGCGTCAGCTGGGGCGGCCGAACGTAGGGCCGAATCCAGCCGCCTGGTGCCGGAGGCCTTCCACCGCCACCCGGAGATCGATGCCATCACCAGGACTGCGCTCGGAGGCGCGTTCGAGGGATCCGATGAGGCCTGGGACCCCGACTCGGCCAACTGGGCCGGCATCCGCCGCCTCGACTTCCTCTCGCAGGTCGATCGAGCTCGCCGGCGAAGCAGAAGCAGCTAACCTCAGCCGTTCCAGGCCGGCCGTCCACTTGGCCGTCTCGAGCGATACGCCATCGGTCCCGGCGAGCCTGGTCGAGACGATCCCCGCTTGCCGCCCAGTGAACGCAACCAGGCCCGAAAGGTACCCGCGGCCCGGTGCGTCGTCCAGCCCCCGCGCTCCCCTCCGACTGCCTCAGGCGGGCGTCACCGGAAGCTCGAAGACGATGGCCGTGCCGCCTCCGGTGGGCTGCTCGGCGCGGATGGAACCGCCGTGGGCCTCCACCAGCCGGCGGGCGATGGCCAGCCCCAGGCCCGAGCCGCGCGATTCGGCCGACTTGGCGAAGCGCTCGAACAGATGCGGCAGCAGCTCCGGCGGGATGCCCGGGCCGGAGTCGACGACCGAGACGGCGACCCGGCGTGCCGGGGCGCCCCCGTGGGCGATGATGCGAACAGTCGAGTGCCGGGGCGCGTAGCGCAGGGCGTTGGAGACCAGGTTGCCCAGCACCTGGCGGATCCGAATGGGGTCGAGATCCAGCGACGGGAGGTCGTCGGCCATCTCGACCTGCAGCTTCACGTCCGCGGAGCGGGCCAGCCCTCCGAAGCCGGCGACGGCGTCCTGGACCAGGACCGCCATGTCCGTCGGCTCCCGGTGCAGCGCCAGCGTGCCGGCTTCGGCGAGGGTCAGGGTGCGCAGGTCGTCCACCAGCTGCTCCATGACCCGTATCTCCTCCAGGGCCGCCGCCAGGTGAGTTTCGTCGGCTGGGTGAACGCCGTCCACCATGGCCTCGAGCTGGCCCTGCAGCACCGCCAGCGGCGTCCGCAGCTCGTGGCCCACGTCGGCCAGAAGCGTCCGGCGCTGCTGCTCGTCCGTCTCCAGGCGGGCCGCCATCTCGTTGAAGGCACGCGTCAGGGCCCGCAGCTCGTACGGCCCGCGGTGGCGTTCATCGACTCTGACGGAGTAGTCGCCGTTCTCGACCCGGCCCGCCGCCTCGATGAGGTTCCCCAGCGGCAGGGCGATCCGCCGCGCGCCGCCGAAGGCCATTGCGACCATGACCAGCAGAACGAAGGCGATGACGAGGCCGGTGAGGACCTTGCCCGGGGATTCGATGTCGGCCATCTGCAGGGCCAGCCAGAGAATGGTCAGCGGCACCAGCACCGCCAGCACGATGAACGCCACGACGGCGACGGCGACCCTGATCATGACCATACGGCGAAGGCGTCCGGTCGGCGGGCCCTGCGGCGGCCACGGCTCGGTGGCGGGCCACCACCTGGGACGGGCATGGGGGCGGCGGTGCATCCGGCCGGGCCCGTGGCGATGGTAGCGCCGCTCCCACCGGGTCTCGCGTCCCCCTCCCTCGTGGCGGCTGCGGCGGCTCACGCCGGCTCCTCGGCGAAGCGGTAGCCCACGCCGTAGACGGTCAGGATGTAGCGTGGCCGGCTCGGGTCCGGCTCCAGCTTGCGCCGCAGGTTCTTGATGTGAGCGTCGATTGCCCGCTCGTACGACTCGAAGGCGACGCCGTGGACGGCGTCGAGCAGTTGCGCTCGGGTGAAGACCCGGCCGGGCTGGCCGGCCAGGGCGGTCAGAAGCTGGAACTCGGTGGCGGTCAGCTCGACCACCCGGCCCTCGACCTCGACGCGCATTCGGACAACGTCGATGGCCACGCCGGCAGCCTCGATCCTGTCGCCCGGCTCGGCCGCGCGGTCGACCCGGCGCAGGATGGCTCGCACGCGGGCCACCAGCTCGCGGGGGCTGAAGGGCTTGGTCACGTAGTCGTCGGCCCCGATCTCGAGGCCCAGGACGCGATCCAGCTCGTCGTCGCGGGCGGTCAGCATGATGATCGGCAGCTGCGAGTCGCGGCGGATGGCCCGGGCCACGTCCAGGCCGTCCATGCCGGGCAGGCCCAGGTCCAGGACCAGCAGGTCCGGCTTGCGGGTGCGGGCCAGCTTGAGGGCCGAAGGGCCGTCGGCCGCGGTCAGGACTGCGAAGCCCGCGTGCTCGAGATAGTCGCGGGCCAGGTCCACGATCCGGGCTTCGTCGTCAACGATGAGAATCGTCTTCACGGTGCTTCCATGCTAGGGCAGGGCGGGGCGGCGTGAACACCGCCCCGCCCTGAGTGCGACTCTAGGCCGAGGCCCCCCGGGCCCCCAGTCTGTCCGGCACCGAGGCCAGCAGCGCCAGCAGCCCCAGGTCGATGGCCAGGCCGAACTCGGATCCCGGCAGGCCCAGGATGCACAGGCACAGCGATCCAAGCGTCAGGCCGACGGCCAGCTCCCGGCTCCGCGGGTGGCCTCGCCACAGCAGGGCCGCCCCGGCCACCAGCGCTGCCGCGGCGGCCAGCCAGATGAGGCCGAACAGCCTGGCCCCGGCATCGCCGATCTCGACCGCCCCGTTGAGCAGGGCGGTCGAGTACTCGACGCCGCGCGGCCCGCCGATCTGCCAGGCCACCGTGAAGCCGATGGCGTGGACCGCCCCGTGGAGGGCGAAGAAGACGGCGAAGGCGCGCTGGATCACTTCGACTTGCCCCCCTTGGGCGTCTCGGGCGCGGGGGCTGCGGGCTCACTCGAGCCGCCCTGGCCGTGCGCCCGGCGGTGCCAGTCTTCCAGCTCCGACTCGGCCTCGCAGCGCCAGTCCTCTGCGTACCAGTCGCGCCACCCCCGCCCGTGGCGGCCGTGCCCGCCGGGGCCGGGGTAGTAGCGCGGCCTCGGGCCGCGGAAGGCGCAGCCGATCATGCCGATGACGACGATCAACAGGAACAGGCCGAACAGGCAGCCGAACATCCGAAGGCAGGGCTGATAGTGATGGCCGTCCCAGGCAGAGTTGACCGAGCCACCGTCGGCGGCGAGGCCCGCCCCGAAGGCAAGGCTCATCAGCACGCCGATGGCGACGACCGCGACCAGCATCCTCAGGAACCAACCAGAACCGTATCTCATCTCTTCTCCAATGCGCCCTTGCGACCGTGTCATCCGGCCGGAGCGCTGTGCCGGATCTGGGTGCCAGCCTGGAGCCGGGGTATGAAGCGAATGTGAAGGCGGTCAGGAGGAGTGGCGCGTGGCGGCGCCGCTCCTCCCGGCGGGAGGCGGCGCTCAGACGGGCGGCGTTGCCTCCTGGATGCGGCCATCTCGCATCCGGACGATTCGATCGCAGGCCGCGCTCACACCGGCGTCGTGGGTCACCAGGACGCAGGTCTGGCCGGTCTCGCCGTTCAGCCGTCGCAGCAGGTCCAGGATCTCGGCCGCGTGGACCGAATCGAGGTTCCCGGTCGGTTCGTCGGCCAGGACCAGCTGGGGCCTGTTGACCAACGCCCGGGCGATGGCGACCCGCTGCTGCTCTCCGCCCGACAGCTCGGACGGTCGATGGCCGGCCCTATCCCGCAGGCCGACCAGGGCCAGCGCTCCCAGGGCGGCCTCCCGACGCGGCATGTGGGTCGTGGACGAGTCGGACCGGTACAACGGCTGCTATCCGGGCGAGTGCATCCGCTTCATCCCCGAGGGCACGATCGACTGGACCTGGGACGCCACCGGCTACATCGGTCAGGAGAAGTGCCAGCAGACCACCTCCGGCTCGCTCCCCGCTGCCGACCCGTTCGGCCTGGGCGACCAGCAGTCCCTGCACCTGACCAGGATCGACGACAGCCACTACCGCTACTGGGGCCAGGGCAACCACTTCCCGGACCAGGGCGTGCAGGAATCGATCACCTGCTTCGGCTTCATCGGGGACGGGCCCAACCCGTACCCGCTGCCCTTCTTCAGCATCGACGAGGGCGCCAGCAGCTCGAACTCGGACGGGGGCGGCAACACCTGCTTCGCCTCGGACTGGGTCATCGAGGCCAAGGCGACCACGATCAGCGGCAGCTGCTACACGTTCAAGACGGACCGCAACTACCACCAGATCGAGTGGAACCTGACGCGGCTGGGCCCGCCGCCGGGCAGCTAGCCGCAGGCCCCCGGCTGGAGCCCAGAGCGGCCTCGGGGCGGCGCGACCGGGAGGCGCCCAGGACAGCTTTTCGGCATGAGAGCGCATAATCGGCGCATGGCACGTCCACGCGGGACCGGCCTCAGGGCCGTCGCCGCTCTGCTGGCGCTCCTGGCCGTCGTTGCCGCGTGCACCGGCGTGTTCTCGGCTGAGGCGGATCTGGCCGTCCAGCCGACGCCGGTCGCCACGCTGGCGCCGACCCCGACCGCCACGCCCACCCCGACCGCCACCCCCACCCCGACGCCGACCCCCACCCCGACGCCGAGCCCTACCCCGACCGCCACTCCCGAGCCAACCCCGGTCCCGACGCCGGGCACCTGGATCTACAACGTCTACAACGCCGGGGCCGTGCGCTGGCAGAATCCCGACATGAGCGCCTGTGTCGCCGCGTCGGCGCTGATGATGCTCAACATGGTGGCCCTGTGGCGCGACTTCGAGGCCCTGGAGGGCCAGCCCAACCCGCGGCCGCAGCTCAACGGCTGGGCGCCCGATGTCTCCTACGCCAAGATGGAGGAGCTGCTCGCCTACCAGCGCGAAACGGGCACGATGGACCTCCGCGATCCCGGGTCCGACGCCCACGGCTGGCGCAATTCCCTCAACTACTACGGCTGGGGCGACATGGAGGCGGACGTCTATCGCGACATGACGTTCACCTCGTTCGAGGACGCCGCCAGGGCGACCGTCCTGACGCTGGCCATCTACCGCAAGCCTGTCGGGATACTCAGCTGGGCCGGCAACCACGCCCAGATCATCACGGGCTACAAGGTCGTCGGCGACGATCCGCGAAGCGGCCGGACCAACCTCAAGATCCTGGGCGTGTATCTGACGGACCCGCTCCAGGCAGACGGCTACCGCAACTACTACGTCTCGCTCGCGACCTGGAAGGACGGCCCCAAGACCATCCGCTTCACCCCCTACAAGATGACCAACTCGCCCAACCGGGACCCCATCGACGGCCAGATCGCCAACGAGGAGTGGTACGACAAGTGGGTCATCGTCGCCCCGGTCGCGTAGGGGGCATCTGCGGGCGGCGTTCGACGCCGGCCCTCTTCAGCAGGTGACGTGGAGGACGGCAAAGACGTCCTTGCGGTCCAGCTCCGCCAGCAGCTCGCAGGCCTCGGGCGTGGGCAGAGCCACGATCTCTATCCCGCGCCGCTCCGCCTCGGCGTAGACGTCTTCGGCGATTGGCAGCCGGCCGTTGGCTCCGGTCCCGACGATCAGCCG